>Ga0224524_1000109_pt1 | contig 34596 bp, 25 predicted proteins | sample CFST75metaG_FD_179895 | JGI IMG/M metagenome (GOLD analysis project Ga0224524, IMG submission 179895) | Peat soil microbial communities from Stordalen Mire, Sweden - C.F.S.T75 | ecosystem: Environmental > Terrestrial > Soil > Wetlands > Peat | place: Sweden: Norrbotten County, Stordalen Mire... | reverse complement strand
TTGGTTTTGATAGTGAAATGAAAAATGAAGAACGAAGAATGAAAAGTGAAAGGTGTGAGAAGAACCAGAGCTTAGGCCAGATGTGTGAAAAGAATCGGTATCAATAGACCGTAGAAGGATCCACTTTCAGGCTCTTGAACAAAAACATACATTTCAATGCTTCTGTTTCATACTTTTGCTTCATTAACTCGGAACCTGAATGCCCGCTCTTGTTAATTACCTTTAAAAGATATGGATTTGATCTATCTCCGATTTCCTGTAACGTTGCAAGAAATTTGTAAGAATGAAGTGGTGGCACCCTGTCGTCATTGTCAGCAGTAATCACGAGGGTAGCAGGATAATTTATCCCGTTTTTCAGGTTATGAAGAGGGGAATAATTTAGAAGATTAGGAAAATCTTTGGCATTTGAACTGATACCATATTCGCTTGCCCAGTTTGACCCAAAAGAAAATTTATTGTATCGCAGCATGTCGAACATACCCATTTCAGCCACCACTGCTTGAAATAGTTCCGGGTGCTGTGTCATCGCTACTCCAACAAGTAGCCCGCCGTTCGATCCACCCTCAATGGCAAGTTTTTCATGAGAGGTATAGTTACTATCGATCAGGAATTTCGCAGCTGAAATAAAATCATTGAAACTATTGAATTTCTTAAGTCTCTTCCCTTCCTGGTACCAGGAACTTCCTTTCTCACCTCCTCCCCTGATGCCTGGAACTGCGAAAATTCCACCATTCTCAATCCAGATAATTGTACTGGCTTTAAAAAAAGGTGTAAGATTAACCCCAAATCCGCCATAACCATATAACAAGATCGGATTATTATCTTTTAATTTCAACCCCTTACGGTATGTTAAAAACATTGGAATTTCAGTACTGTCAGCGGATCTGTATTTAACAAATTTTGTTTCAAAACGGGTTTGGTCAAATTCAATAAAAGTCTTACCCACCAGTTCCGTTTTCATTGTTTGAAGATCCAATCTGTGTGCTACAGAAGGGAAATAAAAGGAATTCACAAAGTAAAAAGTCTCATTTTCGCCTGAAGTAACCTCAAATCCGCGGACCGAATTCCCCTGCGGAAACCTGATTTGTTTAATAATTTTTCCTTCCATATTGTAAACACAAGTCATAAATTGACCATTGAGTGAATACAAACAGATAATTTTTCCATCCGAATAACTCACATGATCAAGAACATTCTTATACTGAGGTATAATTTCCTTGTATTGGTTTATTCCTTCTGAAGGATCATAAGACAGGATTCTGCTGGTTGGAGCGTTTAAATCGGTTGCAACAAGAAAGGACTTCCCATTGTGATCAATGACATTAAATTTATTTCTGGACGACAAAGGCATCAGGATAAAAGGGCGCAGCCGGATTGATGGAAATGAATCCATACTGGCAAACAGGACAGCTTTTTGCAAGTTATTATTGCTATCTTTCACATAGTTATGAACTACCAGGTATTTTTCGTCAGATGTTACAGAATAGGAAAACCATTTGTCATGTACTTCAATTGGCGGATCATAAACCAGCATATCACTTTTTGCATTGTCGCCGATTTTATGATAATACAGTTTGGGATTGGTATTTGCTGCAGTAATCCTGACGTTTTCTGATACCGAATCACATCTTATATAAAAGAATCCATTATCCTTCCAAGAAAGATCAGAAAATTTAACATTCTCAATCACATCTCCCATGGTTTTATGATTTGCAATCTCAATGACCCTGATCGTGCTCCAGTCGACTCCGGACTTTGAGAACGATACAGCAATAAATCTAGAGTCGCCGGATACAGCAAAATCCCGAATCGTAACAACATCCGTTTTATTCACTTTAAAATTTTCAGGGTCAATGATCACAGTGGAAATACCATTAATGCCCTTCTGGTAAAATAATGTTGGAGGTTTTTCGATATCGTATACTGAAAACTGAAAATAAAACTTGCCGCGTTTAATCAGCGGTTTGAATTCAGTAAATGAATATTGCAGTAGTTTTTCGTAGATTCCATTTTCCAGTGATCGTTTCCCGTTTTCATACTTGTCCGTAACAGCAGCCTGTTTCCTTATCCAGTCAAGGGTTTTTGGGGAGTTAATCTCTTCAAGCCACCGGTAAGGATCAGGTATTTTTATACCAAAGTAACTATCTACAGTATCCGACTTCCAGGGTTTCGGGTAATCAAAGTTGTTCTGACATTGCAGGGAGAGTGAAGAAATCATCAGCATTAAATAAAGTATCTTTTTCATTATAGATTTTTTATAATTTTCCGCTCCTGACAAATATGTCATTTTCCTGATTAAAAGAATTTCATGGAAACTTCCTTAAGGAATTTTTCTTCCAATACGCGGGTGATACGGTGAACCACTGTCCGGCGAAGTTCTAGATCGACGGGTAATGTGGGATCCTGATGGGCCACATTGATTTTGGTCCCGGCAATGAACTGGATCTCGTCAGAATCGAGGATCAGTTTTACGATCTCATCTGCAGGGCCCTTGCCCAGCTTGGTTGATTGATTATACCCCTTAAGGATTTCATTGACTTTGCTCAGGGTCAGGATTCCTTCAGTGATAAGTTCCACGCCTTCCATATGGGAAACCGGCGGTAATTCGGGATCGGTAATGACATTAGAATCGGTGATCTCTTTCTTCCATTCCCTGGAAATGATATCGGAAGTTGTGGCGCCACAAATGATCTTTTTGCCGTCGAAAGCTTCCAGTATCCCGGCAAATTCGCTGTCGCTTTCCTCTTCCTGGGGTGGCCCCGTACAGATTATCAGCTTTCGGGGTTCGCGGAAATAGACCACAGCACAACTCATATCATCCTTCGGAAAGAACTGATCATTGAGATTGGCTTTATTGATGACCCTTCCGGCAAGTTTCACGGCCGAAATATCATGTTCTTCCTTAATGGAATCAAAAACAAATTGCTCAAAATTTTCTTGTCCCCAACCGGTAGGGAAAATTTCTCTTCCGAGTCCTGACTGCACAACGCCATCGGTGCAAAATACGATGCGGTCTTCTTTTTTAGGCCTGAAGCTGGTTGCCAGAATCTCTCTTCCCGGATTTTTTTCAGAATCGAGAACGACTACATTCCACGAAGGTTCGAATATACTTCCTCCACGGAAAATAACGGTCTTTGGATTCTCAAATTCCAGGATCTTCGCCTCCCCTTCCCCATCGATTTCGAGTATGGTGAAGGTGGAATAATTCAGTTGCTTGACTTCATCAAAAGGAAGGGTGTTCATGATGGTATCCGCGATCCGGCTGATGCTTTGCCTTTCTTCAGTGAAATTCGCAGCCAGCGTTGAAGTGAGTATTGCCAGAAGGTTCGCCTTGATTCCATGGCCTAATCCGTCCGAAAGAACGATGATGAACCTTCCTTCTTCCTTTATTCTTTTCGAGAGAAAAACATCGCCGCAAACCCTTTCATCGCTGTGGTTTTTCTGTTGGCAATTGATCTCTATGTAAAAGGTATCATCCAATGGAACAGGATTATTTATTTGGTGGAGCCTGATGTGATTCAATTACGGTATTGAGGATTTTTTCCGTTTTTGCTGCGCCTTCACCCAACAGGTAAGCGATCTTCTGAACCATATCGAAATTCTCATCGATAGCTTCTGAAAGCCTTCTCAAAATCTGTTCTTTCCTGACTTCCGGGGTGTACATGTCGCGCAGTATCCCTCCAACGTATTTGTTTTTCCGGATGGGGAAGATGGAAACACTGAGGGTATTATCACCATATTGAATATCCTTGCTGACAATTTCTTCATCTGAAGTCAGAACATAGGAAAACAATTTATAAAAATGGACAGGCAGTAAAGACTTCAGGTCGGCGCCGATGAGGCCGGGAATAACTTCATCAACCATGGCCGCATCTTCGCCAAGAATCCGGATAAAAGCTTTGTTGGATTGCAGGATCTTCAGGTTTTCATCTATGATAACGACTCCGGAAACCAGTTTCTGAAGTGTGGCCGACATGGTTTCGGTAGCTTCTTTTTCTGTCTCCTGTTCATGCTTCGCTTTTTCTTCGGATTCTTGCAGCGCTGCCTGTGTCTTTGCAAGTTTTTCATTTGTCGTCCGCAAAGATTTTATGTATTCCTGACGGTTCTGGGTGCTGTAGATATGGCACATATCGGTGGTTGCCAGTCCCTGGGCAATGGCAATGGCAAACTCACGGCAAGAAGTATAACCGCACGATTCACAGCCGATCTCATTTTCAATCTGGTTTTCCTTTCCAATCGTTTGCAGGATTTCCTTAACTGTTTCTTCGGAAGGTTGAGGCAACCGTTGGTCGTCTTCAACAAATTGACGGGAGAGATCCAATACTCTGAATGTTTCCATTTCCCTTTCCCAGCCAAGGCGATCAAATTTTTTCAGGCGTTTGTTAGCATAATCGGTGACCAGTGTACGTCTCAGGAATTTTTCTCCACCCGCGGAAGTTCCCGGACCCATCAGGCATCCATCATTATAAAAAATATTGAAGTGCCGCTCGATCAAATCAATGCGGGAATCAAATTCTTTCACTGCGTCCAGCATGTTATTCCGGCCTTCGGTGGTAATGATCCTTCCGCTAAGCAGGTCCTGGCTCAGACCGGCTGCCTGTATGATGCCTTCACTCAGGGGATAGAGGGATCCTTTATTTCCAAAGGGAGGATCAAATTCAGAGAATTCGAGCTGGCTTTCGCGGATGTTGAATTCGTTAAACAACTGGCGCAATTCAATAAAGGTTAGAACGGAATCCACTTTCGAATCCCCTTCAAAACGGAGCGCTTCATCCTTGGTGGCAATGCATGGACCGATAAAAACCACTTTCACATCATTCCCATATTTTTTCCTGATAGCCTTTGCCGTTGCGATCATCGGGCTTACGATGGGAGACAGGTTATTGATCAGTTCGGGATAGAATTTTTCGATGAAGGAAACTACGGCCGGGCAGTTGGCCATGATATAATATTTTCCATGAAAATCCTCCAACAATTGTTTGTATTGCTCTGCAACAAGATCAACACCGAAGGAAACCTCACTCACATAGATAAAGCCCAGATGCCGGATCATCTCCACAAACTTCCGATAGTCGGTAATATCGTTGAATTCACCTGAAATGGTGGGATCGCAGATTGCAGCTATCTTCTCACCGGATGTCAGCAAGGCTTTAGTTTCATCGATCGAACTTCGGTAGGTAATTGCAGCCGGCGAACAGGTTCTGAAACAGCTCCCGCACCCGATGCAACGTTCCGGCAGAATAGAAGGAAACTCCGTATTCGCATCCACTTTGATGGCCTTCACAGGGCATATACGTATACAGGCATAACAACGTATGCAATTTTCCTGATGTATTTTAAAAAGGGGTTCGGTCATTCTTCCTGCCTGAATATCTTATACAAACCAATTCATCACAAACAAAAATAATCAATAATTAATCGTTTCAAACGATTAAAATGCAAAGTTACCGAAATTATCAGTTGTTTATTTGTTAACAATGCTAAACTTTTCACAAATAAAATATTCATAATAAAGATAATTTCGCTATTTTTGTGGGGAGAATCAGATTTTAATCATTCTGGCCCATGGAAGAAAAGATTGAAAGGATCCTCCGGAAATACCCGGCAGGGAAGAAAGACAGCCTGATCCCTTTGTTACAGGAGATCCAAAGGGAAGCAGGCCATCTATCCGATACTTCCATTCATGAAGTAAGCCGGTATATGAACATTCCATTGAATAAAATTTACGGTGTCGCTTCATTTTATGATCAATTCAGGTTTGGGAAAAGGGGGCGTTACCATATTCAGATATGCCATGGAATAGCGTGCCATATTTACCGTTCCTCAACATTCCAGACAGAGATTGAAAAGATTTTACAGGTAAAGGCGGGCCACACAACCAAAGACGGGAAATTCAGCCTGGAAGTGGTGAATTGCCTGGGTGCTTGCGGCAACGCCCCTGTTGTTTTCCTCAACGGAACGGCTTATGGAAATCTCACTATGGAGCGCCTTCAGAAGATTTTATCCGGAATAAAAAAACCTAACGAATAACAAAAATGGACATCCCTATAGAAGAGAAATCCTTTCTTTTGGAGAAGGTCCTGAAAAACCTGACGGGAGAATTCCTGAAAGAAGATCTGGAACAGATCAGCATATTAAAGAGGGATAAGGTTATTACACCGGTAATCTATATAGGAACCGGGTCATGCGGGCTGGTTGCAGGTGCCTTACAAACACTGGATGCGATCCGGAAGTACCTGGTGGATAACAGCATCCAGTCCAGGATTATAGAATGCGGATGCATCGGGTTTTGTTCCGAAGAACCTATCGTCGATATTCATCTTCCCGGCAAGGCACGAATCTCTTTCCGGAAAGTTACAGAAGATAAGGTTGAAGCTATCCTTTCAGCAATATTCAACCGGAATGTAAATGAAGATCATGTCCTGGGCCAGTACAAATCACATCCTGCTGAAACCTGGGCTAACATCCCTTTTATCGATCAGCTTCCTTTTTTCGCTTTGCAGCAAAAAGTAGTTTTAAAGAATGCCGGGTATGTTTCTCCTCTGTCAATCAATGATTCGATCGCAAGAGGAGGATATAAATCCTTTTACAAAACCATTCTCAACTATACTCCTGAGAAAGTCTGCGACATTGTTGAACTCAGCGAACTGAGGGGACGTGGTGGCGGCGGCTTTTCTACAGGTAAAAAATGGAAAATAGCGCTTACTACTGCGGGAGACCAAAAGTACATGATCTGCAATGCAGAAGAAAGTGATCCCGGAGCCTTTATGGACCGGGCAATTATTGAAGGCGATCCTCACCGTTTGCTCGAGGGAATCGCAATTGCGTCGTATGCCATTGGCGCCAGTTATGCCTATATTTATATTCGTTCTGATTATCCCCGTGCCGTGAATATCCTGGAAGAAGCCATCCGGCAGGCAAAAGAATATGAGATCCTCGGTCAGAATATCTTTGGAAGCGGTTATAATCTTAATATCTCTATCCGCCAGAGTGCAGGCGCCTTGGTTTGTGGAGAAGAAACAGCACTCATCCGGAGCCTGGAAGGAAAAAGAGGAACACCGTGGGCAAAGCCCCCCTACCCTGCCGAATCGGGATTGTTCAACCAGCCAACCATCGTGAATAATGTGGAGACCCTTGCCAACATCCCTGGTATCCTGGAGTATGGGCCTGCGTGGTTCAAAGGGATCGGGACAAAAACAAGCAAAGGTACCAAACTGTTTTCCATAACCGGAAACGTTCAGAATTCCGGGTTTATTGAGGTCCCCATGGGAACCAAACTGTCCGACATCATCCATCATATCGGTGGAGGAGTAAAAGGAGGAAAAAAGCTGAAAGCCATTCAGATCGGTGGACCTTCCGGCGTTTGCATCCCGGCCTCAAACCTGGATGTGGAGATCGGCTATGAGTCGTTGCAGGAAGTCGGGGCAGTTATTGGTTCCGGCGGCTTGTCAATCCTGGATGAAACTGTATGCATGGTCGACCTATCACTGTATTTCATGGGATTCCTTCAAAAAGAAAGCTGCGGAAAGTGTATCCCCTGCAGGGAAGGCACCAGAAGAATGCTTGAAATTCTTGAAGGGATCACAAAAAGACCAAGGGAAGAATCCACCCATGAGACCCTGGAAAGGTTTAAAGGAGTTGTACAGTTGGAAAGCCTGGCAGAAGTTCTTCGCGATACATCCCTTTGCGGACTCGGGCAGAATTCTGCGAGCCCTTTGCTGAGTTCTCTGAAATGGTTCCGGGAAGAATTTGAGGAGCACATTTTCGACCGTCGTTGTTCAGCTGCGGTTTGCCGCGATATGAGAACGTTTTATATTAATGTTGATGATTGTAATGGATGCAACGTCTGCCAGAAGAAATGCCCGGAAAATGCCATCATCGGTGTTGTCAAAGTACCTCACTTCATCGTCGAGAATAAATGCAACGGATGCGGGATCTGTTTCGAAGTATGCAAGTTTAATGCAATCATCGTAAAATAACCCGGCACATGATCTTTACCATCGAAATAAACGGCCAGACCGTTACCGCCCAGAGAGGCGAGACTATTCTTTCCATACTGAACCGGACTGGGATCAGGGTACCTACTTTATGCCATCTCGCCGGTTTTACCCCGACAGGAGCCTGCCGTATGTGTGTTGTTGAAGTGGAGGGCATGCACGGCCTTGTCACATCCTGCTCCCACCAGGTAGAAGAATGGATGAAGATCCGGACCCACTCCCCTCGTGTCATGAAAGCCCGGAAAACCATGGTAGAATTGCTCCTCGCCAATCATCCTGATGATTGCCTCTACTGCGAACGTTCCGGCTATTGTGAACTCCAGGACCTCGCTTCAGAGCTGAATGTAAAGGAACGCCATTACCGGACGAGAAAACCTTCCATCATGGTCGACCGGAATTGCTCTTCCATCGAAAGGGATCCTGCCAAATGCATATTGTGTGGAAGGTGTATCCGGGTTTGTGATGAGATTATCGGTATGAGTGCCATCGAAATCATGGGGAGGGGAAGCAAAAGCTCGATCGGCACCAGTTATAACAAAGGATTAAACATCCAGGCATGCGTCAAATGCGGACAGTGCATCATGGTTTGTCCTACCGCAGCTCTGAAAGAAAAGATCAGTTACCCTGCCGTTATCGACGCCCTGAATAACAAAGATCTTTTTCCCGTGGTGCAGATCTCACCGGGAGTTCAAGGCTCGATCGCAGAAGACCTCGGGATCAAGGGCGGCAGATACCTCCAGAACCTCCTCGGCACAGCCTTAAAAAAAATGGGATTCCGCCAGGTTTTTGACACCTCGGCGAGCGCGGACCTGATGATCCTAGAAATTGCTCAACAGCTGGCACAGCGAATCAAAGACAAGGAAAAAATGCCGCTGTTTACAAGTTGCTGCCCTTCCTGGGTAAAATTCATAGAAGAGTTCAAACCGGAACTGAAAAAGCACTTGGTCACGAGCAAAAGTCCAATGCAGATCATGGGATCATGGATCAAGGATTATTTCCCACAACGGATGAACATTGCGAAAGACAAGATCTTTTCCGTTGCGGTGATGCCCTGTACGTCCAAAAAACACGAAGCCATCGGTAATGAGAAGGATTATCCTTCGATAGATGCCGTGTTGACTACCCGCGAATTGATCCGGATGATCCGGCTTTACGGGATTGATTTCAGCACCCTGGAACCTGAAAATACCGAACTCGGGTTTGGGGTCAGGGGATCCGCCGGAAGATTATCAGGAATTGCCGGAGGTGAAACCGAGGCGGTCATCCGTACCCTCTATTATCAGATGACTGGCCAGGAAATTTCCCCCATCAAGATCAACGAACTAAGAGGATTAAAAAACATGAAAGAAGCAAGGATCAAGATCGGAAGATCTACCTTTGGCTTTGCCGCTGTCAGCGGACTGGCTGCCGCACGCCAGCTACTGGAAGAAATTGAAACCGGAAAAACCGAATTCCAGATGGTAGAAGTAATGGCCTGTCCGTTTGGATGCATCAATGGCGGAGGACAGCATCTGGGAACGGATGAGAAAGCGTTAAAATCAAGGATGAAAGCGCTGTATGATGCCGATGAAGAAGAAATGATAAAGGTCGCGCACAGGAATCCATCTATTCAGGAATTCATTAAAAACCTTCAGGAAACCCTTTAAGGCACGTATTAAGAAGGACAGTACAGCAGATAAAAAAGAGAAGCAGGTACCATGAGTCATTCGTTCAGAACTCAACTCGTTTTCACCATCAAGGACCGTTGCCGCGTCTGTTATACCTGTGTGCGTGAATGTCCCGTCAAGGCGATCAAGATCATCAACGGGCAAGCCGAAGTGATTAATGACCGTTGCATCGGTTGCGGAAACTGTGTGAAGGTTTGCAGCCAGGGGGCAAAGGTTTCCCTTCGTTCGGTGGATGAAGTCTATAAATTACTAAGTTCAGGACACAAGGTGGCTGCTTGCATAGCGCCCAGCTTTCCGGCAGAATTCAGCGAAATCAAAGATTATCGCTTGCTGGTAGGGATGATCCGCAAGCTGGGTTTTGACTATGTCACGGAAGTTTCATTTGGAGCAGATGTGGTGGCAAAAGAATATGAAAAACGAATTAAGTCGGAAGACTATACCGGTGACATTTCTTCAGATTGCCCGGCTGTAACCTATTTTATCCGTCATTATCATCCCGATCTTGTAGGCTCCCTGGCCCCCATTGTTTCGCCGATGGTGGCCATGACACGTATCGTCCGCAAAAAGTATGGTTCTGACCTCAAGATCGTATTTTTAGGACCCTGTTTCGCAAAGAAGGCTGAAACCACCGAAACAGACGAAGTGATTACTTTCCTGGAATTGCGGGAGATGTTACTGGAATCCGGCATCCGTCCTGAAACTACAGAAATTTCCGATTTCGATCCTCCGGTCGGCGGGAAAGGAGCTATTTTCCCGATTACTCGGGGACTTTTCCTGACGACCAACAGCCAGGAAGATATTCCGGAAGAACGGACCGTCATCGCCGATGGCCGGGTGAATTTCAAAGAGGCCGTTAGGGAGTTTGAAGAAGGTTTTATCCGTAACAAACATCTTGAATTACTCTGTTGCGAAGGTTGTATCATGGGTCCTGGAACTTCTCCCGGCGGCAAGAAGTATGCAAGAAGCGCAGCTGTTGGCGAATATGTAAGGCAAAAGCTCGACACGCTGGACCATGAACAATGGAAAAAAAATGTGGAGGAATTCTCAAAGATCTCCCTGCAGCAGCATTTTGATCCTGACGACCGGAGATTTGAAATCCCATCGGAGGATGATATCCAGGATGTGCTGAAGACCATGGGGAAATTTACCGCCAAAGACCACCTGAATTGTGGCGCCTGTGGATATGACACTTGTGTGGAACATGCTATTGCGATCGTCAAGGGGCTGGCAGAAACCGAGATGTGCCTTCCCTATTCCATCGAAAAGCTGCACGACTCCATAAACAACCTGAATATCTCCAACGAGAAACTTGCTAAGGCAAAGGCAGCGCTGAAACAGTCGGAGAAGCTGGCCCACATGGGGCAGCTGTCAGCAGGAATCGCCCATGAATTGAACAACCCGTTGGGCGTCATTACTATGTATTCCAATATCCTCATGGATGAAGCCCCTGAAGGCGAAGCCATCCGGGAGGACCTCCGCTTGATTGTGGAACAGGCAGAACGATGTAAAAAGATCGTCAGCGGACTGCTGAATTTTGCGCGGAAAAATCAGGTCAACCTTACGGAAATAGATGTTGTTCAATTCACGCAGCATAGCCTGAATTCCATCATCAAACCAGACAATATCACGGCCAAATTTGAACCCCGCATTGAAGATCCTCTCGCTAAACTGGATATCGACCAGATGATGCAGGTGTTGACGAACCTGGAAAAGAATGCCATCGAAGCCATGTCGGATGGCGGGGAATTGCATGCTGGCGTGGAAGGCAATAAAAACGAGATCGTTTTCATCGTTTCCGATACCGGAACCGGTATATCTAAAGAAAATCTGAAAAAGATCTTCATGCCGTTTTTCACAACAAAGGAGATGGGAAAAGGAACCGGACTCGGGCTACCGCTGATCTACGGTATTGTGAAAATGCACAAAGGAAAAATTGATATTACATCTAATGCCGACCCGGTCAAAGGGGCTACTGGAACCACGTTCAGGATTACTATACCAAGGAACATGGATTAAAAAAATTATGATTTACGAATTACGATTTTAATTATCAATTATTATGATACCTGGGAAAATTACCATTCTGATCGTGGATGACGACATGGATTATCTCTTTCAGACGAAGATGAAGCTGGAACAAATGGGTTTTAGCACGATCACTGCCGACAGCCAGCGGGAAGCCGAGTTGATCCTGGAAAGAACCAGGCCGGATCTTGCCATTGTGGACCTGATGATGGAAAATGAGGACAGCGGATTTATCCTCATTTACAAGATCAAAAAGAAATACCCGGATGTCCCGGTCATTATTTTGACTGCCGTTGCTGCTGAAACCGGCATCACCTTTGACATCCAGGATGAGAATAACCGCAAATGGATCAAGGCGGATCTATTTCTGGACAAGGGTATCCGTTCAGATGTGTTGAAAAGTGAAATTGAACGTTTATTACAGAAAAACTAAACAATTCCCAAAAGAATTTGATTTTCGCTTATTTTTGAACTCAGAATCGGACCATGTCAACACTTAAAATACTTGTTATAGATGATGAACCCGGGATCCGCAGTGGTGTCAGCCGTATCCTGCGGAATTTCCGTGTAGATTACCCATTTATGGAAGAAGCTTTCGATTTCGCGGTTTTTGAAGCACCGACAGGGGAAGCAGGGATCGAGATCATAGAAAATAACCGACCGGATATCCTTTTGCTGGACAACAAGCTACCAGGGATCCAGGGAATTGAAGTGCTGGAATATGTCCGGAAAAAACAGTACAACATTATCGTGGTGATGATCACCTCCTACGCATCGTTGGAGTTGGCCGTAAAAGCCACGAGCGACGGAGCTTCTGATTTTATCCCGAAACCCTTCACTCCACAGGAATTAAGATCATCCATCGAGAATATCACAAAAAAGATCTTCCTGAAAAAGATGACGGCGACACTGAAAGATACAGGGAAGCATATCCAGTTCCAATTCCTGTCGGTATTGTCGCATGAACTGAAAGCGCCGCTGAATGCCATCGAAGGGTATCTTAAAATGGCTAAGGAACATCAACTCGGGGAAAAAATAGAAGATTATAATGCAATCTTCGACCGTTCACTCGACCGCATACATGGAATGCGTACGCTGATCCTCGACCTGCTCGATCTCACCAAGGTGGAGAGTGGCAAGGCCCAGAGGAACATCATTAATACCGACCTTATACAGGCTATCCGGGCCGCCATCGATGCCATTCAACCCTATTCCATCCAGCGTGATATCAGGATCAACCTGCATGGCCCGGATCAGCTGATAATGAAAGCTGACACCAATGAAATGGACATCATATTCAATAACCTGATCTCCAATGCCATCAAATACAATAAAGAAGGAGGTTCGGTAGATATTTCCATCGGAGAGGAAGAAGGAATGATCCGGATCAGTGTGGTAGATACCGGGATCGGCATGACAGAAACTGAAATGGGAAAACTTTTCCAGGATTTTGTAAGAATCAGGAATGAAAAAACAAAAAATATAACGGGAAGCGGACTGGGGTTATCGATTGTAAAAAAACTGGCCGAAAACTACGGAGGAACCATTGAAGTCACCAGTATTCCCGATCAGGGTAGTACCTTTATTGTTTCACTTCCAAATGAAAAGTCATGTCTGTAAAACATCTTCCTCATAAAACCGTCGAACGGTTGAGCCAATACAGAAGGTCGCTATTATTGATCTTGACAAAGGAAAAAACCCATGTATTCTCCCATGAGATCGCACAGATATTGCACATTACACCGGTTCAGGTGAGGCGTGACTTAATGCTGATCGGTTATTCCGGGAACTTACGGAAAGGATATGATATCAAAGAGCTGATCGATATGATCGGGAACATCATCGATACCGAAAAAGGTCAAAAAGTGGCGGTGATAGGCCTTGGGAACCTGGGAAAAGCCTTTATCAGCTACTTTAAAGGAAAACGTACCAAGTTGACCATTGTGGCGGCATTCGACATCAACCCGGATAAAATTGACCGGATCTATGACGGGGTGCCCTGTTACAATATCAACCGGATTACGGAGATCATGAAGAAAGATAACATCACCATTGGGATCATCACCGTGCCTGCCGAACAAGCCCCTGCCATTGCAGAAACGCTTGTCCTTGCAGGCGTCAAGGGAATCCTGAACTACTCCCCGAAACCGTTGAATGTCTCTCCCTACGTCTACCTTGAAGAATATGACATGATCACCTCTCTGGAGAAGGTAGCATTTTTTGCAAAGAAGAACGACGAACGATTTAAATAGAAGGAAAAAATTGAAAATATTCAGGAATTTTGACGAGGCTGATTCCATTCACAATGCTGTCGTTACTACGGGATCATTTGACGGGGTCCATATCGGGCACAAAGTGATCCTGCAGCGTTTAAAAAAACTTGCCGACGAAACCGGGGGTGAAACAGTTCTGATCACCTTCCATCCTCACCCGCGGAAAGTGTTATATCCAGATACAGCCGGGAAAGATCTGTACCTGATCAATTCCCAGCGGGAAAAGATCGAACTGCTGCAAAAATCCGGGTTGGACAACCTGATCATCGTGGATTTCACCGTCGAATTTTCCAAGATCACCTCAGTCGATTTTGTGAAGAATATTCTGCTGAACAAGATACATGCACGTAAGATCGTTATCGGTTTCAATCATCATTTCGGCCATAACCGGGAAGGCGACTACGAAGCCCTGAGGCAACTGGGAATAGAATATGGATTTGATGTGGAGGAGATCCCGGAACAGGATATCCAGAATGAATCGGTCAGTTCAACCAAGATCAGGAAAGCATTGCTGGATGGGAATATTCAGAAAGCCAATGCCTACCTTGATCACCATTATATCATCATGGGCCTGATCCAGGAAGTCAACCCCAAGCTTAGGGAGATTGGTTTTCCCAGCTTCAGTATCAAGATCGAAGAAGAAAGCAAATTGCTTCCGCCAAACGGAGTTTATGCGGTCAGCGTGACAGATGAAATTCAGACCTTCCGCGGGATGTGTTTTATCAAGAAACGCGGACAATCATCCACCGAAGCCGTGGTAGATTTCTATTTGTTTGATACGCCGGAAGCACTCTCCGGATCAAGTGCAATAATCTATTTCCATAAATTCATCCGTGAAGAAAAACCCTTTAATACACCTGAAGAAATGCAGAAACAATTGCAAATCGATCGGGTACAGGTGGATGAACTGATCTTTTAAAAAAGAAATTGATAATAAAGGACGATCGTGAAAGAAAATAAGAAAGATGAGATCAGGGTAACATTTTTAGGAACAGGTACTTCCATAGGCGTTCCGGTCATCACCTGTGATTGTCCAGTGTGCATGTCAGAAGATGAACATGATAAAAGGCTGCGGACCTCGGTGATGGTGAAAGTTCACAACCGTACCTTCGTCATTGATTGTGGCCCCGATTTCCGGATCCAGATGTTGCGCGAACGCGTGATGAACCTTGATGCCGTGATCTTTACACATGAGCACAGGGATCATATTGCAGGCCTTGATGATTTGCGTGCGTTCAATTATGTGCTGAACAAGAAGATCGATATTTACGGGACCAAACAGGTGTTGGAAGCCATCCGCATTGAGTTTCCGTATATTTTTGCCGAGTCCCGCTATTTTGGGGCGCCCCAGTTGACGGTTCACTGCATCGACCAAAAGCCATTCCTGATAAATGATGTTGAGTTCATCCCCATCCAGGTTCTGCATGAAAAATTACCGGTAAATGGTTACCGGATCGGAGATTTCACCTATATCACGGATGCAAGCTCTATTTCTGAAAAAGAGATAGAGAAGATCCGCGGTTCGAAAGTGATCGTATTGAATGCTCTGAGGAATTCCAAGCATGTTTCCCATTTTTCGGTTTCCGAAGCGGTTGAGCTTTTGCAGAAACTCGAGCCGGAAGCTGCCTATCTCACGCATCTCAGCCATTTTGTGGGACTCCATGAAGAAGTGAACAGCCACCTTCCGGAAAATATCCGCCTTGCCTATGATGGTCTTACCGTAATCGTCTGAACCATGCAAATCGACATCCTGACATTATTCCCCGACATGTTCGAAGGCCCGTTCAGCCAATCCATTCTGAAACGCGCGAAAGAGAAAGGAGTGGTTACGATCTGTCTTCACGACATCCGTGATTATTCTATAAGTAAACATAAAACCGTTGATGATTATCCTTTCGGAGGCGGAGCCGGTATGGTGATGATGATCGAGCCTGTTGCCCGTTGCATCGAAAGCCTGAAGGAGCAAACAAATTACGATGAAGTGATCTATTTGAGTCCCGACGGGGAATTACTTAACCAAAAAGTTGCAAACCGGCTTTCAGGTCTTAAAAATATCATCCTTCTCTGTGGCCATTATAAAGGTATCGATGAACGAATACGGGAACATCTTATAACCCGGGAGATCTCAATCGGGAATTATGTCCTCTCAGGTGGTGAACTGGCAGCCGCAGTGCTTACTGATGCCGTGGTAAGGTTAATGCCCGGCGTTCTGAATGATGAGACTTCGGCATTATCCGATTCCTTCCAGGACGATCTCATTTCCCCCCCGGTTTATACGCGGCCTTCTGATTTCCGGGGATGGAAGGTTCCCGATGTTTTGCTTTCCGGTAATGAAAAAGAGATCGTAAAGTGGAAATATGAACGATCCGTTGAAAGAACCCGGCAACGCAGGCCGGGATTGCTGGATGATGCAGGGTTCTGACGGATCAGTCTTTTATAGGCAAGAATCCATTTTCACCAGGCGGAGTAATAACATTTGACAAATACAATAACATTATTTGACACTCCAGTTATTAAGGCATTATTTATCAATAGACTATAAAGCAATATTTTTCTGTAAGAATTGACTTTTGATGTTCAAACATTTGACAAATAGAGCATCTTCATTTGATTGCAAGAACTTTCCTCAGGCTGATTAGACAAAAGACAACCTACTGACAATATGATTGTCCAAAGTAATGCAAATGTTAATCATTACATTTGCATTAATCAATCCATATCGGGATGAAGACAATTCTTCTCTCTGACGCTTTTCAATTCTTGACAGATTGAAGGCCAAAATCATCTTCGGCCTGATCGTTTTATTTCCGTTCCTTGGATTTTCACAAGGCGAATTCAACAATTGGTTGTTTGGCTGGTATTTTCCTTTGGGTACGGGGATTACGTTTAATTTTGGTAACCCCGTAGTCATTCCGAATGGTGTAATGACAACTGCCGAGACCTCTGTAAGTGTTTCGGATTCTACAGGGAATCTTCTGTTCTTTTCAGACGGCGGGAATGTATATAACAGGAACAGAATGATAATGCCGAATGGTCTTCTTGATTTTAACGGGACAGGAGGTTACATGCAGCCGGTTGTATCTATCCCTAAACCCGATGATGACAGCTCCTACTACATATTTAATGTTGGTGAGTATGAGTTAGTCGGTACAAGTTATGGGTTGGAATATTCAATTGTTAATATGAGGCTTAACGGTGGCCTTGGCGATATTGACATCTCAAATAAAAATGTACATGTCGCAGGTGCAAGTAAAGCCTGGCTAGCTGTAACAGGCACTCGGCATGCCGACAACAGGCGATTCTGGATTGTTACCACAATCGATTCCATCAATTTATTAAGATATTCGGCATTCCTTGTCGATCAGAACGGTATACATGTTCCCCCGGTTCTCAGTATCAGTTACTTTCAAAAAACATTACCATATCCGGCACCGCCGTATGTAGTGAATCCCTGGTCGATACGAATTTCTCCGGACGGGACAAAGCTAATAACGGTAAGAGATGACATTCGTGAATATTGCTTGTTCAATTCCTATACGGGGAAAGTGACGCATTTATTTTTCATCCCCAATGATACAACCACGGGTCAAGGCAATGCAGAATTTTCCATAGATTCTAAATTACTGTATTGCTCTTATGGTGTCCAGTCACTTCCAGGTGAATGCAATGGTGAAATATACCAGTTCGATGCAACAAAGGTTGATTCCTTAGCTTTTATTCAGAGTAGGATCAGAATTGACAGTTCCGATGCAAGGTCAGCTTTACAAATGGGACCAAACTGGAAAATATATGGTACCGAATGTTTTAAGGACTCCCTTTGTGTTATAAATAATCCGTCCGTTCAGGGGACCGGATGCAATTTTGTGAGAAATGCTGTCGGAGTGGCCTCTCCGACATCCGATGGCTTCCCTCAATTTGTTCAGCGATACAAAGCGTACATCCATTATTTTAGCACTTGTCAGGGAAGTCCGATACACTTTTCTGGTGATATCTGGCCACCTGCCGACAGCGTTCACTGGGATTTTGGCGATCCCGCCTCCGGCGCGGGAAATTTTTCAAATCTTACCAATCCAACGCATATTTATAACAATACAGGATCTTATGTAGTTGAATTGTTTGTAAGGCATATCGATAACCGGACAGACACTTCGTGGCAAACTATAACCATTGTTTCAGCTCCCCAGGTTGCTCTTGGGCCTGATAGATCAATCTGCGTTGGAGATTCAACAACATTCGATGCCGGCGCCTGTTCCAGTTGTACCTACTTATGGAAAGACCTTGGCACAGGTCTGCCGGTGGGCGCTTCACAGACATTCAGAACAGGACTTGCGGGAAATTACAGCGTGACCGTCACCAACGGCAGTGGATGCAGCGGTATTGATACCGTGCAGTTATCAACCACTCCTGTTCCTTCCATTACAAACAACAAGTTTACAGATACTATTTGTTCGGGTGAATCAACAAACATCCACCTGACATCAAATATTCCCGGAACCAACTTCCACTGGACAGCCAGTCTTACCTCCGGGACGGTTACCGGTTTCAGCGCCGATTCGGGGCTGATCATCAACCAGGTACTGTGGAACACTGCCCCAATCCCCGGAATCGTTACTTATCAAATTACCCCGAAGATCGGAAGTTGTTCTGGAACGACTGTGGATTTCCAGGTCACAGTGAATCCAGGTGTACCAGTAACGATCAGCATTTCAGAATCACAGAATAATGTTTGTGCAGGAACAATGGTAACCTATACAGCCACACCCGGCAACCAGGGATCAAATCCGGTTTACCAGTGGAAAGTGAACGGTATCAACCAGCCCGGCAATTCGACAACTTTCAGCTACACCCCGGTGAACAATGATATTGTAACTTGTGTGCTCACCTCTTCAAATATCGTCTGCACCTCCAACAACCCGGCAACCTCGAATGTCATCACAATGACAGTGAATCTAAACCTGCCGGTCAGCGTTACACTTACTTCCGCTCCGGCCACGATCTGCGCCAGCCAGCAAGTCACCTTCACCGCCCACCCAATAAATGAAGGCACAAATCCAGCATACCAGTGGTATCTGAACAGCAACCCTGCCGGGACAAACAGCAACACCTACATATTTTCGCCTGTCAACGGCGATCTTGTTTCCTGCACCTTGCAATCCTCTGAAGCCTGCACAACAAACAATCCAGCATCCAGCATCCAGTATCCAGTATCAGTGAACTCGCTCCAACCCGTCAGCATTACCATTTCAGCTTCACAGAACCCCTTCTGTGCCGGCAGTTCCGTCAGCTTCAATGCAACACCCAACGGAGGTGGATTAACGCCATCCTTCCAGTGGAAAGTCAACGGAATGAATGTTGGAGGCGGGGCCTCTGTTTTCACTTACGCACCTGCTGCAGGAGACATCGTTTGTTGTGTTCTGACTTCTTCCCTGTCTTGTGTCTCCGGGAACCCGGCAACATCAAATTGCATAACGATGATCATAGATACAGGATTACCGGCGGGAGTGAGCATTAATGCTGTGCCAAACCCCTTCTGCCCGGGATCATCCGTTACCATAACAGCAACACCAAATAATGGTGGGCCTTTACCAACGTATCAGTGGAAGGTAAATGGAATAAACACCGGAACGGGTTCAACCTATACCTATAATCCGGCCAATGGCGACAGCGTCCGATGTATCATGACCTCTAATTTTAGCTGTGTTACCGGAAACCCGGCAAGTTCACCAAAGATCATCCTGAGCGGGATACTGGCTCCCAGTGTTTCTTTCGCTGCCTGCTTCGACACCATCACCACAGTCAATGCAAAGCCCATCAAATTAAAAGGTGGAATCCCGCTGGGAGGAACATATTCGGGACCGGGGGTGAATTCAGGAACCGGAACCTTTACGCCTGCGGTTGCCGGTGTAGGCACAAAGATCATCACTTATTCCTATACCAATTCAATGCTCTGCACGGCCGCAAAATCGATCTCCATCCTCAATCTTCCATCCTCCATCCTAACATGCGGCAATAACATGCTGGATGTCAGGGATAACAAAACATACGCAACCATTCAGATTGGAAGTCAATGCTGGCTGGCTTCCAATCTGAATTTTGGAACCATCATCGCATCTTCACAGGATCAAAGGGATAATTGCATTGCAGAAAAGTATTGTTATAACGACAATCCAATAAACTGCACCAATCATGGAGGATTGTATCAATGGGATGAGGTAATGAGATTTGATGAGACCCCGGCTGACCAGGGATATTGCCCTCCGGGATGGCATATTCCATCTGAAAATGATTGGAACACGTTATTTGCTGTATACATCAACAGTGGTTTTGCCGGAAGTCCATTAAAATATTCTGGGTATTCAGGATTTAATGCACTTCTCTCCGGGGCACGACACATCAACAGGGGCTGGGATTTCCATGGATTCGCAACTTTCTTCTGGTCGTCGACACCAAGAAGTGAGAACAAGGCCTGGGCGCATGGGATGAACGAGGATGATCCGAGCGTGTCGCTCTATCCGGCAAGCAGGGTAAATGCGTTTAGCGTGCGATGTTTGAAGGATTAATTCATATCTTTGCTTTAAAACATTCCTATGAGTGGTTTTTCGAATAATATTGAATCTGACATTAATATTTTTTCCATAAAGAATACCGTCAAAGAATTGATCCCCGGTGCAGAGGTCTTTCTATTCGGTTCCCGCGCAAGAGGTATGGATCAGGACACAAGTGATTATGATCTTCTCATTGTTGTTGATCAATCAATCAGCAATACAGACCGGATGCTGTTCCAATCAAAAGTAAGGAAGAGATTGGCCGCTCAGAACATACTCTCTGATGTGATTGTACAATCCCGATCAGATATTGAAATAAAGAAGGGCCTTACCGGTCATATCGTCAGAACCGCTTTTCTGGAAGGAGTAAAGTTATGAGCGATGAAATGAAAGCATTTGTAAGACAATGGATCACGAAAGCCGAGGAAGACCTTATCGTTGCAAACCAGCTTATGAAAATGGAATACCCTCCGAAAGGCGCAATAGGTTTTCATTACCAGCAATCGGCTGAAAAATTCCTGAAGGCATTTTTGCTATATCATGATGAGGATCTCCCCAAGACCCACAATATTGAATTCCTTCTTGAAAAAGCAAAGAAGTTTGATTCTCATTTAGCTGAGATCGATCCGGGAAATCTTACCGATTATGGGGTTGAAGCACGCTATCCGGGCGATTTTCTTGAACCTTCACTGAATGAATTATCAAATCTTCTGAGTATCGTTGAGGAAATAAGAAACATTGTAGGGAGTGTTCATTAAAGTGACACATATAGTTGAACAGTCTCCTCCCTGATTAATCCGTGTTGGCTTAATCCCAACAGTCCATCCTCCATCCTCGATCCTCAATCTTCCGACCTCAGTTTCAAAATCACAAATGAACTTTTTTTGTTCCCGGATGTTTGCGAGTTAAGAAATTTACTATATTTGCACTCTTTTTAGTGAGAACCCCAATATTATAATTATTGAAGATATGAATCGCGCAGAGACCATTAAATTTGTTGAAGAATCATTCATTCCGAAGAAAGAAAACCCTGTTTTCAAAGCTGGTGATACCATTACCGTTCAATATAAGATCAAGGAAGGAAACAAGGAACGTATCCAGAATTTCCAGGGGGTTGTATTGCAGCGTTCAGGAAAAGGGGCAAATGAAACATTTACGGTAAGAAAAATATCGGGGAATGTGGGTGTTGAAAGGATTTTTCCTATGTCATCTCCCTTTATTGAGAAGATTGAGGTGAATAAAAAAGGTGTTGTAAGAAGAGCCAGGATATTTTACCTCCGTGGTTTACGCGGAAAGAAAGCCCGTATACGGGAAGAAAGAGTTTAATAAAGAAAAACACGCTGCTGGCGGGTTTTCTATTTTAATTCATCACCAGGTTCACAAAACCTGTTTCCCTTGTCTTTATAACAGCTAATGCACTGGAATAATTCAAAAGGTTCCTGATCACCTGTTCGCTTGGGGAAACACCGTTTCTTTCCATTTTTTTTCTTAATTGATGTTTCCGGGTTCTCGCTCCGGATTTGATATTGGAAGATAACGATGGGAGAGAATAGAGAGTTAAGGTTTTCTTCATAGGCAAATAGCAGATTTATGTTATTTCAATACTTGAATAACGGATAAAAAACCGCCATATTTTACCAGTGAAAAAAAATATTTCAGAAAAGAGAAAACCGCCTTACACCAGAGGAGAAAAGGACTAACTGATTGCCAAAGCAGTTGTTAACAAAGAAAACAGATGTTAAAACGTAATTGAATCTTTTACACCGAGAGGATGATGTTTTTTTCGTCCACCAGTTTCCTTAAGTTGATCAGCGCATAACGCATACGGCCGAGGGCCGTATTGATGCTTACGTTCGTCACTTCTGCAATGTCCTTGAAACTCATGTCGCCATAATGCCGCATGATCAGGACTTCACGTTGTTCTTTTGGAAGGTAGTCTATGAGTTTTTTCACATCCTTGTGGATCTGTTCGGTAATGATCCTCTCTTCAATCGATTCTACAGGAATGCGAACCTTCTCGAAAATGTCAAAATCGTCACGGTTCTCGATGGTGGGAATCCGTTTTGATTTCCGGAAATAGTCGATGATGAGGTTATGTGCGATCCGCATCGCCCACTGGATGAATTTTCCCTCTTCTTTATAGGAACCGGAACGGATGGTATTGATTACTTTGATAAAAGTATCCTGAAAAAGATCTTCTGCAAGCTCTTTTTCTTTAACAATCATAAGAATATATGCAAAGATGCGATTCTTATGACGACGGATCAGTTTCTCAAGGCTGGATTGGTTTCCGGCTAAGTATCTACCAATCAGTTCCTGGTCGGTGACTGCTTGGGCGTTCATGGTGCCTCCTTTTTTTAGTCAAAAAAGGGTAGATATTTTTCCGATAGCCGTTCTCCTATTGTTTTGTATGCGAAATTACGATTTTTCGCAGGGATTTTACAATTATACCTCGCAAAAGTAAACAAAAAAAAGCTAAAAGCAAATTTTCTGCCTAATTTTGCAAACTTTCTTTGCATGACTAACTAAAATGATCAAAAACGTTGACTTACTCGACCCGAAGGATTTTATCATTATTAAAGGCGCAAGGGTTAATAATCTCAAGAATATTTCGCTTGCAATTCCCCGGAATAAATTTGTTGTCATAACAGGTCTGTCGGGATCCGGAAAATCTTCACTGGCTTTCGATACCTTGTTTGCCGATGGTCAGCGCCGGTATGTTGAAAGCCTTTCTGCCTATGCTCGTCAGTTTCTCGGGCGAATGAGCAAACCGGATGTGGATTACATCAAAGGCATCTCCCCTGCTATTGCCATCGAACAAAAGGTCAATACATCGAACCCCCGGTCCACGGTAGGAACTTCCACAGAAGTTTATGAATACCTGAAACTGCTGTTTGCCCGCATCGGCAAGACTTATTCTCCCGTTTCCGGGAAACTTGTAAAGCGGGACACTGTTACCGACGTAGTCGATTATATCCTGGCTTTGCCGGATGAATCAAGGATCAGCATCTTCTCTCCCATACCACTATCCGATCACAATGGCGACCTGAAAGCGAAATGCAAGATTCTGCTTCAGCAGGGTTTTACAAGGATCATGCTGAACAATCAGATCTACCGGATCGATGAAATTGATTCCAAAATAAAATGTGCCGGGGAAGAAATATTTCTGCTAGTAGACCGGTTCCCGGTCCAGAAAACCGACAACGACCTGGCCGGCAGGATCGCCGATTCCGTTCAAACGGCTTATTATGAGAGTCACGGTTATTGTATGATAGAGATTGCAGAGGAAAAGCCAGTGCGCAAATTTTTTTCGAACCGCTTTGAAGCCGACGGCATCGATTTCGAGGAACCTTCGGCAAATCTGTTCACCTTTAACAATCCTTTCGGCGCCTGTAAAACCTGTGAAGGTTTTGGTACCGTGATCGGCATTGATGAAGACCTGGTGATCCCCAACAAGAATTTATCCATTTATGAGGAAGCGGTTGCCTGCTGGCGGGGGGAAAAGATGAGCGAATGGAAGAATGAACTCGTGATGAATGCTTATAAATTCGATTTTCCTATCCATAAACCCGTTTATGAATTGACTTCCACACAAAGAGAGCTACTGTGGACCGGGAATAAATATTTTCATGGTCTGAAGGATTTTTTCGAATTCGTCGAAAGCCAGAATTACAAGGTGCAATACCGGGTGATGCTTTCGCGTTACCGCGGGAAAACCCTTTGTCCCGATTGCAAAGGTACGCGGTTGCGGAAAGATGCCGGGTATGTAAAGGTGGGCGGAAAATCGATCAATAAGATTGTACTGGTGCCGATCGGCGACCTGAAGGATTTCTTTAGCACTTTGAAATTATCGGAATTTGAGAAAAATGTTTCCAGGCGGCTACTGAAAGAGATTAACAATAGACTGGAAGTTTTGACGGATGTGGGTCTTGGTTATCTCACGCTCAACCGCCTCTCCTCTACCCTATCCGGGGGCGAATCTCAGCGCATCAACCTTTCCACGGCACTTGGCAGTAACCTCACCGGGTCGATGTACATCCTCGATGAGCCCAGCATCGGCCTTCACCCACGCGATACGCAACGTCTCATCCGGGTGCTCCTGGGCCTGAGGGATCTTGGAAATACTGTCATTGTTGTCGAACACGATGAAGAGATCATCCATGCCGCTGACCAGGTCATTGATATCGGTCCCCTTGCAGGACATTACGGTGGAGAAATCATCTTCCAGGGAACCTTTGATGAAATTCTGAAAGATAAGGAAAGCCTGACTGGTAAATACCTCGGCCACCGGTTGAATATTCCCCTGCCCGCCCGCAGGAGGAAATGGAAGGAATTCATTGAAATCAAAGGCGCCCGGGAAAATAACCTGAAAAATTTTGATGTCAGGATCCCGCTGAACGTATTTACCGCCATCTCCGGGGTGAGCGGATCGGGAAAAACTTCCCTGGTCAAGAAGATTCTTTATCCTTCCCTGAAAAAGATGTTCGATGGGTACGCCGAACGTACAGGAAAATTCGATCAGCTGGCAGGAGATTACAACCGTATCGGATCCGTTGAACTGGTTGACCAGAACCCCATCGGAAGGTCATCACGGTCAAACCCAGCCACCTATATCAAAGCCTTCGATGAGATCAGGAACCTCTATGCCGACCAGCAACTTTCACGGGTCAGGGGATATAAACCCGGATACTTTTCATTCAATATCCAGGGCGGGCGATGCGAGGAATGTGAAGGAGAAGGGGTTGTTAAAATTGAAATGCAGTTCATGGCCGATCTTTACCTGACCTGCGAAAGCTGCAAGGGAAAAAGGTATAAGGAAGAAGTTCTCGATGTGAAATATCATGAGAAGACCATCGTCGATATACTAGAACTGACCATCGATGAAGCCATGGATTTTTTCAGCAATAGAAACAAACCTTCGGCGCATGAAAAAAGGATCCTGGCAAGGCTGAAACCCTTGCAGGATGTGGGCTTGGGATACCTTCGCCTGGGGCAATCGTCGAGTACGCTCAGCGGGGGCGAGGCCCAACGTATCAAGCTGGCATTCTTTCTTGCCAAAGGAACCAATGAGAAACCGACCCTCTTTATTTTCGATGAACCAACCACAGGCCTGCACTTCCACGATATCCACAAGCTGTTGATCGCTTTTGAATCGCTTATCAGCAATGGCCATTCCGTACTTGTTATCGAACATAACCTTGATGTTATCAAATCAGCCGACTGGGTAATCGACCTGGGTAAAGAAGGAGGAGAAGAAGGTGGAAATGTAGTTTTTACCGGAACTCCGGAACAACTTGCAGCATTCAGCGGATCCTATACCGGGGGGTATCTGAAAGAAAAATTAAAAGTGAAAAATGAAAAGTATTAATCCAACCACCAACCAGGTAATACGGGAATACCCCGAACATTCCTCATCAGAAGTTAAGACGATTATCGAAGAGGTTCACAATGAATGGCTGACCTGGAAAGAAACCCCCTTTGAACACCGTTCGGGACTCTTCAGGAATGTTGCCCGTATCCTGCGTGAAAGAAAAGAAACATATGCACGCCTGATGACGGAAGAGATGGGCAAGATCGTACGCGAATCATTGGCCGAGATCATGAAATGTGCCAATGCCTGCGACTATTATGCGGATCACGCCGCTGAGCTGCTGGAAGATCAGGTCATTCCTTCGGATGCATCACGAAGCCTGGTAGTATTTCAGCCACTCGGTATCATCCTTGCAGTGATGCCGTGGAATTTCCCTTTCTGGCAGGTATTCCGGTTTGCGGCTCCCTCGCTGATGGCAGGAAATGCTGCTGTTTTAAAACATGCTTCCAATGTCCCGGGATGTGCACTAGCCATTGAAGAAATATTCCATGATGCCGGGTTTCCGAAAAACCTTTTCCGGACCCTTATGATCCCTTCACAGGAAGTGAAAGCGGTAATTGAAAATCCACGCATTGCTGCTGTGACACTCACAGGGAGTGAATCGGCCGGAAGTGAGGTAGCGGCGCTTGCCGGACGCCACATCAAAAAAACTGTTCTCGAATTGGGAGGGTCGGATCCATTCATCATCCTCGAAGATGCAGATATGGAAAAAACCGTTCAAACGGCACTCACAGCGCGTATGATCAATCAGGGACAAAGTTGTATCGCTGCCAAACGGTTCATTGTTGTGGAGAGCCGCACAGCTGAATTTGAAAGCCGCGTGAGGCTTGCTTTGGAATCCCTGAGGATGGGTGATCCCCTGGACATGCAGACGGATGTCGGGCCGCTTGCACGACAAGACATAGCTGATGAAATCGATAGACAGGTTCAACGATCAATTGCTGCCGGCGCGCGTCTTGTTCTCGGCGGAAAACCTGCCAACCGGGCAGGTTGTTACTATCTGCCCACAATTCTTTCTGATGTAAAAAAAGGAATGGCCGTATATAAGGAAGAGACATTCGGACCGGTTATCTCGATCATCTCGGTAAAGAATGAAGAAGAAGCCATTGCGGTTGCAAATGATTCGGAATTCGGATTGGGTGGCAGTGTCTGGACCGAAAACCTGGAACGAGGGGAAGCGGTTGCAAGAAAAATCGAAACCGGGGCTGTTTTTGTCAACGGACTGGTGAAATCGGATCCCCGGCTGCCTTTCGGAGGAATTAAGAAATCCGGCTACGGGCGGGAGCTCGGAGAATTCGGGATCAGGGAGTTTGTCAATATCAAGACAATTTGGATTGGGTAATGTTCCTGGATGCTGGATGCTGGATAAAAGAATTGAGAATCAGGAGTTGAACTTTTCCTTTTATGTTATCGAAGAACTTCTTACTTTTGCACTCCAAAAAACGGCGTGGTAGCTCAGATGGTTAGAGCGTCGGATTCATAACCCGGAGGTCACGAGTTCAACTCTCGTCCACGCTACAAAAATTTTATAACATTTTGGTAACTAATCAAAATCATTGAAATCAGAATAATTTGCGATAAATTATTGCAACCTCAATTCCTGATTTCTAAACTTTCATCTCTGAACCCTTTACCTAAACCGATTGTGAGTTTTTTATTTTAATTCAACTATATATAGAAAAGCCGGAGCATCTGAACACCTTGTGCCGATTTAGACCGATCACCGTGTATATCTGATAATAATCTATCTAAACTCATCCATAACTTTTTGCTTGTGTTGGTCTGCCCGGTCGGCTTTTCTAATTAACCGCCGATCATGAGCTTGTATTTGGCAAATTTGCTCTGGAACTGGCACTGGGCGTCGGTGAGGTTGTCCTTCGCCTGCTGGGCAACGGCCTGTGCTTCAAGCAAATCTGAAATTCCGATGATCCCCGCCCTGTAATTGTCCTGGCTTATGCGCAGATTCTCAGTAGCCTGCTCCACGGATACCTCTGATACGCTTATCTGGTAACGTGTTTCCTCAACTTCATTGGCTGCCTGGCGTATCTGCAGGACCAGCAATTCAGTATTTTCCTGGAGGGAACTTTCAGCCTGTTCAATTTCGATTTCCTGCTTTTTGATCTTATGGCTTCCTTCCCACCAGTCAGAGATCGGGATGCTCAGGCTTACCATGCCCAGGGCGTTATTGGAAGTCTTGTTCATTATATCGTACCTAAAACCTCCACCTACCAGTGAGAGTTGCGGCATGTATTCGCCTGCCGCCAGTTTCTTTTGCACCTGTTTCACCTCCACTGCTTTGTTAAGCAAATGGTACTCATTGCGGTTTTTCACCAGCTGTTCGGGGTCCTGGAATATGACTGCTACGGCCTGCGGATCCGGCGGCGCAGTGAAGACCAGCGAACTGTCATAGGCCAGCCCGATATGCTGGCATAATGCCCGCCTGGTGAGATTTATCCCGTTTTTCAGCTTCAGCAGGTTTGTCTTCAGTTCGTTCTGCTTCAGCTGTACTTTGAGCACATCGTTCCTCTGCGCTAAGCCGGCACTGGTATAATTGCTTACATCACGGTACAGGGAGTCGAGCATGAGCTGGTAACTTCGTACGGTCTTTTCTTTTTCGCTAAGCGACTGCAGGGTCCAGAACAGCTCTTCGGTCCTGGCCAGGACTTCGTCACGGGTCATTGCTTTTTGATACACATTGACATCTTCTCCCAACCTGGCAAGCTTGTATCCCCGCCTGATCCTGCCCCCGGCATAAACCGGCATGGTCAGGGTAACGGCGGCAGTGTTCATATAATCCAGCAGACCTATCGAGAGTGCAGGGAAATATGCGAATTGCGTAGGATTAACAAGCTGGGCGGGGTTTTTACCGTCCCATACCGGCAGGTTCATCTGGGGTGTTTCGAGTTTCATCAGATAATCGGCCGAACGCATGGCAAAGGCTGCAACACTGACTTTCGGGAAAAAATTAGTAAAGACTTCTTTTCTTTGTTGCCCGGATGCCCTTACCTGCAATTCTGCCTCTTTGATCTTGCGGTTGTTTTGCAAGGCAAGCTGTTTACAGGAATCCAACGAAATGGTCTGGGCCTGGCTTGTGCTTATCAGTGAGGGGACTGTCAGCAGTAATCCAATCAGGATCATTTTTATATTCCGGGGTAAAGTCCAGAATTTCGCTTTCTTCTCTTTATCGCTGTATGAAACTGAATACAGGACGGGGAGTATATACAGGGTCAGTACCATGGAAAACAAAAGCCCGAAACAGATCACAGTACCCAATGGCCCCCATAGTGGCGAACGGCTGATGATCATCGGGACTACCCCCACGCCTGCCGCAGCAGAGGTGAGGAAGATGGGCCTCATACGACGTTTCCCCGCTGCTATGGCGGCTTCTTTCGTGCTCATTCCCTGGTTCTCCTTCAGTTCTCTGGCATAATCGATCAGGATGATCCCGTTCCTTACGACCATCCCGCATAAACTGGTAATGCCAATGAATGCGGTGGTGCTGAAGGGGAAACGCATAATCAGCAGTCCGACCACAGCCCCGGGCAGGGTCAGGAGCATGCCGCTCATAATCAGGAATGCGAGTTTTGCTTTTTTGAACTGTATCAGAAGGATGAAAAAGATGAGCAGGATACTAACACCAAGTGCAATTCCCATGGGTATGAAAACTTCCTGCATTGCTTCATAGTCTCCTCCGTAAGCGATGAACGTTCCTTCGGGCAAAGCAAGCTTGTCGATTTGCGGCTTGATCTGATCCAGAATTGCCGTCGCTACCGTTTTAGGTGTGTTATCGACCAGGATAGTTAGCGTGGGGACCCCGTTGCGTCTGACTATAGTTCCTTCAGACCATGAGGGGGTGAAAGAAGCCATGGAACGGAGGGGAATGGCCGAAAAACTAAAGGGCGAGGTGATATATTGGTCTTCCAGGGTTTTTATATTTTGGGTGGATGACTGATCCTGTTTCAGGACAACCTCTACCGGGTAATCATCCTCCCAGATCGTAGTCAGCGGAATTCCGTCCAGCCCTATCATCACCGAGGTTGCCACAAGGCTTTTATAGTAACCCATGCGGTTGGCCTTGTCACGGTCAAGGTTCACATTGATGTTTTGCTGCGGCTGGTCCCAGTCGGTGCGCACCCATGCCAATCCGTGAGTTTTGGACAGGATTTCCATTACTTTTTCTTCGGTGCGGCGGATGTCTTTCACCGAATCGGAAGAAATGCGGATCTCAATGGAAGCCTTGTTGAGTTGCATGGCCAATATCTTCCATTTTACATGGGCATTGATGAAGTTATCGGAATACCGGGGACTGTAATCGTTCACTATTTCCCTTGTAGCCTTGTCCGATTTAGTGTTGACCAGCAGCTGGCCGAAGTTCGAAGCCGGCATTTGGGGTGCATAAACGGTATGGAACCTGGGCGAACTGGTTCCGATAAAACTGGTAACGTTGGTCACACGCTTGTCTTTCAGTAAAATGGATTCCAGGCTGTCGACCACTTTCTGGGTGCATTTCAGGGACGAACCGGTAGGCAGGTACACTTCAACGGCAAACTGGTTGCGTTCCATTTCGGGGAACAATTGCTGGTCTGTAAGCTGAAAAAGGACCAGCGACAGGATAACGGAAAGTATCCCGATAGTTATGACCAGCCTGGGATGTTTGAAGGCCTTGTCAATCGATTTATCGAACCATGCCTGCAAAAGATCGAGGAAGGACTTTTTACCCGGTTTTTTCACGTTCTTCAGTCCTTTCTTAATGAATACAAAATTCAGGTAAGGGACCAGGAACAAGGCGACCAATATCGAAACGACCAGCGCGATAGTCACTACCCAGGGAATGGTTTGCATGAATTCACCGGCTGTTCCGGGTACCATGAAACCAAGGGGGATGTACGCAGCTAAAATGGCGAGGGTGGCGACAATGATAGGCGCTACCAGCTCCCTGGCGCTTTTAATGGCTGCATGCCAGGGTGAAAAGCCCAGGTCGATTTTTGTCACATGGTTATCGATGACAACGATGGAGTTGTCGACGATCATCCCCAGCACCAGGATCAGCGAGGCCAGGGAAACCGTATGCAACTCTATCCCTTTAAAGTACATTATGGCCAGGGTGATCATTACCGAAATAGGGACTGTTATACCGGCAACGGAAGCCACGCGGAGGGGAAGCAGGATCAGAGTCACCAGGATCACTGCAATAATGGCGATCAGGAATTCATGCAGGAAATTATTCACCGAATCGCTTACGTACTTTGGCAATTCCGATATCTTGGCTGTTTCAATACCTGCCGGACAACGCTTTTTAAATGCCTCCAGGACTTTGTCCACATTTTGTCCATACTCAACGATATTATTGCTTGGTTGCATTTCGAGCGAAAGCAGTATGGTTTTTTTCCCGTTCTGGCGGATGAAATTTTCGGGTTTGCCATACTTTCGTTCGATGGTGGCGATATTCTTAAGCCTTACCACGTTGCCGTTGGGGTCGGAGTATACGATTTGCTCGGCCAGGTCTTTTTCTGATTCAAAATTGGCAGGAAAATGAACCGGTAGTACGCTGCGACCGTCATCAAGCTTACCCGCATAACTTACCATCCCATTGGCCTGGTAGGAGCCCAGCAACGACAAGGATTTGATATTGTATTCGTTCAGCAGTTCCGGCCTTACATTCACAAAGATCTTTTCTTTCTGGAGGCCGAAGTGCTTGATCTTGGAGGTAGCCGGGATCTTGCGGCATTCGGATTCGAGTTTTTTCAGCTGTTCCTCCAGTTCTTTATAGCTTTTTGTGTCGGAGGATAAGGTGATAAGCAGTGCCGAGGTATCACCAAAGTCTGAATTGGCGATCAAAGCGACAACTCCCGAAGGAAGGGTCATTTTCATCTCATCCAGCCCGTGCTTTAATTTAGACCAGAACTGGTCGGCATTCTTCACATCATCGTTCAATTCCACGAAAATATACATGATCCCTTCCCGGGAATAGGAATAGGTCTTGGCCTTTTTTACTTCCTGGTAACCAAAAAGATAATTCTCGACCACAGTGGTAAGCTGTTTTTCCACTTCTGCGGATGTCGCCCCGGGGTATACTCCCACGATTACCCCCTGCCGGATGGTAAATACGGGGAATTCGTTACGCGGCATTTTTAAAAGGGCGATGATCCCGACTATGATGATGGCTGCCGTAATAACCACAACAATGTTGTTGTTGCGCATTCCCTTTTCAATCAGGTTCAATTTTTTGCGTTCCATATTAAAAGGCAATTAAACTGCTGTCACTCAATTTTTCTTTCCCTTCATTCACGATCATTTGTCCTGCTACCAGGCCCGACACCACTTCCAATCCCGAATCAAGATACTGCCCGGTTCTGATGACCTGCTTTCTTACCCGTTTTACCTCAGGATCGATCAGGAACACAAAAGTCCTGCTTTCATTGTCCTTCGATACACTCTGGTAAGGGACCAGGACCAGTTCTTTTTCCATGGAAGTTTCCATTTTCACATCGCAGACCATACCTGGTTTCAGTGTAAGCTCAGGGTTCGGCACAAGGATCTTCGCTTCGTAGGTGCGGGAGATCCTGTCGGCAACGGGACTGATATTGGCCACCTCCCCTTTGAATTCCTTATCATTCAGGGCAGAAACAGTAAAACCTGCTTTCATTCCTTTGACGATCTTAGCTACTTCGTTTTCGGGCACCGAGATCTTCACATACACCTGCCTTATATCTACCAGTTCCAGTGGAGCCGAAGCAATGGATATAGAAGACATCCCAGGTTCGATGTTCCGCCGCCCTACAATCCCGTTTACAGGTGCATACATATTGCATTTATCAAGGTTGTTCTTCGCCAGGTTTAGTGATGACTGAGCCTGTTCAAGTTTGGACTCCATCTCCACCCATTTGATCTCGGGCAGGCTTCCCTTGTCGTGTACCGATTTCAGCCTGTCGTAGGCGTCCTTTGCCTGCTGGTACTGCGAAAGGGTAATTCCGTACATATTCTTTGCATCGGTGGGATCAAGCGTAGCCAGCAACTGTCCTTTCTGAATTATGTCACCGGCTTCGACCAGTACCTTTTCAACGGTCCCGGCGGTCTGGAAAGTAAGAGGTATGCTTTGATAAGCCTCAACGGTCCCGCTGTACCGTAAAGCGGTAACCACCTTTTCCTGTTTCACCATGACGGTGGTCACTGGGATTGGTTTTGTTCCCGAAAGGCTATCCTGGTTTTGTTTGGGATTACATGCGACAAGCATACACAATGCGATCGCAGGAATGATCAACTTTTTCATATTTCTGTGTTTAACGAGTTATTGAATTGTTCCAGACCCGGGTTCGTCCCTGCATTAAAAGCAGGAAGGGTCCCTGGGGATCATATTTTGTTTAAATACTGAACGATTGGTATGTAACATACTGAACGAATGGTATGTTCTGTCATAAAAAATTTACTTTTTAAGGAGGTAATACAATTGGTTGAGCTGGTCTTTCATGGATTTTATTGCCGATTCGACGGAAAGGGTCCTGACCAGGTCGCCGGCCATTCCAATGCTTAAGGAAAAATACTGGAGGGCTACAACCTTTATATTTATATCGCTTCGGACTTCACCGCGCTTGATCGCATTCCTGAGAATGATTTCCGCACTTTTTACAGCATCATCAATAACATGTGTTTTATTTTCCGTAAATCCTTCATAATGCCTGAAACAGTCCGCGATCAGCGAAAGGTAATTGACAAGAATGACCTTCTCCCCATTCCCGAAGATCGCTTTCAGTATCTTATGCGTATGTTCTATGCATGCACTGGTATACTCCTTCAGTGTGACGTTTTCCACATCCACTATGATGCTTGTGATCGGTAAATGCATGTCGATCACAGCACGGAAAAGTTCCTCCTTGTTCCTGAAATGATGGTAAAGAGCTCCCTTCGTAAAACCGATGGCATCGCTGATCAAGCTGATCGAAACAGCTTCATAGCTGTGGGTCAGGAAAAGCTTGTATGCCTCGTCGATAATATATTCCCTTGTATCTTTCATAAGCAAAATACTGAACGATCGGTATGCAAAAATAGAACTTTTTTATTTACAGCAGCAAATTAATTTAAAAATTTTCATTTTTACGTTATTATATCTTCACAGAGATATTTTTAAAAGTATTCACAGAATAAATAATGGTTCCTGATTTTACAAGATATGACTTGAAAAATTGTTCAGGGTTAAAAATCATTAATTTTGAATTATGAACAAGACCTTTAGTTTATTTGCTTTTCTTTCTTTTACATTGGCTTTAATCGGATGTAAAAAAGAACAAGCGCACTACACCATTTCACAAGATTTCATGAAATGGGTTTATTTTAAAGAAGGCAGCTATTGGATTTATAAAAATGAAAAAAAGGGAATAATTGATAGTTGCTATATTACCAACAAAGCACTATTTGCAACATCAAATTCAGAAAAGGACCAGGGATATCTTTTTGATTTTATTGAAATGCATTTTAATAGTTCCTTCTTAGAAACCGCTTATATACGTTCAACCCCGACGTTTGATTATGCGGATTATTACACCGGGGACTGGACAATTGGATCTATCAGGACAAACATTAATATTGGTCAAAAAGTTAAATGGGATGATGATGTTTATGAAGAATTAGCACTCTATGATACTTTTACGCTGAATGATTCAGTCTTTCGAAATGTTATTCATACGAGAATTGCTTACCCAGGGTATAGTTATGATTCTATAA
>Ga0224524_1000108_pt1 | contig 34639 bp, 36 predicted proteins | sample CFST75metaG_FD_179895 | JGI IMG/M metagenome (GOLD analysis project Ga0224524, IMG submission 179895) | Peat soil microbial communities from Stordalen Mire, Sweden - C.F.S.T75 | ecosystem: Environmental > Terrestrial > Soil > Wetlands > Peat | place: Sweden: Norrbotten County, Stordalen Mire... | reverse complement strand
ATGGAGGAAGGGGAGGAAGTTGTAGTCTTCCTTACGTTCTTGGTGGTACTGGTGGTGTTTCAGGTGATGGAGCTGGAAAAGCTGGAGACTCTGCTCCAGTAGGATCTGGAGCTGGTGGAGGTGGAGGAGGAGGTGGAAGATATAGTAATCTTTCAAATCATTCTGGTGGGGATGGTGGGTCAGGTGGCAGTGGCTATGTAAAAATTACTTGGTAATTAAAATTAATTAATGAACAAATTTATGAACAAAAAAGAAATTTTAAAATCAGTAAAGTTCGCTTTAATTATCATTATTTTTATGAGCGTAGGTGGTGCCATTTTAGCTGCTTGTGTGTCACAAGGACCAAGTGGTTCTACTATCTGTGCACCAATAAACGATAGTACAAGTTCTGATGTTAAAGCGGGAGGTTTATCTGTCGGTGCTTTTAGTGCAAATGGCGCTAGTCATATTACCGGAAATACGAGTATAGGAGATAGTCTCACGGTTACGGGTGTTGATTCGACCTTAGGAAGAGTTAGAGTTGAATCTTTATTGGGAATCGGAGTTAGAAATATTTGTACTTGTGGTAATGGTAAGTTGTATGTTTGTGGAGTGACGACCGCTTGTTCTAATGTTAGTTACGATACAGGTACTTCAATTAATTAAAATTTTAAATTTGGTAGCAAAAAATCTCCCGTTTGGGAGATTTTTTGCTATAATATAGTCAATGCAAGTTAATGAAGAACAGTTGAAAAAAATAATTTTAGAATCAGGGTTGGTTTCTCGTTCTGATGTTGAGGCGGCGGTTAAAAAATCTGACGAAACAGGAGAAAGATTTGGAAATATTTTATTATCTGAAGGTAAAATTCCAGAAACTGATTTAAAAAGAATGGAAGCTTTTGTTTTAGGAGTTCCTTTCATAAATTTAAAAAATGAAAAGATTGATTTATCTGTTCTATCTCTAATCCCAGAACCTATTGCTAGAAATTATAATATTATTTCTTACAAAAAAAATGGAAATAATTTAGAGGTAGCCATGTACGACATCAATGATTTGCCAGTTATTGATTTCATCAAGAAGCATTCTGGATTTAAAATTTTACCTAGACTTACAGACAGTACTTCTATTAAAAATGCTTTAAATCAATATAGGAAAAGTTTACAAGCAGAATTTAGTGATCTTATCCAAAAAGAAACAGTATCTTTCAAGCCAGTGGCTGATGATGTGGGGGAAAAATCTGAGAAAGAATTGAAAGAAATGGCAGAAGATTTGCCAGTCATAAAAATTGTAGATTCACTTATTTCTCATGCTATTTTACAAAATGCTTCCGATATCCACATTGAACCAGGGGAGAATGAGTTGACTGTTCGATATCGTTTAGACGGAATGCTCCATGACGCCATGATTTTAGATAAAAATGTTGCTCCTGGAATAACTGCTCGTATAAAAATCCTGGCAAATCTTAAACTCGATGAAAAAAGATTGCCACAAGATGGAAGATTTAAGATTGATCAAAATGGAGAAAAAGTTTCTTTTCGTGTTTCGACCTTACCTACTTTTTATGGAGAAAAAACAGTCATTAGAATTCTAAAAGAAAGTTCCTACGGATTTTCTCTGGAATCAATGGGCTTTCATGGAGAAGCATTGGAAAGAGTACACGATTCTTTAAATCAAACAGTGGGCATGATCTTGGCGACTGGTCCGACCGGTTCTGGAAAAACGACTACTCTTTATACAATGCTCGATATTTTAAATAAACCGGAAGTAAATATTTCTACAGTAGAAGATCCTATTGAGTATCAATTACCTCGCGTAAATCAAACACAAGTGAAACCAGAGATTGGACTAACTTTTGCCAATGGACTTCGCTCGTTGCTTCGTCAGGATCCAGATATTATCATGGTTGGAGAGATTCGTGACGGAGAGACGGCTGGTCTTGCTGTGAATGCTTCTCTTACTGGTCACTTAGTGCTTTCTACTATTCACACAAATTCTGCGGCTGGTGCTATACCTAGATTGATAGATATGGGAATTGAACCATTTTTGATTGTGTCTACAGTCAAAACGATTATTGCTCAAAGGTTGGTGCGTAAACTTTGTTCGACAAAAGAAAAATATTTCTTATCTTCTGCGGAAATTAAAAATTTGGGTAAGATTGTTGATTTAGATAGGATGCTTTCAATGTTGAAATTAGAAAAAGTAATTTCTGAAAAAGATACTTGGGATAAAATTCCTTTTTACAAAGCAGTAAAATCTGAAGAGTCAGAGGATGGGTACTTAACTCGTGTCGGAATTCACGAAGTGTTGAAAGTTACATCTACCATAAAAGAATTGATTAACAACAGAAGCTCTCAAGATGAAATAGAAATTCAAGCGAAAAAAGAAGGAATGATGACAATGGTTGAAGATGGTATTTTAAAAGCAGTAGCAGGTATAACGACGTTAGAAGAAGTTCTTCGTGTGGTTTCAGAGTAAAATAAAAAAATGCTTTTTTTATATAAAGCAAAAACTAAAGAAGGAGACATCGTAGATGGGGTTATTGAATCACTCAATCGTTTTTCTGCTGCCCGAGAACTTCGATCTAGGGGGACAACACCTGTTTCGATTTCTATTAAAAAAAATACCCTTGACCCAATGGTACCTTTCAAGAAAATGTTTTCTGGGGTAAAGGTAAGTGAACAGATAAGTTTTTGTAAAAATTTAAGTGGAATGTTGCATGCCGGACTTTCTTTATATAGAGCTTTGTCAGTTTTAAAAAAACAAACTAAAAATTCTGAATTTGATAAAATTTTAACAGCATTAATTGCTGAAATAAATGGTGGCGGAACTCTTTCTTCTGGTTTGGTGAAATTTCCAAATATTTTTTCAAAGATTTTTGTTTCCATGGTCAGGGCGGGTGAAGAATCTGGAAACTTAGCAGAGTCTTTGGTTCAGATCCAAATAAATTTGGAAAAGTCTAATAATTTAAATAAAAAAGTGAAAGGAGCATTGATTTATCCAGGAGTTATTTTTTCGGCTATGATTATTATTGGAGTTTTAATGTTTGCTTTTGTGGTACCTACACTTTCTAAAACTTTTACAGATCTTAATACAGAACTACCAGCTTCGACGAAGTTTATTGTGTTTTTGGGTGGTTTCTTTTCGAAACACCTATTTTTGTCTTTTGCAATAATAATCGGTGGAGCTTTTGGGATTTTTTCTTTAATTCGAGCTAATTTTATGGCTAAATATATTGATTATCTGTCAATAAAGATGCCGATTATTGGAAAATTTGTCATAGAGTTAAATACTGCTCGTACTGTTCGATCTATTTCTTCTCTTTTGTCTTCTGGAGTTCCGATTATCCGGGCAATTGAAATCACTGAGGATGTGGTCCAAAATCTTTATTATAAGAAAGTATTGAGAGAATCTAGGGAGGGAATTCAAAGAGGAGAACCTTTCTCTACTGCTTTTAGAGAAAATACAAAACTTTTTCCGATTATGGTTGGTGAGATGATAGAAGTCGGAGAGGAAACCGGTAATCTAGCCCCAATGCTTTTAGATGTTTCAGTTTTTTATGAAGAGGAAGTTGAGAATAAAACTAAAAATCTTTCTACAATCATAGAACCATTCTTAATGATTATTATTGGTGCAGCTGTTGGTTTTTTCGCTATTTCTATGATTTCTCCACTTTATTCTGTTATGAATAATATCAAATAAGTTTTATTTTAAATTGTTAATTAGTTAAAGATGATATAATAAAAATATGCCAACTGATGATGAATTAAAAAAAATACAATTAGAAAAAGATCGTAAGCGTGACGAACAAATTTTTCAAGAAAGACAAAAGCAACAGAAAAAAAGTCAGCTTCAATTAAAATTGAATAATTTAAAGCAGGATTTTTCTAAGTTACAATCCGAGCTTTCTTCAAAAGAAGGAAAATTGAGGGGGATGAAGAGTGATGTGGAAGTAGACAAAAGAGATATTTTTAATGAAAAACAAAGAGAAGAAAAAGACGAAAGAGATTTGAATTCACTTAAAAGTCAGTTGGAGAAGTTAAAACAAACAGTAGAAAGGGAGGAAAATGAATTAAGAAATAAAGAACAAAAAGAAGGTCATTCCGAGGAGGAAGAGAAAAAACTTGAACAAGAAGTCACTAAATTAAAAACTGATATCGATGTTAAAAAAAGAGAAATTGATCAGCTTACGATTGAGATTGGTCAGATTAGATAAAATGAATCCCTTCGATAAAAAAGGAATAACTGTTTTAGAATTGATGGCAGTCGTAGTTATTTTGACTATTTTTATTTCGATTGCTTTACCTCAGTTTTCTAAAATGAGAGAAAATCAAATAATAAAAAGCGCTACAGAAGATGTTATTTCTGTTATTAATAAAGCTAAATCAGAGACTTTGGCTTCAGTGGATTCTTCGGAATATGGAATTCACTTTCAAGCAGATAAAATAATAATTTTTAAAGGTAAGGTTTATTCAGCGATAGATCCAAATAATGAATCCACAGACATTAGTTCTCCAGCTTCAATTTCTGGTATCAATCTTACTGGTGGAGTCTATAATTTATATTTCAACAGATTGAGTGGAGTACCAAGTGTTTCTGGAACAGTTACAGTTTCTACTCCTTCGCTTTCGAAAGTAGTTCAAATTTCAAATATTGGTTTAGTTAGTATAAATTAAAAATGAAAAAAAGTTTTAGAAAAAAGAATAAGGGTTTCATGATGGTAGAGGTTGTCGTGGCAACTTCAATTATCCTTATTTCTGTTTTGGCTTCTATGTCTGTAGTCCAAAAATCAATAGTTGTTTCTCGTCAGTCATTGCATACAACACAAGCAGCATTCTTGTTAGAAGAAGGAGCTGAAGCTGTGAGAATTAACCGAGATAATTCTTGGACAGATATTTCAAACTTAACAAATGGAACTTCTTATTACCCTACATTTTCTTCTGGTTCTTGGGTACTTTTTGCTAGCCCTACGACCATAGGCATTTTTACACGAACGGTTACCATTCAAAATGTTAATCGGAATGTTTCGACTGGAGATATTGCTTCTTCTGGTACAAATGATCCAGGGACAAAATTAGTAACAGTAAATGTTTCTTGGAAAGAGGGTGCAAATACAATAACTAAGACATTATCTTTTTATATAGCTGATATTTTTTCATGATTAAGAGTAAATTAAAAACAAATACAGGATACTCTCTGTTAGAAACAGTTTTTTATATTTCTTTTTTTGCAATTTTTTCAATTTTGGTGATTAATACTTTGATCACCATGACAAAATCTTTTAAAGAAAATACAATAAGTACTGAATTAATGCAGGGAGAAAATATAATGGAGAGGATTTCTAGAGAAGTCAGGCAGGCAAATAGTATTTATTCAATATCAGTAAATGATTTAAAACTTAACACAAAAGATACAATTGGCACAGCTAAAACCATTGAATTTGTTCTTTCTGGCTCAGATATTAGATTGCTGGAGAATAATGTTTTTACAGCTAATTTAAATACTGCAAATATTTCTGTACAAGGATTGACCTTCACTCAAATAACAACGACCAAAGGTGTGGCCGTAAAAATGGTTTTGACTATTAAATCTACTCATGATTCCTTGAATCGAACTCAAAATTTTTATGATACGGTAGTTTTGAGAGGTGATTATTAATTTAAATTTTAAAATGGAAAGAAATAAAAAAAGAAAAATAAATAAACAATCTGGGGCAGCCATGCTGATATCTGTTGTTTTCTTTTTATTTATTTCTTTAGCTATAATATCAGGACTTGTTTCTCCCTCCGTTAGAGAATTTAAGATCAGTAGTGATTCTATAAAGTCCAAACAAAGTTTTTATTTATCTGAGTCTGGAGTAGAAGATGCTTATTATCGATTAAAAGGAGCTACTTACAATATTGGCAATTCGGAAACTCTTAGCCTGAATGGCAATACTGCTGTTACCACTATTACTGATTCTGGCTATAATCAAAAAACCATTTCTTCTACTGGTGATGTCTCAAGCAGAGAGAGAATAAATACGATGGTTGTTTCTGCTGGAGCTGGAGTCGGTTTAAATTATGGTATTCAGGCAGGTAGTGGAGGGTTTACTTTATCTGGTGGTTCAAAAATTACCGGTAGTGTTTATTCAAACGGAAGTATCAATGCGACAACAGGTGTAATTGTTACTGGTTCTGCAACTGCAGCAGGAGCCACCTCTTTGATTGGTGGTGACACATACTCAACAGGTTTTAATGTTGGAAATGGTACCACTGGAGATGTTTTTGGGGCGACAGTTAAAGGAACAACTGCTAAAGGAAATATGTATTGTAATACTGGGCTTAATAACAACAAAGCTTGCAATACTTCTAAAGGAATTCCGCCGACACAACCAATGCCTTTTACCCAAGAAAATATAGACAACTGGAAAGCTGAAGGAGCAGCGGGGGGTATTATCACTGGTGCTACAAAATGTCATGGTGGTTACAGTGGAGGCAATTGTATCGTAGATTGGAGTAATGCAACTTTTGGCCCTGGAAAAATTACTGGAGATCTGACTGTTAATGGAGGAGGAACTCTTACTTTGACTGGAACTATTTGGGTGCAAGGAAAGGTGACTGTTACAGGTGGAGGAAGCATAAAACTTCCGACAAATTTTGCGCAAAATAGTGCGACAATTATTTCTGATGGAATTGTTTTATTGGACGGAGGTAGTTATACAGGCTCTGGAACCCTTGGAAGTTATCTTTTTGTTGTTACTACTAGTTCAGCAAGTAATGCCATGACCGTTTCCGGTGGTTCTGGGGCTATCGCAGTTGTTGCTCAAGATGGAACTGTTGCTTTGAGTGGAGGTATAGATATAAATTCGGCTACAGGTAAAACTATAACAGCAACAGGTGGAACTGATGTTGTTTATCAGCAAGGTCTAGCCAGCCCGAGTTTCAATAATGGTCCTTCCGGTGGATGGAATCTCTCGAGTTGGAAAGAAATATGATATAATTTCTTTAATGAAATATAAAAAAATAGTTATAGCTAATTGGAAAATGAATCCTATTTCTCTGAAAGATGCAGAGAAATTGTTTATTTCTAGTGCTAAATTTGTTTCTAAAATTAAAAAAATTGAAGTGGTTGCTTGTCCGCCAGTTTTATATTTAGCTAAGTTAAAAAAATATTCTAGAAAATTAGGGTTAGGGGTTCAAAATATTTTTCAAGAAGAAAGCGGTGCTTATACCGGAGAAATATCTGCAGAGATGGTTTATGATCTTGGCGGAAGATATGTTATTTTAGGCCATTCGGAAAGGCGTGCCATGGGGGAGAGTAATGAAGAAATAAATAAAAAAATTAGATCAGCTCTTTCTGCTGGGCTTATGCCAGTAATTTGTATTGGAGAAAAAGATAGAGATGAAAATCATGAATATTTAAATTTTATAAAAGAACAAATTGAAATTGCTTTCAAGAATGTTTCAAAAGATTCTCTTTCAAAAATGATTATTGCTTATGAACCAGTCTGGGCGATAGGCAAGAATGCAACTCGTGAAGCTACTCCGGCAGAATTTCTAGAAACGAAGATTTTTATTAAAAAAGTTTTAAGTGATATCTTTAGTGTTAAGGCAGATATTCCAAGAATAATTTATGGTGGATCTGTTCATCCAAAAAATTCCGAAGCTTTTATAAAAGAAGGTCAGGCTGATGGGTTTCTTGTCGGCAGAGATAGTTTGGATGCAAAAAAATTCAGCGAGATTATAAATATTGTTGAGAGTGCTGTTTAAAATGAAATCAATAAAAAGTTTAAAAAATATAAAAGGGAAAACAGCTTTGATTAGGGTTGATTTTAATGTTCCCATAAAAAATGGCAAAGTATTAGATGATTTTAGAATTAAAAAAGCTGTACCAACCATAAAATTTTTACAACAAAAAGGTGCCAAGATTGTTTTAATTTCTCATTTAGGTAAAGATGGCAGCGAGAGTATGAAACCAGTGGCAGACTGTTTGAAAAAATATATCAAGAAAAACGTAACCCTTTTAGAAAATATTAGAAAATACCCCGGTGAAGAAAAGAATGATCCTAAATTAGCTAAAGAACTTTCTAAGCTTGGAGACTTTTATGTAAATGATGCCTTCTCTGTTTCTCATCGAGAACATGCTTCTGTTGTGGGGATTCCGAAATATTTACCAAGTTATGCTGGATTTCAATTAGAAGAAGAAATTAAAAATCTTTCAAAGGTTTTTCTAAAACCAAAACATCCGTTTCTGTTTATTTTAGGTGGAGCAAAATTTTCCACCAAGATGCCTTTGATAAAAAAATATATTAAATTAGCTGATAGTTTATTTGTTGGTGGTGCTTTGGCTAATGATTTTCTTAAAGCTAAAGGTTACGAAGTAGGTAAGTCATTGGTAGATGATACAAAAGGCATAGAAAATATTTTAAAAAATAAAAAATTAATTTTACCAGTAGACGTAGTTGTTTTATTTAGAGAAAAGCTTGTAACTAAGAAAGTTGAGGAAGTGGGTAAAGATGATACTATTCTTGATATTGGAGAGGAAACAACAAAAATAATAGGAGAATATATTAAAAAATCCAAACTTGTTTTATGGAATGGACCACTAGGTAAGTATGAAAACGGTGGAGAAAAAGGAACTCAAAAATTATTGAAAAAAGTGGCTAGTTCAAAGGCGGAAAGTATAATTGGGGGAGGAGATATTGTTTCAATTGTTTCTAAAATGAAAATAGAAAAGAAAATTTCTTTTGTTTCTACTGGTGGTGGGGCCACTTTGGATTTTCTCGCGAACGGTACCTTGCCGGGAATTAAAGCGCTGAACTAAGTTTTTTAGCTAATTTGGTGGATTCTCCATCAGGATATTTTTTTCTTGGGAAATTAGGAAGATTATCGTTGAAGTATCTAGGAATAAGATGAATATGAAAATGTGGAACTTCTTCTCCATATACGCCTTCTTGAACGTAATCACATTTCATTTCTTTTTTCATTCCAATCATTATTTTTTTTGTCAGTAAAAATATTTCTGAAATAGTTTGGTCGTCAGCTTCTTGCATCCAGACGATGTGTTTTTTTGGAATTATTAAAATATGTCCATCAGATACGGGTTCAATATCTAAAAAAACTAAATATTTATCATCTTCATAAACTTTATCGCAAGGCACTTCACCCTTAGAAATTTTGCAAAAAATACAATCTTTTTGTTCCATGCTTGTTATAATATCAAATTTTATAAAATAAAAAAAGGTGTTGTTTTTACAACACCTTTCTTCTCTTTGTTTTTTAATTTGCAGAAACTTTTATTGGAATAAAAAAGTTATACTGGTTTTTACTCAGTTTAGTGCTTTTTTCTAAAATTTTTCTTCCAATAAATTTGTGTTGTTTGTCTTCAACACCGATATACCTTCCCCATAAAAAGGTTCTTTTTTCCATTGCATCATTTCTTCTGGTTTCACTTTTTTTTGGCACACTGATTGCTTCCAGTGGTTCACCAAAAGCATAGATTTCATTTGTTTTTGGGTTCAATTCTGATGTCCATTTTTTAAACGAAGGTTGCTGATTCGACATATTTTATTTTTTTAATTGTTATAGAGAACAATATGTAACTCCATCTTGTATTTTACACTCTTTTTAAGAAATATCAAGTTTTTGGGTGTGATATACTCTATAGGTGAAAAAATATGGAGATATGCTAAAAACTCTTTTGGAAAAAAGAGGTATAAATGATGAGCTGGAGGCAGATATTTTTTTGAATCCAAATTATGAAAAATGTCTTCATGATCCTTTTTTAATGCGAGACATGGAGAAGGCTTGCGTGAAGATTTTTGAAACCATAGAGGCAAAAGAAAAAATAGTTATTTATGCGGATTACGATTCAGATGGGATCCCAGGAGCTGTTATTTTTGATGATTTGTTTAAAAAAATAGGTTTCCAAAATTATGAAGTATATATTCCGATGAGAAACTCAGAAGGGTATGGATTAAATTTGGAAGCCATAAAAGAATTTGCTAAAAAAAATGTAAAACTTTTAATTACAGTTGATCTTGGAATAACAGCTGTCGCAGAAGTGGCCCAAGCAGAAGTCGATGATATTGAGGTGATAATTACAGACCATCACCTGCCTGGAGAAATATTACCTAGAGCTTATGCTATTTTAAATCCGAAGGTTGATGAATACCCAGAAAAAATGCTTTGTGGTGCTGGGGTTGTTTTTAAATTTATTCAAGCTTTTGTAAGGAAGTACGGTTCTTACTACGACGGACAGAGAGCGGGTAAAAATTTTTTGTCTGCGGAACTCGCTGTGCTCAAACAGTCCTCGACTGCAAAATCTTCGCCCGCCCTCTGCTCTGGTTGGGAAAAGTGGCTTTTGGATATGGTGGCTATTGCGACTCTCTCTGATATGGTTCCGCTTTTAGGAGAAAATAGAGCACTGGCTTATTTTGGGATGAAAGTTTTAAGGAAAAGTCCTCGTCCAGGATTACAGAAACTTTTAGCCAAAATGAACATGGATCAAAGATATTTAGCGGAGGACGATATTACTTTTATGGTGACTCCTAGGCTGAATGCGGCTTCTCGTATGGATGATCCACTTCGAGCCTTTGAACTTCTTTCTACTAGAGATGAAGTGCAGGCCGGAGAACTCGCTAAACACCTTTCAAAAATAAATGACGAAAGAAAATTAATTGTGGCTGGAATCATGCGGGAGGTTAATAAAAAATTTGAAAAAAGAGAGATGAAAGAAGTGATAGTTATAGGTAATCCAAATTGGCGTGTGGGTGTGCTTGGATTAGTAGCTGGTAAAATTTCTGATGAATATGATAAAACGGTTTTCGTTTGGGGTAAGGATGAGAATGATTTGATTAAAGGGTCTTGTCGGTCCAATGGAGATATTTCTGTATTTGAATTAATGTCAGAAAACAGCGAGCATTTTTTAGAATTTGGTGGGCATGATTTGGCTGGGGGTTTTACTGTAGAGAATGATAAGATTCATTTTCTCGAAGAAATTCTTTCTAATTCTTTTGCAAATATGAAAAATCTTGTAAAAAAAGATGATTTAAATGATTTTGATATTGAAGGTGATTTGAGTTTAGTAAGTATAAAAAATTGGAAAGAATTGGAAAAATTAGCTCCTTTTGGTATAGGTAATCCTAAGCCAGTTTTTCTTTTTAAGGGAGTAAAAATTGAAAACATAAAAAAATTCGGTAAAAATGGTTCAGGTGAACATTTGGAAATAACTTTTTCGGATGCTAATAAGAATAAAGTAAAAGCTATTTCATTTTTTTCCAATCAGGATTCTTTTGAAACTAAAATTGAAGAAGGTTTGTCAGTTAATTTAAAAGCAACTTTTGATCTATCTAGATTTAGGGGCAGAGAAGAACTTCGCTTGAGAATTGTTTCTATACTGAGTACAATATAAAAATGAAAAAAGATGAAGTTATAATTTATACAGACGGAAGCTCATTAGGTAACCCTGGACCTGGTGGCTGGGGAAGTGTCATAGCTCATGAAGAAAAAGTAGTTGAGTTGGGTGGCAGAGAAAAAGAATCTACTAACAATAGGATGGAAATGATGGCAGCCATACAAGCACTGAGATTGGTTCAAGAAAAAAAAGTGAAAGGAAAGGTTATAAAAGTACATACAGATTCAGCTTATGTATTGAATGGTATTACTATGTGGATCTTTTCTTGGATGAAAAATAATTGGCGCACAGCTTCTAAGGATCCGGTTTTAAACCAAGATCTTTGGGAAGAGCTTTTTAAATTAGAACTTGATTTAAAACACAGGTACAAAGTCGAATGGATTAAGGTCAAAGGACATTCAGGAGTTCTTTTAAATGAAAGGTGTGATGTTATTGCTACTAGTTTTTCAGCAGGTGAACACCCAGTGCTCTTTAGAGGTAAACTAGCCGATTATCAAAAGTTTTTCTAGTTAAATTGTTAAACATACTTGGAGGAGTATTCGCTTCGACCAGAAAGATTTTACCCTTCCAAGATAGAGTGCGAGCGACGGAGAGCATGTTTAACAATTTAACTCTAAACTAAATGAGAGATAAAATATTTTTTACAGCTTGTTTTGGTTTTATTTTTTGCGTACTTCTACGTTCTTTTATTTTTGTGGATTTAAATATTGTGTTTTTACTTATTTTGATATCGTTTTTCTTAATGATATTTTTTTGTTTTATTTCTAAAAATAAAATGGGTATTTTAATTTCTATTTTTTGTTTAGTTTTTTCTTTTGGAATTTTAAGATTTAATAATGCTGATAAAAACTTGTCGGAAGTTTTTGAAACACAAGTAGGACAAAAAGTTTCTTTGTTTGGAGAAATAATAGGTGAACCAGATGTAAGAGAAAGCAATCAGAAGTTGGATGTATTGGTTCAGTCCGGAAAAGATAAAACTGAAATTTTAATTAGCACTGATTTTAATCAGGATTTTAAATACGGGGATGAAATAAGTTTTTCTGGTAATTTAGCAAAACCAGAGAATTTTATTACAGATCAAGGTAAGGAATTTGATTACATAAATTATTTGAAAAAAGATGGAATTTTGTATGTGATGAATTATCCAAAGATTCAAATAGTTTCTTCTGGAAATGGTTTTTGGCTGAAGTCATTTTTATTTTCTGTAAAAGATAAATTTGTAGAGAAAATAAATTTTTTGACTCCTAGCCCGGAAAATCTTTTGATGAATGGATTAATTTTGGGAGAGAAATCAGCTTTTGATCAAGTATTACGTCAGGCTTTTGTGAATACTGGCACGATTCATATCGTTGCTCTTTCTGGGTACAATGTCACCATTGTTGCCGAATGGATTATGAAATTGTTTAGCTTTTTGCCAGTTAATTTAGGAATTTATATGGGTATATTAGCTATACTTCTTTTTATTATAATGACTGGCGGGAGTTCTACTGCTATTCGTGCTGGAGTTATGGCGGTGTTGATGTTGATTGCCCGGGTGACTGGAAGAAATTATGATGTCGCTCGGGCCCTTATTTTAGCTGGAGTATCTATGGTTCTTTTTAATCCCTTTATTTTAGTCTTTGATGTTTCTTTCCAGCTTTCATTTATTGCCACTGTGGCGGTAATTTTCTTTACTCCTAAAATTGAAAAATATTTTTTATGGGTCACAACGAAATTTGGTTTGCGGGATATTGTTTCTGTGACTTCGGCTGCTTATATCTTTGTAATGCCATTTATTCTTTATAAGATGGGGAATCTTTCATTGGTTGCCTTGCCAGCTAATGTTTTGATTCTTCCTTTTATCCCATTTACTATGATGTTGGGTTTTCTTTCTGGAATTTTTAGTTTTATTTGGTATTTTTTGGCAGTTCCTTTTGGCTGGGTATCATATTTTTTTCTGCATTATGAATTGGCAGTTGTAAAATTCTTTTCCAACTTACCATTTGCCTCTTTTACTATTCCTGATTTTCCATTATTTTTTACTATTTTAATTTATTTGTATTTTGTTTATATATTATTTTGGAGAAGTATAAAAAAACTATTTCTCGGTTCTCCATGTTAATATTAAAATATGCAGAAAAGTTCTAGAAAATATATATTAATTTTTCTCGTTTTGGTTTTTTTGGCTTTTAATTTTTTACTTTTCAAAACTGATTATGAAAATTCTCACAGAAAATTTACTTTTGCTATGTTGGACGTCGGACAAGGGGATGCACTTTTTATAGAGTCGCCGACTGGCACTCAAATTTTAATTGATTCTGGTCCACCAGGAAAAATCTTAGGGCAACTAGCTAAAGTGATGCCACCTTTTGATAGAAGTTTGGATGCCATTATTTTATCTCATCCAGATCAAGATCATATCGGTGGGCTTGTTGATGTTTTGAAAAATTATAAAGTTGGAAAAGTTTTTGATCCGGGAATTGCTGATGATTCAAAAACTTATCAAAACCTAGAAGATGAAATCAAAAAACAAAATATCCCGAATATTTTGGCGCGTAGGGGAATGCGTCTAGATATGGGCGCTGGAACATTTATTGATATTTTATTTCCGGATAGGGATGTCTATACTTGGGAGACAAATAAAGGTTCGGTTGTGGCTAAGCTCAGCTATGGAAAGACAACTATAATGCTTACTGGTGATGCGCCAATAGAAACAGAAAAAATTATTTTATCGGAGAATTCTTCCAGTCAGCTTAAAAGTGATATTTTAAAAGTTGGGCATCACGGTTCTCATAATTCTTCGTCCCTAGGGTTTATTAAAGCCATTTCACCAAAATATTCTTTAATATCTGTCGGTAAAGATAACAAATACGGTCATCCACATCAGGATGTTTTGGATATTCTCTTGGGTATCAATTCTAAAATTCTACGCACGGATGAGTTGGGTACTATAATAATGAAATTGAATGGAGATATGTTAGAATGGAAATATGAAAGATAAACTAGTGGAAAAACTTATTAAAGCGGAGGCAAAAAGACAAAAAAGTGTCATAAATTTGATAGCCTCTGAGAACTATGTTTCCAAGGATGTTTTACAGGCTTTAGGCTCTGAATTGACTAACAAATACGCTGAGGGTTATCCTGGAAGACGATATTATGGTGGAAATATCATTATTGATAAAGTTGAAACTCTTTGTCAGGAAAGAGCCTTAAAGCTTTTTAAATTAAAAGATACAGATCCCGCCTCGACTCGTGGAGACTCGTCGACGCGAGGCGGGTGGCATGTGAACGTCCAATTGCTTTCTGGTAGTCCAGCAAATTTTGCTTTGTATTCATCCTTACTTTCTCCAGGAGAAAAAATAATGGGAATGAAATTAACTTCTGGTGGACATTTGACTCACGGGCATCCTCTTTCTATGACCGGTAAACTTTGGAAGTCTGTGCAATTTGAAGTTGATCCAAGATCAGAAGTTATTGATTATGAAGCTTTAAAAAATTTGGCTGTAAAAGAAAAACCAAATTTGATAGTTTGTGGTTTTACTGCTTATCCACGATTTGTTGATTTTAAAAAATTTAGAGAGATAGCAGATGCGTGTGGAGCAATTTTGCATGTAGACATGTCTCACTTTGCTGGGTTAGTGGCTGGGGGAGTTTATCCATCTCCATTTCCATATGCAGACACTGTAATGACCACTACACACAAAAGTTTACGTGGTCCTCGTCAAGCAATTCTTTTTGTTAAAAAAGATGAAAGAAATTTTGATAAAAAATTAGACAAGATGGTTATCCCAGGACTTTTTGGTGGACCACATGAAAATAATATTGCTGCTGTAGCTGTTGCCCTAAAAGAAGCGATGTCTCCTGATTTTAAAAAATATGCAAAACAAGTTGTAAAAAATGCTTCAACTTTAGCCGAAGAATTACAAAATCTCGGCTGGCACGTTATTTCCGGCGGGACAGATTCACATTTGATTTTGGTGGATACTTGGATGGGTGGAGAAGGAATCTCAGGGAAAGAAGCTGGAGAAAAATTAGAGGAAGCTGGCATTATTGTAAATATGAATACTATTCCAGGAGACCCACGTAGCGTGATGGATCCATCTGGAATTCGCTTAGGAACTTGTGCAGAAACTACCCGTGGTAAAAAAGAAAAAGATTTTATAAACATTGCCAGAAAAATGGATAAAGTTTTGAGGAGTAAATAATTTTATGTTTGGAGAAGATAAAAAAAGACCAAAAGTTGGATTAGGAGTTATGATTTTTAAAGATGGAAAAGTTTTACTTGGAAAACGTAAAGGTTCTCATGGTGAAGGGGATTATGCTTTTCCTGGAGGACATCTTGAATATATGGAAGGATTTGGAGAGTGCGTAAAAAGAGAAACCTTAGAAGAAGCAGGAATTGAAATAAAAAATGTTTGGTTTTTAGGGATAGATAATGTTACTAAATATGCACCTAAACATTATGTTAATATTGAATTAATTGCTGATTGGGAAAGTGGTGAACCAAAAATTTGTGAACCAGATAAATTTGAAAGCTGGGATTGGTATGATCTAAATAATTTACCGAAACCACTTTTTGAATTTGTTGTTTATGCTATAGATTCTTACAAAACAGGAAAAAATTATTATGACAAAGAATAAAAAATACAAAGGAAAATTAATTGTTATAGATGGGACGGATGGAAGCGGAAAAGCGACTCAGACGAAACTTTTAATAAGTCACTTAAAAAAGGATGGACGTAAAGTTAAGGTGATTGATTTTCCTAGATATTATGAACATTTTTTTGGAGCTTTTATTGGGCATTGTTTAAGTGAACAATACTATAATTTTCTTAATGTTCATCCTAAAATTGCCTCAATACCTTTTGCTGCTGATCGTTGGCAATCCAAGGAACAAATGGATAAATGGCTCAGGGAAGGATATATCGTTATCGCTAATCGTTATGTATCAGCCAACCAAATCCATCAAGGTGGAAAAATAAGCAACACAAAAAAGCGAAACAATTTTATTAGTTGGTTGAATGAAATGGAGTATAAAGTTTTTGGAATTCCAAAACCTAATATTACTTTTTATTTAAGTTTACCTATTGAAATCGTCCTTAGTTTATTAGGGAACAGAGAGAGTAGTCAGATGAAGAGAAAATATCTCAAGAAGAATAAAGACGTTCACGAAAGCGATGTTGAGCATTTGAAGAATTCTATCAAAAGCGCTCTGTGGCTAGCCAAGACCCAAAAAAATTGGGTAAAAGTTAATTGTGCAGAAAAAGGACAGATTTTGTCTCGTGAAAAAATACACGAAATGGTTTATGATAAAGTTAAAAAAATAATTAAGTAAATTCCACGATATGCAATTTAAAGTTAAAAAGTTAAGAGATGATGCCATATTGCCGACTCATGGTCATCCAGGAGATGCAGGTATGGATTTTTATGCAGTGGAGACTGTCGTTTTCGCACCACATAAACAAAATCGTATACCGACTGGTGTGTCCGTAGAAATTCCCGAAGAGCACGTTGGTTTGATTTGGGATAAGTCTAGTATTTCTTTTAATAAAGGGTTAAAAATCATGGGAGGAGTGATTGATTCAGGATATAGAGGAGAAATATTTATGAGCCTTTTAAATACTTCTGATCAAGAAGTTATAATAGAGAAAGGCGATAAGATTGCACAAATGATAATACAAAAATTTGAACATTGTGATATTGTAGAAGTATCAGAACTTTCTGAAACAGTTCGCGGGCATGGGCGCGAGGGAAGCACAGGACATAAATAAAAATGAAAGAAACTATAAAAAAAATAATAGAAAAATCTTTAGAAAATCTTAAAGTTGGAAAGACTGATTTTTCTATTGAACATCCGGAAGATTTTGAAAATGGAGATTATTCCACAAATGTGGCTATGGCTTGTGCCAAAAAAGTTGGAATGAATCCAAAAGAATTGGCAGAGAGAATTGTCGTAGAAATAAATAAAATTTTACCTAAAGAAATTATAAAAGTTGAAGTTGCCGGTCCAGGATTTATAAATTTCTTTTTATCCAGAGATTTTTTTACAGATAGTGTCGCAGAAGTTTTAAAACAAAAAGAAAATTTTGGTAAAAATAAAATATTATCTGGCAAAAAAATAATGGTGGAATACACTCAGCCGAATCCATTTAAACCTTTTCATATTGGGCATTTGATGAGTAATGCCATAGGGGAATCTGTTTCTAGAATTGTTGAATTTTCTGGGGCAAGAGTTGTCCGAGCAAATTATCAAGGAGATGTAGGCCCACATGTTGCAAAAGCTATTTATGAGCTTTTGAAGTCTGGTGTGGCTGATGAACACACTACTCTCGCGGAAAAAGCACATTATATTGGTGAATGTTATGTAGAAGGTAATGATGCTTATGAAAATGACGAGAATGCTAAAAAGGAAATTGATGCAATAAATAAAAAAGTTTATGACAAAAGCGATGCAAAAATAAATGAAGTTTACGACTGGGGCAGGAAAGTGACCTTGGCAGCCTTTGAAGAAATTTATAAAACATTAGGAACTAAATTTGATAAATATTATTTTGAAAGCGAAGTTGCGCCAATAGGTAAAAAAGTAGTAGAAGAAAATATCGGTAAAGTTTTTGAAAATAGTGACGGGGCAATAGTTTTCCATGGAGAAAAATATGATCCGAAGTTGCATACTCGTGTATTCATAAATTCACAAGGTTTGCCGACTTATGAAACAAAAGAACTTGGCTTAACTTCAATCAAATTTAAAAAAGGATTGTTTGAAAAAAAATTAGATCTTTCAGTGGTGACCACAGCAGTAGAACAAGCAGAATATATGAAGGTAATACAAAAAGCTATTTCTTTAATTCATCCAGATTTGGAAAATAGAATGAAACATATTACTCACGGTATGATGCGTTTTGAATCAGGCAAGATGTCTTCCCGCTTAGGTAATGTGATTACAGGAGAATCTCTTTTGAAAGATTCTACGGATGTTATTTTAGAAAAAATAAAAGACCGTGAATTTGAAGAAGAGGAAAAGAAAGAAGTTTCAAGAAAAGTCGGAGTTTCTGCTTTGAAATATTCTATTTTGAAATCTTCGATTGGTAGTGATATTATTTTTGATTTTGAAAAATCTATTTCTTTTGATGGTGATTCTGGTCCGTATTTACAATACACTGTGGTACGAGCGAATTCTATTTTAAATAAAGCTAAGGATTTTGATTTTTCTACAAAAGAAGAAATTCCGAAAGATGTCACCAATTTAGAAAAATTAATTTATCAGTTCCCGGAAGTAGTGGGAAGATCATATCAAGAATTTGCTCCGCATCATATTGCTACATATCTTACCGAACTCTCTAGCGCATTCAATACTTTTTATGGATACACCAAAATACTTGAAAAAGAAAATATTCACGCAGTACATCATTTGAATTTAGTAAAAGCTTTTTCTCAAACTATGAAAAATGGCCTTTGGCTTCTCGGAATAGAAGTTCCAGAAAGGATGTAGTAAAAAACTGTTTTTTTTGCTAATATTTCTATTATGGATAAAGAAAATAATAAAAAGTCTGAATCAGCCTTACGGGAAGAAGCAGTTTTGCATTTTTGGCAAGAAAATAAAATTTTTGAAAAAACTTTAGAAAAAGAATCACTAAAGGGTGAGTATGTTTTTTATGAAGGTCCACCTACTGCTAATGGTAAGCCAGGAATTCACCACTTAGAAGCCCGTGCTTTCAAAGATGTTATTCCTCGTTATAAAACGATGCAGGGTTTCCATGTTGCTAGAAAAGGAGGCTGGGATACTCACGGTCTGCCAGTGGAGCTTCAAGTAGAAAAAGAGCTTGGTTTAACTTCTAAAAAAGATATTGAAGAATATGGCATCGCAGAATTTAATAAAAAATGTAAAGAAAGTGTTTGGACTTATGTGGATCTTTGGGAAAAATTTACCGAAAGAATCGGCTATTGGGTGGATCAAGAAAATCCATATGTCACTTATCATAATAGTTACATTGAATCAGTTTGGAATGTCATTAAAGAGGTAGATAAACAGAAATTACTTTTCAAAGATTATAAAGTCGTGCCTTGGTGTCCACGTTGCGGAACTACTCTTTCTTCTCACGAATTGGCGCAAGGATATGAAGACGTGAAAGATTTATCTGTTTATGTAAAATTTAAAGTTAAAGGACAAGACAATACTTATATTCTCGCTTGGACTACCACTCCATGGACATTGCCGGGTAATGTGGCTTTGGCTGTCGGAGAAAAGATTGATTATGTAAAAATAAAAGTTGCTGATGAATTTTTATTTATAGCTAAGGCTCGGCTTTCTGTAATTGAAATTAGTTATGAAATTGTGGAAGAGTTGAAAGGCAAGGATTTGATTGGTTTAGAATACGAACCACTTTATCCATTTTTGAAAGATAATATTACTGAAGTTGAAAAACCTAAATTAGAAAAAGCTTTTAAAGTTTATTCTGCAGACTTTGTTACCACCGAAGATGGAACAGGTGTGGTGCATACAGCTGTGATGTATGGTGTGGACGACTTTAATTTGGGCACAGAGATTGGTTTACCCAAATTTCACTTAGTTGGATTGGATGGAAAATTTTTGGATTTTGCTGGTGATTTTGCTGGAAGATTTGTTCGTGACGAAGCTGTCGCTGTGGATATCATAAAAGATTTGGCTCATCGCGCTCTTTTATTTAAAAAAGAAAGGTACGAACACTCTTATCCACATTGTTGGCGTTGCCACACTGCGCTTATTTATTACGCTCGTGACTCTTGGTATATCCGTATGTCTGATCCAAAAATCAAAAATCAATTGATTAAGGAAAATAAAGATATAAATTGGGAACCTGAATATATTCGAGATGGACGTTTTGGTGAATGGCTTCGTGAAATAAAAGACTGGGCAATTTCCCGTGAGAGATACTGGGGCTCGCCTTTACCTGTTTGGACTTGTGATAAATGTAAAAAAGTAGAAGTTATCGGTAGTGTGGCAGATTTGAAAATAAAAGCAAAAAAGTCCGGCAATAAATATTTTGTGATGCGTCACGGCGAGACTGAGGGTAATTTAACTAATAAAATTTGTTCAAATATAAAAGCTAAAGATGATTTAACAGAAAAAGGCAGACAACAAATTTTAGATTCAGTCGAAGGGTTAAAAAATAAAAAAATTGATTTGATAATTGCTTCTAGTTTTCCAAGAACAAAGGAGACAGCGGAAATTGTCAAAAAAGGGTTAGACCTTTCTGGAGAAATTATTTTTGATGATAGGCTTTGGGAAATTAATGCAGGAATTTATGATGGAAAAACTTGGACAGAATATCCAAACTTTTTTAAGACTGGTAACGATGGAGCAGAGTCATTATTAGATATAAAGAAAAGGGTTTCGAGTTTCCTTTATGACATAGAATCAAAATATAAAGATAAAAATATTTTGATTGTAACTCATGAATCTGTGGCTAGACTTTCTCATTCCACTGATTATTTAGATTTTAATTTTAAGAATGTAGAAGATTACAGGAAGAAGTTTTCTTTTCAAAAAAATGCAGAAGTGATTGATTTGGATTTCGTTCCAGTTCCACACAATGAAGATTGTGAATTAGATTTACACAAGCCGTATATTGATGAAGTTGAATTAGTTTGTGATTGTGGAGGAAAATTAATTCGCTCCAAGGAAGTCATGGATGTTTGGCTTGACTCTGGGACAATGCCATTTTCTCAAGATCATTATCCATTTGAAAACAAGGAACTTGCCTATCCAGCTGACTTTATTTCAGAAGCTATAGATCAGACTCGTGGATGGTTTTATACCTTACATGCTGTGGGTATTTTGATGGGCAGAGGCAAGGCATATAAAAATGTTATTTGTTTAGGACATCTATTAGATGCTAAGGGAAAGAAGATGTCCAAGTCCTTGGGTAATATTGTAGATCCATGGGAAATGATACAAAAATACGGAGTGGATACTTTGCGTCTTTGGATGTATTCGGTGAATCAGCCAGGGGAATCAAAAAGTTTTGATGAAAAAGTAGTATTAGATTTACATCGCCAAGTTTTTGGTTTGCTTTACAACGTATTGGCATTTTATGAACTTTACAGGGATCCTCAATTAGAAATTTTTGAAGGACAGCCTGTAGTAGAAAATATTCTTGATCAATGGATTTTGGCTAGATTGAATGAATTGGTAATTTTATCTACTGAAAAAATTGAAGGATATAAATTATTGGAACCAGTCAGAGCCATGAAAGATTTTGTTGGTGATCTTTCCACTTGGTATTTACGTCGTTCAAGAGAGAGAATAAAATCTACTATTTCTTTGAAAATAGATGATTCAGATAAAGCAAAACAAACTTTGTATTTTGTTTTGAAAACTCTAACAAAATTAATGGCACCATTTGCTCCTTTTTCCGCAGAAGATATCTGGCAAAAATTAAAAACTGATAGTGATACAGAGAGTATTCACTTGGCAAGCTGGCCAATGTTGGAAAAAAATTTAGGATTAAAAGAAGATGAAATAATTTTAGAAATGGAAAACGTTAGAAAGATTGTGACTCTTGGATTACAGGCCAGGCAGAAAGTCGGTATTCCTGTCAGACAGCCACTTCAAAGATTAGAAGTCGTTTGTGATAGATTAGACGATAAATATTTTGAAATTATTAAAGATGAGTTGAATGTGAAGGAAATAAAATTCAATCAGGGGAATGAATTGAATATTCAAATAGATACGAACATTACAGAAGAGCTTCGTGTGGAAGGGCAGTCTCGTGAACTTGTGCGTGCTATTCAGGATATGCGCAAAAAAATGGGGCTTACTCCGAGTGATGTTATCTCTTTGGTTGTTCAATCAGACGATGCAGGTAATAAAATTGTAGAAAAATTTGAAGAAGAAATTAAAAAAACCACGTTAGCCTCAGAACTAAAATACGATGTAAATGACGGAGAAGATATAAAAATCGGTGATCTCGTGTTTAAAGTGCAAATAGTAAAGAATTAAAAATGTGTTAAAATAATACTATGAAAAAAGTATTTATAGTTCATGGATTTGGAGGTATCCCTAATGCTGGATGGATTCCTTGGTTAATGAAAGAATTATCAAAAAAAGGTATTTATGCCTGTGCTTTACCTATGCCAGATTCAAAATATCCCATTGTTTCAAGATGGGTAGAAGAAATTGCTCATGCGGTAGATAATGCACCAGAAGATGAGATATTTTTCGTTGGTCATAGCTTGGGAGTGCCAGCAATATTTAGATATTTTGAGAGTGTCCCAGAAGAAAAAAAAATTTCTGGGGCCTTATTAATTTCTGGATTTATTAGCCCATTACAACCTGAAAATACTGAAAGCAGTTATCGTAAAATCGATTCTTTTGTTGTTCCAGAAATAGATTTTAAAAAAATAAAAAACAAGGCTTTGAAATTTACTGTTTTACATAGCACGGATGATCCAGCTGTCCCTTTTGTAAACGCAGAAAAAATTTCTAAAGACCTTGGTTGCAAACTTATGAAAGTAGAAAATCGAGGTCATTTCTTTATTTTATCTGAGCCGATAGTTTATAAAATTCCAGAAGCGCTTGAACTTTTAGAAGAAATTTTGAAATAAATTTATGGAATATATAGACATAATAGACGAGGAAGGAAATAAATTAGGAATTAAGAAAACAAAAAAGGAAGTTCATGATCAGGGGCTTTGGCACAGATCAGCTCATGTTTGGGTTGTTAATTCAAAAGGGGATGTATTGATACAAAAACGTTCTCCTTTGATGGATAATCATCCAAATGAGTGGGATATTTCTGCCGCAGGACATGTCTCTGCAGGGGAAGATGATATAACCTCAGCGTTAAGAGAAGTAGAAGAAGAAATTGGCTTAAAACTTGAACCAGAAAATCTAATATTAATTGGAACAGTTAAACAATTATCAAAGAGAGAAGGATATATTAATAATGAAATAAATCCTGTTTATGTTGTGAAAATGGATTTGGATCCAAATAAAATTATAAGACAAGAGGAAGAAGTTTCAGAAGTTAAATTTATCCCATATAAAGAACTTCAAGGCATTATCGAAAATAAAGATCCAAATTTTGTTAGACGTCCTGAAGAATATAAAGTACTTTTTGACTATCTTTTAAAAAATTATTTATAGACTTAATGCACCACATATATCACACAGAAGGATTAATATTGGGAAGCAAGAGTTATGGGGAAGCGGGGAGATATTATTATATTTTCACCCGCGATTTAGGAATGGTTTATGCTTCGGCTCAGGGAGTTAGAAAAATTTCCTCAAAACTTCGTTTTGTCTTACAAGATTTTTCTTATATAAAACTTGATTTAGTTCGTGGAAAAGATTTCTGGCGATTGACCAGTGCATCAAAAACAAATAAATTGGAAAAGATTTCTAAGAATCCTGAAACCTTAAAAGTTTTTGTAAACATTTCTCGTCTATTAAAACGTCTACTTCAAGGAGAAGATGCCAACCAAGCGTTGTTCGCGGATTTATTAAGCGGGTTAAAAATTTTAGAAAAATATGAAAATCAGGCGGATCTTCGAAACATTGAAGCGATTATGGTGCTCCGAATTTTAGATAATTTAGGATATATAGGTGGTAATGAATCATTGAAAAATCTTATTAAATCACCGTTTGAAGAAGAACTAGTGCTTCAGGTTTCAGAGAATAGAGCTAAGATATTGTCTGAAATAAATAAAGCTTTAAAGGAGACCCACTTATAAAGTGTGCTATAATTATTGAATGTCAGACGATAAGTTAAATAGAGTTGAAGAGCTTAAAAATAAGCTTTTTAATAAAAATTATAAAATAAGACTAGAAGATCGCGCTAGTTTTTCACGTCCGAAAGTAGATGAGGTTCCTGATTCTTGGAAAAAAGATGAAGAAAAAGTAGATCTTCAAGAAAAGTTTTTTTTAAAAACATCTATGTTCAAGAAATTTTTTATTTTTTCAATAGTTTTTTTCATCCTAGCCATAGCTTTTGGTGCTTACACTTTCTTTGTTGGTGGTAATTCTGTTTCAAATAATAATATTGATATATCAGTTCTCGGCAATGCCTTTACTGCTGGAGGAGAGGAGCTTCCACTTCAAATTGAGATTGTTAATAGAAATAATTCACCATTAGATTTGGTAGACCTTGTCGTAGAATATCCAAAGAGTTCTTCTTCAGATTTATCTGGAGATGATAATGAACGTCTTCGTAGTTCATTAGGTACAATTCCAGCTGGTGGAATAAAAAATGAAAATATAAAAGTGACGTTGTTTGGTGAACAGGGTAGCGTAAAGCCAATAAAAATTTCTATTGAATATAGAGTTGAAGGTTCGAATGCTATTTTTGTAAAAGAAAAACCATACGAAGTTACTATAAGTTCTGCCCCAATAAATCTTTCTGTCGATGCTCCTATTGAGGTAAGCCCAAATCAAGAAATTTCTTTAAATGTTAAATCCACATTGAATGCCACAAAAGCAGCATCAAAAATTCTTCTTCGAGTTGATTACCCAGTAGGTTTTCAATTTGAATCAGCTACACCTGCACCATCTTTTGGTAATAATGTTTGGGTGCTTGGTGATTTGGCCCCAGGGTCAGAAAGGGATGTGGCTATTGTTGGTAAAATGGTTGATGTTTCAGATGGTGAAGAAAAAAGTTTCCATGTATTTAGTGGATCACAAAGCGATTCTGATAAATCCGCTATAGGTATTATATTTAATTCTTTGGGACACATTGTCAGTATTAAAAAACCATTCATAGAAGCAAAGCTTTATATAAATGGAGTTTATCAAATGGAGTATGCTACTGATTCGAAGACTCCAGTCGAAGGTGAAATTCGTTGGGCAAACAATTTAGATACTAAGATAGATGATTTATCTATTACGGCTAAAATTTCGGGTAATGGTTTTGATTACAGAACGATAAATGCCAATGGTGGATTTTATAATTCTGCCAATAATACCATAACTTGGGATAAAAATAGTAAAAGTGAATTTGCAGAAGTTAACCCTGGAGATTCTAATTCAGTTACTTTCAGTGTGGCACCGCTTTCACTTTTCTCTGCTTCCAATGGGATGTTGGTTCAACCAATTATAAATATTGATGTATCTATAAAAGGTAATCAGGTTTCTGAGGGGAATACTTTGGCGGAGCTTAATAATACCGAATCAAAAGTTATTAGAATTATTTCTGACTTAGGTTTTGCCTCTAAAGCTACATATTATTCAGGACCTTTCACAAATACTGGCCCTATTCCTCCAAAGGTTGGCACTCCTACGACGTATACTGTGACTTGGACATTATCAAATACTTCAAACAATATTTCAAAGGCACAAGTTCGCTCGACTCTTCCATCTTGGACAAGTTTTGTCGGTACTATTTCTCCGCCGTCAGAAGATTTGAATTATAATCCTTCGACCAAAGAAATAATTTGGAATATAGGAGGTATTCCTACCGGTACAGGTATTACTTCTACCGATAGAGAAGTTTCTTTCCAAGTTTCTCTTTCTCCTTCATTTTCTCAATTAAATACTGCGCCGATTATTATTAATGATGCAGTGCTTACTGGACACGATGATTTTGCCAATATTGATGTGACTGTTAATAAAAACTCATTAAATACTCAGCTTACTAATGATCCAGGTTTCCCGGGTAATGGCACTAGAGTTGTAGAATAGAATAAAACTTTATAAAAACAGCCCTAAACTTTAAAGTTTAGGGCTGTTTTCTTTTTATGATATAATCTTTAAATGCCTGAATTAAATAAAAATAATAAAAAAGACAGTGATTTAATGGAAAAAATAGTGTCTCTCTGTAAAAGACGTGGGTTTATTTTCCCTGGTTCTGAAATTTATGGTGGATTGGCAGGTACTTATGATTGGGGACATTTTGGTTTGGCTTTAAAAAACAACATTAAAAATTCTTGGTGGAAGAAATTTGTGGATGCTCGTCGAGATATGTACGGTATTGATGCGGCTATTTTAATGCGTCAGGAAGTTTGGCAGAAAGCTGGTCATGTAGAGAATTTTGCTGACCCGATGGTAGAGTGTGAAAAATGCAAAAGTAAATATCGTACTGATCAAATTGAAGATAAAACAAAATGTTTAGGAAAATGTGGAGGGAAATTAAACGAAGTAAAAAAATTTAATATGATGTTTCAAACTCAAGTTGGAGTTTTGGAAGATTCAAGTGCTACTTCATATCTACGTCCTGAGACAGCTCAGGGAATGTTTGTGAATTTTAAAAATACCGTGGATGCTTTTCATCCTAAGTTGCCTTTTGGTTTGGCACAAATCGGTAAAGCTTTCCGTAATGAGATAACTCCGCGAGATTTTATTTTCCGTGTTCGTGAATTTGAGCAGATGGAAATAGAATACTTTACTCGCAAAGAAGATTGGGAAAAATATTTTGAATATTGGAGAGGCGAAATGCTTGATTGGATGGAAGAAGTTGGAGTAAATATGAATAAAGTTCATGAGATTGAAATTTCTCCAGAAGACAGAGCGCATTATTCTAGTCGCACTGTTGATTTTGAATTTGAGTATCCTTTTGGGCAGAAAGAACTTTTTGGTCTAGCTTATAGGACTGATTTTGATTTGAAAAATCATGGATTAGAATATGTAGACGAAGAGAAAGGAGAGAAGATGGTGCCTCATGTTATTGAGCCAACTTTTGGTGTCGATCGTGCAGTTTTGTCTATTTTACTTTCTGCTTACAATGAAGAAGATTCTGAACGTCCATTTTTAAAATTAAAACCAAATATTGCACCAGTCATTTGTGCAGTTTCACCTTTGTTGAAGAATAAGTCAGAATTAGTGGAATATGCTAACCTAAAAGTTTTTGCTCCACTTAAAGCAGAATTTGGACGTGTGGCTTGGGATGACAACGGTAATATCGGTAAACGTTATCGCCGACAAGATGAAATCGGCACACCATTTTGCATCGTAGTTGATTTTGATACTTTGGAAGACAACACTGTCACAGTTCGCGACCGTGATACTGGCGAGCAGGAGAGGGTAAAAGTTTCTGAACTGAATAATTATATTAAAGAAAAAATAAGTTAAATGAAATTCTCAAAAAAAGTTTTACATAATGGTTTACGAGTTATTACCGTGCCAATGCAGGATAATCCTACCGCGACTGTTTTGGTATTAGTAGAAGCGGGTTCAAAATATGAAGAAAAAAGAGTGAACGGTATTTCACACTTCTTGGAACATATGTGTTTTAAGGGGACGACGAAGAGGCCGAAGGCAATTGATATTTCTAAGGAATTAGATGCTCTAGGTTCTCAATATAACGCTTTTACTGCACAAGAATATACAGGTTATTATGCCAAGTCCGACGCTAAACACTTCAAACAGATTTTTGATATTGTTTCAGATATTTATTTGAATTCTATTTTTCCAGAAGCCGAAATGCAAAAAGAAAAAGGTGTGATAGTAGAAGAAATAAACATGTATGAAGATTTACCTCCACGTCACGTTCAAGATTTAATGATGGAGCTTTTGTATGGTGATCAGCCAGCTGGTTGGAATATCGCCGGAGAGAAGAAAAATATTTTAAATATGCAGAGAAATGATTTTGTGCAATATAAAAAAGAACACTATGTACCAAGTGCTACGACTATCGTAGTGGCAGGGCAGGTGACAGAAAAAAAAGTGATGGAAGAAGTCAAAAGAGTTTTTGGTAAAATTTCTAAGCAAAACAAAACTACAAAAATAAAAGTAAAGGAAAAACAAAATAAACCAGAAGTTTTATTAAAATTTAAAAAAACTGACCAGACTCATTTTGTTTTAGCTACTCGAACTTTTGATTTATTTAACAAAAAGAATTCGATTCTTTCTGTGCTCGGGGGAGTTTTAGGCGGTGGAATGAGTTCTCGTCTTTTTCAAAAGCTTCGTGAAGAAATGGGGGTAGGATATTATGTTCGAGCTTACAATGATACATTTACTGATCATGGTTTTTTCCAAGTTTCCGCTGGTGTAGATAATAAAAGAATTTATGAAGTTATAGATGCAGTACTTCTAGAATGTAAAAAGTTGAAAGAAGATTTAGTAGACGATGAAGAATTAAATAAAGTAAAAGAATGTTTGATTGGTAACATGAAGCTTTCCCTTGAGTCCACTGATGATATTGCAAGTTTTTACGGAGGGCAGGAACTTTTGAAGCACGAACTGAAGAGTGCCGAAGAAAAAGCAAATGAAATAAGAAAAGTTACGGCTAAAGAAATTCAATCCTTAGCCAAGGAAATTTTTCAAGATAAAAAACTTAATTTGGCCCTTATTGGTCCATTAAAAGATAAAGTAAAATTTACAAAAATACTCAAATTTTAATTGTTTTAAAATAGGTATTTCTGTGATATTATAACTTTATGCCTGAGAAAAATAATATTACCAATATCTCTATAACTACCGGTACAATGATCCGTTTTGTTCTGGTTATTTTAGGATTTTTTTTGGTGTATACTCTTCGAGATTTAGTATTAGTTCTTTTGACCTCTATCGTCATAGCTTCCTTTGTTGAATCTTTGGCTCCACGTTTTAAGAAATTTAAAATAGGGAGGGTGACAGGTGTAGTTATTTTATATATCTCTGGTATTCTTGTTTTGGCAAGTTTATTTTATTTATTTGCTCCACTTTTAATAACTGAAGTTTATAATTTCTCCACATTCCTTGCTTCCTATATTCCAAATGCTTCATTTCTAAATTATTTCCAAAGTGATGCGTTTTCTGGTGCTAAAGATGTAGTAGCAACCCTTTCTAATAATTTTTCTTTGGGTTCTCTTTTGACTATTTCTAAAACATTTATCCAGAATCTTTCTGGTGGATTTTTCCAAGTATTAGCTGTGGCTTTCGGAAGTATTTTTAATGTCACCATGATCGTTATTATCTCTTTTTATCTTTCTATTCAAGAGAGGGGCATTGAGAATTTTTTGAGAATTATTATTCCGCCAAAACACGAAGATTATGCGGTAGATTTATGGCAACGTTCTCGACACAAGATTGCTCTTTGGATGAAAGGGCAAATGTTGCTCGGTTTGATTATTGCAGTTTTAGTTTATTTAGTTCTTTCTTTGTTGGGCATAGAATACGCTTTACTTTTAGCTATCATTACTGGTTTCCTAGAACTTATCCCGTATGGATTTTTAGTAGCCATGGTTCCAGCTATCGCTTTCGCTTATTTATCTGGAGGTATTTCAAGTTCTTTAATGGTGGGTGGTGCTTATCTTATAATTCATCAATTTGAGGTTTATTTATTGGCTCCACTCATTGTTCGAAAAGTTGTTGGACTTTCACCCTTAGTTGTTATTTTGGCAGTTTTGGCTGGGTTTGAATTAGGTGGAGTTTGGGGATTAGTTTTGGCTATTCCTGTAGCAGTTTGTTTGATGGAGTTTATTAATGATGTTGAAAAAGAAAAAATATTTACTCGAAATAGCAATGAAACAAAATAGTTTTTACATAACAACCACTCTTCCATACGTAAATGCAGAACTTCACATGGGTCATGCACTTGAATTCGTGCGTGCGGATGTCATAGCTCGTTACAAAAAACTTTTAGGAATGGAAGTATTTTTTAATACAGGGACAGATGAGCACGGAATGAAGATTTTTGAAAAAGCTGAAAGTCAGGGTTTGAGCCCGCAGGAATTTGTAGATAAAAGTTTTATAGAATTTAAAAATTCAGTAAAGATTTTTGGTATGGATGAAGAAATTTTACATTTTGTCCGCACCACTGATGAAAATCACATCAAAGCAGCGCAAGAATTTTGGCAGAGATGCAACAAAAACGGTTTTATTTATAAAAAAAATTATCAGACGAAATACTGTGTCGGCTGTGAGGCCGAAAAGCACGATACGGATTTAGTGAATGGAGAATGTCCAGATCATCCAGGCAGGGAATTAGAAATAATAGAAGAAGAAAATTACTTTTTTAAATACAGTGCTTTTGGAGAAAAATTATTGGAATTTTATAAAAAAAATCCCAATTTTGTAGTTCCAGATTTTCGTTTTAATGAAATCAGATCTTTTGTGGAAAGGGGGCTACATGATTTTTCTATTTCTAGACTTAAGGCAAAGATGTCTTGGGGGATTCCAGTTCCAGGAGACGAAGACCATGTGATGTATGTTTGGTTTGATGCATTGGTGAATTATATTTCCACTCTGGGCTGGCCAGAAGAAAAAGGTAACTTTGAAAAATATTGGGTGAATGGCACACCAACGCAATATTGTGGTAAAGATAATTTACGTTTCCAAACAGCAATGTGGCAAGCTATGTTGATGGCAGCCGGAGTTTCAAATTCTTATCAGGTAGTGATTGATGGATTTATTACAGCCGAAGGCGGATTGAAGATGTCTAAAACTCTTGGAAATGTAGTTGATCCAAAACAAATAGTAGAAGAATATGGTACAGATGCACTTCGTTATTTTTTGCTTCGAGAAATTTCTTGTTTTGAAGATAGTCCTTTTACAGCTGACAGATTTAAAGAAGCTTACAATTCAGGCTTAGCAAATGGTTTAGGGAATTTATCTTCAAGAATTTTAACTTTGTCTGAAAAATACCTGCCTGCCGGCGAGGCAGGTTTAGAAAGATGTCCTGAAATAAATGAAAAAGATATACCAACAGAATTTTCTGAACATTTGGATAATTTTGAAATACAAAAAGCTATTGAATTTGTTTGGCACAAAGTTCAAGAATTAGATAAAACAATTCAAGAAACTGAACCGTTTAAGGTTATAAAAGTTGATGAGAAAAAAGGTAAAGAATTAATTACAGAAAATGTTTTAAAACTTTATGAGATTTCAAAATTACTTGTTCCTCTGCTTCCTGAGACAGCAGAAAAAATACAAAAACTAATTAAAGAAAATAAAAAACCAGAAGCTCCTTTGTTTTTGAGAAAATAAAATGCCTAAATATATAGACATACATTCTCATGTAAATTTTAAAATCTTTGAAGAAGATCACGAAGCAGTTATTCGTAGGGCTTTAGATAATGATACTTGGATGATAAATGTTGGAACTCAAGTTGATACTTCACTTTCTGCCATAAAAATGGCTAATCGCTATGAAGAAGGTGTTTATGCAATTATCGGTTTACATCCAATACATACTTGTGCTTCACACCATGACAAACAAGAATTGGGGGAAGAATGTGCTGAATTCACTTCTCGCGGAGAAGTTTTTAATAAAGAAGCTTACAGAGAATTTTTAAAAGACCCAAAGGTGGTTGCTATCGGTGAATGCGGACTTGATTATTATCATCTAGGAGAGGAATCAATAGAAAAACAAAAGAAAGCATTTATTGAACAGATTGAACTTGCCAATGAAGTTAAGAAACCTTTGATGTTGCATTTGCGAAATAATCCAAAAGATAAAGAACATGACGCTTACGTTGATACACTAGAAATTTTAAAAAAATATGCAAAAGTGAAAGGTAATGTTCATTTTTTTGCCGGGAGTGTGAAAGACGCAGAAGCTTTTGTTGATTTTGGTTTCACTATTTCTTTTACTGGAGTTATAACTTTCACCCACGATTATGATGAGGTAATAAAAAATATTCCACTTAATATGATTATGTCTGAAACAGATGCCCCTTATGTTGCTCCGGTACCATATCGTGGAAAACGAAATGAGCCAGTGTATGTCAAAGAAATCGTTAAAAGAATCGCTGAAATTAAAAATTTACCCGAAGAAGAAGTAGCAAAAGCAATAGTTCAAAACGCTAAGCGAGTTTTTGACATTTAGACTGATTCTTGTTAGTATATTTGAGTCTCATTTGAACTGGCACTGAATCCAGTTCACAATCCGCTTCGGCGGGATAAAGGTCCATAATGAGATTTATTAAAAATAATTTAAGTTTTTTATTATAAAATGGAAGAAAAAGAAATTGACGGAAGAGTTTATGAAGTCGGTTATTTGTTAGTTCCTACTATTTCAGAAGAAGAATTACCTACTAGTTATGGTAATTTGAAAGAATTAGTCGGATCATTTGGTGGAAATGTCATCTCTGATGAAATGCCAAAAATGATTGACCTTAGTTTTCCAATGTTCAAAACAGTAAAAAATGTAAGAAGTAAATTTAGTACTGGATATTTCGGCTGGGTTAAGTTTTTTATGGACCCAGAGAAAGCTTTAGAATTAAAAAAGAAATTGGATCTTGATCCAACTATAATTCGTTTTTTGATGATAAAGACAGTAAAAGAAAATACTATTGCAGCAAAAAGATTTGTGCATAGAGATACTGTTCGTAGAAAAGTTCCTACTATGAAAAAAGAAGGAGAAGTAAGTGATGCTGCTCCAATCAACAAAGAAGAAGTTGATAAAGAAATCGACGCTATGGTTGCATAATTATTAGTTAACACGCCTCGCTTTCGTGAGGTTAAACATTTAAATTTATGTATCTAAACAAAGCAATCGTTATAGGAAATCTTACTCGCGATCCAGAACTTCGTTCATTGCCCTCAGGAATAAAAGTTTGTTCATTCTCATTAGCTACCAATCGTGTCTGGAAAGACAAGAATGGTGCAAAACAAGAATCTGCTGATTATCACAATGTAGTTGTTTTTGGCCGACAAGCTGAAACAGTTGCTCAATATATGAAAAAGGGAAGTTCTATTTTAGTTGAAGGTAGAATGCAGACTAGATCTTGGGATGATAAAACTAGTGGAGAGAAAAAATATCGTACAGAAATCGTTGCCGACAGAACTCAATTTGGCCCAAGAGCTGGAGGGGTCTCTGCAGGTGGCACATCTACTGGAGCTTCAAAAACAGTTGCCCCAAGTGGAGAAGAAGTAGATTCAATCGAATATCCAGAGGAAGACATCAATCCAGAAGATATTCCATTCTAAATTATAAGTTAAAGAATTATTTATGAAACAAGATTACTTTTCATCAAACAATATAAAACACATAGACTACAAGGATATTGAAATTCTAAAGAAATTTTTGAATCCAAACGGTAAAATCATGAATCATAAGCGTACAGGCATTACTTCAAAGAACCAACGTCAGTTGGCTGATGCAGTAAAGCGCGCACGTTTTATGGGTCTGTTGCCTTTCGTAGCTAAATAGAGTTTTGTAAAATATAGAAATATATTAAAAAAGGAAAGCCCCCGCCTACTGGCGGGGGCTTTTTAGTTTGTTCACTACTAAAGTGATATAATATAAACATGAAAAATAAATTAACGTTTTTTATATTATTAGCTTTTTCTTTTTTATTAATTTCAACTTCAGCACTAGCTTCTACTACTAATGGAACTATTAGTCCTACTGATCGCTATGCTTGGGGTGAAAATGTTGGTTGGATAGATTTTGGTTCTACGGCAGGGGATGTCCATATTACGGATACAGCTGTTACGGGCTATGCTTATGGCGAAAATATTGGTTGGATAAATCTTACTGGTGTCACCAATGATGGTTCTGGCAATCTAGCTGGCTATGCTTGGGGTGAAAATGTTGGCTGGGTGGATTTTTCAAAAGTTACCATAAATAACAATGGTTTTTTTGCTGGGGCTGCTTATGGTGAAAACATTGGTTGGATAAATTTTGATAAAGACAATACTAATGTTGTTACCACAGACTGGAGGCCAAAAAGTTCTAGGAACATTGGAGGTTCTTCAGGGTCTGTTCCTTTTGGTTATAAAAAACCTACAAATACAGAAACAATAGTAGTGCCGACACCAACCACTGCACCATCTGGAACCATTTCTTACAACATAACCAAAGTTTTGAAATATAAAATGACTGATCCTGAAGTTAAAATTCTTCAAATTTACTTAAACACCCATGGTTATCCTGTAGCTACTACTGGAGTTGGATCATTAAATCATGAAACTACTTACTTTGGATTGAAAACTAAAGCTGCAGTTATTAAATTCCAATTAGCAAACAAATTAAAGGGTGATGGAATCGTTGGTCCAATTACTAGAGGATTTATTAAATAACATTAAAAATAATTAAAATATATGAAAAAAATAATTATTGTAGTTATTACAGGGTTTATTTCCTTTTTTATAAATTTTTACGCTCTATTGTTTGGTCTTTGTAATCATGGGCAAGTTGGGTGCATACCTCAATCTTTAGTTGTATGGCATACAAATTTTTATTCTCCAGCAGGATTTTGTTCAACTAGTGGTTTTTGTCCTGCTAGTTTTAGCATTTATATGCTTGTTGTAGATATAATTATTTGGATTGTTTTGAGCTCAATATTATTTTTAATAATTAAAAAAACTAAAGCTAGTAATTAGTTGCTAAAAGTATCGGGGGGGGGGTTATAATAGAAAAGTTATTAATTAATAATTAGAATTTTAAATAT
>Ga0224524_1000102_pt1 | contig 35574 bp, 28 predicted proteins | sample CFST75metaG_FD_179895 | JGI IMG/M metagenome (GOLD analysis project Ga0224524, IMG submission 179895) | Peat soil microbial communities from Stordalen Mire, Sweden - C.F.S.T75 | ecosystem: Environmental > Terrestrial > Soil > Wetlands > Peat | place: Sweden: Norrbotten County, Stordalen Mire... | reverse complement strand
CCGTTTTTCAGAATAATATGATTCATATTATTTAACAAGATATTTAATAGCTTCGTTTATAAGATCAGTTAAGAAAACAGGCGGATTAAGGCCAATGCATAATGCGATAATCAAAAGAAAATATTGCGGAACATTTTCCCAGAAACTTATTTTGGGTTTGTTTTCCTCCAATGCCAGCGGCGCTTTCAGGAACAGGATATGGAAAATATTTTTTCCGAAAGCCCATAAAATAAATACAAGTAAAATAAGCATTATGATGATCAGCCACAGGTAACCGCCAGCAAGCAATGATTGAAAGATCATTAGTTTTGTAAAAAATAATCCTGATGGCGGAATCCCCATTATCACAAGGAATAGAAGCAATACCAGCACTCCGCCCGACGGACTGATCCCAAAATAGCCACCGGTTTCTGCAATGTTTTTTGTTTTAAAAATTCTTACAAACTGTGATGTCTGGTAGAACAGGCCTGCTTTTGTAAATGAATGAATAATGAGATGAAGGATAATCGCATAATAAGCAATCCCACCAATGGATAAACCGATTGTTATCAATCCCATGTGCTCCACGCTGGAATAGGCAATGAGCCTTTTGTAATTGTCAACTTTTAGCATGTAAACCGTGGCCACCAGCAACGACAGAATACCAATAATCATCATCACATGGCTCATCCAGTCGGACAATGAGGTATGTGCAAAAAGCTGGTAGAACCTGAACACCGATACAAAACCAACATTCATCAATGAAGTGGAAACAATGGCGCTTACCGGTCCCGGGGCTATACTTAGCGCATCAATACATACAGTATGCAGAGGAAATACTTCCATTTTTACACTGAATCCGATAACAATAAGAAGAAAAGATATCTGGAATAAAAATTCATTTGTGATCAGAACTTGTTCCGACATCATGGATGAAAATGTAAATGATGAAAAGCCTGAAACATTGGTGGCAGCGTTTAAGAGCAGTATTCCGATAAATGAAAATGATAGGCCTATCGTGGAAACGAAAAAATATTTCCATGTTGCTTCAAGGGCTTCTTCGGTACGTTCATGATAAATCAGGAGGGAAATACAAAGCGTTGTGGCTTCGGCAAGTATCCATAGGATATTGATGTTGTCAGATAAAAATGCACCTGTCATACAGCCGAATAAAAGGAAGAGCGATGCCAGGTAAAGCGACCGTCGTTGCAGGCGTTCCTGTCGTTTTGAAAAATATATAAAGCTGCTGATTATTGTAGTTGTTCCGGTAATAGTCAATATACTAATGAAGATTGTGGAAAGTGCATCGGGCCTGAAAAATATTCCTGAAAAGAAATCTTTTTCAACAAAAAGGAAATAATTAAATGTAAGCTGAACTACACAAAATACCGCTGCAGCAAGGTATTGCGCGGTTTTTTTTCTTATCGAAAAAACAAATACCGCGAGGCCAAATACTGCAATAAAATAAATCAGCAATCCCATTTATTCAATCTATTCAAAATATTACATTTTCTTCAATGTTGTCACATTGAGGAGAAGCGTTGCTTCGTCTCGAAATGAGACTTTTCCATGCCAGACTTCGAGACATCCACTGAAATATGGATTCCTCAGTCTGACCATTTTATTTTAATCAATACATTTCCTTCACGTAACTTCATTTCTTAATCTGATAGTTTATTCAACTGGTCAATATCAAGGTCCTTATATCTCTTTGCAATTCGCTGCATAAACAAACCAAATAGCAATATACTTATTAAAATATCCAGTAATATTCCGGCATTCACGGCCATAGGAGTTTCGTTTCCCAATGAAAAAGAAAGCAACACAATCCCGTTTTCCAAAACGATGTACCCTATAATGTGCTGAATGATCTCCTTTCGTGAAACGATCAGGAACAGTCCTGTCATAATGCCTGAAAACGATGCGGTGATGTAAATTAATTTTAATTGCTCGTTCTGTAAATAAATTCCCATTATAAAACTAAGAAGGATCAAAATGGAAACAGTCATTAGTGATGAAAAACCCGACATGAAAGGAGAAACCTGTCGTTTAATTTTATTCTTCAGTACCATTTTCTTGATATAATATGGAAGAATAATGGCTTTGAACAACAGCGTTTCAGTAAGAACTACCAGCAGATTGATAATATTTATTTCGCGCAATGAAAGAAATGCTATACCAAAAAGCATCAACCCTTGGAGTATCAATAGATTTATACAAACAAACAACCTTCCCGATACTGCTATATAAAACAGGGAAATCAGAAATATGATGATTAAAAGGTTGTTCATGTTATTATGATTGATGCGTTATAATCATTAAAATACTTAAGAAAATTAAAATAGAAATAGGTGTCAGCAGTACTATCGCTTTATTGTTATTACGTAATTTATAACGTGCCCTGAAAGACTCGGCAATTCCAACCACAATTGCAAATAAAACTTGTATTCCCAGGAAAATCAATATTCCCAGAAATATTGAAATGTCAGGAGTGAAAAAGAAATTGCTTATCAAAGTACCATAAACAACAAATTTCAAAGATGAAGCAAAATTGATAAGTGCCAGGTCAAACCCGCTGTTATCAAGCACCATCACTTCATGTATCATGGTAAGTTCAAGATGCGTTTTGGGATCGTCATAAGGAAGACGGCTGTTTTCCACCATGATGATCTGAAATAAATTATAGGATGCCAGGATGCCTGCAAACACAGCGATATACGAACCGAAATAAATTGAATTATATATTTCATAAAATGATGTATGCCCCGTGAACATTGCAAAGGAAGCCATCAACACAAAAAATGCGGGTTCAACTAACATTGAATACAATGCTTCCCTGCTGGCACCCATGCCTTCAAAAGCACTGCCTGTATCCAGTGCAGCAATGATCATGAAAAATTTTCCGAGTGCAAGCACATAACTGAAAGCAATAAAATCGCCCTTAAAGGAAAGCAGTCCGGGCTGATTGTCGAAAGGAAGAAGAAATGCAGCTGAAAGAATTGTAGAGAAATAAATTACAGGAGCAATTTTAAAAATAAAAGAAGTTGTGGAACTGTATACACTTCCTTTCTTCAGTAACCGCAGAATATCAAGCATTGGCTGAAACAGTCCCGGCCCTTTACGTCCGCTGGCAATACTTTTTACACGTACGATAATTCCCGGAAAAACAAGGCTGACCAAAAGTATCATGATGATGCCGGTTGCTTTCATATCACATTAAAAATGGTTAATAATATAAGAGCAATCAGCAATACAAACATGTACATGATATAATGCTGTGTTTTGCCTGTCTGCACGAATGCAAGGCGATTCAGAAATTTTTGCATTGATGCGATAATGCGGAAAAAAAGTTTTTCTTCTGCAAGACTTTCTGAATGTGTTTTGTAATGGCGTTTATGCGGAAATATTTCTTCGGCAGGAATCGGTTTGTATTCTGTTTTCTGATTCAGAAGATTGTCCATGTCATGTGCATAATTTTCGGCATACGATGATGCTGTGTATTGCAACTTCTCAGTGTTTCCTGTATAAGCACAACCCCAGGTCGGGCCTTGTTCTATTACTTTATTTCGTGCAAAAATCACTTTTGCAAAATAAATTAACACCGTAATTCCTATGAACAGCAAAGCAAACCAACTTATTGATGAAATATTCAGAATTGTATTCGCAGGAATTATAGTTACAGAATGCGTGTACAATCCTGCCAGCCGGAAAAATAATCCTGTTATAATTCCGGGAAACACACCAATGATTATAATTGCAATTAATATTAAGTATTGCGGAAATAGAGTATACCATTTAGCTTCTTTTACAGTTTCTGTTTTTATCTGTCTTGGTGTACCCAGAAAAACAATTCCAAAAGCTTTTGTAAAACAGAATATTGCCAGTCCGCCAATAACCACTAGCGACAACATAGAGAACATCATCAGAATTTTTAAACCGACAGTAGAAGAAATCATGCTTTCGGCAAAACCATTGTAAATAATAAATTCTGAAACAAAACCATTGAATGGCGGAAGCCCGCAAATAGCAATGGATGCAACAAGAAATAAAATCGCGGTATGGGGCATTTTTTTTATAAGTCCGCCAAGCTTATCAATTTCGCGCGTATGCGTATTCATATACACAGAGCCGGTGCTGTAAAACAAAAGCGATTTGAAAAGTGAATGATTCAGCACATGCAATATTCCACCACCGAAGCCAAGTATTGCTAATAAATCGTTTTTTGTAGCAACGCCAATCATTCCAGTACCGATTCCAATTCCAATGATGCCGATATTTTCAATGCTGTGATATGCCAGTAATTTTTTCAGATCATGTTGAATGATAGCAGTTCCTACGCCTGCAATTCCCGAGATTACCGAAATAACAAGGATTATAATTCCAATCGTCAGCAGGTCCGATTGTGCATATAGCAGCACTCGCAGTATTCCATAAATTCCCATTTTGATCATCACTCCCGACATGATACCTGAGATATGCGTTGGTGCTGCAGGATGGGCATGAGGCAGCCAGGTGTGAAAAGGGACAAATCCGGCTTTTATACCAAATCCAATGAAAAACAAAAGAAACAATCCAATATTGTTGTGACCGGAAAAGTAAGTCGTAAGAGCGCTCCAGCTGAGCGAGCCGGTTTCATTATAGACCGTGATTACAGCCGTAGTAAGAAGCAATGCGCCAATGTGCATCTGCACAAGGTAATTGATGCCCGCTTTAATGACTTCTGGTTTTTCATTTTCAAAAATCACCAGTATGAACGATGATACCGACATGATTTCCCATGCAACAAGAAATGCAACCATGTTATGGATCATGCAAACCATAAGCATGGAATAGAGCAGCCAGAAGAATGAGAAAAAGTGAAGAGAAAAATCGGTTTTGCTTTTTAGTTTGTACATGCTCATGTACTCAATGGCAAACAGCGCCCCGGTTATGACTGTAAGATTTATTACCAGAATAAAAAATGCTGATAGCAAATCGATTGTAAGATCAATTTGATTTCCCCAAACATTAAATGGAATGGTTTCTGTAAGAGTTACACCTGATGATATTACCTCAAAGGCAAAGTAACTGCTTAATGCAGCCACTATTATTGTGAGCAGGGCATTATAATACGACTGGAACTTTTTGGGTAACAGGAAAAACAAAAAGGATAACAGAGGAAGTAAAATAAAAACCTTCATCAGTTGGTACAAAAATTAATGGTGCAAAGATTTATCAATAAGTTGTTGCTTTTATAAAGTTCATCAGTGAAATGTTAACAGGTGCAGGTTAATATCCTTTTGAAATTCAGCTGCTGAGAATGAATGGTATTTTATACTTTGGCATTGGAATAAAGTATGGTAATGATTACGGTTCCCGCAGATAACGCAGATTTTGCCGAAAAATATCTGCGAGCATTAGCGAGATTTGCGGGAAATAAATACGTTTGTTATATAAAATCTTATTATGAATTACATTGATATCATCCTTGCTATTCCTATTGTATGGGCCATTTACCGGGGCTTTACAAAAGGGTTTATTATTGAAATTGCATCGCTTATTGCCATGGTGCTGGGTGTTTACGGAGCAATTCATTTTTCATATTTCATCGCAAATTTGTTAAACCTTCATTCGTCGCATGCTCCGCTGATATCATTTGCTGTTACCTTTCTGATAATTGTAATTGTAATTTTTCTGTTTGCCAAGATGCTTGAAAAATCAATAAACCTGCTTGCACTGGGTTTCCTGAACAAGCTTGCCGGCGCATTTTTCAGCTTACTTAAAATTGCATTTATCATTAGCATTCTACTGATATTTGTAAATAAATTAGATGCTAAAATCAGCATAGTTCCTGAGAAAACAAGAAAGGAATCCCTGCTGTATCCTCCTATATCTGCATTTGCGCCATTGATAATTCCGAAATTAAATTTTGAGGAAATTGAAAAGACAATGGTGGAGCCATCTGTGAAGAATGATAGTTTGAAGTGAGTTGGGAGATTGAGTCGGGAGACAGGAGTGAGATAAGTCGGCAGTTTGCAGTCATCAGTCGGCAATAAAATGCAAATGACTATGACTGACGTCGCAGACAAATGACTTTTCTTTTCAACAAATAACTTGTGACTTGCCTTCTTCTCAACTTATGACTTATGACTTGTCATCTTGTAAACTTAACAAAGACAAATCCCCTCCATATCAGTATGAAAAGTAAAGCGATTGTTTTTTTCTTCGCCGTCGAATTTAATCTTTATAGAATATTCTTCACCGGCAGTAAATAATCTGCGGATAAATGAACGGCCATACCTGTCGGAACCTTTCTTAAATAGAAGTCTTCCGCGGCTGTCGTAAATAAATATTTTTGCATCGAGTACGGGTAGTGAAGCCAGGTTATCATAAACCATTACCTGCAAATCGTTTTTAATTCCAAAAATAACAGCATTGAAATCTTTTGCTTTTGCAGTTTCTTTCATGTACTTAACAGGAATTACATCAAGCAGTACATTGGTCCCTGAATAGCTGTTAAGCGGCTCAGAAGATCCGTCCAGTTCAAGTTTTCCAAACCATGCCTGAGTGTCGTCTGTTTCAACAAAGCGAATGAATGATGACATATCGCCATGTGCATATTCCCTATCATAATCCATCATTGCAATTACATCTTTGGCTTCGTTGTCGAGCATATAATTGATGAGGATCTGCGAGGTTTCATATTCTTTGAAAACATTAAGACTTACATGATAATCGGCGGCATCAAAATACGGAATATTTATAATGCTTTCCTTGCCCTGCCTGGGAGAAAACTGTTTTGTTGAAATGGAATATTTGTCGCCGTGGGTAAGCAGTGTAACATTTATTTCCCTTACGTGCAGCTGTTTTTTAGGATCATTCAGAATGCGTGCATTTGTCAAATCAACAAAAAGAATGCTTCCGAAACCAACAACTTCAATTGTATTATCAGCTGCTAAAATAACAGCAGTTTTTTCGCTGATACCGATCCCGTATTTACTGCCGGTGAGCACTACCGCATCGGACAGGCGGCCAAGCCTTCCCCTGGTTTCAAAATGTGTATCAAAAATAATATCTTCGGCAAGTCCAAGTCCTTGGAATACCAGGAGTTTTGTACCATCGTCATCTTCATCTTTAGTAACAACCCTGTTCAGCAAAGCTTCTTCACTTGTGCCTCCTCCAATTGAATTTTTGCACAGAATATTTGTTCCGGCGCTGGTTCCGGCAATGATGCCACCATTCATGTAAATACCTTCAATAGCCTTAAGCAGTGGCGATTCAATATTATTTTTTTTCAAGGCGTCAATATATCTCCGTTGATCGCCACCAACAAAAAATATTACATTATAATCAATAATTTTTGCAGCTATTTCTGTATGATATGCATTGTCTTTCCAGTTGCCCTCGTTGATCTCTGTTTCCGGATCGTCGCTTATGGCAAGGGGTACAGACCAAAGTCGTTCTTTCGGAATGCCAAGTTCGTTTGTAAAATAATCTTCATAATCACGCATTGTGCTTCCTACATGCGAACTGGCCGATGGTATGACCGCCATGCGTACATTGTCTTTGCCTCCGGCAAGTTCAAACATTCTGTTAAAAATCAGATTGCTGTCGGTACCTCCGCCGATCAGGAATAAATATCCTTTTGACATAAAAAATAAATTTTATTATTTATCAAGTATTGCTTTAACGCCCGGTAATTCCCTGCCTTCTATGTATTCAAGCATAGCACCACCACCTGTTGAAACATAACTAATCTGATCGGCAAGGTTATAGGTGTTGATAGCCGCAACAGAATCACCGCCACCCACAAGGGAAAACGATCCACTTATCGTTGCTCCAGCAACCGCAATAGCAATAGCTTTCGTTCCCTGCTGAAAATTTGGCAATTCAAAAACACCCATAGGGCCGTTCCATAAAATAGTATTGGAATTATTGATGATTTCCGCGTAACGCCTGCAGGTTCGCTTGCCAACATCCAGGCCCATCCATTTTTCATCAATATCATCGGCAGCACAGGTCATATGATTTGCTTCGTTCGAAAAATTATCTGCAACAACAACATCAGTGGGAAGGTAAAGGTTCACTCCCTTCAGCATCATTTCCTGCACCATTTCTTTAGCTGCATCAATCCAGTCTTCCTCAATAAGTGAATTACCAATTCTCCCACCCAGTGCTTTGATAAAGGTAAAGGCCATACCTCCACCGATAATCATATTATCAACTTTGCCAATGAGATTCTTTATAATTCCAATCTTGTTCGAAACCTTTGCACCACCAATTATTGCGGTGAATGGCGGCCGTGCTTCATATAAAATTTTATCCAGGTTGATCAGTTCATTTGCAAGTAGCAATCCGAAATATTTGTCATTCGGAAAATATTTTGGCAGTACACTTACCGACATATGTGCACGGTGAGCAGTTGCAAAAGCATCATTCACATATGCATCACCAATAGATGCAATCTGTTTTGCAAATTCACCGTCTTCACCAGCTTCTTCCTCCGGATAGAAACGGATATTTTCCAGAAGTACTATATCCCCTGGCTGCAATTTTGAACAAACGTCAATCGTCTTTTGGCCAAACAGATCGCGTGTAAAAACAATATTTTTTCCAAGAAGTTTTGTAAGCACTGGAACAATAGGCGTAAGCGAATAGTCATTTTCATATCCACCTTTCGGACGGCCAAGGTGTGAAATTAAAATTACAGAACCACCATCATTTAAAATCTTTTTAATGGTAGGAAGGGATTCCCTGATGCGGGTATCGTCTGTTACCTGCCTGTTGTGATTTAACGGCACATTAAAATCAACACGGATAATTACTCTTTTACCTTTAAAGTTGTGATCCTGAATAGTCTTCATATTCTTATCGGTCATATCGCTCTAGGTGTTTGGGGGTTAGATGTAATTAATGTTCTGAGTTACTGTTTCCTCTCAATAAAATTATTTAATAAAGCAAAACTAATCATTTGTCGCAAAATTATACTAATGAATTATTAACAGTTTAATTAAGGTTTGATACTTGAATTTATAAAACACAAAAATGTTGCGATTTGGCATAACCTGGCCGGGCTGTTCTTGCAGGAATGGCAATAGTTTTTATCAAAGCAGAAAAAATAACAATAATGGAATACCTGCCATAAGTGCAACAGCAATAATAATAATTGCAATTAGGCGAACAGGAAATATTTTTACCGGCATATCCTGATTTGCAGTCAGTGATGAAAAATGCGATGCAAGTTTATCCACAATTTTGGTTGCCTGCGATAAAGTAAAGTTTGTGGACTGCATGTATACACGTATTGCGTTCTCCCTGTCGCCAATTTTAAGGTAGTTGATGAACTCGCGGTTTCTTGCGTTTTGAATTGATTTTGCATCTAAGGCAGAAATGTGCGAAGGAACTGTAAAACTAGCATTGCAATACTGGCAGTGAACCGATACCTGACCTGGTTCAAGATCCACAGGAGCGCCGCAGGAAGGGCATAAATTCAGTGTTAAATTATTAACATTAAAATGTTCGTCGGCCATACTTGAGTCTAAGGAATTAAAGAAAATTTTACAAAACAAAGCTAAGCAATTGATGCTATATTTTATTAATGAATTATTAACACTTTAAATTTTCAGTTATTTAATTATTTTTGCATTACACCATTTTTAAGGTTAAAACGAATGTCAAAATTTCCAGACTTTATTCCTTCTAAGCTTCCAACAATAGGGACTTCTATTTTTGCTGTAATGTCGCAGCTTGCTGCTGAACAAAATGCAATTAATCTTTCACAGGGATTTCCCGATTTCGATTGTGCTGATAAATTGAAAAGCCTTGTTGCTCATTATATGAATAAAGGCTTTAACCAGTATGCACCCATGCCGGGAATTATGCCGCTGAGAGAGGCCATTGCTGAAAAAACAGAATTTTGTTATGGGGCAAAATATAATCCTGCAACAGAAATTACTGTCACTGCAGGAGCAACCGAAGCTCTGTATGCAGCAATATCGGCCATTGTGAGGGAGGGTGATGAGGTAATTGTTTTTGAACCAGCTTATGATAGCTATGTTCCTGCAATTTTACTTAATGGAGGTGTTCCTATTTATTGCAAACTAAATGCCCCTGATTTCAGGATCAACTGGGAAGAAATCCAGAAAATGGTGAGTCAGCGCACACGGATGATCATCATCAACTCGCCGCACAACCCCACTGGCAGCACAATGTCGGCCGATGATATGAAGAAACTGGAAAAGATCACAAAAAACACCAACATCATTATTCTGAGCGACGAGGTGTACGAACATATTATTTTTGATAATAAAGAACATCAAAGTATTTGCCGTTATCCGAAGCTTGCTGAACGAAGTATGGTTATAAGTTCTTTTGGAAAAACATTTCATACCACCGGTTGGAAAATGGGTTATGTGCTGGCTCCGGAAAATATTACAGCGGAATTCCGCAAGACACATCAGTTCATTGTGTTTGCCGTGAATACACCGATACAATGGGCAATCACAGATTTTTTTAAAAACAGGGACAGCTATGTAAATCTTCCCGATTTCTATCAGCAGAAAAGAGATTATTTCAACAATGCCATAAAAGGTTCACGTTTTAAAATTGCACCTTCGGCAGGAACATACTTCCAGTTGCTTGACTACAGCAGGATTTCCGACGAGAAAGAAGAAGAATTTGCAATACGACTTACAAAGGAATTTAAAATAGCTTCCATACCTGTTTCCGTTTTTTATCATAAAAAAATCGAAAACAAAATGCTTCGTTTTTGTTTTGCAAAAGGCGAAGATACAATGGATAAAGCCGCCGAGATATTATGCAGGATCTAAAAATAGCAATTGTTCAATCAGATATTGTTTGGGAAAATAGTTCAGCAAACCTTGAAATATTTGCACGGAAAATTTCCGCAATCAAGGAAACAGTCGATTTGATTGTACTTCCGGAAATGTTCAATACTGCGTTTTCCATGAACCCTAACGTATGTGCTGAAACTGAAGATGGAGCATCCATTAGCTGGCTTCGGGTAAAAGCTGCTGAAAAAAAATGTGTTATCATTGCCAGCCTTCTGATTCAGGAAAATGAAAAATATTTTAACAGGCTGATCTGGATGAATCCTGATGGTTTTTTTCAGCAATATGATAAAAAGCATTTATTCCGTTTTGCAGGCGAGAATGAAGTATTCACTGCAGGCAGCAGCAAGATAACTCCTCCATTGAAAGGATGGAATTTCAGTCCTTTGGTTTGCTACGATCTTCGCTTTCCTGTGTGGAGCATGAATACTTTTTTAAATGATAAATTTAAATACGATTGTCTGGTTTATATAGCTAACTGGCCCGAAAAAAGGCGCGAAGCCTGGATGTCACTGTTGGTAGCACGTGCTATAGAAAATCAGGCGTATGTAATCGGTGTCAACCGTGTAGGAATTGATGGAAAAGGAAATTCTTATTCAGGTGATTCAATGCTTGTAGATCCGAAGGGAAAAATAATTGTTCAGATACCTGCCAACATAGAAGCTACGGAAATTACATCACTTTCATTTTCTGAAATGCAGCAGTATCGCGATCATTTCCGCGTAGCCCTCGATTGGGATAAATTTTCAATAGAAGATTAAAAAAGCCACCTGTCCCCTTTTTGCAGACTGCGGACTGCCCACTGTCAATTGCCTACTGATTTTTCAACTTTCCCTGCAGCCAGTTATTATAATTGATCATTTCGGTATCGTCAGCATTGCGGTCGTTGTTCTGCTTCATAAAGTTATTAATACGCTGAAATAATTTTTTATCTTTTTCGATATCTTCAACTACCATTAATTGAAGAATAATTTCAACAAATTCCTTTTCCCTTGCATGTTCGGGATTATCAAACAAATCAGCATAATCTTTTTTCAACTGGTCAATTCTGTATTCCAGGAAATCAAAATCTTTCAGTTCAAAACGCATCATCAGTTCAGCAATACTGACTTTAAATTTAAAAGTGTCATCAGTGTTTTTATACCCGCCATGAACATAAAGCTTATTCAGGTTTGATATGGCTTTTCTGTAATCTTTTTTATCGAACCATTGTATGCCGAGGTTCAGATAAACAAATACTTCGTAGTAAGGCGTTGTCCTGATTTTTTCATTGTGCTTCATTTCTTCCAGCACTTCAATTGCCTTATCGGTATTGATTACAGAATAATTTATCACAAGGGAATTGTAATAGAAAAACATAAACTTGTCGTACAATAATGAATTGAATTGTTCCATTGCATCTTTAAGCTTGGCCGCATATTCAAGCGATTCCTTATGCTTTTTATTTTTAAATAATGTATTCACAAGATATGTGAGCATCTGCAATTTTATATGATGATTACTCTTTGTGAATAAGCAGGCTTCGTTAAACTGCTGGTATGTTTTGAGCAGGTAAACTTCAAGTGTGGTATAATCATGGCGTTGAAGCAAAATTCGGCTAACTGCATCGTAAATCTTGAAGCGCAGGGTAGAACTGTTTTTTAATTCTTCATCATTTGAAACTTCGTCTACTGTTTTTTCAAGCACTTTAAAAATCGGGTTTTCGCTTGCAGAAAAGTTTTGTGTGATCTTCAGTTTATATGTAACAATAGAAAGCACATCGTCGATCTGACGCAGTTTTAGGCTCTTTTCAGAATTCTGTTTCCGTTTTGTTAAATAAACCTCGGGATTTATTGAAACAATTTCGGATGAAAGCCTGATAAAATCTGTATAAATCAAATCGAGCAGTTCAAAGTTTTCAATTTTAAGTGCTTTTTTTTCTGCCTTTTGCAGGAAATGCATGGCAACGTCAAATTTGTTTTTTGTGATGTAAAATTTTGCGAGCGACAGCAGGAAAAAAATATGAATCACATCATCTTTTTCAAAGTGATGAAGATATATGCTGGTGTTTAGATCCTCTGTTAGCCTGTGTTTTAGCCGGTAGAATGAATTCTTGTCAGATGTTTTATAAAGTTGACTGAAAATTTTTTCTTCATTATATTTTTCACCGGATTTTTTAATGTAGTCGAATAAGTGTACATCCTTCCTGTCTTTATCAGCATTGGTGCGGGAAAGATACAGTTTAAAAAAACGGATGTCCTCTTTGTTCATCCCCTGGATGATGGTGTTTATAATATCCATATTTTTGGTTTTAGAAGCAGCGAATCAGAAATAACAACGTCTAACTACTAACAATATTTTCTAAAAGTACAAATTTTGGATGAGTAAGAAATAAAAATTAATATTTTGATTTAAATACCTTATAAATGATATATTTGTTTCATAGAATCAAAAACCTGCATACCATGAAAACATTTATAAAATCCTCCATACTACTTTTAGCTATTGTGTTTACTGTCATACGCGCCAATGCCCAGCAGGTCACAATGGCCGTTGACTCAATGTTCGGGTTTCCCGATAGTGCAATCTGTTGCAGTCCTCAATATAATTTTACCATTGATGTAAAAAATTATTCAAGCATTCAATTTGGCGGAATTCTGAATATCCGATACAGGACAGGCAATATGAATATAACCGATTCGGCTTTATCGTTTTCCGGAAATGGTTTATCGGATACTATTTTACCTTATGGTACAACAACTTTTACAATAACAAATTTTTCATTCGATACCCTCACTTCAGGTTTCAGAACCGGTGGCAATGTTGTTGTTGTTTGGCCCGTATGTGAAAGTGGCACCTCTGTTTTTGTAACGGACTCATTCCACACCAGCGTTTTTATTGAGAGCGGTACAGGAATTGTTGAGCCCAGGACATTAAATAGTAAACTTAAAATCTTTCCAAATCCTGCAAATGATAAAATATTTGTAATGAATCCATTACCTGAAAAATCGATTGAGTATGTAAGAATAATTGACATCCTCGGCGTGGAAAGATATTCTTCAGAAACCCTTTATTCCTTCATCAATACTTCATTGTTGAAAGAGGGCGTATACTTCATCGAAGTAAAAAATAAAAATGAACAGCCGGTTGTTTCAAAATTTATTATTTCAAGATAGCATATACCAGCATATATCAATTTTTTATAAGGTAAGAAGGAATCATCCTGATAACTATCGGGATGATTTTTTTTTGGTATTTGGGAATTTCTAAAAATTCATGTAGGTTTGTTTCAGATTAATCTGAAACAAAATTGAATCCCGACTACAAATATTGCAACAGCCTTACCTCTTACTCTCGCTTTAGAACAAGGGTTATACAGATTGGCAATGTGCCACTTGGCGGACATTTTCCGATTCGTATTCAATCCATGACAAATACCAGTACACTTGACACGATTGCTACTGTCGAGCAATCAATCCGCCTGGTTGAAGCCGGTTGCGAGTATGTTCGCATCACTGCACCGGGAATGAAGGAAGCAGAAAATCTTTCCAAAATAAAAAAGGAGTTACACGCAAGGGGCTATGATGTTCCATTGATTGCCGATATTCATTTTAATCCTGCTGTTGCAGAAACTGCGGCAAGGATCGTTGAAAAAATCCGCATCAATCCGGGCAATTATGTTGACAAAAAAAAATTTGAAAAAGTTGATTATTCAGAATCAGAATACCAGGAAGAGATTGACAAAATAAGGGAACGTATCAGTCCGCTGATAAAAATTTGCAGGGACCATGGCACAGCAATGCGCATCGGTACCAATCATGGTTCTTTATCCGACAGGATCCTGAGTCGTTACGGTGACACTCCTAAAGGAATGGTGCAGTCAGCATTGGAATTTATAAGCATTTGCGAAGATCTTGGTTATAACAACTTGGTCCTTTCAATGAAAGCAAGCAATTTGCGTATTATGGTGGAGGCTTACCGTTTATTGGTGCACACAATGATGAATAAGGGAATGGATTATCCGCTTCATGTTGGTGTAACTGAAGCTGGCTCAGGTGAAGAAGGAAGAATCAAGTCGGCAGCAGGCATTGGCGCACTGCTTGAAGATGGCATTGGCGATACTATCCGGGTTTCACTGACCGAACTTCCCGAAGAAGAAATTCCTGTTGCTAAATTGCTTGTGGGAAGATATGCCAACAGGAATTATCATGGAGTTACTAAAAACATTGAAAATCCACCGATCAATCCGTTTGAATTTCACCGGCATTACAGCACTACCGCAGGAAATATTGGCAACGGTGGTGATCCTGTAGTTGTAATCCGTTCCGAAAATGTTGAACAAAATTCCAAGGCTGATTATATTTTTTTAAAAAAGATACCCGAACGGTCATCACGGATATGGCCTGATGGTGTATTGTGGGACGGATCGTTGGGCAATAAAGATGAAAATTTATTTTCACTCTATAATTCGGATAATTATTTTCGCAGCAAAAATAAATCGACAGATAAAAATTTCATTCTTGTTTCATCTACAGGACTTACCTCTGGTTTTATTGAAAAAGTAAAAAAAGACAATACTGTTGTTCTTGTTATTAATACAGTTGAAACTCACGCTGCTGCCGCGTTAAGAAAAATGTTTTTTGACCTGATCAGTGCGCATTGCAAATGTCCGGTGATCATCAGAAGAAAATATGAAAATGTTACCGAAGAGGAATTCATGGTTTTTGCTTCAACTGACATTGGACTGCTGATGGCCGATGGTCTTGGTGACGGCATCTGGCTTGAGGCCGATGGGATTCCGGGCAACATAATTGAAAAAACCTCATTTAATATTTTGCAGGCAACTGGCGCCCGCATTTACAAAACTGAATATATTTCCTGTCCGACTTGTGGAAGAACCTCATATAATATTCTCGAAACACTTGAGCGTGTCAAGCAATTTACAGGGCATCTGAAAGGATTGAAAATTGCCATTATGGGTTGTGTTGTTAATGGCCCCGGCGAAATGGCCGATGCTGATTATGGTTATGTTGGTAGCATGGAGGGAAAAATAAACCTGTATAAAGGCAAACATCTGGTTCAACGCAACATCGATGAACAGGATGCACTGGATGCACTGATAAACCTGATAAAGGAAAATGGCGACTGGGTAGATGAAGAATAGTCTAAACTCTCTTTATCAGTATTTTTTATCCAACTTCCTGTCGATTACATAAAGGCTCATTTGCCTTGCACCTTCGGTGGTATAGGAGAATTTGCTTTTTAAATTTGTAATCATTCTGTTAATTGTATTCTTAGTCTGGTTATCGTAGGCGTTGTAGCCCTGAGTATTAAAATCGATAAGTGCTCTTCTGAAATTATCATTCTGCGCGTAAGAATTCAGGGCGTTTTCTTTCAGGTTACGGGTATATTTTTCAAAGAGTGTATCATACAATTTTGTATCCTTAATTTCTTTATGAAGTAGTTTGATTTCGTATGATAAAGTAAAAGTGACATACTCGTTGTGAATATCTTTCCTGAATGCTCTTCTTTCTGTAACTGTGCTCAGCGTGCCAAGAAACAGGGCTTCAAAATTTTTAAAATAATCTTCTGTGATATCGATGGTATCACCGGTGTACACAGACTTTTCAGTAGCTCCTGGTTCAAAATTAATTGCAAAAAGATAATTCAGAATATCGCGCGAAATCTGTTTTTCACTGTAATAATAAACGGCTTCCTTTAGTTCCTGCAGCACGTTGTAATCGTACATATCAACAAGTGATCCGATAAATCTGTCAGGAATGAGTGCATTTAATTTTTCGTTCTCTTCGAAGAAATCCTGCAACATGTCCATAGTAATGATCTTGTCAGTTTCGGCATACTGCGCATAAAACATGTTAAACACAGTAAGTGACTGCCTCCCGGAGAAGCCTTTCTTTCCTTCACGTTCAGAATCCTCAATAAGATCCTTTCTTACATCACGTGTGAAATTTTTTACATCTTCTTCTGAAAGCCAATCAGGAATGATTCCTTTGTATAATTCCATTTTCAGCAGCAGTCTGTCGTCATCAAGGTATTTGCTGTAAATATCAAAATCTTTTATCCAGTAGCTGATGGTTGGAGATTCAGGCTCCATGCGTGACGCAATAATGATCTTGGCAAAATTATCCAGCACGCGTGGCAGGAATTTCTTTTTTATTTCTTCGCCAAACTTATTCACATAAATAGAAACTTCCGTTTCGTAATCCAGTACATAGGGGATATTGATATGAATAATCCTGTCCTGGAATGATTTCACATTTTCGTAATGCACTTTGTCTTCAGGATTCACAAGTCCCACAAACATTGACTTGATGCGCTCTTCCACCATTTCAACTTTGTGCACTCCATCGCTGATAATTCCATGAAGATCCACAAGACGCTTTATATTATTTTCTTTTATATCCATCAAAGCAAATACACCGTTATTGGTACTTGCCAGGTTGGAATAAACATATTTTACCTCATCGCTTTTAAGTAAACTGTTAATCAGATTCTGCAATGTTGGATCTTTTATCGGCTCCCTGTAAAGTTCATCTCCCGGATTAAAAATACTGATACCTCGTCCAAACTGCCTGTCGAAATTGATGTTTCGGGCATGAAGCATATTAAATACAGCCAATGGTTCGCCAAGTTTTTCAAGTAAAACATTATAAATAGAAGTACAGATACTACAGGGTTTGTCTTTCAACACCCACTGATATTCCTTGGAACTGAAGAGTTTTTTCCTGAAAGCCTTATCAGGAATGAGTTCTTCAAGAAAATCTTTCCTGTATTCCTTTGGTATCTGCAAAATTGGATGATCATTCGAAGGGCAAGCGATATCAAGATAACGTTTGGAAAAATCATCTTTTTTTGCATTATAAACATGCCCGGTTTCTTTTATTATGGGCTCTGAAATATTGAGTAAATCGTCGAACTTTGCTATTTCAAGTCTCCATACAGTTTTATAAAAAAGACCTTGTTTTGTCCTGTTATACGCTTCTATCTTTTGCAAAAGATTATTAAGAAATGTGCTTTTCCCACTTCCCGGAGGGCCTTCAAACAGGTAAATATGATTGTTCTGAATTCCCTTTTTAAATTCTTCAATCAGGTTCATTAACCTGTTGGCAAAAAGTCTGTCGGCAAAGAAAGGATCGTCGCAACCCTTTACAAAAAGTTCTGAAAAGTTGTAATGCATAAACCCTATTGAATGCTCCTGGTCGCTGTATTCATCGTGACCATCAGGAACATAATAATGCATCATGTCATGAAAGTACTGGAAAAAGTCCCTGAAAATAAGTTCGGGTTCTTCCGAAGCCATATGTAAAAAATCATTGAAGTGTACATAGTCACGCTTCTCAGTATCGCGCATGCTGTTGCTTAGCGTTATCAAGGCTTCCAGCTTCCTACCCCTGCTTTCAAGCTCTGAAAGATCGACGGTTTTTTTCTTTTTCTTCGTAGCCATGCGATCAGAGATTTGACTTTTCTATTTTCTTATCTTTCATTGTATACAATACTTTCCTGAAAATAAATCCGCTGTTTTCTGCGCTTTGTTCGGCATTTTCACGAACAATTTCAGTCGTTTCCAGGCGCACTTCGTTTCCCCATAAAAATTCCAGACCCAGCAAAACTTCCGGGATGTAAGGCTTATAAATCTGTTTGCCTTCAAAAACATGTGTCAGATATAATGAGTCATCGGTAGTTTTATTCACATCAACCTTTATCAAAGGCGGGTGATAGAGCGAATCAAGCATCATGTTTTTATAATCTTCTGCTCTGCGACTTTTGATGTAATATTCATAAACACCTTTTTCCTCATTTGCTCTTTTCCCGACAACAAAAAGATCGTGCCTGTTCATGAAATCCTGGTCAACAAAGGTGTTCAGCAGCATGAAGTCGCTGAAATTTTTTCGCAAATTAAAAATTGCTTCTTTGCCTTTTCGTGTTTTTTTATTGTAATTGTCTCTTTCTTCAGCATTTGCAATTCGCTGAAAATCATAATTGATTTTTCCTTTGTTCGCTAATTCTTCCACGTGCTGCACAAGGCGCATTCCGATTGCATAAGGATTTAACCCGACTCTTGAAATAGCCGTAACACCTGCATTGATGCGCGCATAATCCACTTCGTGTCCTTTGATACGCTCGTCCGATCTGAATAATTCATCATGCCAGTAACTGGCCCAACCTTCGTTCATTATTTTTGAACGTATCTGCGGTGCAAAATATAATGATGTGTTTCGAACTATTGTCATTACCGATTGCATCCAGCGATTCTGATCTTTTTTCAGGAATGGTGAATGTTTGCAGATAAATTCCATCACATCGGCCGACTCAGGTTCGTCTGGCACATAATTATCAAACTTGGCCTGGAACTCAGGATACTTCACCCTAACCTCGGAAAAGAATACAGATTCGGCCATTTCATTATTCGCCTGACTGATGTGGTTATACCTGTCAATTTCTTTAAAAACCTGATGTTGCGGAACATTTAATATTTTCTGAAGAAAAATCTCAAAATAAAAATTCAGCTTGGATGAAAGTTTTTCCCCCGCTAAAACCTTCTGCTGCGGCAGACTTCTGAAATATCCTGTAATGTTGTCAATGCTCCTGCTGAACTCAATAACATAATCGACCCAGCGGCCATGCTGACTGCGTAAATTTTCAATGAGCCTTTTGTCGGCCAGCGCCATTCCTACAAAATCGTCGTTCCATGTATTTTCAAAAAGAATGTTGTTCTGAAAAAAATCAATATGGGCAAGCACATGATAGAATATCATGATGTTCAGCCAGTCGGGATTATTATCGTTGTAAAACGAAATTGCCGGACGTGAATTGATAACAGTTTCGTAAGGATTGTGCGGATACAATTTGTATTTCCCAATTTCTTTCAGCACTTCCACATCATGCACCCAGTAATCGTACAGTGTAGGGATCATGCTCTTTGGCGAAAGGCCAATCATATCCCTGTTGGTAACAATGTACTCCAGTGTTTCATCATTGAAGCGGAGCCCGGCAGCGCGTGCACGCTCCTTGCATTCTTCCATGATTTTTTTTGTATGCTGATCGATTAAGTACATTCTTTGAAATTAAAATAGTAAATAGTAAATAATAAAATTAAATAATTATTTTGGCGTTTACTTTTTACTTCTTTTCTGGAAGTTTGTAGCCAATCTTAGTCAGTTCTTTGTTTTGTGGTTTTATAAGTTCCTTTAACGTATCGAATATTAATTCTATTTCCTCATCATGATTAGAAAGCTTTTTCTCTAATTGTTCAAGTTTCAATAATATATCTTTATTAGTTAATACCAATTCTCTAAGCTTCACAAATACTTCAATAATATATATGCTCGTGTTTATTGCCCTTTCGCTTTTCAAAATATTTGCTAACATTAAAACGCCATACTTAGTAAAAGCATATGGTAAATATCCGCCCAATAGTTTTTTAGAAGGTATCGCATTTTGCGATAGCATGAGTTCAACTTCTTTTTCGGTAAGATGAATCATAAACTTCTCTGGAAATCTCTTAATATTTCTTTTTACCTGTTCTCTTAATCGAATTGGCTTAACTCCATAAAGTTCTGCCAAATCCTTGTCTAGCATTACCTTTTGTCCCCGAATGAAATAAATTTTATTTAAAATCACTTCTTCCGGAATGGTTACATTAGTTAATTTTTCTGTCATATTTTCTATTTACTATCTCCTATTTTCTAATTAAATTTTGATTTATCTTAACTAATCAATTTCCTAATTCCTTCAATAATCCTTTCTTCCGTGGCTTCATCAGCAGAGAATGCATCCATTTTTACAAGATTTTCTTTTTCCTTCAGCAAGCCTGAATCGTTGATATACGTTTCAACCGTTGTTGGTTTGTCCATAGCTGTCCATGCATTCTTAGCAACAGTAATTCCCATTCTGCTGATATCTTTCTGCATCTTTTTGATTGCTGCAATTGCACGTTCACCGGTTTCTTCCCAATCATCACCATCGGTACCGTGGAAAATGTAAATATTATTTTCCCTGGCAAGGTTTTCTTTCTCAATTATATCAGCAACAAACTCGTAAGCAGCATAAACACTGGTTCCGCCAGCCACTGCCGATTTATAGTAAGTGTAAAAATCCTTTACCTCTTTTGCCTCGGTATCATGCAAAATAAAGCGCACCGAAACATTGTTCTGGTACTGGTACATCAGCCAGCTGTAAATAAGCAGATGCTGTGTAACGACCACTTCAGTAGGTTTTCCCTGCATTGATCCGGAATAATCGCGCACAAAAAACACCACGCATTGCGCCTCAAAATCCTTCTCCCGCGACATGATGCGGTAGATTTTATCAAGAGGATTTACAACAAGGTTATCGGTTGAAATTTCTTCTTCACCTTTAATATTCCCAAGAATAATGTTGGTTTCAATAATTTTTTTAATAGTGGCCTTTTTGTCCAGCAGCTGGCCAAATCCACGATTTTTATCAGTAAGGTCGTATTGGAATTTTGTTTGAGAAACTTTTTTTCCTTTGGTTTTTAAATTCGGAAGTTCAAATTTTTCAGTAAGAATTTTCCCAAGATCAAACGCATCGGAGGAAATATCATGCTCGGCTCCTTCGCCTGATCCTGCACCTGTTCCCTGTCCTTCGCCTTCTTTCGGATCGATAGGTTGTTCACCCAGCACTTCGCCTTCTTCACCATCGCCAGAACCGCCGGTTTCGTCTTCATCTTTGGTAATTGAACTATCGTGATAAAATTTTGGCTCAGTGGTGGTAGGAACAACAACTATTTTTTCCTTATTATTTTTTTCAGGTTTGATGAACTTCCCAATTTTTATTCTGCGCGGAAAGCCATCTTCTTCGCGCCTTTTATCGCGTGCAAGTAGGTCATCAAGGGTTTGTAAAGACAGTGTCGGATCAGTTTTATTAACAACTCCTATAAAAAGTTCAAAATCATTTTTATCGTACAAACCGCAGATATCAAGTGTTTCGCTGTTTTCCACTTTATCGCGCTCTTTTTTTCTGTTATAGAAATCGAGTTCGCGCTCAATGATGCTGAGCTGTTCATCACTGAGACCTTTGCGTTTAAGTTGTTTATATAATTTGAAAATATTTTCTGACATCATTCAGAATATTCTTGCTCTAAAAATTTAACTACTCTGTTATGTTTTCTCCCGCAGATTCCGCAGATACTCGCTGAAATTATCTGTGCAAATCAGCGAGATCAGCGGGAAACCTATTTAATAATTAATTTGCATCATCATGTGTACAGAAATATTCAATTGTTTTTTCAGCACAGGTATTGCAGTATCCAAGTTTCTTCACCATGGTGTCAATCATCCTGCTGTAAAGTTTCTGGTTTTCCTCATTGGTCCTGTTTGATAAAGCTCCTACTAGGCTTCCGGCACCGGCAATATCCGATTTCAGGCGAACATCGGTAACAGCTTTTACAAGATCATTGTTATCCATAAAATTATATGAAGGATCCTTGATCATCTTCTGTCCGTAAATTTTTGTGATGGTAGTTCTGAAACTTTGTTTCTGTTCATCACTCTTTAATCCGAGTCGCTCTTCCACGCTGTTGATAAAGGTTTCATCAATTTTTAACGGAATTAATTTCCCGGTTTGCTGATCCTGGTATGTCCAGATTTTATCCTGACCAAGATTTTTAGCATCCACGCCAATGATCATGTTTACATAATTCATCACATCTTTTTCAACTGCATTGGGTTCATCCATGTATGCATTAAAAATAGTGGTCATTACATTTTTTCTGTAAAGTTCTTTTCCAATTTTTATGTCGTTGAAAAATTTTGTGCGGTCGTTCGAATCCTGCACATAATCAAGCACTACTGTTTCCAGAGCTTTGAAAACATCACCGGCATACATGCATTTTCCTTCCTGAGTTTCGGATCGTTCAAGCAGCACCTGCAAAGCACGGCCAAGATTTCGGTGGCCAAGACCTTTTTGTCCGAAACGTTTTGTTATATCAGGATCACTGTTTAAATCACTGATCACTTCACTTAAGGTTTTGATACTTTTTTCTCCTGCAACTTCACCTGCTGCAAGTTTCATCATTTCAACCGGTGTCAGTTTGTCGGAAGCCGGCATACGCGTAAGAACAACGGAAACAGAAATTGCATAATTTAAATTCGGATCAATATGCAGTTTTTCATTTGTAAATGTTGTTTTATCGCGGTTACCGATTGCATAAAATGTAAGTTCCTGCTGCAACTTGTAATGTGTGTTATGCGACATATAGGTCAGGCGGCAACGGTCAACAATAGGAGCCTGTTCTTTTTCATCAAGGAACCTGCCGAATTCGGAATTATTACTGGTGGCTACAACCAAAGTATCCAAAGGCCATTTGTAACCTTCCATTTCGATGGTGCGGTTCTGGATAACTCCCAGATAAACCTGTACAAGGTCACGTTTGTTTTTGAAAATTTCATCTGCAAAATGAATTCCACCTCCGGCAACACGTGCCAGTGCGCCTCTGCGAAGGTCGAACCTGTAAGGGTGATCTGTTTCAGTTATGTGAAGCAATCGCGTTATAGATTCTTCGCCCAAGAGATCAGCTGCCGAAGAGGTAATTTTATCTTTGGCTGCATATTTCCCGGTAATAGTTCCTCTTGACTCACTTACAGGTACGGTAGATATTTCAACAAATTCTTTTATTTTTTCAATATCACCATCGCAGTAATTCTTTATCTGGTTAAGGATGTAATATGTACAGGAACCTAATGGGCGGTAATTTTTATACAATTCTTCAATCTGTTTTTCCTTAAATCCGCAATTCGCAAGGAAATTGATATTATCTTCTTTGGATTCAAATAAATTCATCGCAAGAACCATAGGATCTTCATAGGTCTGTGATTCTATATTTATAATCTTGCCATAACCACCAATTTTATCAAGGTTGATGAAACGGAAGGTATAGCGGCGGTTTTCGGGCAATGCAACAAAATTCCTGTACAGATAACTCAAATGATCAACAAAAAATGTTTTCCCATTTCCGGGTTCTCCGATCAGAATAAAGGCCATTTCCTTTGATGATCCACCTTCAGCAGCATCTTTTACAAACGACACAAAACTGTTGATTTCATCATACATACCGATGATGTGTTTTGCGCCGTGGCGGAAAACCTTGAAATCGTAAGTATAGCGGCCATTTACAGTGACTTTTTCTATTTTATGACTGTCGCCCAATATCATTCGCGTAAGCGACTGATAAATATTTTCAAACTTCCTGTTACCCAGCAATACATTTTTTATGTGGTAATCGAGGCTTTTGGTATTATCCTTCTGAACAGAGTTGGTTTTTGCAGTTGCCATATTATATATCTTTTTTATGTTTTTTCGTCATGATCTCTTTGTGGGAGCAGAAGAAATTAATTCTTAACTTTGCTCCCTTGTAAAAACTTTTAAATTTAGGAAAAATATTTCGAATGGAACAAAACAAAAATTATAAAAGATATACAGTAACATCTGCACTGCCTTATGCCAATGGCCCTATCCATATAGGTCACCTAGCAGGTGTATATATTCCGGCTGATATTTACGTGCGTTATCTGCGATCAAACGGTGAAGACGTACTGTTTATAGGGGGTTCCGACGAACATGGCGTTCCAATAACCATCAAGGCAAAGCAGGAAGGTGTTACGCCACAGCAGATTGTAGATAAATATCACGGTATCATTAAAAAATCTTTCAAAGATCTTGGAATTTCATTTGATATCTATTCCCGTACTTCAAATAAAACGCATCACGAAACAGCAGCAGAATTTTTCACAACTCTTTATGAAAAAGGAGAGTTTATTGTTAAAACTTCCGAGCAGTTATACGATGAAGAAAATAAGCAATTTCTGGCCGATCGTTACATTACAGGAACCTGCCCACATTGCAACAACGAAAGGGCTTACGGCGATCAGTGCGAAAAATGCGGAACTTCCTTAAATGCAACGGATCTTATAAATCCAAAGTCCGTTTTAAGTGGCAATATACCGGTAATGAAAGAAACAAAACATTGGTATTTACCTCTTGATAAATATGAACCATGGTTAAAGAAATGGATACTCGAAGAACATAAAGAGTGGAAAGCCAATGTTTACGGACAATGCAAATCATGGCTCGACCAGGGATTGCAGCCACGCGCTGTTACCCGCGACCTTGACTGGGGCGTAAAAGTACCATTGGCAGAAGCTGCAGGAAAAGTATTGTATGTATGGTTTGACGCTCCTATTGGGTATATATCTGCTTCTAAGGAGTGGGCTGAAGAAAAAGGAAAAGATTGGAAAACCTATTGGAAAGATCCTGAAACAAAACTGGTTCATTTTATTGGGAAAGATAACATCGTTTTTCATTGCATCGTATTCCCTGCAATGTTGCATGCTGAAGGATCTTACATCCTTCCGGATAATGTTCCCGCCAATGAATTTCTAAATCTTGAAAGCGATAAAATTTCCACCTCGCGCAATTGGGCAGTGTGGCTTCATGAATATTTAGAGGAGTTTCCGGGCAAGCAGGATGTGTTGCGCTATGTATTATGTTCTAATGCTCCAGAAACAAAGGACAATGATTTTACATGGAAAGATTTCCAGTTAAAAAACAACAGTGAACTGGTTGCTATTCTTGGAAATTTTGTGAACCGTGCATTGGTTTTGACACAGAAATTTTTTGAAGGAAAAGTTCCTGCCATATCAACAATGACCGATCAGGACAATGAAGCATTAAGAGCTATTGCAGAATTTCCTTCTAGGATTTCAGAAAGTATCCAGCATTACAGGTTCCGCGAAGCGCTTGCAGAAATGATGAACCTTGCGCGACTAGGAAATAAGTATCTTGCCGACAGTGAACCCTGGAAAATATTCAATACTGATCCCGAACGCGTAAAAACTATTTTAAACATTTCTTTACAGATCTGTGCTAATCTCACAATTGTAATGGAACCCTTTCTTCCGTTTTCAGCAGAAAAACTTTTACAAATGCTGAACATGAAAACGTTAACCTGGGAATCTGCAGGAAAGACTGATCTTCTTGAATCGGGCCATCAGCTTGGAAAAGCAGAACTTTTGTTCGACAAGATTGAAGATGATGCTATTGCAAAACAGGTTCAGAAACTTCTTGATACCAAAACAGCAAATGCAGAAAGCAATATCAAATTTGCTCCTATAAAATCAAATATTTCATACAAAGATTTTGCAAAACTTGATATCAGAATCGGAACAATTTTAACGGCAGAAAAAGTTGCAAAAACCCAAAAGCTATTAAAACTTACTATTGACACTGGAATTGATAAAAGAACTGTTGTTTCTGGTATTGCAGAATTTCATGATCCCGAAAAAATTATAGGTCAAAAAGTCGCGATTCTTGTAAACCTTGAGCCACGCAAAATAAAAGGCATTGAATCCCAGGGAATGATTCTGATGGCTGAAAATCCAAAAGGTGAGCTTGTTTTTGTAATGCCTTCAAAAGATCTTGATTCGGGAAGTTGTGTAAAATAATAAAACCAGAGAAATTTTAATCTCCGGTTTTAATGTAGCCCCACCAAGAATCGAACTTGGATTTAAAGTTTAGGAAACTTCCGTTCTATCCATTGAACTACAGGGCCAAGGCTGCAAAAGTAAAACAAATTCATTTAACGTCAAAAATTATTAATTCAAGATTTACATTAAAACTATATATCAAATCCTTCTAAAGCCAATAATTTAGAGTGATTTCACAGGAAAATAAAATGAGCGCGGGCCCGACAAAACGGCGGGGTCAAGGCAGGAGTGAACCCGCTTGCGGCTCATGAACACAAATAAATTAAAGGATAGTGTGAATAATGGTGGATTGCATAGAATTCTTATAAAGCAGACTCTGAAAGAGGATGTGTCTTTATTTAGAATTCTTGCATTGCAACAGAGCGGGAAGAAGCTTCGTTTTGTCTTGATTCTTTCGTTCTTTCTCATCAAGGAGAAAGAACATAAAATAATTCAAATCTAAACTTTTAATTCTATTTTCCTTTTTAATCTGCATAATAATTTTGAATTAGCTAGTGATGTTATTTTCCCGCTAACCATACCACCCCCATCTCTTTTAATCAATCTTTATTTATTATTAACCAAAGTTTAATGCCATTTGCTTTGTGCTGAAATAACTTTGAAATTATTTATAAAATGTAAAAAATAAATTCAAACGGATGTTCAATGATTAAAACGGAGCGATATGAAAAAATCTGTACAGTTTATTTTACTCAAAATCGCATTGCCTTTATTTGGAGCGGCTTTATTGATCTGCGGCTGTGAAAAAGACAATGGTCAATTATACAAACCCAGCACCTATGAAGTATGGATACAACACGACAGTTACTATCCATGCAGTATTACTGTCGATTCCGGAACCGTTGTAACATGGACAAACAAGGATAAATATGCTCACACAGTCACAAGCAATAAAGATGGTTTGTTCGATAGCGGACAAATCTCAAATGGAAGGTCATTCAGATTTAAATTCAACACAAAGGGTACTTTTTCATATTACTGCAAAGAACGCATGGGGTTATCTTGCGGCATGATAGGAATTGTTGAGGTTAAATAATGTCCAAACTTGCATTACTCCTTCAATTTTATAATTAATCAAACTTTAATATATAATTTTACATTTGTTACTCATCAGTGAGTACTTCTTCTTACTAATTGCGTATTTTTTAATAATGGAAATTTTATCAATTGGAGATTTTTTTACTCCAGGTACATACCAATTACACTCACATTTCAGTAAGGTTGTCAATTATTCCTGCAATAAAAACCTTATTAGTGTAGTGTGCAGTGAAATCGGCAACGGGCCCGTAAATATTGTTGTTTCGGAAAGCGGAAATTTATCTGATGAAAAAATTATCATTTCAAAAAATAAAATTTCAGGTGATACTTTTTCCATTGATGTCTCTAATGCGAATTGCTATAATTCCTCTATAGATGCAAACGATATAAGGCAAATTGATATTGATTTTATTATCAAAAATCTCTCCCCACTTCTGATTAAAAATGCTTCAGAACTAAGTCTGACCGTGCTGCTGGATGATTCACGGAGAATAAATTTTAGCTCTTCCTTTGAAAAAGAGTTTCTGAGAAAAATGATCTCTGGCGCAGAAAAAATGAATGATGCACATTTTATAGAAGCGATAAAAACCTTTGCCGGATGCGGATTTGGACTTACTCCAAGCGGTGATGATTTTATTACGGGGATGCTGAATGCATTATTTATTTTGCGGGAAATTTCAGGAAATAAAAATTTAGATTCTTTGAGAAATAAAATTTTGCAAGAAGCAGAATCTGAAAACATAATTTCATCCAATGCCATGAAAATGGCTGCAAATGGTCGTTTCCACGAGCGAATGAAAAATATGATTTTCGCTCTTTCAGAAAAAGATGAAAACAAAATTCACTCAAATTGTCATCAGCTTTTAACTATGGGTGAAACTTCCGGAGCTGATATGCTCACGGGTTTTTTGTATACCTTTGTAGTAGAAAACCGATTTAATTATTTTTCAAAATACTGATACATTGATCACACAAGGAATAATCAAAAAAGGCGAGTACTTCGATTCAGTAACATTGATGCTGCTTTCGAAAGAAATAAATAAAACCGAAGGAGTTTCTGAATCCTCGGTAGTAATGGGAACCAGGGAAAATAAATCAATCCTTGAAGCATCGGGATTATTGATTAAAGATTTTGAAGCCACTTCCGATAACGATCTCCTTATTTGCATAAAAGCTGATAATGAAAAAATAATTCAGAATGTTTTTGATAACATGGATTCTTTGTTTAAAAACATCCGCCATAATAAAGAAGATACCGGAGAAATTTCACCAAAAAGCTTTGATGGCGCGATTCAGTCCATGCCTGAAGCAAATCTTTCACTGATTTCTGTTGCAGGAAAATATGCTGCACGCGAAGCCATGAAAGCATTGAAAAGCGGATTACATGTGATGATTTTTTCTGATAATGTAAGCATTGAAGACGAGCTGAAACTAAAGCAATATGCAGCTTCCAAAGGTTTACTCGTGATGGGACCCGATTGCGGAACTGCAATTATCAATGGTGCACCATTAGCATTTGCAAATGTTGTGAATCGCGGAAACATAGGAATTGTCGCTGCATCGGGCACAGGTCTTCAGGAAGTGAGTTGTATCATTTCGAACGAAGGTGCTGGTATTTCCCAGGCAATAGGCACCGGCGGACGTGATGTAAAAAAAGAAATTGGCGGTATCATGTTCCTGCAGGCATTGCAGGCACTGAATGAAGACAAAGAAACAGAAGTGATTGTACTTGTTTCGAAACCACCACATGAAGATGTACTAAATAAAATTGCCGCGGAAATTAAAAAAATTAAAAAACCGGTTGTTGCAATTTTTATTGGCGGAAGTGCTGAAGTTATTGAGAAATCAGGTGCAATTCCTGCATCAACCCTAGAGGAAACTGCATTGATAGCTGTCGCTTTATCAAAAGGAAAAAAGATCGATAATATAAAATCCGATCTTCAAAAATCTGATGAAGCAATAAAAAGACAGGCAACGGCCTTATTGAAAAATAAAAAGACAACGCAGATATATCTCCGTGGCCTTTTCAGTGGTGGTACACTCTGCGACGAAACACAACTTATTTTAAAGGATTACATTGGTTATGTTTATAGCAATGGCCCGCTGAATAAGGATTTTCAGCTGAAGGATGCCTGGAAAAGTGAGAAAAATTCTATTGTTGATTTTGGTGAGGATGAATTCACTGTAGGGCGGCCACATCCAATGATTGACTATACCCTTCGAAATAAAAAAATAGTTGAAGAAGCCTCCGATCCTGAAGTTGCGGTTATTTTACTCGATGTGGTTTTAGGATATGGTTCAAACATGAATCCGGCTGCAGAGCTTGTTCCTGCTATTAAAAAGGCAAAAGCAATTTCTCCTGATATAGCCATTATATGCTCAATTACAGGCACTGAAAACGATCCTCAGAACAGGGCGGATGTTAAAACGCAGCTTGAAGGTGCCGGTGCAATTGTGATGCATTCCAATGCAGCAGCCAGCAAACTGGCAGCATTTATTATAAAATAAAGCGATATTAATTCGATTTTTCCTTTACAAAGGGCTCCGAATTTCGTACTTTTACACTCTTTTTTTACGGAGGTATAAAAATGTCAATAAATAACTTATTTGGCAATGATCTTAAAGTCATTAATACGGGCTTGTCATCATTTGCTGAAAACCTTAAGCACAGCGGCGTTGAAACAGTTAATGTAGACTGGAAACCATCGGTGAATGTGAAAGCTGAATATTTAGACCTGATTGAAGTCAATGCAGATAAAATTTCAGCAGCTAATAAAAAAGCTACTGATATCATTTTGAAAGGAATGCCCGTCCTTGTTGGCCTTGATATAGCTTTGAACGTGATTCCCGGTATGAAGAAAAATTTAATTCTTCACTCTGGACCGCCAATTACCTGGGACAGGATGTGCGGCCCGACACGTGGTGCTATCATGGGAGCCCTAATATATGAAGGCATTGCAAAAAACATTGAAGAGGCCGAAAAAATTGCATCATCCGGAAACATTGACTATGCGCCATGTCACGAGCATTCTTCGGTTGGCCCGATGGCAGGAATCATATCACCTTCAATGCCTGTATTCATTATAAAAAATGAAACTTTCGGAAATTATTCGTATTGCACATTAAACGAAGGATTGGGAAAAGTCCTGCGTTATGGCGCTTTTGGCGAAGATGTGATTGTCCGGCTGAAATGGATGGAACAGGTTCTTTATCCTACATTGAAAAAGGCTGTCGAAAAGCTTGGAAAAATTGATTTAAAAAATATGATTGCCCAGGCATTACACATGGGCGACGAGGTGCATAACAGGAACCGGGCTGGTACTTCATTATTCTTTAGAATGATTGCTCCCGCAATTATTCGCACTACAGATAATATGGAAGATGCTGCAAAAGTTCTTGAATTTATAAATGGCAATGATCATTTTTTCCTGAACCTTTCAATGCCTGCATCCAAAGCAGTTTTAGATGCTGCACGGAATATCAAATACAGCAGTGTCGCAGTTGTGATGGCACGCAACGGTACTGATTTTGGCGTACAACTTTCTGGAACCGGAGATACCTGGTTCACGGGCCCTGCGCTGGTTCCCGATGCTTTGTATTTTCCAGGTTATACAAAAGATGATGCAAATCCGGATATTGGTGACAGTGCAATTACTGAAACCGGAGGACTTGGAGGATTCGCTATTGCAGCGGCTCCGGCTATTGTGCAGTTTGTTGGCGGAAGTGCAAAAGATGCTATCAGTTATACCATGCAGATGTACGAAATTACAGCAGCAGAAAACAATACTTACCAGATTCCTTATTTGAATTTCCGCGGAACACCAACAGGAATAGATGTAATCAAAGTAATTGACAAATCGCTTACACCCTTTATTGATACAGGTGTTGCCCATAAAAATCCCGGTGTCGGACAGGTTGGTGCAGGTGTATTGAGTGCGCCAATTGAACCATTTATCAAGGCTTTCGAAGGCTTTGCTGAAACATTGAAATAATAATATTTATTAAAATATATAGGAGAATTGAAAATGAAAATTGAAGAATTTTTTAATGTAATGGATGATGTAAAGATTCACGATCTTACACAACGCTTAAGTATTCACACGCCCCCATGGCCAAGTTATATGCCGCTCGGAATACAATATTTCAAACGTATTGCAGGAGCTCATATGGGGCAGGGTGCAAACGGCCAAATCATTCAAACAAGCAACCACGTAGGAACGCATATCGACGGTGAAATACATTTTCATTCAAGTGGCCGCACTATCGGCGATACACCGCTTGATTTCTGGTATGGCCCCGGTGTTGTGGTTGACATCTCTGACATGGTTGGCGATTACGATCTGTACACACCTGAAATGCTTATGAGCAAAGCCGAAATCAAAGAAGGTGATATTCTTATTATCAATACAGGTTATCATAAATATGCCTGGGATCAGCCTGAATCAGACGAATTACGCTATTTTGTAAAACATCCCGGACCAAGTCCCGATTTTCATAAATGGGCGTTGAAAATGAAAATTAAATGGATAGGTGTAGATTGCGGTAGCGCTGACCATCCCATGAACACTATCATTCGCGACTGGCATCCAAAACGTTTTAAAGAAGCCGAAGCAAAAATAATGGCAACCTATGGTAAAACCTGGGATGAATTATTTCCAGCCGATGAATATTACCAGGTAATGCATATCAAATTATTTCCAAAAGGTTTGGTACATGCCGAAAACATTGGTGGTGACATTGATATGGTTAACAACAAAAGAGCCTGGATCGGTTTATTTCCGTTAAGAGGAATTGAACTTGAATCATCCATGTGCCGCGTTATTGCTGTTACTCCGTAATTATGATTAAAATTTTTAGCATATGCCAATAACACACGATTTCAAATATCAGAAACCTGAAACCATCAGCAAAGTATTGAAATTACTTGCTGCCAATGGTGATAAAGCGCGCATATTGGCGGGCGGTACTGATCTTGTTGTTAAAATAAAAGAAGGCCTTGAAAGTCCCGACCTTGTTATTGATATCAAAGGAATTGAAAAACTCGGAAAAATTGTAAAGAAAGAAAACGCTGTTCACATTGGAGCAAACGTAACATTCACCGATCTCATCAATTCGAAATTAATCAGAACAAAGTTGCCGTTAATATGGGAAGCTGCCAAAACAGTGGCGTCCGTAGGAACACGTAACAGGGCAACAATTGTTGGAAATATCTGTTCAGCCGTTCCTTCGCTCGATTCAGGTCCTGCATTATTAAACTACAATACATTGGTTTGCCTAACAAATCTCAAAGGTGAACGCCTGGTTCCTATTTATCAGTGGTTCACCGGTCCTAAAAAAACGCTGAGGGATCCTGATGAATTCGTGGAAAAAATTATTGTTCCAATTCCGCAGGAAAAAAATGCAGTGTATTATGGAAAACTTGGCCGTTATTCAGGCGAGGATCTTGCGCAGGCTGGCATTGGCATCATTGGATTTGCAGATAAAACATTCCGTATTGCATTTTGCGCGGTTGGACCAATTCCAAAAAAATCTATCAAACTTGAAGAGCTACTGAATGGTCAGGAAATCAATGATGAGCTGATTGAAAAAGCCAAAGCAATAATTGAGGAGGAAATTTCTCCTATCACAGATATCAGGTCTACCAGGGAATACAGGACACACATGATGAAAGTGATGTTTGAAAGAGGCATTAAACAAGTGATTGCAGAATTAAAAAAATAATTCCTTTATGGAAAAGATAACATTCAAATTAAATAATGAAACACGCAGCATTGAGGTTGATCCTGGCGAAGTTTTGCTGGACGTGCTTCGCGACAAGCTTGGTATGAAAAGCCCCAAGTGTGGTTGTGATCGTGGCGATTGTGGTGCATGCTCTGTATTACTTGATGGTAAAGGCGTTCGCAGTTGCCTGATATTGGCAATAGAAGTGAATGGACATGAAATCATTACAGTGGAAGGTCTGTCAACACTGGGTCTTTCTCCAGTGCAGGAAGCTTTTAATAATAATAATTCTTTTCAGTGTGGCTTCTGTGCACCGGGCTTTATAATTTCAGCTACTGAATTATTGAATGAAAATCCCAATCCTTCTAAAGAAGAAGTGAAAGAAGCACTTGCCGGAAATCTTTGCAGATGCACTGGCTACGTGCCTATTATTGAAGCTGTGTGTAGTTGTTCTCATAAAGACTAAATCATGGAAGAGTTAAAATTCGTTGGAAAATCCGTGACAAGGATTGACGGAAAAGAAAAAATTTCCGGTGCAGCTGTTTTTGCTGATGATATTGATTTTGGGGCCACATTGTTGTTTGCACAAATCGTTGAAAGCACTAAAGCTCATGCACTGATTAAAAAAATTGATACTTCCGAGGCAGAAAAAATTGAAGGTGTTGTTGCTGTTTTTACCGGCAAGGATTTTCCCTTTAAGTTCGGCCTTTATATGAAAGATCGCTTTGTTTTTGCTCAGGACAGGGTGAGATTTATCGGAGAACAGGTGGCAGCGGTTGTTGCACGTGATGCTAAAACTGCGAAGCTTGCAGCAAAATTTGTAAAAGTTGAATACGAAGAATTGCCTGAAGTTCTTGACCAGATGAAGGCCATTGAACCTAATGCAACCATACTGCATCCTGAACTTGGCGATTATCCGCATGTTCCCTGGTTTTTCCCGAAAGCAAATACGAACATTGCACATCACCGCAAAACCAGGAAAGGCAATCTGGATAAAGGATTTGCCGACGCTGATTATATTTTGGAAGATACCTATTTTGTTCCACGTTATGCACATTGCGCAATCGAATTTCATTCAGCAATTGGAAAAGTTGATTACTCCGGAAGGCTTACAGTTTGGGCATCTTCACAATCACCCAATACACAAAGGAATCTTTTTGCAGAAGCCTTATCTTCACTTGGATTTACACACAAAGATGTAAGAGTTATAGCTCCTTATGTTGGTGGCGGATTTGGCGGAAAAGCGGGCGTTACCATGGAAATACTGGCCGCTGCGCTTGCAACAAAACTTAAAGGTTCTCCTGTAAAAATTCTCTGGTCACGCGAACAGGAATTTTACAATACCTACCAAAGGCTTGGTGTTATTGCTAAACTTAAGATAGGTGTAAAAAACGACGGTACAATTACGGCCCTTGATCATCAGTTATACTGGGATGCAGGAGCGTATGTTGAATACGGCGCCAATGTTGTAAATTCCGTAGGACTCTCTGCTACCGGCCCTTATAGAGTTCCAAACCTTTCAATAGATTCTTATTGTATTTATACGAATCTGCCTCCGGGCGGTGCTTACAGGGGGTTCGGATATTCTGAATTTCTGTTCGGACTCGAATCTCACATGAACCGTATTGCAAAACATCTTGGTATCGATCCTGTTGAACTTCGAAAGAAAAATGCCATAACAATTGATGACACACTAGCATACGGTGCACACATGAATCCTAACGGACTTCAGGAATGCATTGATAAAGTTGCAAAAGAAATTGAATGGGGCAAAAAAGAAATTTCAAAAAATCCTAATACGGTTTTAGGCAAAGGTTTTTCATTACTTTGGAAAGCGCCCGCAATGCCTCCCAATGCTTCATCTTCTGCATTTTTAAAATTCAATGAAGATGCAAGTTTAAATATTTTAATTTCCGGAATGGATATCGGTCAGGGTTTGTTGACAGTAATGGCGCAGGTTGCAGCCGAAGTGTTATCTATTCCTACTCATAAAATTAGAGTTGAAACACCCGATACCGATCGTAATCCTTACGAATGGCAAACCGTGGGTTCGCATGTTACCTGGGGTTGTGGCAATGCTGTAAAAAAAGCCGCTATTGATGCCAGGGACCAGATTTTTGAATTGGTTGAGCGTGCTCTTGGATTACCTGCAAATATGCTTTTCCTGGAAGATGAAAAAGTAAAATGCAAAACCAAACCCGAATGGGAGCTTCCGTTAAAAAGTTTTGTGATTAACGGAATCATGAAGGAAGACGGTACTTTCAAGGGTGGACCTATTAACGGTCGTGGAACATTTATGCCGGAATTTACATCTACAAATGCAGATCCAGAAACCAGTCAGGGAGGGCATCCCAATGTTCATTATACTGTTGGTGCCGCGGCTATGCTTCTTGAAATTGACAAAGAAACAGGCAAAATGAAAGTACTGAAAGTGGTCGAAGCGCTGGACGTTGGCAAGGCTATCAATCCTGATCTTGTGAAAGGACAAATTGTTGGCGGTATTG
>Ga0224524_1000101_pt1 | contig 35583 bp, 36 predicted proteins | sample CFST75metaG_FD_179895 | JGI IMG/M metagenome (GOLD analysis project Ga0224524, IMG submission 179895) | Peat soil microbial communities from Stordalen Mire, Sweden - C.F.S.T75 | ecosystem: Environmental > Terrestrial > Soil > Wetlands > Peat | place: Sweden: Norrbotten County, Stordalen Mire... | reverse complement strand
AATCATTTACAGCATGGGAACGAACTCGGCATCGACCCGCGCCGCATCGTCCTGAAAAGAGTCATCGACCTTAACGACCGCGCACTGCGGGAAATTTTCATAGGGCTCGGCGGCGTCAAACACGGCATTCCCCGCAAAGACGGTTTTTCCATTACTCCCGCCTGCGAAGTCATGGCCATACTGTGCCTGACCAGTGATTTTTTGGACCTTGGCAGGCGGCTGAGTGAAATGGTGATCGCCTTTACCTACGCCGGAGAGCCGGTGCGCGCGCGCGACGTCCAGGCCGTTGGAGCCATGCAGGTGCTTTTGCGCGACGCGATCAATCCAAATATCGTCCAAACCATGGAAGGCACGCCCGCGTTCGTTCACGGCGGACCGTTCGCCAACGTAGCCCACGGCACCAGCAGCCTCATCTCCGCCCGCTTGGCGCTTAAATGCGCCGACTACGTGGTGACCGAGGCGGGGTTCGGCACCGACCTCGGCGCGGAAAAGTTCTTCGATATCGCCTGCCGCGCGGGCGGCCTGTGGCCCGCCTCCGTGGTGATCGTGGCCACGTCGAAGGCAATCGCCTACCATGGCGGATTTTCCGCCAAGGGAGGACTAGCCAACCTCGCCAAGCACATCGAAAACATCCGACTTTTCGGCGTCGAGCCGGTGGTGGCCATCAACCGCTTCGAAGGCGACAAACCGCGGGACATTTCGAAGATAATTGATTTTTGCGACACTTTGGGCGTGGAAGCCGTGGCGGCCCATAATTTCAAGGAAGGCGGCAAGGGAGCGCGGGCCGCCGCCGAGGCTATGCTCGGGTCCATCGCTAAGAACAAAAGGAAAAAACCGCGCTTTCTTTATCCGCTGAATCAATCGCTCGAATCAAAGCTCTCCGCGGTCGCCCGTTCCATGTATGGGGCCGACGGCGTCGATTTCGACGGTTCGGCGAAGGCCGACCTTGAACTGCTCGTCAAGCACGGCTACAACAAGCTGCCGGTGTGCATCGCGAAAACGCCCCTGTCGCTTTCCGACAACGCGAAACTGACCGGCGTGCCCCATGGCTTCCGCATCACGGTCAACGAACTGCGGATATCGGCGGGCGCGGGGTTCGTCGTGGCCATTTGCGGCAATATCATGACCATGCCCGGCTTGCCAAAGGTTCCGGCCGCGGCGAAAATCAGGATATTGCCCGACGGCAGCGCGGTTGGGTTGACGTGATGCAACTATCGCGCGAGGGGAGGGCAGGCTCGCGTTTAAGTCCCCCCAGGCTCGATCCATCTCGCTAATTTTTTATATAATGCAAAGTTACCAGATCGATATTTTTATTTTTGACAATAATGCGCGGAAATACCTATATTTTTTATTGTACCCACCCGCTCCCGCAAAATCAAATTACCTCAGTTAACCCGGAGCTGCACAATTGGGAAATACATGCCTGAAAATAATTTCCATAATCGCGCTGTGCGGAACGCTGCTCTCTGCCCAGAACAAGTACGATTTCCGCGAGTTCATAAATGAAACATTCACTTTTATTAAGCAACCGCTTGCATGGGAAGCCGGAGATTGGCTGAAATTCGGCCTACTCGGAGGCGTGACCGTACTGGTCGCGCAAGGCGACCAATCGGTCCGCAACGAGATTCAAAAACATCCCGGATACTTGAATTCGATTCCGATCCAGGCCGGCTATTATTGGGGTGTCGGTTATCCCACGGCGATACTGGCGTTGGGCTTTGGTCTGCACGGATGGCTGGATGATAACAATTCAACGAAAAAAATAGGATTTGAAATAGTGCAGGCGACTCTATATGCCGAGCTGGCGAAAAGCATATTCTCCGTTTCCGTAGGCAGATCGAGGCCATACAACGATCATGGACCGGGCGTTTTCAGACCGTTCACACTGCTTGACGGCCACTATCAATCGTTTCCCGGCGGGCACGTTACCGCCGCATTCGCGCTTTCAACCGTTCTTGCAGGCAATACCAATTCGATTCTCCTGAAAATATTGGCGTTTGTGCCCTCCGGGCTGACGGTGATCGCCCGTGTTTATGAGGACTCGCACTGGACGTCCGACCAGGTTTTCGGCTCCGTAATCGGCATCGCTGTCGCAAGTTGGGTCGTTAATCTTCATAATCAGGAAAAGTCACGAGTCAGCATCACATCGGTGTACCCGCCGACTTTAAGCATCACGTTCTGATAGCTATTTATTTCCGTTATTTTATCCAACCACTCACCCGATAAATCTCTTTCCGGATACGTTGGTTTACATCCAAAAACATCGCAATAATATTTTGAAAGACTTTTCCAATCCTTTGCAATAAGATTGGTATGTACTAATTTAATAGAATGTTGCATATCAAGGCTGGGTGATCTGCACGGATGTGTGTCTATCTTTGGCAAAAATACCCGGAAACATCTATATTTTTCTTGAATGCCGTCGATGGAAAAGAGGCAAAGGCGGGAAAAAGAGCAGAAAATTATGGAGTCTGCAAAGGATAGTTTTCTATAGAGCTTCCCATACCCTAAAAAAAATATCTATCAACACAATCTTTAGCGGATGGAGGATACAACAATGCCTACAAGCAACACCTGGCAGAATGTCGGATCGTTTCCCGGTTATTTTCATACCGCCGCGACGCTGCTCGCCGACGGTATGAGGGTCTTGGTCACGGGCGGAACGAGAAATCCAAATTCGGGCGGCGGCTGCCGTCAGGCGTGGATTTTCGACGGAACGAATTGCGCCATAGCCCAGATTTCCGGCGTCATGACGCAACCGCGTTTCGGACATACGGCCACGACCATGACAAACGGCCATGTGCTGATAACGGGCAGCGAAGCGCTCGATATGACCTCGCACCCGTATGCGATTACCGCGGAATTGTTCGATCCGTCAACAGGGCAGTTCGTTCCGGCCGCCGATATGACGGAACCGCGCGGGTGGCACACCGCGACGCTCCTTCCATCCACCGGCGAAGTGCTTATCGCCGGCGGGGAAGACCCGGCAGCCGTCAATACCGGGTCGTCGATGCCGAAAAAAACCGCCGAGATCTATAACCCGCAGACGGGAACTTTTCGCAAGGTCAAGGGCCAGATGGCGGCGGGCCACAGCAAACACACGGCAACGCTTCTGCCGAACGGTAAAGTGCTTATCGCCGGCGGAAACGGCTATTGCAAAACTGCGGAAATCTACGATCCCGCCACGGACGGTTTCACCACCGTAGGAAACCTGTCCATCGGACGGCTCAACCACGGCGCCGCGCTGCTCCCCGACGGACGAGTGCTCGTCGCCGGAGGCTACGAATACGGCGGCGTTTCCTCGCCGTGCGAGGAAGTTTTTAATCCGTCAACTAACCAATTTACCCCGGTTCCGGCGATCCAGAAAACCGTGTACGGTCTGACGCTCAGCGCATTGCCGACCGGAAAGGTCATTGCGGTCGGAGGGTGCGCGAACAACGAGCACTGGCAGGACCTGACCATAGATTACGGCTATTGGATATTCGATCCGAACCAGAATCCGCCGACTTTTATGCAGGCCGGATCATGCCTTATGCGCATCGCGTTTCAATCGGCGATCGTACTCGCCAACGGCGTCGTGTTCGTCATCGGCGGCGCTAGCATACTGGGTTCGGTTTCCGGCGTATGCATGATCTTCTGGCCCGACATGGTTACCCTGAGTCTACGGTTCCATGGGACCGGGAAAGGATCGGTAACCTGCATTCCCGGCGGAACCTTGACCTATCAAACGAACTACGATATTCCGATCGCGGCGGGTCTTCTTGTCCAACTTACCGCAATCCCGAATGCGCCGTATCTCACCATCGGCTACAAGCAGATACCGGCGACGAAATTTTCACCTGCCCGTTGGGAAAAATGCATTATTTCCCATAAAAATACCTTTGACGGCTGGGGCCAGGTCGCTCCATTGAATAATGTGAACCCGCTTGAAAAACTCATGGATTCAAACCATTCGGCGGATGTGAATTTCAGCGAATATACGACGTCGGCGTCGTGGAGGTTTCCGCTGAAAATATAAGGCGGGCAAATCGGTTTTGCGGAGATCGATCCGGTGGACAAATGCATAGGCTATTTGCCCATATACAAAAGAAGGTCCGGCCTTTTCCCATTCTCGAATTTCGCATGCGCTATAAGCACGGCATGGGAAACCTCCGGCTTCAATTCGATTGTTGAGGCAGCCACGATGAACGCCACGACCGGAGGATTGGAATGGGGGACTTAGAAGCTGCCGCTTCGGGCACGTGCAACCGGCTGGTTAGATGGCCCTGGCCTGTATGCCGGCAGGAAATCGTTTGTTTGTAATTTAGGTATCAGATGTTTTTATTTGCGTTTATTTTTTCCTAATACTTAGGCAGGATCTACCAAATGAAGCTTTTTGTAATGATTGATTCATGGCAAGTTATTTTGCAGACAACTACCCCGTGAGCCTTTTTAGGTAACGGAATAATTTCCGTTCCATCAGCAATTATCAACGATTTCAATAAAAGTCTCTGACCCGTGCAGGTAAAGAGTTCAACGACACCGCTTGCTTTCGTTTTAACAACAAGTTTTTTATTTACCAAAGATATAAACACAAAGGAAGACTTTTCATGCACGACCCTTGTATTCCGGCGCACGCCTTCATCCTGGGCTGTTAACTCGAATGCCCCGATGCATGGCGGATCGCCGCGAATTTCCCCACGCTGATCAGTGGAAATTTCAGTAACCGGCACATCCGGCGGAACAGGAGAATTCGTGCGTATGTCCAACCAGACATGATCTTTCAAGTAAACAGGGATCGGAATGGATACGGAATTATTACTACCTGAATGATTTAAAAGCGTGTCGAAATAAAAATATCCTGAACGTGTTCCAGCGGCAACTGCAAGGCCTGTGTTTTTTAACGCCACCGTCGGAGTCAATCCACCATTATCAGCGAGCTTTGCCGTATCCTTTCCATAAATTTTGGAAATAGGCAATTCGGCCCCGAATACCGCAGAATCATCGGGAAGTACGAACGAAGCCATGTTGTTTTTGCCCTTATAATATTTGGGATTATTGGTGAAATCGGTCTTGTTATAGCTTGAAACCAGTGTGTTCAGGAAATAAATATTGGAAAAATAATCGGTATACACGCTTGAACGTCTATTGTCGTTTAATGTGCAATTTGTTAAAAAAATGAGACCATATTCACCGGCTCCTAGAGCGCCGCCGCCATCCACTGCACTGCAATAATTATACGTGCATGTCGCCTTACTTGTATCCTTATACAGTGTAGTATTGATAAGCGATGTTATTCCTTTCAGCGCATAAAGACCGCCACCGTACGCATATTCCATAACGTCAACTGAGAAACTGCTATTCCACGCTTCGCTTACATTCGAAGTGATTGTGGAACCGATGACAACCAGCCCTCCCTCGTTATATATTCCTCCGCCTAACGCTATGCCGCCAAAGTTAGAAGTGGAACTAGCGCGATTCCTTGCAATAACTGAGTTGACAATGGTCATTGATCCGCCATTGCATATACCGCCGCCCATGCGTCCCGCAAAGTTTAACCAAACCAGGCATTTATTGAGGATTACGGTTCCCGAATCATTAAACAAACCTCCGCCTACGTTTTGAGAAAACCCCCCCGATATTTCTACGCTATCCAAAGTTAATTTCGTTGAGGCTCCGTTAACCCCAATGACTCCGCCGTTGTTCACGTTGTTGCCGCTACCCCAAAAAATTGCATTGGAGATATGAACATCAACGCCTTTGATCGTTAGCAACCTTCCACAATCGGTGAAGCAATTTTGATTAATAATAATCGGTTTTTCAGTCGCCCTATTTTTTCCACAAATAGCAATATCATTAGTAATTGAAAGATGTCCAATGACATCAATCCTTATTGAATCTGAACCAGGGATATTCATGCCGATGGAATCTCCCTTTTCGGCATTTTTAAGCAAGTAGGAAAGCGACCCGGGTATGGTATCACTGCCCCATTCGGAAGTGGTAACCATCATATATTTGGGAAAAACCGCCAGACTACCTATTAAAACGAATAATAAAGAATTTAAAAAGTTACGCATAATCATCCTTCTTATAACTTTATATCAACTCATCATTTGATTAATCTTTTTTTGCAATTACATGTTGAGTTAAAAAAGGGGGATGAAGGCATCGTTAGTGTTGCTAAAGATCGTCGTTGAGTAAGGAATCGGACTACTTATTGTTGTTAACGATGCGACCTACCTCAAGTCACAGGGTGCAATAAAACAATAGCGACTTGTTCAATTTTATCATAGAGTGTTTCAGGTGCGATATCGGCGCCATTGGACCACGCAATAGTACCGCCTTCGATCCGGGCGGATTTAAAGAAGGAGAGTTCTTTTAAAGGATGAAAGACAGGGCCAATATTCAAATACTCGGTGAAATCGACTACCCCCTTAAGTCCGTCATCAAAAACGATCAAGAACGAGTAATCGTTTTTGTATTCAATTTTAACTACTGAATTCAGATTCCACATATTACCTCCAATTAGTCAAGAGGTGCAATTTCTTTAAAAGGTTTACCGGCACGGGAAAGATTCCAGTTTTCTTCCAATTCACGATTATGAATATCAATCCATTCTCGAACTAATTTCGTTGCGGTTTTTGATTTGAGATCACCTTTGGCCTTATCGGGTATATGAATCGCTTTGAAGTAACGATTTGCCGGATCAGTAATTTCGGTGTTTATTTTTTGAGATCATTTTTGCCAATTTTGTAATTCCACAAAATTTCCTTCCGGATCTTTTGTATAGGCTACTGTCCATAAACCTAATTCCGGGTATTGTTTTTTAACAACCTCGCCAAACAGCTTTCCGCCATGCGCAATCAACCGTTTTAAAATCTCTTCGACATTATCCACATGAAACGCAATGTGTCCAAAGCCTTGCATGTTTATTGACGGCCCACTATCTCTTAGGTTTTCCGGGGCATATTGAAAGATCTCTAATGTCGGTCCATTTTCATAGCCGGGCAAACTGAGGTGTATTCCTCGTATTTTAGCTCCATTTATTTCCGTTATTTTATCCAGCCACTCACCCGATAAATCTCTTTCCGGATACGTTGGTTTACATCCAAAAACATCGCAATAAAATTTTGAAAGACTTTTCCAATCCTTTGCAATAAGATTGGTATGTACAAATTTAATAGAATTTTGCATATCGTAATTCTTTCATCATAGAATTTATCTTTTTGATTTAAAAACCATCATCCGCATCGAGGACCTATAGCGGGCGGATAACTCTACAAAACCGCAACGCAATCTATTTTCCGGGCGATATTGATCGTGCTCCAACGAATTGTCAGGGCTGGTTTTAGTTTTGAATGATTTATTGCTACAAATATTTTACAGTAACATCTAATGATCTTTTCTTTGGCCCTGAACTTGTTTTTGATGCATAACCTACGGGAACAACAGCCATAAATTCTCCCCCTGGATTTCCTAAAAACTTCAATACTTCTTCTTGAATCATTATTAATATTCCTAACCATACCGATGAAAGCCCGATCGACGTAGCTGCTATTAACATATTTTCTACTGCTGCTGCAGAACTCTGTATTTCCATTATTCTAAAAAAGTCCCGTGCCACGTTTTTATCTACTTCAAATAATTCTGGTCCTCTTTGCATTAATTCTCCAGTGTTTATTACCGCAATTACTAAGGGAGCACTTGCAATGCTTCGTGCAGCCATACGAAGTAATGCTGAGGTTGGCCGCGGAAATCGTGAAGCATTAATTGTGATTAAATTTACCAATTCTGATTTCTTATTACCTTGAATTACTAAAAAACGCCATGATTGCTGATTGTGTGCCGAAGGAGCTTGATTGGCTGAATTTAATATTGTTAAAATATCATCTTCATTTACATTTTCATCTGTAAACATTCGTATGCTATGCCTATCAGCAATTGATTGAAGTGTTTCATTTCGTAATAATTGTTGTTGATCAATCATTTCGGCTCCATTATTTCTTTGTTTTTATCGTTTTAGTTTTTGCCCTAACGCGCAATTAATCTGCGAAGGCGGCGTTAAATTGCCCGGGATGCTCGAAGCGAATTTCAACATAGTATTCCACAGTTTTCTGTTTAATCTTCAACGCCGCCCCCTTCTTTCACTTCCTGTTCTTCTTGTGCGTGAACCTCACTTCCTTCCATAGGCCCGTGGCCTTGTCCTTGATAAGCTTGAGGTGCGGGGTTTCTCCTTCGTCAAAAACGGACAGCACCTTATCGGTAATGACCGTTTTCCCCTTGAGCGTGACTCCCAATTTATGAAATACACGGTACTGGGTTATCAGGTGCTCCTTCATCCGTTCGAAATCGTCGCGGGATTCATTGAAGCCGAACAGAAAGGTGCTGACACCGGCGGCGCTGAGCTGCCGATAGATTTTAAGGGGAAACTGCTTGATCTGGCGCCTTCGGTTGAAATACCTCTTTTGGTAGATCGAGTTCTTGTCGGTGAATAAAATGTAGCTGAAGCGCGCCTTGGGAAACAGGTCCCTCAGTGGCGTAAACAAATGCTTCAGCAGGTCGTCGACGTCGACCGTCACCTTTTCAAGTTTGCTTTCGAGCACCATGATCTGGCGCTGGAGGAAAAAGCGGTAATCGAACAACCCGTCGAGCTCCTTGATGTTCTCATAACCGAATTTTCCCCTGCCGGTTTTTTTAAGGATGACGCAATTGGGATAGTTCTTTATTTTAAGGACATATTCCCCGCTGTGGGCGATGATGAAATCGTCGCGGTCCCGGGGGTTGAAGCGCTTGTCGAAAATGCCGCCGGTATTGCCGTGGGGGCTATAATGTTTGAGCCAATATTGGGTCACCCGGCGCGCGATCCTCTCGGCGATGTTGCCGATCAGGTTGCCCTCGGAGCCCGGTTCGAACAGTTGCGCGGATTCCAGCAAATCCCGCACGGTAAAAAGCGCGTAGGAATTATGGCGTATGCGGTATTCCAATAATATTTTATCAAGTTTTCCACGGGTATCATTGATCTCGTCATTGGGGTTGTGCAAACGAAACATACCGTTAACGCCGTGGTCTCTTCGCAGCGAATAGACGGTCGTATCCCGTCCCTTATCGTCATCGCCCGGTTCCCATCCAACCGGCTCAAAATCGGAAAAAATGGCATACGCATCGTTTGGAGTATCTTTAATCATGTTTTTTAACCCCGGCGCCCTTTTTCAAAATACTATTATAGTAGACTTGCCCCATAGAAATGTTTATTTTAAGGGCATCGGCGCTTTTATAAATATAACCAAAGGAATTTCGTATTCATGGCATATTCTCAAGAATTAAAAATCGCGTTGGAGGCGGCGCGCGCGGCGGGAGAAATACAATTAGCGCACCGGGGCAAAGTTTTGAACATCGAGACCAAGGGCGACTCGTCTCCGGTTACCCAGGTTGACAAGTTGTGCGAACAGGTCATACGCGATGCCATCCTCAAACACTTTCCCTCCGACAGTTTTCTGGGAGAGGAGTCGGTCGAGGACAAAGGCATCAGCGGAAGGAGATGGATCGTCGATCCGCTTGACGGAACCAGGCCCTATATCCGCGGCGTGCCTACGCACAGCGTGCTTATCGCGCTCGACGACGGGAATGGAATGGCCGTTGGATGCATGCACCTTCCCGCCCTCGGGGAAACCTACTGGGCAAGCAAGGGAGGCGGGGCGTTCCTCAACGATAGCCCCTTGCATGTTTCAAAGGCGTCGCGCCTGAGCGAAGTTTTCGGATCGGGGTTCGGTTTTATTGAAAAGGCCGGAACCATGGAAGCCAACCGCCTCCTGCGGCTCATGGGCGACTGGGGATACGCCTATGGTTTCATGGACGCCTATACCTACGGGTGCATTGCCGCGGGCAGGATTGATGCTTGCGTTAATCTTCTCGACAAGCCTTGGGATTGCGCCGCCGCGGTTTGCATTATTGAGGAGGCGGGCGGACGATTTTCCGATGTCCGCGGAGCGCCGTCGGTGTACAACGGTTCATGTATTCTGTCAAATGGCTTGGTGCATGAGGCTGTCTTAGAGTATTTTTCAGGCTTGCATTTTCAGGATACGACACGTTCGAACGTTTGATCGGAGGATTTTTTGAAGCCACCATCGAAGCAAAACACCGACGGCGAAAAAACAACGGAACCGGAGGAGGCCGCCACACCCTCACGCCGAAGCGAAAAAGCCGGCGTATTTCATTTTACCAAAGACATGATATCCGCCCTCGCCATGGCGCTCATTGCGATAGTCTATGTCATCCAGGCGTTCAAGATCCCCACCGGATCCATGGAAAACAGCCTGCTGGTGGGGGATTTTTTGCTCGGTTTGAAATTCATCTACGGCGCTCCGGTGCTCCCCTATCTGTACCAAAAACTTCCCGGCGTCACGAATCCCAAACCGGGCGACGTGATAATTTTCAAATACCCGGGACTAGACAAAAAGGATTACATCAAACGGTGCGTGGCCGGACCCGGACAAACGGTCCAGGTCGACGACACGGTCGTTACCGTTGACGGAGTGCGCCTCACCCTGGCCCCGCACGGGCGCTACATACGCCACGGTCAGCTTGTCGACGCCCAAATCAGGCATTTCGAACCGTTGCGCGTGCCTAAAAAAGGCGATACCCTGCGGTGCGGACCCGATATGACGGCCCGTCAATTTTTATTCTACAAGCACCTGATCCACCAGGAAAACCCCTACGGCAAGGTCGTTGCCAAGGCGCAACTTTACCTTAACGGCGAATACGCCAACAACCTCAAGGTGCTTAACAATGGGTTCCAGGATCTTTCCTTCGACGAAATCAATTTCAACGCCTTTGACATTTGGGTATATATCGACAATATCATCAACAGCGTGCAACAGCAATTCCGCGATAAAACCGTTGAAGTGAAAAAACTGATTTTCCTCAACGATAAGCTCATTACCTCGTATATCGTCAAAAACGACAATTATTTCATGATGGGAGACAACCGCGACAATTCGATGGACTCGCGGTATTGGGGGTTCCTCAACAAGAATTTCATCAAGGCCAAGGCGTTCATCCTTTATTTTTCCTGGGACGGCGCGCCCCCGCTCTGGGAATTTCCGATGAAAATCAGGTGGAACAGGATCGGCAAGCTCATCCGGAGTTGGGACGGTCAACCTAACCCGCCTAAGGGTGCGGATAAGAAATTGCCATGAATTATCTACGCGACTTGTGTAGATAATTTAAACACGGTTTCTAAAAAGTGACCCGCATCCGGCGGAGGTAATACCGGCAGGCGGCCGGCGCCAGTAAGGCAAAGAGCCTTATCAGAAGCGGAATCGTAAAGAAAAACGGATTCGAGTTGATCCGGCCCACGGCTGTTTTTCGGGCCTTGCCGACCAGCCGCGCGATTTGTTTATCCGTTAATGTTAAATAAATTTCCTTGACAACGCTGAATACTTTTTGATTAAACCGCTGTTTCGACCACTTACGGCAGTAAGCCATAAGCGGTCGCCGATACTGTTTTTCGAACCCATGTCCGAGCAGTTCGCTCGCCAGACAATCCGCCGCTTCCAACGAATTCATGATGCCCCCGGCCGTGAGGGGGTTTGCTTGCCGCGCAGCGTCGCCGATGAGAACGACGTTTTCCCTGAAAAGCGGTTGCGGACAAATCGCCAGCGGTACGCACCCGGTAATGCGCTGTTCGATGGTCGAACCCGGCATGTTTTTTTCTATAAACCGGTCCAAAACCGCCGAAGCGCGTTCGGCGTCCGGCAACCAGCCGTAAAGCCCCGCGCCGGCCAGGACGTGTTCCCGCGTTTTAGGAAATATCCATATATACCCTTTGGGAATTACTCGGGATCCCAAAAAGAAGTGAAGAAATCCGTCATTGCAAAAATCGCTTTTCATGCGATACTGAACGGAGGAAAATGCGTCATGAGGACCGAGGGAATCCGTTATTCCGGCCCAGCGGCCGACTTTACTTTCACATCCATCGGCGCCAATGATCAAGGCCCCCTCAACCGCGTCGCCCCGCTCCGTAACGATTCCAAGAACCTCCCCGCCTTTCCCGCGGCGCAGGCCCGTAACCGGCGTATGTAAAACAATCCGCGCGCCCGCCGCGACCGCCGCGCGGGCAATGGCCTTCTCAAAGCGGTCGCGGTGAAGCATTACCGCCCGGCGGGGCATGTCCACCGCCAGCGCGGGCTCCCCGTTGCAATGCACTTTTAAACCCTTGACATCGCAAGCAATCCAGTCTTCGTCCACGGTCACGAAACGCGAAAGTTCCTCCCTGCTGCCCGTCGCTTCGCCGCACCGGACGGGAAGTCCGATTTCTTTTCTCCGGTCGAAAAGGGCCACGCTCCAGCCGTTTTCCGCCAGTTTCTTTCCCGCGTACAAGCCCGCGATGCTCGCGCCGACGATGATCGCGTCATATTTCATGGTCAATGGCGCCGATCGGACAAAACCGGAAACAATTTCCACAGTCATTGCATTTTTTCGTTATCGCGCTCCCGGTATCGGAAATTTCAATTGCCGATACGGGACATACCGAGGAACATCCGGCGCAAAACGTACAGAGTTTTTGGTTTATAACGTACATAGTATTAAATATAAATTTATCTAATAGCAAGATCAACGTTTTACTTCATTAAAAGCCTTTCAAACGCTTCAAAAACCTCATCAACCGATATGAGCCGCATACAATTGGTCGTACACTCGCGTTCATTTGGTTTCAAATGACAGGGCGGGCAGCGATGCCGCGCGACCACGGCGCGCACATGTGCGCCATACGGTTTCCAAATCAGCGGATCGGACGGTCCGAACAGCACAACGCTAGAGCATCCTGAGGCGGCCGCAAGGTGGGCGATGCCCGAATCATTTCCGATAAATGCCCCGCACCGTTTGAGTACGCGTACAAGGACCGGTAATCCGCGATTCTCGGCAACAAGACATCCGCCGGGAACCGGCAAGCCCTCTTCGGCGGGTCCAAGGAGCCAGAGCGCCGTAAAACCGCGCTTTTGCAGCCTCTCAACCAGATCAATGAAGTTTTTCAGAGGCCAATTCTTCATGGAACTTCCGCTTCCGGGATGAACGGCGACGACATTGTTTTGTCCGTTTAGAATTGCCGAAGCCATGGTTGCATAAGACTCCGGTGCGCGCACGATTGGTCCGAAATCATCGAGCAGATACGTCCAATCGCGAACAGAAGAAAGATGGTGATAATAAATGGAGACCCTCTCACGCGGAAAGGGCGGGTGGGCGCGCACACTCACCCCCAGCGCCTTCATTCGACGGGTGATCGGCGCGTTCGGCTCGGTGAAAAGAAGGGCGGCGGTAATCCCGGAGAGGCGTTCCCGGGCCTCTTCGGGTATGGCGGCATCATTGGAAAAAAGCCATGCCCATGTCAAGCGTTCGACGTCCCAGACTTCGTCAATAGAGCCGCTATGAATTCCCAACTCGCCGTACGCGGGCTTGCCGAGTAAAATGACGCTCTCGAACGGGTGCGCATGTCGCCATGCTTTCATGGCGGGAAGGGCCGAAAGGAAATCCCCCAGGGCGCCGGCATGATAGACGAGCGTTTTCATCGTCGGGAATCAACGGGTTTCGCGCGCGACCCACGAAAGGAAATCCGCGTTGCCGTCGATGATGGGCAGCGCCACGATACAGGGACAGGAATAGCTGTGCAGGGATTTAACGGCGGCAATAACCTCGGGCGCCAGCGAGCTCTTTGTCTTCGCAATGATGAGAACTTCGTTTTCTTCCGCTATTTTTCCCTCCCACCAATACAGGGAGCCGATACGGTCGATAATATTGACACAGGCGACAAGACGGCGTTCCACCAGCGCGCGTCCGATACGACGCGCCTCTTCGGTATCGCGAGCGGTTATATAGAGAAGGGAAATTTCCTGCGCCATATTCCTGCTCGTGAGCGGCGGGGCGGCGGCCGTCACTGGACCATGGTCTGCCGCTCGGCGATGATTTTCGCGAGCGCCCGCAGGGGAACGGGTTTTTCGAAGTACGTTCCGTTAAGCTTGTGGAGTTTCTCCTCGGCAATCTCGGAAATATATCCCGAAACCAGGATTTTCTTTACTCCAGGCGGCGTCGCCTCCATGAGTTGAATTCCGTCGCATAGAGGCATCTTATAGTCGGTAATCAAAACGTCCAGCGAATTATGCGTAACGAAATATTTTGCCGCTATCGAATCATTGAACGTATGCACGTTAATGTTGCTGTCAATGCACTCTATATAGGTCTTAATGACCTCGGTTATCGGTTCCTCGTCGTCAACAACGACGATTTCAAGCTTCTTCATCATTGTAGTATATCCTTTGCCGGTACATTAGATTTTTCTATTGTACCAGATTTAATCACTATATGCAACATATTTTTTTGTCCCATGATAATTCGATGCGTGGGAAGGAATATTGAGGAAATAATGATATTTCACGTCAATGACGCGTCAAACAGGTGCGCGAGAAAAACATCCAAAGCGTTTTTCAGCGCGCCTTCAGCCGAGTTTTCATTGATCGAGCCGCCCTCTTCGTCGAGCAATCGTATGGTTTCATCATAGGGCAGGGCGACGATTTCTTCAAAACCGCCCTCGGCGATAACGCTCAATTGCGGCGCGGAAAATTCCAAGGCGCTACCGCGCACCTGATTGACGATCAATCCCCGTCGCCGAATCCGGGCATCCATTTCGTCAAGTATTCGACTCACCCTGTTGGCGGTTCGAAGCCCGCGTAGCGAGGGATCGGAAACGGTAAGGAGGTAATCCACTTCCAGAACGGTGCGCCGCGACAGATGCTCGAGCCCGGCCTCGCAATCAACGACGAGAAATCGGTAGTTTCTTGACAACCGCTGGATCGCGTCGCGCAGGATTGAATTGGCGAAACAATAACAGCCGGGACCTTCGGGCCTGCCCATGACCAGAAGGTCGTATCCTTGCCGCTCCACCAGCGACTGGGCGATTTGCATTTCCAGGAATTGCTGCTTGGCGATACCCGCGCCCATGCTCGAAATCCTCTTCCGCGCTTCCTCGCGCACGCCGCCTACGGTTGACGTATATTCAATTCCCAGCAGTTCATGCAAATTCGAGTTGCTGTCGGCGTCCACCGCCAGGACGGGACCTTTTTTTTGCCGCGCGAGCCAATGAATGGTCAACGCGCTGATGGTCGTTTTGCCCACGCCGCCTTTACCCGTTACCGCAATCGTGGTCATGGAATCCTTTAAGGAAATGAGTATGAAAATCGTTTGACCCGCCTCATGGCGGATATGGTACTGTAGTCAGGAATTATCAACGCGTATCGCGTAGATAATTCGGACACAGTAACCAACAACCTACTATATTTTTATAATCGAACGTTTAAATATAACTTATAGGAAAGGAAAACTTCTTCATGTACCGGCCCCGGATAAAACTCTGCGACTGCACCGTCCGCGACGGCGGCCTGATGAACAATTCCTCCTTTTCGTTTGAAGAGGTGACGGCGATTTACCGTTCGCTCTGCGCCGCCGGCGTTGACATCATTGAACTCGGCTACCGTAACAGCCCTGTTTTCTTTTCCCCGGAAAAATACGGTCCATGGCGCTTTTGCTCGGAGGAAACACTCAAACGGGCTATTGACGGAGTTCCGAAAACGGCTAAAATCGCGGTCATGCAGGACGCCCACAAGGCCCATACGGACGATATTGCGCCGAAATCGGAGAGCGTCATCGACCTCATAAGGATCGCAACCTATGTAAAGGACATCGACAAGGCGATCAAACTGGCCAACAACGCCACTGATAAGGGCTATGAAGCCACCATCAATATCATGGCCATATCCCACGTCATCGAGCGCGATTTGGACGAGGCTCTGCAGCAGATCGAGGGGGAAACGTCCGTCACCGCCTGTTACATCGTCGATAGTTTCGGAGCGCTTTACAGCGAAGATATCGATTACCTGGTCAATAAGTTCCAGCGATACCTGCCCACCAAGGAAATCGGCATTCATTGTCACAATCAAATGCAATTGGCTTTCGCCAATACCATCGAGGCGATCATTAAAAACGTCAATTACCTCGACGGGACGCTCTACGGATTGGGCCGTGCGGCGGGCAATTGTCCGCTGGAGCTTTTATTCGGATTTCTGAAAAATCCGAAATACGATATCCGACCGGTCCTGAGTGTGATCGAAAACGCCATCCTGCCCATGCGTTCGACCATGGAATGGGGGTATACGGTTCCCTATTTGATTTCCGGCATGCTCAACATGCACCCGCAAGATTCCTTGGATCTGTTGAAACAAGCCAAACAGGTAACCGCGGGCGCCGGGACTAACGCATTCGTGAAGTTTTACGAAAAAATGCTCGCCGACGAAAACGGATGAAATTACATCAGGTGGCGGATGGCCCAGACTAACCGGGGAAAGCGGCCGAGGCTTAGTCCGATAATTTTCGACATGGCGAGTTTTTTTTGAGGAATGCCCTTTAAAACCTTAAAAGCGCGGTCATAGTCGCCGTCCGGCACCTTGAGCAGCGCCCCTTTCGCGCGCGATAATTTGCCGTGAGCCTTTCCCATTTTCTCCTGCCAGGCATAGCCGTAGTCCTTACAGACGATATTCATTTGGCGCTGCGATTTCGCGGAAAGCATGGACAGGGCGAAATCCCCGGCCAGGCCTCCGCTGACCAAAGCTTCGACAATCCCCGCCCGCGAAATAGGATTGATGGCGCTTGCGGCGTCGCCCGCCTTGAGCAACCTTCCGGCGCTTATCGCGGCCTTTCCCGATTCGCATGGGATGGTCCCGGCAAAATACCTAAGCACCTTCGCTTTTGGAAAATCACGTTTGAGAAACGATTCTAGAAGATCCCGAATGTTTACCTTCCCGCCAAAGGTTTTGCCCACAACGATACCCGCGTTGGCCGTGCCGTTTTCCCGGGGAAATGCCCATGCGTAACCACCGGGCGCGATCCCTTTGCCCAGATACACATGCACCGCGTCATTTTCGATGGGGATGTTCTCCGCGACCGCGAAATAAGCGGGTTCAAGGTCAAGCGGTTTCCAGGAAATTTTTTCCCTTTTTCCAAAACCCGACACCGGACCGGAGGCGTCGATGACGACGCCGGCCGTAACGCTTTGCCCATCCGAAAAACGCACGCTCCTCCGGCCGTCAATTTCAAGCCCGATTTCCACTACCTTGCGATTGCAACGGACTTCGGCGCCCATCGCCTCGCATTGCAGGGCCATGTCGCGCTGCATGAGCGCGCGGTTGATGATGCAGCCTTTGTTTTTTTCGACATAGGTGATAGCCGTCCCGTCGGGCGAATGAAGGACTGCTTTACTTATAAAAAACCTGACCCATTCGGATTTCGCGTCGACGGCGGCGTTGAATGGTTCATACCAAACGCCTTCGGCGCAGGCGATCGGCCGCTCCCAGGGTGTAATTTTGTCAACAAGAAGCACCGACGGCTTCGTCCGGCTTTTAAGGACGTGCACGGCGGCGTTGAGGCCCGCGGGACCGGCGCCGACGATGACGACATTGAAGGTTGTGCTCATCAGGCAGACTCATGGTCGGAGTGGTATGATGGTTTCAATTAAATATACATACAAAAAAATCGAAGGTGAGATACTATTTTGTTTTCAAAAATCGGAACTGGAGAGTATTTTTATCGGGGTCTTCATCGCGCCCTTAGCTCAATTGGATAGAGCTTCTGGCTTCGAACCAGAAGGCTGGCGGTTCGAGTCCGTCAGGGCGCAGTTTTTCAATCCTGCGAAAATGCCTTAATTTTCAATAATTCGCGATTTTTCAGATCGATCCGCGTTGTTTGGGTTTCTCTCTTTTAATTATCAGAAGCTTACGAATTATTACCAAATTACACTGTTTACTATCAAAATGTGAAACGTCTGTGAAACTTTTTCAAGGGTACTGCGGTTGTACTTTTTTTTAAATAGTCCATTTTTTACATACGAGGATTTTCAGTCCTCTATCTGACCGCATTTTTCCGCCGCAGTCATAATACGGAGCGCATTTGGCGCTTAAAGGTGTACCGTCACAGCACGCACAATCGCAAACGCCACCATGATGAGAACAGCACCCGCGCTGGGCAATCCACAACTCCAAATGACATAAAAACTATTACCTAGCTAAAAACCAAAATTTCAAATGTATTTCTCATAACAGTCCTTTGCAAATTTATTAAATCGATTCAGGAACATAAACAGCGTAACCTCTCGGCGGCGCCCAGAATTCACCCCATCCTGCTCCGTTAGTCCATTTGTCCATCGGCTGGCTCAGGTCGCGGCCTTGCCAGGCACTGCAGATCATTTTTTTATTCGACCATTTTGTCTGGACCCATGTGCCCCGCCACGCGCTTATGCTATTATTGATTAATACAATCAAACCCGGTTGATTTCCCCATCCGTTTCGTTGTGCGATATAAAGATTCTGGTCAGTATATAGAAGGCTGGTTGACCCGCCGGCATACTTTTTATTAACCTGACAGAGCTTTTCAATACCGTTAGGTGTTCCAGGGAGAGCAAGTCCGTAATTATAATAATCACGCCAATAAATACACTGCACTCCCTCATGGGTTAAGATATGGGCATATGCCATCATTTTATCCGTAACGATAGGCTGGGACCTGTCTGTATCGTGGTTTTCGCAGAACGTAACCGAATTCATCGGTATATCGTAGACAAGCCCATTTCCCCAGAGATTGCGCATATCGAAGTTCGGGTTATTGCACATGTCCCGCAGAGTATAAAAAAGCGGAAAATCAAAAGCTGATACTGACCATTTGATATAGTCAAGATATCCTTTAATGGCATTTTTATCGCCATCCCAATATTCCACGACTCCGAATGTCTTTTGCCATTCCTGGATGCTCTGGACTATCCATGAATCGAAGTATTTAACGGCATCGTATCGAAATCCATCATACCCGATACCGGAATTCCTGTCTCTAAGCCATCTTATATAATTAATCAATTCAAGATACGTGTAAGGATTGTCGTGGCAAAGATCGGGTAAATAGTACCCTTCAGTATTCCCGTAGAATGCACCGTCGTCGGCTAATTCATATTCGCAGGGATGAAAGTAAGTCCAATCACGTAGAAATTTGCCTGAAAGAGGCGTAAATTTTGTAAATGCCTTCATCCCGGAAATTGGATTGGTTTCTTCAGCATCTCCTTTGTCGCAATGATTTAGCACTGCATCTGCAATTACGGTCATTGAAGCCGAATGCGCTGCACTGATGAGCAATTTTAATTCCTGAACTGAGCCAAACCATGTCTTTTTCCCGCCCTTCTGATCAAATTCTCCTTGGTCATAATAGTCATACGGAGCATAGCCCATGCTGTCTATATGGCTCGATTTAGCAGATGGAGGAAGCCATAATGTAGTTATCCCGGCATTTGAAAGTTCTGGTAATTTATTTTTGACAAAATTCCACCATGCATTCTCTTTATTTTCACTTTTAGGGCAATCCCAATAAAACGTCTGCATGATAATCATAATAACGCTCCTTAGGATAAAATAATTTTACAAAAAGTCGCAAAATGCCTGAAATGCGACATATTTATAGTTATTTCAATCGAGCATTTTCAAAAACAAAAAAATTGATTAAATGAAAATATGCGAAAGGTAATGGTAATAAAAAAGTTTGGTGACTGTATAATTTTTTAACTAGTTGAATGCGATCATTTTCTATCAATATTAGCTATATTCTTATTTGTCATTAGTGCAATTGATCCTGCCAATTCGCGTAAAAATAAAATACTTATCAGCACAATACCACACAAAACAAATAAAAAACATATTATTTGATTGTGGGATAAGGTTAAATTCCACAAAGTCAGTATTGAAAAATCCGAAGTGAATTGACTTGATGTATTGTATCTGAAAAATTCATTTACAAATCGAATTGATCCATATGTAATTATAAAAATAGCGAAGAGAACTCCATCTTTAGGTTTTTTATTTTTTACCAATAACAAGATAATTAAACAAAATATTCCATTTATTATCTCATAGATTTGAGTTGGATGCAGCGATGCACCCGTAAGGTGTTCCAGCTTCATAATTCTATTATTTAATGGGAAAATAATTCCCCATGGCATATTTGTTGGTTTCCCAAAACAACAACCAGTAAGCAAACAGCCTATTCTACCAATAATTATAGGAATAGGAACAGAAAGAACTAAAATATCCAAAACACGAAGGGTATTAAATTCCCAACGCAGTATTTTTTTAATAATCATTATTACCATAAAAGCGCCTAAAAGTGCTCCTGTAAAAACAAGACCCCCTTTCCAAAATTGTAATATTTCATAAGGATATTTTTTAAAATATTCAGCATACAAAAAGATTAGATACATTCGTGCACCAATAATTGACCCAGAAATAATATAAAACGTTAATAGCAAATTCCTAGTTTTATTTAATTGAGAATTTTTAGATATTAAAATGGAATAAAATGTAGCAGCAAATATTACATAAGCACAGATTGTTAAAACATCGTAGGTATTGATAAAAATGAAAGATGTTGCATTTTTATTAAATATCTCAACCATCATGATACGAATTATCCATAACAACAAAAAGCATATCATTACAATTTTTTTGATTTTAGGTTTAATGATAATTAAAAAAGCACTGGTAATTATAGTAAAACATAATGCCACGTAATCATGCCCGTGCATCCATGAAAAAGTATTAATAATCCTTAAATTAAAAAAAGGGAGCATTTATCTTTTTGAGTTAAAAGTATTGTTTATTTTTATATTTATATTTTGACCACCTGTTTTTTGTTCGGATCCTTTTACAAAATTTTGTTCTATTCCTATAGGCAAATTTGCTCTCTGAACTAAAATTCTAAGCGAATCCAATTCTGCCATGTATGCATTTTGTACGGCAGTTTCAAATGATTGCCCATTTACCCAATTTTTAATAAAATTTATTGGTGAATACAAAATTAAATTATTATACCCGTATGCACCATTAATAGCACATATTCCTGTTTTAGATAGTGTGTCAATAATAAGACTTCCAAAGCAGCAAGTTTGATAAAGGGCTCTAATTTTTTGTAATTGACATAATGAATCAAAAAGTTCATCTTTCCAATAAAATCCATCTGCAAATAACCACCCCGTAGAATCACCGTGTAAATCCACAATCACGTCTAAAATAAATTTGGGATTTAAATTTCTTATTCCTTGCACAAAATTATTAAATGTAGCATTACTATCGATTAAAAACAGAATTGTATCATAGTGGTTAGAAGCGGTAATATTGATGTTACTTAAAACAAATGGTTCTCCATAAAAGTTCACGATCTGATCTATTGACAAACCCTTCAGTTTGTTTGGTTCTACCTTTAGTATTTGCCCAATAATCTCTAATGCACTGTCACCTTTCAAAGTAAAAAGATCTTGAATTATTCCGCCACTATTCCCCTCAACATTACACATGAGAATAATTAATGCTTTTGATGGAGAGGACTGAACAATCAAAGGATGCTTTGAATTACTGCAACAAAAAAATAAAAACAGCAAAATCACACCTAATATACGTTTATTCAAAATTATGTTAACCATATTTACGGATAAATATTTATCAATATGACTGCATTTAGTAATAAAAATACGAGTATAAATTAAAAAGCCACACTTCATATAAATAAAGGTGGCTTTTATAAAAAACTAGTATTTATACCCTATCATCTGAAGGAAACGCATAGTTCCACCATCTGAATACCCACCTAGCAAAACAAAATTTGGATAGTGCCAACCACCTGTTGGAAATGATCCATTCGAAAATGGGTCCAAAGCACAAGCAGACCCATATCCAACATAATCATCATTTGCTGTCCCAACACCTGCATCGAGATTAAATGCCCAAATGTATGAATCCCCATTACAATATGGAATATAATTTCCCCAATTTGTAGCGCCCCATGTTGCATTGTCTGTAATAAAACAGGCGCCATTTGCGACATAAGGAGCCCATCCAGAAGGAACATCCGACACTAAGTTACCACCATCGGGTAAGATATATCCATAATCATCTCCCCATACCGCAGTGCCGCAAACTGCTATATTTGCGTAACTTCTGTAAACACCATAACTGGCGGGACTACCCTGGTGATCAGAATTGTAATATCCAAAGGCTTGAATGGAGACATTTGCGGTTCCCTCCCCATTATATGGAAAAACCAAAATTATTGCACAATCGTTGGGTCCCCAATTATACCCAGCGTTAACTTTTTCAATATGTGAATTGACTGATCCGTTATAATCGTCATTCCAGCCAACAACTTGTAGGTTTTGTATTAATCGATTTTCCCATATATTTCCATTAGTAATTTTATAAATAACAACGAAAGGATCTGTGTAAGTTTCTCCCGCTGTAACATCAACGGTAAAATAACAGCATTGATCGGAAGGAACACCATTGTGATACTGATCTGCTTCTGAAGGATAATATTGAACAAAAAATGGTCTTTTAATATCACATGTGACGGATTTTATTCCAACGGGCGATGTGGAAGTATGTGTTTTAGAGGTTATAATTGCTGATTGTGTTTGTGAAGGCACATTATCTAAATTTCCTTTGATGTAAGGGATTGGATTTGTAATATTTTTATTAATGGGAGTTTTAGGGAAAATTTTTTCATATTGTTCCTGAATTAAAGCAATGTTTTTATTAAAATCAGATTGATTTATCGTGTTTTTTTTAAGAGCTATTACTTTTGCGCAATACTCCTGATACTGTTTTGAATTTAAAACTGTTTCTTGGTTATTAATCGGATTTGATTTTGAACATGATAATACTAAAACAGTAATTAGCATTATGATATTAAATAATATAATTAATTGATTTTTTTTCATTGATATGCTCCTGGAAAAATGATTAAAAAAAATGTAAAACTTGTAATTTATTGTTTCTCGTGAATGTAGGGTTGTGTAGGATAAAAACCACATCCGGTTCCATAATGCGGTTCACTCGGTGGAGGTGTAACAACAGCACCAGTAGTTGAAATGTGATAGCAAGTCATTTCTGTATATTGCCCTTCAGTAGCGTTAGGACCTAAAAAGAAGGTTATAGGATAATGGTACCGTGCATTAGTATGGGCATTTAGTTCAACATTGTACCCACTCCCTGAGGCAACAAAAGTCGCGTGATGGTATTGATCTCCTAAATAAAATCCAAAAATAATAACATCGCCTGCTAAGATTTTACTTGAAGGTTGAGCAATTTGAGTATAATATGGTTCAACAGGGTCGGAATGTGAGCTTAACCAAGCGTTCAAATGATCGCAGTTAATAATACATCCCTTATCATCACGGTAAATACTTACTTGTTGTCCATTGCTCGAATATGTTTGAGGGTTGGCGGTCAAAACACACCCTCCAGCCTTAAGGCATTGTGAAACAAAATTAGCGCAATCGTTATCATACTTATTATATGAGTTATAATAATCGCCTGCCCAAAGATCTGAATACGCAACAGCATCTCGGGCAACATAAAAATTCGAATTCGTCGTTTGAGCAAAAAGCGAAATCGATATTGAACAGAATATAAAAAATGCTTTTAGAATTACCTTAAAAAACAACATAATACTTCTCCTATTAACGTTATTGTTAAGTTTGACTTACTGAGAAATTTTTAAATTGTCAAGCTCATATTTTGCGGCCGTTCGAATATCCACATCACTATCTCTTTTCAAGGTAGTTAGGGCTGCCTTTGAAGATGCCGTCCCAATTTTGCCCAATTCATGAATAGCTCTTTTACGATATACTTTCCTCATTTGGTCAAGTATTCCTGGAGTGGATTTCTGATTTGCGTCTTTACCAGCCTTTTCACGTTGTTTTTCAAATTTGATATTATCCTTAGTCATAAAACCTTCAAAATCCCAATCATCCGCCCCTTTCGCAAAAGCAAGCTGAATAACCAAGGAATCTTTTTCTTTAGGAAATACTTTTCTATTATTCAACGCTTCTATTGCAGTTAAACGAACTCCAGAATGGGAATCTTTTAGTGCGGCTATAAGCTCATTATCGACTTCTGGTAATTTTTTTGTTACTTGCCCCATTAGTTGAACCGCAACTATCCGAACATCCGGAAACTTATCTTTTACAACAGCTATAAGAATGTCGGTAATATTGTCAGCTCCAACAAGTTCTGATAGTTCATGCAATCTTTCAGCCCGTATTGAACCACCCAAGTTCTCATCTCCTGAGGAAATATGCAATGCTATTGTTTTTAATTGAGCGACGTATTCATCTTTTGATAGTTTTTTTCCACCAACAGAAATAGTATCGGCAGAAATTGCAGAAAATATTCCAATACAAACTACGGACAAAATTAAAGTAAATTGATTTGTCATCATGTTAATAAAATCCTTTCAAATTATTCCTGATTGTGGGTTGTTGTTATATTATATGTTCAATTAAAAAAAGCCCCTTTTCTATTGTCATTTAAGATTTTTAGTAAAAAAGTAAAGCTGCTTTACGATTATGCAATACAATTAATGGCAAAAAAAAGTTTTTATAAAAAATGGATCTATGGATTTATGATCGATTTACTTTCAAAGACGAATGGCAATCTTGTCAGTATAACAAAATAAATGATTGATCTTTATCAGCGATTTTCGCACCCTCTTTAAGTTTCACAATCAAAGATTAAAATTGGCCTAACTGACATGCGGATTAAAATTGCGCACAATGTCAATATTGGCAGCCATTACTCACCCCAAGAATATAGCACTTTCCTGTTGCCAAGCCAAGAGATTGGTTGCGACCAGGAGTCCAGTTTCGCCGAGCGTAAAACAGGGCTATGCGCCCTCAAAGGGAAGCGAATAAGGATGGTATCGGCGGCGACTTCAATTTTAGCGGGCATATCAACGAAGCACCTAAAGATTTTATCGGCATTACATTTTTCAAAACCTCGCAATGATTGAGCAAGATAATAATAGAGCGTGTCGGCAATCATGGTGAGCACCACATCGAAATGGATTTTTATAAGAATGGGCGAAGAAAGCTTGTTGAGATTAAAAAAGGAAATTGCTTCCGCGATACTGTTTTCAATTCTCCATCGTTTTGCATAGCTGTTTACAATATCCTTGGTAGCGCTTTTACGATCATTTGTTATGAAAAATGCTGGTTCTTCACGACCATTACCTTTCATGATAAGTTGTCGAATCGAGCCGAAATCGGCGAGGTCAATGATCGAATCATGCACCAAAGGATTTTGGAATTTACGTTTAGGACTGTCGATTTTTATTCGAACCCATTGGTCGCTTGGGATCGATTCCGCCTGTTCAACAAGGTTTTTACCACGCCGTCGCAAGGTAATAAAAGTAATGCCATCGGCGTCGAGTGCGGCAAGGTTTTCGTACGTGGTTAGCTTGGAATCAAATACCAAGGTTTGACGAAACCGCCCACGGATCTTTTTCCAATATTCAACAAAACGCAGTATCTGGTCATCCGCCTCGCTGCGAGCAATATCCGTTTGAACATAGAGTTGACAACGCGAGTCACAGTCCTGCGCAATAAAAGTTAGCGCTCCCTTGACCCGCTTGCTTCGCGCTCCTGCGTAGTGTTCTTCCAGAACCGATTGCTCACCGTAGTGTTGGATCGTATGGAAATCCAGATTAATGGTATCCGAGCCGTATGTTTTCAGCGTGTTTTGTTTTTCCGCAAACGCCCGCATAAAGGAGTTGACGGTCTTTTGTGACAACCGATAAGAATACGTGGAAATAGCGGTAGATTTCGGCAGCACATTGAGTCCGGCGAACAATCCAAACCCTTGATCAAAATTAAAATCGTTGATTTGGCTTAACCGCTCTTTGCCTACCAGCTTGAGCGCCAACATTGAAAGCGTATAGTTGAGCGCGGAAATTTCAGGCGAACCGGGAAGCTTTGCATGGTGTATCGCATTGAGTATTCCGCAATGCTCAAGTAGTGGAGCAAAAAGAAAAATACCGCCAACGCTGCATTCGCCGCTCCAACCATCAAGAGCGCTTGTGTCGAGTTCTTTAGCTCGGCTGGGAACAATAGTATTGTCTTTGGTCATTCCAATCAGTAACTGGGTTCGCCGTGGCAGTCGAGCAAATCCCTCGTCTGAAAGTATGCGGGAAATGGTGCTTACGCTCGTAGGCGACCCTAACGTCTCCAAGACTTCCGCAATTTGATAGGCCGAAAGTTGTTTCTTCCGGTAATCAATGATTTGTTCTCTAAGCTCAGCGGATAGGCGTGGTCCTTTGGGCCCAGGCGGCGGCGTGACAAAGAACTGAACGCCTCCGGCTTTGAATCGCTGCTTCAGGGAGTTGAAGGCGCTGTAGGCATAACCGAAGCGTCGACAAATTTCTTTGCCGGGTATATGGTCAACAAAATAGCCCCGCAAAGCCTCATATTGTTTTTGACCGGCAGTCGCCGGATGCTTGAAAAACGAGTCTGGATTAATCATGTATTTAATCTATATTTATGCAACATATAAAGTCAACAACATAATGTTAAAATGTAGTATTAAGACAAGTCGAAGCCTCGAATAGCCCTCAAATGCTGGGGTCGCTTTGGCAAAGAAACCGTTTTAACTTTGGAATTAACCGAGGTTATGTCAGAATTATGGATTAAATGGACTGAAGATGCATCGGATGGAAGTCGGTTCTGTCGAGAGAGGCTTTAAAAAAGTCACCCTAAAGCGCCGCAAAATTTAATTTCTTAGAGCGTGGCGAAAATCGCTGTTTATTAGAAATTAAGTTTTTTCCTAGAATTAAAACTACCTTAGAATGGCTGTAAATACTGGTGTCAGAGCTCTTTTTAATGTGCGTATAATGTCAAGAATAGGATAAAATCAGATATTAAAAAGAGGCTTATATACCTTATCATAATGCGCAACTACATATTCAGAACATCGCTCATAGAATCCAAGCCTTTCTTGAATCTCATTAAAAGCCTCTTTAAAACCAGCATGTGATTGCACTAAGCAATCTGAAATGCAATTAAAATATAAACAGTGGAATAAACATAAAAATTGCTGCGGTGTCATACCAGTTTCGTCTTTTATGGAATCAAAAAGTGTGTTTATATTAATGCACGAATATTTTGCCCACTCCTCATAGGTTTTTACAAAATCATTTATAAGAAGAATAAACATACTGAATTTAGCTGGCTTTCTAGTTTTTAATGCAAAAGAAAGTGCCGACAAAGAACAAATTTCCTTTAAAAAACAATGGGGGTTTTTCATTAATATATCATTTTTATCCCAACAGGTATAGGCACCGTGTTTAATTGCATTGGATGCATCTGTCATAGATTGCGCCCCTGATATTACAACGCAATAAGGTTGATGAGTTCTTGATTTTAATAGCTCAAACCCGTCATTATGCCTTTCAAGGGACAAGTCTAATATCCAGCAATGATAAGGCGTTTTGCTTAATAAATACCTCTTTGCTTCCTCAACAGTTTTAGCAGATTTTTTATTAAAAATTTGGGATCTAAAATATTCATCAATTAATATAAAATTTACATGTTCATTATCCTCAATGTATAATAAATTAATCCGATTTGCAAAAAGCTGTTTTACTTTTTTTAAGGTAGAAAGAGGTTGTATTATAGTATTCATTCCAAATATGTAGTCTGTTTTAAAAAAATGATTTCTCTTTTAATAGTCTCTTATCGTGATTTACAATATTATTTACCGTATTCTGTATGGATAAGATATAATTTTATGCAAGTAAAAAAGTCAAGCAATTTTTTTTTACTAAGCGCGATAATTATTCTTCTAATTTCAAGCCGCAATCGGAAGATTCCATTATAAACGCCACCAACCGGGGCGCGATCTGGTCAATCTATGTCGGTCATGGTAATTCAAACCTGTGGAGTGACGAACATATGCTTTTAAGCGAAGATGTTACCCGTCTCCACAACGATTCCATGCCTTCGGTTTTTGTCGCCTTCACCGGTTCAAATGGCGATTTCGTACAACAATATGACAATTCCATGTGCAAACAATTTCTTTTTTCTTCCTATGGGGGTGCATTGGCCTATATCAGCGGAACTACGCTGACTTTTGCCGAAGCAAATAAGGATTTAATGAGGGCTTTCTTTTCAACATTCAATGGAAACCCACAAATGCCCCTGGGGCGGGTTTTGGCAAAGGCAAAAACAATTGCCGCTTCGCAAAACAGTCTTGTCTACTGTTTTTTAGGTGATCCGGCCCTGACGCTTTCCGACGGGCTTATGCATTTAAGCATGTCGCGAAACGATCAAAACCAAGTCTCTTTTTCGTGTCAATCAAGCGCCGGCGGAGCGTCGTCGGGCAATTTTGACGTGAGATTTTACAAGCGGGACACGGTAAGAGTCGGCGGCGGAGCCTATCTTTTCGATTCCCTTATTTCGCGGCAAACCGGGACATTTGCCAACGGGAATTTCACCGCGGCCATTTCGGAATCCAACATCCGGGTCGTCGCGTATGTCTGGAACAGCCAGGCCGAAGGCCGCGTGGATTCTTCGTTTATTTTGTCCGCGTCGCCGACACTCGCGCAGGTACATAAAAATCCCATTTCCCCCGCGCTCACGATGGCGAGCGGAAAGTTGATTTTTCATGCAGGCGCTTTGCATGGCTCGACGATCAAATTCACCGCGTTCACCGTCAACGGCAAGACCGTCGTTAATAAGGAAATCGCCTTAGGCGCGGCCGAAATAACAATCGATCCTAAAAGCATGGGCCTTGCGGCCGGGGCATACTTTTTCAGGCTTTCAACAATCAAGGGGACTTTTTCTCAACGCATGATACTGGATAGATAGGTACCGGGTGTATCGCAGTCTGTCGGCAACCGGAACATTCTCGCTTGTGAAAATCGTCGCTGATACTCTTTATACCGACATCGCTTTAAACGACTCCACCGCCTACTATTATAAAATTTCTTCCATGGATTCACTTAACCGGGAATCGGAGATGTCCGTCCCGTATCCGGCGACGACCTTTGCCATATCGCTCTCCACGTGGGACCAGATGATCTGGGATAAGGACAAATGGGAACAGTGACGACCTTTTGTGCGGAAATTGAGCTATCATTTGAAATGTAACCATAGATGTCATGGAGCCGGCGGACAGCTTCTATATTTATTCATTTAATTCAGACCAAACAGCTAATTCATTTCCGGAAGCATCTATAAAATTAAATCGTCGACCTCCTGGGAAAGAAAATATGTCTCATGTTCTTCAGTGCTATGGCCTCCCCGGCATTCGATAATGGTGTAAATTGCGAAGTCGTTCGGAACCTATTTTGTAAGGGCGAAGTTAAGTTCGGACGGAATTGGATGACCACGCTCGGAGCGGTCCGTAAGTATTGCAGGGACCATGCGAATGAAAAACCCTTGGCTTGACATTCCACTCACGGACCTTGAGGGCCATATGGCGCTGCCTCATGTCGCTCAGGCGCTGCTTTTATCCGATGTGTTCGCGAGCGCGCTGAAGAAATTTTCACCGCAATCCGTTGCGATTATCGGATGTTCGGGAGGCAATGGGTTTGAACGAATATCGCCGCTGGTTACTCGTCGCGTTGTCGGCGTGGATATCAATCCGGATTATATCCGGGAGACGCAACGGCGATTCAAGGATTCCCTGCCTGGGCTTGAGTTGTTCGCAGGCGATATTCAAACGGATGACTTTAATTTTTTACCCGTTGATTTGGTATATGCAGGACTATTATTCGAATATGTTGAAATAGATACTGTCCTCCCAAAAATTCATTCCAAGCTGAGTCCGATCGGTAGATTGGTCACCGTTGTTCAATTACCAAGTAAGACAATTTCGGAAATAACCCCTTCCCCATTCGCCGGCATCCAAAAGCTTTCGTCGGTGATGCATCTTGTGCCTCCTGAACTACTTGAAAGCAAAGCCATTGTGCATGGTTTCAAGCAAACTGAAAAACATGTTGAAGAATCAATGGGCGGGAAACAATTTATGGTCCAGACATTTCATTGAGAAAGTATTAACCTTTAAGGAGAGTGCCCATGTTTTTAACAAGTCGTTCGAAATTGTTTTCGGGATGTTTTATTTGCGCTTTTGCCGTTCTTTCTTTAGCCGGCGGAAATTCGGACAGTACGACCATTGTACTTCCACAGCCGCAAATGGACAAAGGGAAACCCCTGATGCAGGCGCTTAAGGAACGCAAATCCTCCCGGGATTTCAGTTCTCAGAAAATTTCCGAACAAGAACTATCAAATTTGCTGTGGGCGGGGTTTGGCATCAATCGGCCGGAAACCGGCGGCAGAACCGCGCCTTCGGCGATGAATACCCAAGAAATCGATTTGTATGTAACCTCGGAACATGGGTGCTATCTGTTTGACGCGCAGTCGAATAAACTCATTCGAGTTTTAAGCAAAGACATTCGGGCGCTTACCGGAAAGCAACCTTTTGTAAATGATGCCCCATTGAATATCGTTATGGTCGCAGACTACTCCCGTATTAAAAAAGGCGGCGACAATGCTAAAACCTATGCGATTGCCAATGCGGCATTTATTAGTGAAAATATTTACTTATACTGCGCCTCCGAAGGCTTGGCCACCGTTGTCCGAGCTTATGTGGACAAACCGGTTCTTGCCAAAGCCATGCAACTAAAACCTGACCAGGAAGTCATTTTCGCTCAAACCGTAGGATATCCGAAGAAGTAACCGCAGCAAGAAGAGCTGGAAATTTTGTCCGATTAATGTTCCATCGGATGTTGCGCAGATTGTTTACCCATTCGTGTTTGCGCAATAAAACCTTATAGCTTGAAATTCAATTCTGACGCTTACGCTATAAACTCACTTCAAAAAGTCAGGCGAATCAATGGAAAGCGGAAAAATCGCATATACGACGATTGATGAATACATTCGTTCCTTTCCTAAAGACATTCAACGAATTTTAGCTGAATTACGAAAAGCAATAAAATCGGCGGCCCCGGATTCCATGGAAAGCATTAGCTACCGGATGCCGTCGTTTTCCTTCATGGGGCCGCTGGTCTACTTTGCCGCCTTTAAAAATCATATCGGTTTTTATCCGATACCCAACGGGATCAAGGTGTTTCAAAAAGAGCTTGCTCCTTATAAAAAAGGCAAAGGCTCCGTACAATTTCCAATTGACAAACCATTGCCTTTAAAGCTTATAAGCAAAATTGTCAAATTTAGAGTCGCGGAAAATATCAAGAAACACCAGGCAAAATTAAAAAATCAAGAGAAAAAAGGTGCAATGGACTCACGGAACTAGAACCGACGCAATCAACGGATTTTATTTTCTTACTTTCTTAACGAATTCTTCCGAAGAAAATTTTTGTTGGGCGGAATCCAAGGCAAATGTAATTGCTCTTTTGTATACATTTGCGAATTCGCTCTTTATACCCCACCACAGCAAATTTACTTTACCCCCGCTAATATTGGATTGCCAAAGAGTTTCCTTCTTATCCGGCGTAAGTAAGCTTAAATCTATGGCGACTTGAGCATTTGCAATCATATACATGTCCATCCAGCATTCTTTTATTTTTCCCGTCATTATCGGTGCGGATGTAATATCCGCAACTGCATTTGTAATTTGTGTATTGTAAATAACTGTATATCCGGTATTTTTAAGAACGTCACCGACGAAACTTGTTAATACGCTATCTACCTTACCACTATCAATTGCAACATGCCCGAGAACCATTCCATACCCATTTCTTTTATTTCCAATGAATTCTCCTCCCTTATCCGCTTGCCTTTCATCCGAAAACTTTTCTAATACAATAGTTCCTTGGCGTTTTACTTTTGGTTCAGATAACGTTTCATGAGTAAGCTTAATTTTTGCCGTTCCAAAGGCACAATTGCTAATAAAAGCACATATAATCCCACCAATCACAAAACGAAATATCGAATTAACCAAATTCCGAAAATTCATGACATCTTCTTTGAATGGGTTAAAACTATTGTTTATTTCTTTTCAATTTTGTGCCGGCAACCAGATAATGGCCCAGCTTTGGGATTTATGCGTTATCCGGTTGTGAAGGCATTATGGGGCGGAATTTAACATCATCCGCAACTTTGGAATTTTTTGTCCTAAAAGCATCCGATGACCGAAAAATCATCATGTTCATCGACGATAGAAACAGCCTATTAAGCCCATTTCAATTTCCGATGGCGTTCGGCGCAATCCGCGAGGTAGGAATCGATAAGGTTTTGGTATGGTACGCCGGTTGACTCGGACATATGTTTGAAGTAATCAAGAGTATCCGTTCCAATGCGGATTGTGATTTGTCTTTTCAGGCGTCTCGCAAACGGATTCCTGCGTCCTCTCATTTTATCAAAGTCGTAATGTGCTCTCATTTTGATCTCCTTCTGAAGTAGCTCATTGATTCTGATTCGTCGCCCTTTCGTGCGGAAATAATCCGAATAACGCTTTCGCCTTCCCGACAGCAGTGACAGACCAGCAATACACGCAATTTTCTACTTAATCCAAGCATGATGAACCTGTCTTCATCCTCGGAATGATCCGGATCGTGGTATTCTACCGCATATTCGTCAAAGAAGACGGATGTAGCCTCCTCAAAGCTTACGTTGTGCTTCCGTAAGTTCCCGGTGGCTTTCTTTTCATCCCAGGCAAATCGAAGATTTACCATAATTATAATATAATTATAAATCTCGAAAGTTGTCAATAGAATGATTCAATTTTCGTTGGCCCATGAAACCATCATCCGCATCGAGAACGCCGTTGACTATGATGATACGGCACAACATTAGCGTTTGGGTCGTGTCCAATTTTCACCTTGGAGGCCATCAATCCTTCTGATTTCTCGTTCGTTGTTGGTTACAAGGGTGGCTCCAACCGACTTCGCCTGGGCGCCTATCAGCAAGTCCATTTCACCGATAGGTTGTCCTTTTTTCTCGAGAGCGACCCTAATTAACCCATATTCCTGTGCGGCTTCGTCATCGTAGGGCACGATCTCAAAGATCGCTAGAAAGCGAAGAAGGTTGAGTGCATTCTGCTAAAAGAAAATTACTATCAGCAAATCAATAACGGTATAATTTGACAAGCGTGCCCAATAATAGCTATATTTTTTCAAGACCGCTGTTGCCGAAAAGAACCGGTGTAACTAAAACAAAGGGCATTCGTCAAAAAGCTATTTCGCATTCATCATACCATCAACGGAAGGACACGTTTCCATGATTACCATGCTTGTCATTGCGGGCATTGCCATCATCATCGTTTTGGTTTCAATCGCCGTATTCAACAATTTGGTACGGCTTCGAAATGTTTTTAAAAACGCTTTCACGCAAATCGATGTGCAGCTTAAAAGAAGGTATGACCTGATTCCAAACCTCGTGGAAACCGCGAAACGCTACCTCTCGCATGAACGAGACACCCTTGAAGCCGTTATCGCAGCGCGCAACAATGCCGTCAGCGCAAACAAAAACGCCGCGACCAATCCCGGCGACCCGCAGTCCATGCAGACGCTGATTACCGCCGAATCGGGCCTATCCGGAACTCTTGGAAAACTCTTCGCGCTTTCGGAAGGCTATCCGGATCTTAAAGCGAATCAGACCATGAGCAGGCTTATGGAGGAACTGACTTCCACTGAAAATAAAATCTCTTTTGCCCGCCAGGCGTACAACGATTCGGTCATGGTCTACAATACCGCGCGCGAATCGTTTCCGGGCGCGATCTTCGCGGGCTGGTTCAATTTCCAGGCGGCTACATTGTGGGAAATAACCGATACCAAAGAACGTGAAGCTGTCAAGGTGCAATTTTAACAATGGATTTTTTTACTCAACAGGAAAAAGCCCGGAAAAAAACAGGACTGCTTGTTTTCTATTTTATGTGCGCGGTTCTCATTATCATCCTTGCGATTTACGCCGTTATCGACATTGTCCTTCTTTCCAACCACACGATACATGATCCGCTGCAACCGCTTATCATGCTTGCCGTTGCCGCCGGGACCATTCTTGTCGTCGGCGGGGGATCATTCTTTAAAATCAACCAACTGCGCCAGGGCGGCAGCGCCGTTGCCGAAATGCTCGGCGCCGTTTTGGTATCTCCTGATACCAAGGATCTTAAGGAAAAGCAGCTTTTAAACGTTGTCGAAGAAATGGCGATTGCTTCGGGAACGGGAATGCCCGAGGTATATGTGCTTGAAGAAGACGGAATAAACGCTTTTGCCGCGGGGTGGAAATCAACCGACGCCGCGGTGTGCATAACCAGAGGTTGCCTCAAGGCTCTATCCCGCGACGAGCTCCAGGGAGTGGTGGCGCATGAATTCAGCCATCTGCTTAACGGCGATATGCGGCTTAATATCCGTCTCATGGGTTTTATTTTCGGAATTCTTGTTATCGGCCAGCTCGGCTATTGGGTTCTTCGCGGATCATCCGGAAGCGGACGGTCTCGATCGAAAGACAAAGGCGGCGGCGCCGCGATTTTGGTCATTGCCCTGGCGCTTTTTGCCATCGGCTACATAGGCGTCTTTTTCGGCAACCTTATTAAAGCGGCGGTATCGCGAACGCGCGAATATCTGGCCGATTCCTCGGCCGTTCAGTTTACCCGTAATCCCCTGGGAATAAGCGGCGCCCTGAGGAAAATCGGGGCTTTGTCCGAAGGGTCGCGCATAGGACATCATAACGCCGGTCAGGCGAGTCACATGTATTTCGCCAATGGCCTTTCGGGATTCTGGTCGAACATCTTTGCAACGCATCCCTCGCTTGAAAAGCGGATTAAATCCATCGATCCCTCCTTTAACGGCGACTTTTCTTCGGTCAACATACTTGCCCCGCACGCCGCGGCTTCGCAACCGGTATCGTCGGCCCCTCCGCGGTCTCAGTCAGGCGCACCGGGTTTTTCCACGGAACCGCTCAGCTTCAACGCGGGTATGATGCTGACGAGCGTTGGTTCGGTAACCGCGCAACACGTTGCCTATTCGTCGAAACTCATTCGCTCCATACCCGACCGGGTGAGTACGGCGATCCTCGATAAAAACGGGGCCCAAGCCGTTCTCTTCGGGCTTCTTTTAAGTCAAGATGCCGGGATTCGCGACAAACAGATCGCCGCAATCGACGCTTCGTCACCCCCAATCGGCCGGCGCATCGCGGAGTTGGCGCCGTGCTTTAAGGAAGTCGAGCGCCAGGCCTATACGATCCTAAGTTCCTTATCTGTCAATTCGCTCAGAACTTTAAACGAGGCTGAATTTTCGTTTTTTATCGCCACGCTTAAGAGCCTCATCGAAGCCGACGGTATCGTCGACCTTTTCGAGTTTATGGTGCTGCGGATGGTTCGAACGAGGCTTGAAGCGAGGTTTTCAAAAAACAACACCCCCGGGCGGACGATCACGAATATTGATACGGTTCTTGCGCTGGACTGCGCAGGTGTTTTTTCCGCCCTTTCGTGGGAAAGCGCGGGCGCTTTTCCCGTCGCCGCCGAAAGCAATTTCAAGTGCGCGGCCGCATTGTTTCCAAACACCCGACTTGAATTTCTCCCGCGCGAACAATGCACCATGGCGCTTCTGGATGCAAGTCTTGATCGCATGAACCGCCTTTCCCCGCCCCTTAAAAAACAAGTGCTTGCCGCGTGCGTCGCCATTGCCGAGACCGATGGGGTCATAACGCTGAGCGAAGCGGAATTCCTGCGAGCGGTTTCCGAC
>Ga0224524_1000095_pt1 | contig 36562 bp, 20 predicted proteins | sample CFST75metaG_FD_179895 | JGI IMG/M metagenome (GOLD analysis project Ga0224524, IMG submission 179895) | Peat soil microbial communities from Stordalen Mire, Sweden - C.F.S.T75 | ecosystem: Environmental > Terrestrial > Soil > Wetlands > Peat | place: Sweden: Norrbotten County, Stordalen Mire... | reverse complement strand
AACCAAACCTTGGCTTCATCTTTATAACCGTTTCCATCAACATTTAAATCAAGCAGTTCATTATACGTAGTTTGGTCTTTCCAGAAAGCCTGGGAATTGAATATCTTGACAGGGTTATCCATACCCAATGTTCCGGCTGCAGTGACATGAACAAAGAAACCCTGCATGGATGGAATGTATTGTGTCCCTCCAAGGGTGTATGAATTATCCGAGGCATTGAATGTCGCATAATTCCCGTTTGTCTGGCTCCAAAGGTAGATTGTAGGGTCTACATTCGTTTTCGTCCATCCCGAAGATGCTTTCCAATCTATGGGGCAGGGATACATGTTTGCAACCAGGTTCCACCCATCATAAGAGGCATCGGTGAATGCGGTATGTGTCAAACCGCGCGAAAGTGTCCCGGAAACGAGGTGATTTGCTCCATTGGCAACATATTTAATGATATAGTCACCAGTGGTGGCAGAGTTTGACCAAAAGGAATAACCCCTTAAATTGTCTGCCACAGAAGACTCCATAATCAAATATGTCCATTTATTACCTGCAAGGGCAGCAGTGGTTGACATTGTTTCATTGTACCATTTTAAGTAGGTACTCAGGAAATTTACCTGGGGATTGACCGTGTGAAGAGGAAAGCCGATCAGGTGCCATTGATTCTGGCCCCCATACCGGTCGATCCGCGCATAGCAGCCGGTTTTATAAATAACCGATGCTTCGTCGTTATCCATAAAGGCGCCGGTACCTGTAACATCGGAAGCGATCCATAATCCCCTGGGTTGATTGATCTCAGTACTCGCTGTTACTTTCAGTTCACCTCCCGGTATGATTTTCAAAGCTGTCCCGGCATGAATCCTGAGATTATTGGCCTGGCAGTTGGTTGCGGTGATCTGAGGTGCAGCTCCGCTCCCAACCAATAAGGTTGAAGTATCCCAAACCGAAGTATTATAAACATGTGACCAGACAGCCGGCGGCTGGACAGTAGTTCCAGAAGTACTATATTCTGACCACAACCATTTGTTACTGTATATCCTGCCGAGATAAAGATCAGTAAATTCAGGTGTTTCACGAGAAGGATTATTATAATAATGTAATGCGTTATTACCTGTCGTTTCACCTGCGATCATATACCTTTGAGTTCCTCCTGTACCACCAACCATACTGGCAAGATCGAAAGTCAGTTCCGCCATTCCGCCGGAAGCTCCGGTAGCGGATATTTGGATACCTATTGTACACAACAATTGGTATGAAGTCGTAAGAGGAACAAGGACATCCTCCACAGGTTGCTTTCCATTAAGGCCTTGATTATACACCACATCCATACCAAAACCCACAGCAGGTATACCCCAGCCTTTGCCAGAAAATGTATAAGTACTATAATCGTTTAATATACCGGTGGTAAGATCAACGAAAATAGTTGTCCCATCAGCGGTGCCAAAATTCGTTGGTGTCGCAACCGAAAATCCTAATTGTCCACCATAAAAGTACGTATCGGTAGCAGAGGCCTTTATATAAATATCGTATTGAAGTCTTGTTTTCTGCCCCCCTCCATTTCCAATAGAACGATATATTCTGGGATTAGCCATTTTATAAGTACACGTAGGTTGCCCTTGGGTAACTCCATACATTAAAATGGAAAATGTTATTAAAAAAAGTATAATGGATCTTTTCATTGGAAATGTTGTTATATGGTTTGTTTTAAAATATTTCTGAAGAAGATTGAACTGGATTAAGGTAACACATTAGACCTGTAATAATCGGCTACGTAAATATCATAGTCATTGCCCCAGACATTCTTATCCATATTAAAGTCGGATGGAAGATATCTATTGCTTAAATAGTACTGCGAAACATAAATATCATTATCATTACCCCATATATGATTGTCTCCATTGGCATCGCCGCTAATACATACATACCTTGAATCAAGTAGTTTACAACCGCTTAATCCTCCGTATATCTGGCCCGACCCGGTGGAAAAATTATAGGTATAAACCTGGCTTACATCTTTTGTCACTGCATTGTTTGCCATAATTGCCATGTGGTTACGGTGATAAATGACCACATAGAGATTATCGGAGAAAGCAGGAAGGTTGTTAAATTTCAGGCTGGTTCCATCCAAATCAACAATCGAACCGTTATTGAGCAAAAATGCAGCCTTCCTGCCCAATACGGTGGAGGATGATGCTGCAGAAGCCGAACTTGCATGGCGAAGTTCCACCAATACCCAATCCACAGTGTTGGCCGGTAGGCTGCCAACACTTTCAGTTCCTGCATAAATCCACGGAGCTATATTATAAGGTTGATTGTTCGGGAACTTTGTATTATCAGACCTGTCGCCAAGCGGTAAGGTCGTCAGAGTCGTATTCATGTTATGATTGGTTGCATTATAAGGCCCCTCCAAAAAGGCAGTCAAACTAAACTTTACGGCTCCCGATCCCCCGGTAAATGTTCCGAAACCCGTCAACCCGCTTGCTGTCAGATAGTGGCTTGAAGTATTGGCAGCATCATAGGAAACCTGGTCAGGAGCAACTCTGAGGCAATAAATATTGGCTTCGGTACCATTAACATCTGCGGCAACATAATTAAACTGGGCATTACAGGCAAAACTTGTAATGCCACTCTGTGAAAGGTTCCAGTAACGGCTGAGGTAATCACCCGTCTGGCCCGTGTAGCCAGCATTAACCAGGTTAACCCCGGCAATGCCGGTTGCAAAGTTCCCTGTTGTAAAATTCAAGGTAACGGGAGAATACTCGGCAGTTCCGGTGCTGTCTCCAACCGGGTATGTAAAGCTTCCCGAAACTCCGGTTCCGTCAGGAAATTGCTTTTGCAACAGTCCGCTACCGGTTGCCACCACCATGTGGGTAGCCGTAGGTGTTCCGGTTACAGTGGCCGAAGGCCCCAGTAAAAGATTGTTCGAACCCAGCGTAACAAGGCCACTGGTCAGGGCGAGTACTCCATCAACCTCGGTATTCCCCTGAATACCCAATCCTTTGGAATTGTTAACCGTTACATTATTCATCTTGTTCAAACCGATAATGTATTGGTGTGATGTTCCGGCGAATTCGAAGGTGCCGGCCCCCATGTCGCTTTGGGAGACGTTCTGGTTATCAAGGTTTCCCTTCAGGACGATCGTTCCCGAATTAGCTACAGCAGCTCCGGATTCCATGGCGAGGGTACCTGTTTCAACAACCGTTGTACCGGAAGTGACCTTTAAAGTTGTTTGGGTTTCCACCAGGAATCCCTGAGCTATGGAAGAGACAGAAAATCCATAGAATAGAAGTCCGATAAGGATAATCCCGAATAACTTGTAAATCTTTTTTCTCATAAAATTAGTAATTAGCAAGAGCAAAGAAATAACAAATTTTTTATAAAACAAATATAAATATTTCTTTTACGTATTTAAATATCACTTAACGTTTTCTGCAATTTTCATTAACAAAAAAACATTACAATCAAAATCCCCTAATGAAACAAAAAACGTCAGCCACTTCTTTTCCCCTACCACCGAATTAGAGGCAAAAGGATACTGTTTTTTAGAAAATAATTTTTGTCAACTAATGAATATCAATAAACCTACTGCGCAAATAACTATTTAAATAAACCTATCTTAAACGTACAAAACCATGTAAGATAATGATTTCGAACTATAATAGTTCAGCCAGAATGCATACAAAATGGCATTGTTCTTCAATTCCGGGAGATCTATACTGGTTCTTCTTCTTTCGCGTTAACTTTCTGTTTCCAGATCTCATAGATCTTATAGCATCCATAAGCTATACCCAAGGCAAGCAAAATACAAATTCCATCATCGATCGGGGCTCCGACGGGAGTTCCTCCGCCAGCACCAACCGGAGTGCCTCCAGGGGGTGGAGGGGCAGGGGCGTCAGCAAAAATACCTGTTATGAAAAGCGGTACTACAATTAATTGAACAATTAAAAAAATTCTCAGCAGCGATTTTTTCATGTCTTTATAGCTTTTAATAGGGCAAAAATACAAATATTTTATAAAAAAATATTATTTTCAAGAAAATATATATTTTTAATGCAAGAATAAAAACTTCTGATTTAACTTCAATTTACCGCAAAAATGATTGTAGCTTTTTTAAAGTTTGACAAACAAATGTAAGCAACATTTTTAAAAATGCAAGTTTTTTCTAAAAAATTTTTATCCATGACTAATTCCATACACCCTTCCTGCATTTTCAAATGAATAACATTGCATCAATGTATCCTTTAAACTATTTGTTTCCTACTGATCGATAAAAGAACAAAAAATGTTTATTAAAAAGCCCTGACAGCGCGCACATGGTCTATGTCGTACTTAGTGGTGTGGTTTTGTGCACCAGTGGATAAGTCCTGGGTCCATGCGGTGTTATCATCGTACTGGGAGGAACTCCAGTAGATGCCGCCCAAACCGTCAAAAAAACTTTTTTGAAGGTACAAAAGATTAAGTTCGTCTTTCGATGGCAAAAACCAATCAGAATAACTCCCTCCGGTATAATTATGACAACTCATGGCTGCTGTGGCTGGGTCGGTAATTATACTTATAATAGCGTTAGTATTGGCTTGTCCTGTACCAATGGCTGTGGATGTGCCCGGAACTGGCCCTGAGAATGGTGGTGACCAAAATGAATTACCCAGGTCGCTGGTGGAGGCTATTAACCCGTGCAACCCTGTACCATCAAGATAGAAGATCCTTCCACCCTGATAATCCAGGCCAATACAGAGCCCAGGTAAAGTTTGACCTGATAAGGCTGTCGGTGCCGAATGTCCGCAATCATTGTACGCCCAAACATATCCATAATACCAGGTGCTTGGGGTACAGTTTGGCGCTGTGGCTGTCAAAACGTTGCCTAAGTCAAAAGCAGAAGCGTAATCACTATTTTGTCCAGCCTTATAACCTGTAGCCAGGGGTACAGCACTCCAGTGAAATACTATCTGGCTACAGGTTGCGTCAGATGTGCCGGCTATAGGAGAAGATGGTGCTATTTGAAGAGTTGCTTGAGACAGTATGCAGACATTAGAATGACCACAGACATTATAGGCCCAGACATATCTGGTGTATGTTGTGCAGACGGTTAGTCCTGTTTCAGTATGTGAGGGTGAAGTTCCTACATTGGTTGCAGAACTGTAGTCATCAACTGTATTCCATTTATAACCGGAGGCTATCCAAGCTGGGTTCCAGTTCCAGGTAATCTTTGTAGTGTCCGGAATATTTGTTCCTGGAGTCGGAGGAGCCGGTGTTGTGCAGTCCAACAAAATATTTTTCCATTTGCCACCCTGGTATATTGAGAGTAATCCGGTACCATCAGTATTACAGTTTGTACAATATACCATAAGCCCTTCATGCGGACTCACGATTGCATTACGCTCATCAAAGGTCATCCGGGGGGGAAGGAATCCTTTATCGCTGAATTTCACATCTAATCCTGCTGAAGGATCGGGAGCGCTTTTGTCACTGTTGATGCCTACCTGGCTGAAACTGGAAATGCCTGGGATAACCACAATAAACCCAAGCAGAACAAAAAGCCGTAAAATTGTTATCATGGGTTAGTTTTTAGTGTTAATACTCTGATTATATGTGTTGTTGTTTCCGATGAACGCTAATTGATGAGTATTAAAAAAGCAATCGACAGAAATCGAATCAATGTTGAGTAATCCTATTGAATGATATAATATCCAGCTTGTAAAACAGTTGCTAATATATCAAATATTTGAATTCCAACAACAGATGATAAAAGAATTATCAATAATATAGGAATTAAAAAGCCCTGACAGCACGCACATTGAATGTAGAACTCTTAGAGATGTTGGGCTGGCTGCCATCGCCGAAGCCCTGGAGCCATGCGTTGTCAGCACTGAACTCGGAGGAACTCCAATAGCCGTAGTCAGCAAAACCGCCAATTGCAGCTTTATGTAAATACATCTGATTAAGTTCGTCTTTTGATGGCAAAAACCAGTCATTGTATCCGTTCAGGTCAAGATCATTACAAATCTTGGCTGCAATGCCTGTGTCAGTGCATCCGTTCACAATAGCGGTGGTATTTGCTTGTCCTGTGCCAATGGCTGTGGATGTTGCTATTGAGGTTTCCGCACACCCCCATACCCCTGAGCTTTGGTCGCTGGGGGCGGCTATTAACCCGTGCTGCCCGGTGCCATCAACATAGAAGATTATTCCTCCTCCATAACTTTGTCCAATATTTAATAAGGATAATCTCCGAACAGCACGAACTCTATAGACCTGGTATTTACTGTTGTCGGATGGGACGCCGTAGTCGAAGATCTGGTTCCAGGCAGAGTTAATGTCGAGCTCGGTAGAACTCCAATAAATGGCCAGGTTTGATTGAAATCCATTTGTAGCTCCTAAAATAGTGTTTACAACAAAAGCTGCATTGTAACATTGGTTTAATTCCCACGCAGCAGGCAGGTACCAGTCGGTATAAATACCAGTACCTGTATTATCATTGGTATAGTTAGCACACAATTGTGCGGCGATAGTGGGATCGGCATCTTGTGCAATAATTGCATTGGTATTGGCTTGTCCGTCAGTCCGGCTTTGTGCTCCTGGACCAATTTCTGGTGGTGATGGTATATTGCTCCAGGCTGCACCTGAGCTTATATCAGCTAAAGAGGCAATTAAGCCTTTTTCAATGCCAGTTTCTTTCCAAACGGCAACCACAATACCACCAGCATAGAGTTCGCCTACGTAATGGGTAAAACCTTCTGTGACAAAGCGAATCCAGGAAGTTCCGTTCCAGTAATAATAACCAGAAGTAACATCGCTGGTATTAGCAGTGTTATATATCAGTAAACTAGTTACAATTCCTCCACCGATAGGTGCATTGGAAGTGGTTGATGTCAATGACACCCTCGGGATAAGCAGTCCTTTATTGCTGAATTTCACATCCAGTCCTGCTGAAGGATCTGGAGCGCTGCTATCACTGTTGACGCCTACCTGGCTGAAACTGCAAATACCTGGGAAAACCAAAATAAACCCAATCAGAACGAAAAGTCGTAAAATTGTTTTCATGAGTTAGTTTTTAGTGTTAGTACTTTGATTTTATGTGTCATTGTATCCGATGAACGCTAACTGCCGTTATTAAAATAACAATCGATAAAAACCGTATCCCTGATAAGCTAACAAATTGAATGATACTATATGCAGCTTGTAAAAACCGATGCAATATAACAAATATTTGAATATTGTCAACTGAGGATAGAAGAACCTATCAATATTATATGAGATGATATATAGGGCAAATAAAAAAAGGCTGTTTCAAAAGGGTTCATTTTTTACCGCAAACAATTTCTTCCTGTACTTTTCTTTTGCTTGTCTCCCGATAAAAAATCGATTCATTGGTGATTGCCAGTCTGTCCTCAGGCCGGACGGGCCTCGTCACCGCAACGCAGCTGCGCCTGGCACAATCTCACTTCGTTCGATTGCACCAGCCAAGGCTGCTTTTGCGGCGACTGGTATTTTTTTTCTTCTTATATGGATTGACCCTCAAAGCATTATAAAAGCTAAAAATAAAGAATATTTGCCTTAGGGTTTGAGGCGGGGAACCCACTCGGTGAAGATTCCGTTAAAAGCCAGGCGGAGAAGTGAGTCCCGGCTTAAAAGGACAAATACATCTAATTTATTGAAATGCCGGGACGAACGGCTTGACTGGCTTAGGAATCGAACCGAAAGTGGGTCGCTGAAAACCCAGGCCGTCTTTTTCTTTGGTTCATTTCTTTTGGACGAGCAAAAGAAATGAACATATCTGCAATACTCAACACTTTCCACTAAAAAGGAAATTATCATTAATTGCTTGAACACTCTTGGTTGTTGCGGTCACTACGAAGACATGAAATCGTGAGATGTGAGAACCGTTACGCGTCACGTTGCCGCCCGACCTGAGTGCATATAAAAAAAGAAGCTGCCCTTTTGGGACAGCCTCAACTTATATTACCCATGTTACCCTAAAAGTACGCATTTTGTGAAGAACCTATTATTTATTGATAAAATTACCGCTTATAATTAATGCTTTTCCAGGGTCAATGGTTAAGGTTGCTCCCGTATTTACAGTTAAATTATTACACGTTGCAGGCGAACTTATGATTGCAGTTACATGAGGTTGATTTGATGGAACAGATGAGATTTCAACATCATCAGCGCTTGTAGGCACTGTATTCGAATTCCAGTTTGAAGGTTCTGACCAATCGGTTGATGTAGCTCCAGTCCACCTCAGGGCCAGGAGGGCTTCCCATGCACCCATAGTTGGAGGATCTAACCTTGTAGTTCCATAATAATCGGTTGTAACACCTGTGCTTACTATACCAGGAAGACCAGCTGAAGGGATGTAATTATATGGTAATGTGCCACCGGCATTTGCAAAACCAGGGTTGATGTTTAAGCTATGGACATCCTGCCCGGTTGCAGCTTTCCAGGCTGCAAATGTTGTTTCATCTGTACCATCAAAATTCCCTATTACACCACCAGTGCCGGAAGCGTAATAGTCGTTGTAATCAATAGTCAGGTTTGTATTGCCTGAAAGTTTTATCGCATAATGATTTCCTATACCACCATTATTCGACCGTGCATTATCAAAGATATTATTTTTTAATTCCCTTATGGTTGTGCTGGCACCGCTGACTAAAGCATAAGAACAGTTGCCGCCTGATGTCACAACCCCTCCAATATACACTGTATTAAAGTAGAGATTGTTATGATTGCTTGTTGCAGCACTCTCATAGAAACCCATAATATTATAATCCAAAGATAATCCACCACCAATATTAATGATATTATTTGCATATGTTGTTGCTCCTGCTCCAGCTGCAAGGCCGGTAATTACTGATGATGCAGTAACTGATGAAAGCGACAAACCGTAAATAAAGTTATTTTCAACTAAATTCATACTGCCTGTGCCACCAAAATACAAACCCACAATGCTTATACTGTCGCTGATGGTGTAGGTGTCCGATAAATCATGAATTGTATTGCCCGATACTGTCTGACCATCTGCATTACTTACTTGCAAAAGACCCACAATTGCAATTTCTGTACTTGGGCTGGTTGTTGATAAATTATAGATAGTATTATTTGTTATGGTATTTGAGCCATCAATGGTCCAGATACCAGATATCGTACCCTCGGTTGCACCTCTGTGTGCATAAGCATTATACATATTGGCAATGGTATTGCCCGATATGGTTAATATACCACTACTACCCAAACTAAGAATTCCATACACGTCCTGAGAGGTAGTACTTTGGGACGATGAGCTTGCCTGTATGCTGTTTGGTGTGGCAGTGCTTCCTATTGTATTATTGCTGATAGTTGTTGCTCCTGCAATATTGGCTATTCCATAAAAGCTATGAGAATATGATACTGAACCAACAGTAGTAATGGAACCTATTATGTTATTTTGTATATTAACATTACCTGAACCACCAAGATAAATTCCACAAGATGTTGCATCAGTAGATGTATTTGTAGTCGTTATGGAACCATTTCCAGTGGTGGCGCCTATGGTATTACCGGCAGTAGTGCCGATATTTACTGCACCCTCTTCCAAAAATATTCCGTAAAAAGGAATGTCGGAAGTGCTTGTAATGTTAATGTTCTTAATAAAATTGCCTTGAATATTGCTGGCTATGCTGGTTCCAACGTTAAGGTTAATACCTCCAAAGCCGTTACCAGTACTATTTATTGTCATGGCAGAACCATCGCACTGGGGAGCGCGACCTCCGATATAGTTGTCCGATATGGTAAAATTATTCCCTGAGATGTTGTCAATATTTATCATGACCCCGGAATTCTCAGCTGTTGTTGTTTCATAAAAACTGTTTCCAGTTATGGTCCAACCGGTAGAATATAAAGCAATATAGATTCCGTCAGAAGAAGCCCAGGCTTCTGCATTTAAAAAATCATAAATATTATTATTGCTGATTATGTTTCCGCTGTTTTCTTTAGAGGATGTTCCGGATGAATAAACAGCATTTACAGGTCTGTTGGCATCAGCAGCATTTGTAATATTGTTATGATCTATGGTGTTTCCGTCGTTTCCAGTGGTTCCTGATGTTGTACTAAAAAACAGTATTCCCGCAGTAGCATCGGTTGAAGACCCTTTAATAGTGCAATATCTAACTATATTGGCAGAGGCATCGTTGATAAACCGTATAGTTGATGTACTTGCTATTGCTGATGTGCTGATGTTCGTAATGGTAAGGTCTTTGGCAGAGCCTGTAGCATTTACCCTGCCATCAATGGTTACATTATCCGCTCCGTTTAAGTCAATAAGCGGCGCTGCAAGGTTACCCAAGATGGTGAGGCCAGTTTCCGTAGGATAAATAGTAACAGAAGTGTAACTTGCGCTTCCGGTACCGCTGGCATTGAGTGAGGCAGAAAAAGACAGAATTTGATTCCCGGTAATTTTTAGAACAATGTCTCCGGTATGAGTTCCGTCATTTATTTTCTCGAAGGCGGTTCTGAGATTAGCGTATGATGCTTGAAAAGATTCCCCGATATATACATCAATGGTATTGGTAGCCGATGCAAATTCTAATGCCCCCATTTTAGGAGTTGTAATATTTCTTATAATCTCATAAAAATCATCCAAAATTCCTGTTCCTGAAACCCCAGATAAAGTTGCCGACGAAAGATAATCTGGCGGAGTTGTTCCCCCTGCACTGGCAAAGCCCGGGTTGATGTTTAAACTATGGGCATCACTATCTGTTCTCAACGGTAATGATGTAACATCAGCATTGTTATAATATCCCAAAACACCTCCTGTTCCCGGTGCGTAATAGTCGTTATAGTCAAGTGTCAGGTTTGTATTATCAGCATAGTTAAAGTACGCAGCATAATGTTTTCCAGAAGCTCCTCCATTATTCGACCGTGCATTATCAAAGATATTATTTCTGAAATCCCTTGTATTTGTGCTGGCACCGCTATATAAAGCGTAACTATTTAAAGTGCCCGTTGTTGGTGCGCCTCCGATATAGACAGTGTTAAAATATAAGTTGTTATTATTGCCTGCTGCGCCTGTTTCATAAATGCCGTAAATATTCGCTGTTGTGTTGTCTCCAAGACTGATGATGTTATTGGAGTAAGTGGTTGCTCCCGAGGCTATTTTTATACCATTAATGCCAGCACCATTTGCAGCAGTTGCCGAAAGGCTATGAATAAAATTGTCCGAAACCGAATTGGAACCTGTGTTCCCTTCGAAATACAACCCTGTAACACTCCCTGCAAACGACGGATAGGTATTGGATAAATTGTAAATAGTATTGCCTGTCACGGTTCTTGTATAAACACCTTTCAAGGCGATTCCACTTACAGAAGCAATACTGTCAGGGGCAGTATTGGCATTGGCAATGGTCAGGTCGCGAATGATATTGTTGTTTATTGAAGCTGTAGAAGTGGAGTATATACCACTGATAAAACCGGAAGTGCCTGCCGTGCCATTGGTAGTACCATTAGCCATATTAGCTATTGTGTTATTGTTAATGGTTGTTGGAACACTGGAATATATTCCATAAACCCTTTGAGCCGATGTAGTACTGGCAGAACTGCTATGAATACTGTTTGCAGTTGTAGTACTTCCTATTATATTATTGCTTACGGTAAGGGTTCCCGCAGTATTGTATATTCCGTAAAAATTGGTTTTCTTAGTGGCATCGGTATTTATAGTGGTAATAGAGCCAATATTATTGTTTTGGATATTTATTGTTCCTGTACTATAATTCCGTATTCCAACAACTAAAGCATCGGTTGTATTGGATATAGTAATAGAACCTGTTCCGGTAGAAGCTCCAATAGTATTCGAACTAATATCTGTATTGCCGTTTCCAATCCGATAAATACCATTAAAATCAGCAGATGAAGGATTACTCCAGGCAATATTTTGTACGGTGTTATTTTGTATTATACCATCACTGACTGTAATTCCAGTAAAAGAGTTTGAAAACGCAGAGATCGGTTTTGTAAAAGCTGTGCCACCGCATAGGGGTGCGCTTCCTCCTATATAGTTTCCGATAGCTGTATATGTGCTACCATTTAACTGAATACCAACAAATGCATTGATAGTCGTAGTCACAAATGCAGTAGTTTCATAGATACTGTTTCCTGTTATAGTCCAGGCTGTTGTGTTTGTAGCACAAAAAATTCCTATACCAGATTGAGTGGTATTCCAAAAATCATAAATATTATTATTACTAATAGTGTTATTACTATTTGGTTTGCCTGAAGTTCCGGTAGACCTGATGGCCCGATAGGGTCTGTTTCCATTTGCATTGGTAATATCATTGTTATCAATTGTATTGTTATTGTTTCCTGTTGTTGTAGCTGTGTAGAAAAAGATGATACCTCCAACAGTAGTCGTACATGATCCTTTTAGCGTACAATATTTCACCGTATTGCTTGTGGCATCGTTTATATATCGTATGGTTGAAGTTCCTGAGGTGGCTGATGTGCTTGTGTTTGTAATAGTAAGGTCTTTGGTAGAGCCCGTAGCATATACCCTACCATCAATGGTAACATTATCGGCACCGTTTAAATCGATGAGCGGCGCTGCAAGATTACCGCTTATGGTGAGGCCGGTTAGGGTGGGGTAAATGTTAACAGAGGTGTAGCTGGTACTGCCACCACTTGCATACAACACTGCTGAAGCTGTTTCGGTAGTATTGTCAATAATTTGAAGTGTAATAGCGCCGGTGATAGTGCCGGCATTAATGGCATCAAATGCAGCTTTCAGTGTAGCGTAATTGCCACCTGAACCAACTGTGTAAGTGTCTGCATTTACATTTTGCGGAAAGATTCCGGCTACAAAAGCCAAAGCAAAAAAAACAGTAGTTAACTTTTTCATCAATATTTTGTTAAAAATTTAACAATGAATTTAACAATGGTATGTTCGTAAAAATCCGCCCAATGGACTGAAGGCAAAAAAAAAGTATCTGTTTTGTAGTCGTAAAAAACCTCAAACCATGATGCTTCTTAAGCTAGCATAAGCAAATATAAGAAACATTATTAAAAAGCAACTTTTATTAACAAAATTATTAAAATGATAGGAAGTAATATTTAATCTTTTAATACCATTCTATCCAGGAATCAATATAACCGCCTGAACCATCCATGGTTACCAAGTAATAATAGTTTGGTAAAACAATAAAGAAGGTATTTCTATTCCATCCATCTCCTCCGGAAACTGCAGATACTTTAGTTGTTGGCGACGTGGTGTTATCACATAATACTTTTGTTGTCCCTACTGCATTGTTTACAGTTATAATACTGACATACATTATTCTACCTGTTGTATTTTGATAGACCGTATTTAATGCACGTGCTAATTTTACTTGATTTTGTGTTGTAACGCTGCCGATCATCACCCAATTCGGTGTACCAGAGGTTCCTTTGTTGGAATAAAAGTTGTTGTCATCGGTGCAGAAAATAAGTAAACCGTTTGCAGGACTGCTTATAGCATTACGCTCTGTCATAGTCATTCGGGGGATAAGCACCCCTTTTGAAGTACTGCTTATATCCAGCATGGCTGAGGGATCAGGCACGATCACACCAGCACTGATACCAACACCTTGAGCAAAAGTTTGTGATGAAAAAAATAATATCACAAACATGGCGAAAAAGAGCTTTAATTTTTTCATAATAGGTTTGTTTTTACTGATTTTAATTTCTTGTGGAGACGAAGCATGCTTCGTCTGTACGATATGTATAGTTGTGTTTTAAAACAGCACGGGAACTTCTATTTATCAATACTCTGTTAAAAATTTAACAATGACATCTTCGTAAAAATCTGCCTGATGGGCTGAAGACAAAAGAGAAAAGCATCTGTTTTGTATTCGTCGAAAACTTCAAACCATGATGCTTCTTAATGGTAGCAAATGTAAATATAGGAAACATTCTTTAAAATGCACCTTTTTTTAAAATAAATTATCAAAATGATAGGAAACAATATTTTGGAGAAACAAAAAAGGCAACTTTTCGGGTTGCCTTGGACTATTTAAAGAGTGATAGAATTGAATTGGGTTTCTATCTTATTACAAGCCTCGTATTTTTTCCTTGTGTTTGATCAACTGCTTTTTGAGCGCTTCCATAGCCTGATCGGTTGCTTCCTCAAACGATTTTGCCTGCTTCTTGGCGAAAAGGTCGTAGCCGCGTACAATTAATCTGATCTCCACCATCTTATTATCCCGGCTTTCCGTATTCTCAAGTTTCAAAATAACCTCACTGCCGATGATCCCTTCATAGATGCTTAGCATCTTCTGTAATTTCTCCTTGATGAACGATTCCAGTTTACCGTCAGCTTTGAAATGTACAGAATTGATCTTGATGTTCATTCAAACCTCCTTTTTTATGCCTTTGGATGGGCTTGTTTATAAATAATCTTCAACTTTTCGATGGTATTGTGGGTGTAAACCTGGGTAGCCGAAAGGTTGGCATGCCCAAGGAGCTCCTTAACGGCATTCAGTTCAGCGCCATTGTTGAGTAAATGGGTCGCAAATGTATGCCGTAATACATGCGGGGAGATCTTCTGAAGCGTGGTCACCCGCGACAGGTATTTCGTAACGGCACGGTAGATATAACGCGGATAGGATTTTTTACCACTATCAGTAATGAGAAGCCAGGGATCATCAAGGTTACCTGATGGTCCTGGAAATTCCGTGTTTTCAAGATAAGTCTTTTTCCCTTGTAAATATGTCTTCAAAAAAACAGCAAATTTACTGGAAAACGGAATTAACCGTTCTTTATTTCTTTTCCCCAGAACCTTTAAGGTCGATTGATGAAAATCGATATCCGTTTCTTTCAGGTTGATCAGTTCCGACAAGCGCATCCCGGTTACATAAAGAATTTCCAGGATAAGCTGATCGCGCAGGGCTGGGAATCCTGTCCCGAAATTTATTGTTTCGAAGAGCATAGCCATCTTTTCCTTTTCCACAAACGAAGGTAATTTTTTTGAGATTCTCGGGGAGATGATTTTCCGCATCGGATTGATGGAAACCTTACCCTCTCTCAGCAAGAATTTATAGAATGATTTCAGGGTGGTGAGTTTCCGGTTGACGGAACGGGGAGATATTTTTTCTTCCATCAGCAATACCAGCCATGAACGGATCATGGGATGGGTTACCTCTTGGATATCACTTATATTATATTGTATATCAAGGAAGGAAAAAAACTGGTCGAGGTCGTTACGGTAGGCTGATACGGTATGTGGAGAGTATCTTTTTTCGTATTGTATGTAGTCGATAAACTTTTCCTTCTCCATCATCCATCAAAAAATAAAAAGAAATCTTGCCGATCTCCAACCAAAGGATAAATATACGAAATATTTCACCCTTGCAAAACTTCTTTTGTAATATTTTTTTGCTGATAGGAAAAAAACAGTCCTATTGAGGGAATTCAGGAAGACACGAAATCCGGCAGGCCGGTTCGTTGTATTACATGCCTTCCTCGGACTGCTGAAGTTGCTGGACGTAAATGGCTTTATTTACTCCCTCACGCCTTTTAATCGATGGCTTTGTGAATTTCTGGCGTTCGCGCAGTTCTTTAACCACGCCGGTTTTCTCAAATTTTCTCTTCAGTTTTTTTAAAGCTCTGTCGATGCTTTCACCTTCTTTAACAGGGACAATGATCATGTGTATGCGACTCTCTTTCTTTTAAAATGATGAATAATTATCCTGAAAACAGGGGTGCAAAGTTAAAAAGAGTTTTTGATAAACCAAGAAAAAACAACATCCACATCTCCCATCTCACAAATTCTTCATTATAAATTCCGTTATTCTGGTATATAGATGAAATGTAGTGTTCTTCCCGGCATAGATCCCATGGTTGCTGTTGGGGTATAATTGCATTTCAAACTGTTTATTGGCAGCTACCAAAGCAGTAATAAAATCGTAGGAATTCTGTGTATGGACGTTATCATCTGCCATCCCGTGAATGATCAACAGTTTTCCTTTCAGTTCGGCGGCATGGTTGATAGGCGAATTGGATTCATATCCCCTGGGATTTTCTTTGGGTGTTTGCATGAACCGTTCCGTATATATATTGTCATAATATTTCCAGTTGGTCACCGGGGCGACTGCAACACCCATTTTAAAATAATCGGCTCCTATGGTCATGCAGGAAAGTGTCATATAACCTCCAAAGCTCCAACCCCACATCCCGATCCGGTCTTTGTCGACAAAGGAAAGTGCACCCAGGTATTTTGCCGCATCGATCTGGTCGAGTGTTTCATACTTCCCGAGCTCCAGGTAAGTACACTTTTTAAATTCTTCTCCCCGGGCGCCTGTACCACGGTTATCCACGGAAACCACAATAATCCCGTTCTGTGCGAAAAGCTGATCCCACGACGACGCCATTCCCCATTGATTCTTTACGGTTTGAGACCCGGGACCCCCATAAATGTTAAATAAAACCGGGTACTTTTTTAACGGGTCAAAATCTAGCGGTTTCAGCATCCATCCGTTCAGTACTAACCCGTCATGCGTTTGAAAAGTAAAAAACTCAGCTTTAGCAAATCCATAATCCTTCAATGTTTCCTTTAGTTTTTCGTTGTCCTGGATTATCCGCACTTCTGAGCCGTCAGGTTTATTGACTGTAGTTATTGACGGAGTGCTGATATCCGACCATCGGTTAATAAAATAGATGAACTTACTGCTGAATTCCGGCACGTTGTACCCCTTTTTCGGTGTCAGGCAGGTTTTGTTTTTTCCATCAAGGCCGATGCTGTATACATTGCGTTCGAGGGGGGAAACTTCCGTAGAGATATAATACAATTTATTGTTCTGTTCATCAATACCGGCAATGTCGGTCACTTCCCATTTCCCGGAAGTCAGCTGCCGGACCGGTTTCCCTTCTATCGTATAGAGGTAGATGTGCTGGAAACCGTCTTTTTCACTGGTCAGGAGAAAACCGGAATTATTCTTCAGGAAATGCCAGTGATCATTGATTTCAATGTAGGTTTTATTCTCTTCTGTATAAATAACATGAGATGTGCCTGAACCCGCATCGGCAAGAAGCAGTTCAAGTTTGTTTTGGTGTCTGTTCATCCTGTAGAAGGCAAGGACATTGGGATCTTCAGTCCATTTTACCCGTGGGATGTAAATATCCTGTTCCTGTCCGATATCCACCTGGAATGTTTTCCCTGAATCTGCATTCCAGACAAAAATGCTGATCTTTGAATTATCCTCACCAGGTTTTGGGTATTTGTATTTATACTGCTCAGGATAGAGATCCCCGTAATATGTCAGCTGGTATTCCCTGACATTAGATTCGTCAAACCTATAATAAGCGATCTTTTTGCTGTCGGGCGACCAGAAAAATGCTTTGGAAAACGCGAACTCTTCTTCATAGACCCAGTCGGTGGCGCCATTGATGACCTCATTGATCTTTCCATCAGTCGTGATCTGCTGCTCCTTCCAGGATGAGAGGTCCACCATATATATATTGTTGTCGCGAACGAATGCAATTTTGGTTCCGTCAGGGGAAAAAGTTGCCAGTCGCTGCTTGCCATTTTTCGAAAGCAAGGTCAGCTTACCGGTGAGCAGGTCATAGAAATAATAATTAGCTCTTGAGGAATGACGATAGATGGCTTCTTCATCCGTGGAGAACAGGATCTTCGTTTCATCCATATTAAAGGAATAACTTCCCATCGAAATGGGAGCGGTATCCCCTACCGGAATGAGTTTTTTTGCAGTAACCAGCGTTTGAGTTAATTTCCCGGTTGCATATTCATATACGTTGAGACTGTCTTTTTTGAGCTGGCAATAATGTTCACCATCCTTCATCGAATTCATTCCTGAAACACCCCGGGAGGAAAATTTCCTGTTTTTGAAGATATCATCCAGGGTGATTTTTTTTGTTCCTGTTTGTGAGAATAAGGAAATGGTGGAGATGAGAAGCACGAGGGAAATAAGTTTTTTCATAAGAATTTCAATTTATTGATTTCTATTTTAAAAGAAAACGATTCATCATTCGGGTTTCCAAAGGTAAAAATAATCCAAGGAATTGAATAATTTTGTCACGCGTAACGCGTAACGCGTGACGATTATCTTTGTAACTTTCTATTATGAGAAAAGAAGTGGAAATAAGCAGTGTTTTTGGCGAAACTCTTGAGAAGCTGAAAGGGCAAGGGGTTATCCTACTGGCGGGTGATCCGCCCAACCCAATGACAATTGGCTGGGGTACAATCGGTTTCATCTGGGGAAAATTGATCTTCACGGTATTGGTAAGGCCATCAAGGTTTACCTATACACGTATGGAATCCTCTCCTGAATTTACCGTTAACCTGCTGCCGGATGCATTCTCCCGGCAGTTATCCATATGCGGATCAAAATCCGGAAGGGATGTTGATAAAATAGCGAAATGCGGGTTCAGCCTGGAGCGGGGGATACATGTCACAACCCCATTCATCCGGGAATCATCCATACATTTTGAATGCAGGATTGTTCATAAACATGATCTTCTACCGGAAACCCTTGATAAGGGGATTCTTAAGAAGTATTATCCGCAGAAAGATTTTCACAGGGTGTTCTACGGGGAAATTGTTGGAGTTTTTAAGGCAGACTAGCAGATGAGAAATAGCGAAATGGCGAAATAGCGAAAAATGATAAGTGAATAGTGAAAGTGCTCCATTACCTTATTGCCTGATGCCTGGAACCTGGAAAAAAAATCAGGATCTCCGATAATGAGATTTTTTTGTATTTTCGCGGCGAATTTCAATGGGATGGTAGCTCAGTTGGTTTAGAGCATCGCCTTGACAGGGCGGGGGTCATGGGTTCGAATCCCTTCCATCCCACGATAAATTTTAAGAAAATTATTTCCATTATCATTTTAATATTTATATCCTATACCACAAGAGTTTTCAGTATTGCCTCGCTCCCTGATTAGTAAAACATAACCGTTGGTATCGACTGCAACTTCAACCGGGTAAGTAAATCCACAAAAATTATAAGGCGAAAGTGTAGTTGTGTATGCGCCAACATCAGGTATTATAACTAAATCGTCAACTGCTACATTTGGGAAATCAACTTCGTTTTGAATTATATCTAACGGGGTGCATGTTGCACCTGTAAGAATTGCTGGTGAATGATGTTCGTATTCTTTTAAAGTACTTATATATGGTCCATGTGTTCTATAAAGTAACTGTCTTAATCCAAGATGATTAATTCCAGTGTCTAAAATTATGTATTTTTTGCCTTTTGAGTATTTAATATCTAAGACCGTACTTACTAAAATAGCTGATGTTGCAGTTAAATATCTACCACTTTCAAAAAATTTATATTTAACTCTGTCGATGAATTGTTTTTTACTTTTAAACAAATCAGCTAAACCGGTTTTTAATATATTCATGTTTAATCCCAATTGGTCTGGTGATTCTACTACGCCAAATCCTCCTCCAAAATCCAAGAAATCTAATTGATTGAATTCGTCTTTATGTTTTTCCGCAAATTCTATCAAAAATGATGTGTTTTGAATAATATTTTGAGCATCAAAAAACTGTGAACCAGCATACATAAAAAGTCCATTAATATTTACTTCATTCTTGTACTTTCTGATTAAGGGAATTACATTATTTTCGTCAATACCAAATTGAGAAGAAATACCTCCCATTTTTAATACAGAATTACGATTAGAGAAATCCGGATTAATCCTTAGTGAAATATTTAAACGTTGATTTGATGCACATGCAATGTTTTTTAAATCTTGTTCAGATTCGACATTGTAAGAGAGGATATGGTTCTGTATACCTAATAATATTGCTTCTTTACTTTTTATTGGCCCTCCTAACAAAATTCTGTCAGAATGAATTTTTGATTTAATGACGTGTTGTAATTCGCCGGCAGATGCTACCTCAAACCCCAAACCTGCTTGATTAAATAGATTTAAGACAAACGGATTAGGATTAGCTTTTACAGAATATAATAAGCGTGACTCATTAGGTAGGGCTCCCTGTAGTTCAATTATTCTATTATTTAGTTCATCAACGGTATAGATAATTAACGGTGTTGAAAATTTCTTTACTATATCAGCAATGTTAATATTGAGTTTAGACTGTAAATTGTGCATAACGACTTATTTTGCGTGAGAAAGTCATTGATTTATCTTTATTTGAATCTCATACATCAGATGGTTTATTGTTTTTTAATAAGAAATATTGACCTTTCTTAAATATTGGGGTAAAGGATTTTCCAAGCGAACTTTCTAAAAATTCATTCATCGCCAAATAGGCCCCATATAACAGAGGTGTCGAAGTGGGGTCTTCTGCAATAATAATACCACCTTCAGCTAATCTTACAGCGCATTTATTTAAAGCAGAGAGCGTTGGGTCATACATGTCAACATCAATATTTGCAACCGAAATTCTATCTATTGCTTCTGGTAATTCATCTGAGCAAATATTCCCTTCAATAAGTTCAAAAGGAGCTCCAGCATCTTTCAGGGTATCAGTAATATATTTCTTTGTCTCCCCGATGCCAAATAATTTATGGGTACCTTGCCATATAACGTCCTGACTATTTTTTGCTTCTTTATAATTGAATCCGTCAAAAGTATCCATAAGCCATGCCTTCCGTGATGCAACTTTGCTTACTTGTGATTGCTCATTTAAGAAGTTAAGGGCGGTCAAAGATGATCCACCAAGATAGACTCCGATTTCAACAAAATCACCGCGAATGTTTTTCGTTAGTTCAAGAGCTTCACACAAATTTTCGTGAACAATCATTGTCAGGTGAGAAATACGGTCAGATTTTTTCCATGTTTTTTGAATTGCATTATATGCTGATCTGTTAACAAATCGATAATCAGTTTTTGAGGAATCCTGATGAGGCATATACTTCCCTCCATGCTCTTTGATCTTTTTTAAAACAGGTAATGCGTCACTATCACAAGTGAAAAATATAAATATAAGAGAATTGGGAATCTCTTCAATGGGTATTTCATCAAGTGAAAATATAATTTTTCCTAAATCCGATATTCGATTGGGTAAACTATGGCAATCTGTAAGAACATATTTCTTATAATCAGGATATCTGTAGTTTGCAATTTTTAAATTTACCGGGTTTTCAAAAAGTTTTTCTGGTTGAACTCTGATAAATACATCTTGGCTTGGATCAATAATATCTTCAACTAACTTTTCCGTTTTTTCATTTAATTGTTCATCTGTTATTAATGACATTCTTTCGTCAAATTGATTTTTCATAATTTTTTTTCTTATAAGATTAATTACATGTTTAGTTGTCTATAAAATTGCCTCTGACGCCTTTGTTTGTACTGTTCATGTTTATTGCAATAAACGGATCATCGTTTGACTAAGATTTTTTTCCACCGGAAATGCGATAGAAAGCATACCCTGGGGTATGGTGGTCGAAAGTGCCGTGAACACCGATAGGTTTTTACCTGACTTTTTCATTTATTGGGCTCTTTGACAATATGAATGGTTAAATCTACAGAAACTTTATTAACGAACCCCATATAATGTTGCAAAAAAAAAATTATTGACATTTTCCGGGCATCACTCAATTTCAGAAAATCCGTAAAAAACTTTATTTTTTTTACAAAATCAATTATCTCCTTCATATTGATTGCATTACGATGATTTTATGAAAATTTGTGAATAAAGCAGGTTAAGGCTGTTTAAAAAAAAATCTACCTTTGGCTACTACAAAATAACATTATCCATATGGAACTCCCTTTTGCAGAATCCTACCGGATCAAAATGGTTGAATCCATCCACCGCAGCACAAGGGCGGAACGCGAACAATGGATCAAAGAAGCCGGATTCAACCTGTTCAACCTGAAGAGTGAGTATGTTTTCGTTGATCTCCTTACCGATTCGGGAACAGGGGCCATGAGTGACCGGCAATGGAGTGAGATGATGCTGGGTGATGAAAGTTATGCCGGGGCCTCTTCCTTTCACAAATTCAAGAACGCAATATTGGAGATCACCGGGTTTGAATACGTACTTCCGACCCACCAGGGTCGTGCTGCAGAAAACGTACTGTTTTCGGTACTGGTAAAGGAAGGCGACTTTGTGCCGGGAAATTCCCATTTCGATACTACCAAGGGCCATATTGAATTCCATAAGGCAAAGGCAGTAGATTGCACTATTGACGAGGCTTTTGATACAACGCTAATACATCCTTTCAAGGGAAATGTCGATCTTGCCAAGCTTGAAAAAGTACTTAAAGTAAACGGGAAAAAAGTTCCCTTCATCATCATCACCATTACCTGTAATTCATCGGGTGGACAACCTGTTTCCATTGAAAACCTGAAGGCTGTGCGGAAGCTTGCCGATAACTACGGAAAAATGATCATCCTGGATTCCGCCCGCTTTGCCGAAAACGCCTATTTCATCAAGTTGAGGGAAGAAGGTTATCAGCATAAAACCATTCGTGAGATTGTGAGAGAGGTATTCTCCTATGCTGATGCCATAACCATGAGCGCCAAAAAGGATGCCATTGTGAATATAGGCGGTTTCATTGCCATGCGCGAAAAAGAGCTTTTGTGCAGGGCAAGTGTATTCGAGATCATGTATGAGGGTTTTATAACATACGGAGGGCTTGCAGGCCGTGACCTGAATGCCATTGCGCAGGGGCTCTACGAAGCCACGGAATTCGACTACCTTGAAACACGTGTAAAACAGGTAGAATACCTGGGCAACAAACTCCTTGGCTTCGGGATCCCGATACAGCAGCCGATAGGAGGTCATGCAATCTTTGTGGACGCAAAACGCTTCCTGACCCATGTAAGAAAGGAAGAGTATATCGCACAGACACTGGCAGTGAATCTCTACATTGAAGCCGGGGTGAGGGGTGTTGAGATAGGGACCTTACTGGCTGACCGTGACCCGGTGACCCGCGAGAACAGATATCCTAAGCTTGAGCTTATGCGGCTTGCCATCCCCCGAAGGGTTTATACCAATAACCATATGGACCTCGTTGCCACTGCCTTGAAAAATATCTGGGACCGTCGAAACACCATCAAACACGGCTTCAGGATCGTCCGTGAAGCCCCGATTCTGCGGCATTTCACTCTTGAACTGGAAAGGATCTGAGAAAATTGAAGGGTGTATATAACTGACCAAGGTCAGTTTTAACTTTATCAAGAGACAATACCCAGTTCAATAATACTCCTCCCCGTTTTTGTTAATACCAACGATTTAATAACATACCCGCAACAGGCAAACAACTCTGTATATTCCTGCAAGGTCCTGTCCTGCCCTCCTACCAAAATAAAGAAGTTCATGTCCATCCATGGAACGATGCTTTCGGCGCTCGTATCGTCGCTCATCAGGTGTTCGATAACCAACACCCGTTTTTGCTCAACATCAGGTGAACTACTTATGGCCAGGTGCACATTCTTCATAATATGCTTTACCTTTTCTTCTGGCCAGTTGTGAAGTATATTCTTCAATGTGTAGATATCGCCTTCTGTTGGAACAGATTGAAAAAAATCTCCCTCCTGCAAAGTTATCCTTTCTGTTATAGCTTCAATAGGTAATTTAACAGAAGCCAATGTTTCCTTAAGATCGAAAATGGTGCCCCGGATAGATGGATTTGCTTCTAATATGGCCTTAATGAACGTACCATGGCCTCCACCTATATCTATGATATGCTTATATATACTGAAGTCGTAGTTTTTTGCAATGTTTTCATTCTCTATTACGGAAAGGTTTGTCATTGCTTTCTGGAATACTTCCAATAACTCAGGCTTGTCTTTCAAATAATCCAGAGAACCATTTTTGTGTGTATCTGAGAATCCATCGCTACTTCCAGACTTTAGAACATCAAGTATTTTGCCCCATGGCTCGTATCGGTAAAACACACCATTTAACTTGGCTGCATCGCGTTGACTATAGGGATGGTTGCTTTGCAGGTATTTTCCAAATTCGGTCAATGTTATCTCTTTTGTAGCAACATCTAAATTTATGAATTGAAGTTGCTCACAACAACGTAAGAACCTAAAGAGATTCTTAGGTTCAATGGCTGTTTGGCCTGCAAGGTATTCCAGGTTTTTCGCGCCATCCTGAAGCTTATCGGCGAGCCCCAGTTCAGCAAATGCATATGTTATGCATGTTTGCCAGTTTCCATAGATCAGTCCCCGCATACGGTCAATAAATGCTTCTTGTGTTTGTTCCATATTAATTCGTTCTATGATTCATATAAATTGCTGTTGCAGATTATGCAGTACTGTTCATATTTATTGCAATAAGCCGATCATCGTTTGACTAAGATTACTTTCTGCTGGGAATGCTATGGAAAGCATCCCCCCGGGGATTTCAACCGAAAGTGCCATGAACACAGATAGGTTCTTAAAGCGGCACTGGCGTATCAGTTTCGGTTCTGTTCTCAGGGTTTCAACAAATTCAATCTCATACCACTCTGCTGGTACGCGAAATCCGAGGCCGATGACCTTTCCCGCGGCCTCTTTCGCGGTCCAGAGGACGTGAAAAAGCTCAAGAGAATCTCCTTCCCGTCTGCACAGATCTTTTTCATTATCGCTGAGAATGGACGATATGATTTTCCTGTTTTTTTCCATGATGGTTTCCACATCCACTCCCATAGGTATAGATAAAGGGAAACATAATCCTGCATTCCATAATTCTTCATGTGCTATGGAAACTGCATAAGGATAGGCCAGGTTTTTAAGGAAAGGCTCACCAAGAAAAGTTGTTGCAATTTGCAGGTTTGCCGGCGAAATATCAGGAAAGAGTTGATTCACGGCCATCTTTGCCGCAATCCTTCCATGCAGGAATGATCTTCTCCGTATATCTAATGCATAACCATTCCCGGTTTTTATCTCTTCAGGATGAAGCAGTTTGAGCGATTTATCGTTAAGCTCCTCGTCATTAAATGAGGAAAAAAGAGCGAGGCTGGCTGCCAGTTCTTCATTGCCGGAAGTAAACCGGACCAGGGATTGAAAAACTCCTCTTTGTTTTTCCATAGGTTTGTATGTGAAACGCTCTGATTTTATAAACCAGGATTCACCCATTTCATCAAGGCACATGCCAGGTCTTTGACGTATGGTTGAGCAATAATCGAAACATGATTGCCCGGGATATTCACTATTGAAAGATCCTTTCTGATCCAGCGTCCCCAATCCAGGTCAGCTGTCCGGAATGGAATTTTGCTATGGTCATCAAGCGGTGGTAAAGTATCCACCGCCCGGATCAGCAGGGTTTTCCCATCGAAGGAGCCCGGGCGGCAAGAAGAGGTAATTTCATTATGATGGATCATCAGTTCCAGATATCCGTGAAAATCATCAATTCTCATATCCGGTGGTACCAGGTTAACCGACTTAAAAGCAGTCAGGAAGACTTCGGATTGCTCTTTGGAAGTCTTTCCGGTCAGATTAGCAGCGCTGATCTCAAGAGGGCGCCCCACAAGATGGGCCACTTTCCCTGCAAAGGTCAGCATCCGTTCAACAGGATCCATATGTTTGTTTTCCTTCAGGCCTGATTCTTCAATGGGCGCCAACTGGTCGATGATCATCAGCCGGGGACACATTCCAGATATTTCCGCGACCTGCTTGGCCATTTCAAAGGCGATCAGCGCCCCCATCGACCATCCTGCAAAAATCACATCATCTTTGCAGTCCGGGAGATTGATCTCTTGCAGGTAAAAACCGGCTATATCGCCAACGGTATCCACCTTTTTACCATACAACCCTGTCGCCTGCAGCCCGTAAACAGCATATTCCTTTCCCAACTCCCTGGCCAGTTCAAAATAGCAAAGCACGTTTCCACCGGCAGGGTGTACAAGGAATAATTGCTTTTTGCCATTGCCTGGTCTGATGGGAACCAGAGAGATTGTTTGCTGAATACTGCCTGATTTCCGGAGAAGTTCAGCCAGTGTCATCACACTGTCCCGTTCGAATAATGTGGATAACGGAAAGTGAATGTGAAATACCTTTTCAATCGCGGCAAACAGCTGAATGGCAAGAAGGGAATGACCGCCCAGATCAAAAAAACCGTCTTCAATTCCAACCTCTTCCTGTTTCAGGATCTCCTTGAAAATGTTGACAAGCATCAACTCGGTCAGATCACGGGGTGGAGAATATGATTTAATCTGATCCACCGTCTTTTCAATCATCCCGTTTAAGTCTTTTAAATCTATCTTCCCATTGGATGTGAGCGGGAAATGATCCAAAACACGGATTACAGAAGGGATCATGTAGGAAGGAAGATGACGGGAAAGCCACTGCATGAGGGCTTGCTCATCATAAACAAAGCCCTGCCTGATAATAATTGCAGCCTCGACGGAATTAACCGATGCTGTATTCTCCGGAATGAGAATAACAGCTTGTTCAATGGATGGAAAACTGTTCAGGATATTCTCAATTTCCCTGGTTTCAACACGATATCCCCTGATCTTTACCTGGTGATCTTTTCGCCCCTGAAACACCACTGATCCATCCCCGTTCATCCTGCCAAGGTCGCCGGTGAAGTACATCCGTTCCCCCGGACTGAATGGATCGTCGGCAAATTTCTCACGTGTCAGTTCAGCCTGGTTCAGGTATCCCCTTGAAACATTCCTTCCGCTGAGAACGATTTCGCCGGAAATACCTTTCGGAAGCAGGTGAAGTCCCTGATCAACGATATAAACCGCTGTGTTATCCAGCGGGAAGCCGATAGGAATCGCGATATTTTCATCAACAGTATTAAACGGGACCTCATAGGTCAATGAACCTATTGTTGCTTCCGTTGGACCATAATGATTGATAATTCGGAGGTTCGGGGCAAGGCTCCTGACACGCCGGACAATTCCGGCAGTGCATTTTTCTCCTCCCATTATAAGTAGTTTCCTTGGCAGCAGGTTTTCGGCCTTTGAGGAATGGAGTAAACTTGCAATATGGGAAGGAACAATCTTAAGACAATCGATCGTTTGCCGGCTGAACCAGCCGGCAAGCAGCGAGGCATCGGTTGAATGATCTTCCGGGATCATAACTACCTCACCGCCATGAATCAGAGGGGGGAAGATCATCGTATTTCCCAGGTCGGCCGCGATGGATGAAATGGTCGCAAACGAATCTCCTGCCTTCATATTCATACGTTGCCATACGGTCTTTGAATAATTCAGTAATTGATCAAAACCGATGCAAACTCCCTTGGGAGTGCCGGTGGTACCGGAAGTATAGATTATGTATGCAAGGTCATCGGGACCTTGGGCCTCTGTATCAGGTAATTTCTCCCCAGTCTCATGTTCATTCATTGCCTCCTCAAACTGCAGAACCGGTAATCCGGTACATCCCAGTGATGCCGTAAAATTCTCAGTGCTGATGATCAGCTTCAGGCCGGCATCTTTTGCAATGAACTTCATCCGTTCCTCCGGAATATTTATATCCAAAGGAACATAAGCTGCCCCGGTTTTAAATAATCCCAATATGGTCAGTATGAGAGAAGCATCGCGCGGAAGAAACAATCCGACAAGGTCTCCCTTCCTGACACCGTGTCTGGCAAAAACAGTCGCAAGGCGATCGGAACCTGTATCAAGTTCCCGGTAGGTAAGCTGACGATGGATGTCACGCAAAGCCTTGTAATCAGGGGTTGACCGTATCTGTGCCTTAAATTCCCCCATCCAGGTCATAGGCAAAGAAGTGTCACGGTCAATAAAAATGGAGGTGTTCCCTAAGCGAAACGAACGTTCATCTGCAAGGTAATATTCTAACCTGCCGATCTCTTCTTCAGGATGGCCGATCACAGATGTCAAAAGGATCTTGTAATGATTCAGAAGCTTTTGAACTGTTATCGGAAGAAAGATATCGCGGGAGTAGGTAACCGAAAGGATCAGTTCATGGTTCGCTTCCTCAACCCAGAAATTCAGGTCAAATTTGGAATAGGAATAATCTATGCTCTCAGGTTTGATCACTAACCCCTTGACGCTATATAGCGATGGGATATTCTGATGAACAAAATGAACCTGGAACACAGGATTTGTATTCAGGTTCCGGTCAGGATTCACTTCTTCGATCAATTTCTCAAAAGGAAGTTCCTGCCGCATAAAAGCTTGCTGGCAATAGGTCTTTATCTCTTTCAGGAATGTTATGGCAGTCATTTTTTCATCTACTTTCAGTCTCAGCGGTAATGTATTTATAAACAGCCCCATAGTCTGCTGGAATGAAAGCTGATTGCGTCGTGCAACAGGTACACCAATCATGATCTCCTTCTGCCCACTGTATTTCGACATCAACAGCCCGAAAGTTCCAAAGAGCAATTGAAACATGGTAAGGTTTTCACGTTGACAGAATTGCCTTATTTCTTCTGCCTCCGTTGCATGAATGGAATTAACCTCCTTGCTTCCACGATGCGACATGACTGCAGGCCTTGGAAAGTCCAGAGGGAGACGAAGGGGTTCCGGTAAGTCTGCCAGCTGAGCTTTCCAGAATTCAAGTTGTTCTTTGTATGCGGAAGTTCCCATCCAGTCCTTTTCCCATTTCACAAAATCTATATACTGATACTCCGGGACTGGGAAAGGGGAAGGTCCTTTGTTTTCCAGTGCTGCATAGGTCATCGAGAGTTCTTTTGCAAACAGGGCATTCGACCAGCCATCGGAAATAATATGATGAGGGTTGATCAGCAACATGTATTCCAGATCGCGCAAATGGAGCACTTTGAACCTGAGCAACGGAAGCTGGTCCAGGGGGATGGAAGTTTTACCCTGTTCAACTGCTTCGGCCATGGCCATGGATTCCCTATCGCTTTCCGGAAGATGCCGGAGATCTTCATAGATTATTTCTGGTTTGCCGGAAGGATGGATGTGCTGTACCGGCATCCCTTCCTTTACGTGGAATGAGGTGCGAAGGATCTCGTGCCGTTCGGTCAATATGCCCAGGCTTTGACCCAGCATATCAATATCCAGGGGAAACACGGCCGAAATCCTTAATGCTACCGGGTTATTATAAATGGCTTCTCCCTCGGTAAGATTGTGAAGGAACCACATCCGCTCCTGGGCCTTCGATAATGGATAGATCCCATCGGGATTCCTCTCCATTTTGGCAGGTTTGCCGATCCGTGGGGCAGAATCATCCCTCCCCTTTCGGAGCAAGGATTTTAGCTGATCGGGGCTTAATCCCGATAGTCTTTCATTCAGTGATTTTTCCTCCTTCGCCATCTTATAAAACCATCAGGGGTATGTCAGCACCAGTTTTCCGATATGTTTTGAGCGGGATAATGTGTTCATTGCTTCTTTGATCTGCGCCAAGGGAAAGGTCTGACAGGGGATAGGTTTAAAAACACCGGCATCGAAAAGTGCGACGATCTCCAGGAGTTGTTCCTTCAGTTTCCGCGGCTGTATCAGGTATAATGAAATATCGAGGACTGTAAAAGTGATGCCTCTCCTGAACAGGTTCATCGGGAGAAGCGTATTTCGGACAATGTCTTTTTTATCGATCTGAATGAATCTGCCGAAAGGTGAAAGTATCTCCATCCCTTTCATCATAGCATCTCCCGAAAGCGTATTTAAAACAACATCGACTCCCCTACCCCCCGTTAATTCCATGATCTCATCACCGAATGCCACAGATCTCGAATCCATGGGATGTCTGATACCCTTTTGCTTCAGGAACTCTCTTTTCTCGGGGGACCCTGCTGTGGCGAATATTTCTGCTTTCTTCCACGAAGCGATTTCGAGTGAAGCAAGTCCGACCCCCCCGGTTGCAGTATGGATCAATACGGATTCGCCTTCGGTAAGGTTCGCCAGTCGCACCAATCCTGAGAAAGCCGTTAAGAAAACCGTAGGAATAGCCGCAGCTTCCACAAAAGTCAGCGCCGAAGGTTTAGGAACTACCTGAAGTTCCGAGACGTTGAAAACATTGATAAAATGGCTCTGCGGCTGCACTTTTCCGTCAATGAAGGTACCGGCCGATAAGGTAATCACTTCGTCCCCCTCTCTGATCCCTTCTACTCCGGGCCCCACACGGGTAACTACTCCGGCAAAATCAGATCCCATATTGGAAGGGACACCTGGAGCTTCAGGATACTGGCCCATAGCGATCATCAGATCCCGGTAATTAAGGCCTGAAGCTTTTGTATTTACCTGTACGTAACCCGCGGGAGGGTCAGCAGCCACGGCCTCTCTGAAACTGATATTCAGTGAACCGGGATTACCGAAATCGCAGGAGAAACTGTCAAACTCCGGCTGCTTGTTCTGTGCCGCCTTGCCTGCTTCTTCCTCGCTTTTTCCTGAAGAATAGCCAAGCCGTCTCAGAAAGGCTTTCTTTTGCTCGGGACTGAGGCCTGCGATCTTTTTTAACAGTTCATCATTGTTCATTCTCAATCTCCTTCAACATGGCTTCAATTTCATCTGATCCTTTCAATGCAATGATCATCTCCACAATCCGATCCGATAATCCTTTAACAGTAGGGTTCTCAAAGAACACATTCGGTTGGAGCTCGAGATCGAACTCATCGGCAATATTGGAGATTGTTTGTATGGCCAGGAGCGAATTCCCTCCAAGTTCCATAAAAGTGTCATTCACTCCGATCTTTTCAATGCCAAGGATACCTTTCCAGATAGTAGCCACAGCGATTTCGATTTCGCTCGAGGGCGCCTCGAAGGGAGTCGATAAAGCCGGGCGTTCATAGGCGGAGGCTTTTTCACTCTTCTCGTCCTCCTTCTCCTGCTTTTCCTTTTTTTTGTATGATGGCCTCTCCTCGAGGATGTCCTGGTTCAGATCGGTTGTATTGATAACAAGTTGAGGGAACTGCTTAAATGTGAGAAGTCGTTTGAACACTTCAACGCCCTCTTCCGGCAAAATATCGTTCTTTCCTGCGAAGTAACTGGACTCCTGGGCAGGTTTCTGCGCTGCATCTTTGGACATCGAATTTTTGTAAACTCCGAGATTCTGCTTCAGGCGCTGGAAGGAAACCTGCCCGATGCTTAAAAGTAGGTGGTTCTCCAAATCTATGAGCTTCACTTCAAATTTCAATTCTTCATCTTCTGATTCCCAGTCTTCATTGATTGTAAGGTGGCACCAGAAATGTGCAGGCAGGGGATGGTAAACTTCAATATTTTTATATGAGTAAGGGAGATACAGATTCATGTCAACATACTGTATACAGCTTGATGTAGCTACATCAAGCATAGCCGGATGAAGGGTGAAGTATTTCAGATCATCAAGGAACTCATCCCTGAGTTTGATTTCAATGAGAAACTCCGTCCCGTTGTATTGGGCTGACCTCTTACAATCCCAGCGGTTATCGTATTTCAAAACGGATCTGTTTTCTTCATTCATCAATTCAAGGAAGTGAGGTATGTTGTCGGTCTTTCCTCCGATTCGCTTTGATAGTTCCTGAATGTTGATGCTCAAAGATGGCAATTCTGAAGATATTTTGAATTCCCCTTTAACGTGATCCATCCAGACCTCCCGGGCAGATTCGCCTTTTACTTCCTTACTGCTGATCCGGAATGACAATGCATCGCCAGAAGGCTTCACAAGCAAGCGTACATTCCTGGTGATACCTGCGTCATAAATGAGTGGCGTCACGAATGAAAAGTTCAGGACTTGAATACGACCTGCCGGATGTTTGATTTTGGTATATTGGTTGAGTATCTCCAGTGTAGTGATCCCTAGAAATGCCGGTTTCCCCGAAAGACGGTGAGAGCTTAACACCCAATCACGTTCGGGATCAATATCGACCTGATAAATATCCTGATCATGATCTGAAGATTGAAATTCCAGCCGTATTTCGTTCCTGATATCCGTTTGTTTTAAAACCTTCCCCGATTGCAACTGCTGCTTCTTTTCGGCTTTGGTTCTCTCCCAGTTGGCGCCCATACCAATTATTCCCCATTGGCCCCAGTTGATGGAAAGCGTGCCGTCGCCCGTTAGCCTTTTTCGGTATTGTGCAAAGGAATCCATAAATGAATTGGAACTGCAATAATCAATCCTGGCGGCTTCCCCGAAAATAGAAGAGACAGAGGAGAATAGGAAGAAGAAATCCAACTGCTTCTCCTTAAAAATATCATGAAGGATCAGTGTCCCATGTAATTTGGATTTCAGCACAAGGTCGGCAAGTTCCTTTTCCTTCAGGGCAATGACCCCGGCTCCTGGCATACCTGCCGAATGCAGCACCCCCCTGATTGGTCCATGTTCCTTCTCTATTCTACCAACCAGATTCCCGGTCCCTTCATAATCCGAGGCATCCAGTTGAGCAAGGATCACAGTTGCACCCAGTGATTCCAGCTCCATGATATCGCGCACGCGCATGGCGCCAAAGTCATCAGGGCCTGCCGTTTCGGCAATCCTCTGCCATTCACTGCGTGGAGGGATTGGTGAGCGATGAGTCAATACCAGATTGGCTTTTACCGAACGGGCAATAAATTTTGCAAGTTCCATCCCAATTCCGCTTACACCGCCCGTGATCAGGTAAACCCCATTATCGGTCAGAGATTTCTCTGTAAGACCTTCATTTTCGGGGCAAACAGGCGTGTAATCTTCAACCCAGCGGTAACCATGGCGGTATGCAACAATGTTTTCATCCGCTGCAAGACGGCACTCGCTGATCACGGCAGAACTCAATTCTTTCAATAGCTTAGATTTCGAAACAGTAGGGAGGTCGACCAAACGGGCAATAATCCCGGGATGCTCCTGTCCTATAACACGGGCAGCACCAACACACAGGGCCTTTTCAGGTGCAAGCACTTCCTCACCTGTGACATTAAAAAGATGATTGACTGCGAAAAGCAGGAACTGGTTTTTCACGAGACCTTCGATGATGAGTGCCTGCTCAAGATACAAAGGACTGTAAAAATGGTCTGCCGCCAACTGCTCAGCATAAATCGGAGCCAGATGGCCTGTTAAAGGTTCCTTACTGTAATTCCAGGCAAAAATGACCTTGTCTGGATTCCAGTTTTCTGATTTAAGTGACTTGATAAGCTTAATGTAATGTTCCTTTCGGCCGGGGTCAAGGGTAAATCCTTCCTTCTCACGGGCAAAGTCTGGGCCTTTCTTTACAGTGAAGCAGCTTAAACCAGCAGCATTCAGCTCATTGGCTATTTCACAGCACAGGCCTAGTTCATCATTAAAGAGCAGCCAGCAAGCCTTTTCCGAAGCCTGTTCGGCAACAGCCATGCCATTGACCCGTATCTGCTGAGGAGGAGCAGTCCTTCTCCAGCCGGGAATGTAGAACCATTGATCGATGTCGGATTTCTTTTTGTTTTCTGATTTGGCTTTGGCCCCGCCCTTATGCGAGAAATCGATGATATATGGTTTGCGTTCGAAGGGATAACCCGGATAAGAGATCAGTTTTCTCCTGCTTTTATCAAACAGCTCCCATTTAAAATAATCTCCGCTTGCCCAGATATGGCCGAGAGAGGAATAAAAATAGATCAAAGGATCGGCATTGTTCTCCAAGGCAGGAATTGTACTGATGACCTCATGGGGAGTGTCTTTTGTAAGCTGGCGTTTTACAGCCGATTCGAGGGACTGACCCGGACCAGATTCCACAAAAACAGCAGGAGCCGTATCAAGACATAGTTTAGCTGCATCCGCAAAGCGCACGGTTTTCCGAACATGCTTTACCCAGAAATCGGGATTGGTCGATTCTTCTGCAGTTAACCATTGTCCTGTCACCGTGGAAGCGATCGGGATCGTCGGGGCTGAAAGTCTGATTTCCTTGAAAAATTCCGCGAATGCAGGCAAAGCCGGTTCCATCATGGCGGAATGGAAAGCATGCGAAGTAGGGATTTTCTTGTTAAATGTTTTGGTTTTGTTGAGTTCAGAGGCAAACCGGTCAATTATGTTTTCAGGACCGGAAGCAACGCATAATCCGGGACTGTTTAAAACCGCGATTTCAAGTCCATCCGGAAGCATGGGACCCAGCTGTTCCTCGGGAAGCAGAATTGCCAGCATAGCTCCACCGGGAAGAGCCTGAACAAGGCGGCCCCTCCGGGCAACGGCCTTCAAGGCATCTTTCAACGAAAAAACTCCTGAGATCGTGGCTGCCACATATTCTCCAACACTATGTCCGATGAGCATGTCGGGCTGAATACCCAGTGATATTAAAAGCTGTGCCTGGGCATAACTCACCATGAACAGCACCGGTTGGGTAATATATGTTTCGTTAATCTTCAGGGCAGCAGTTTCCTCATCGGCGGCAGCAGGGAATAGGACAGTACGGATGTCAAATCCCAGTTCTTCCTTTAAAATCATGGAGCATTCATCTATGGTTCTTTTGAAAACCTCGTGGGTCTTGTATAAAGGCAACCCCATATGGATATATTGATTTCCCTGGCCGGGGAACATAAAAACGACCGGTCTTTTCTCCGGTGATTTGATTGTATTGGCCTTCCGTGTGCAAAGAGCGGATAACAGTTCGTCCTTGTTCCGGAAAGCAATGGCTGCCCTGTTCAGAAAATGGTGCCTTCCATAACGAGAAGTATAAGCTATCGCATGTGGGTCAATATCAGGAAATGATTCGATAAAGCTTTTAATGTTTGCCTGGGCAGCAGAAACTGCTTCATGACTGCGACCCGAAACCAGGAGCAGATCACAGGGAAGTTTGTTAGTTTCCATGCTGTCAGATGGAGGTTCCTCAAGAATAACACAGGCATTTGTCCCGCCCACGCCAAAAGCGTTCACCAGGGCACGAAGCGGTGTACCATTCTGAGGTTGCCAATTCCTGAGTTCGGTGTTGACAAAGAACGGGCTATTGGGAAAATCAATCTTCGGGTTTACTTCATTAAAATGCAGGGAGGCAGGGATTTGTCTGTTCTTAAGGCAAAGAGCAGTTTTTATCAGACTTGCGGCACCCGATGCGATATCTGTATGCCCTATGTTTGTTTTCACGGAACCGATTGCACAATATTGTTTACGGTCAGAATATTGCCGGAATGCCTCCGAAAGGGAGGCGACCTCAATGGGATCCCCTATAGGTGTCGCGGTTCCATGAGCTTCGACATAAGTGATGGTGTCGGCAGATATTTCTGATAAGGCAAGGACTTCGGTGATGACCTCTACCTGCCCTTCAACCGAAGGAGCAGTGAATCCTGCTTTCTTGTTCCCGTCATTATTAATGGCGCCGCCCAGAATCACAGCATAAATGTTATTGTGATCACGGATGGCATCTTCCAGGCGTTTCAGTACGACAACTCCGCATCCCCGGCTGAATACGGTTCCGTTGGCATCCTTGTCAAATGTCCGGCAATGCCCGTCGGCCGATTCCATACCTCCGGCCTGGTAAAGATATCCATGTTTTTCGGGTAATTCTATCGTTGATCCTCCTGCAATAATCATGTCACTCTGATAATTCATCAGGCTGTTAATCCCCAATACCACAGCCACCATGGAAGTGGAACAGGCGCACTGAACATTCACACTGGGACCGGTCAGGTTGAGCTTATACGATACCCTCGTAGTAACATAGTCTTTGTCGTTGCTGGTAACAATGGATGCCCCGCTTGCATTTTTCTTTACCCAAGTGTTTTCCATCATCTCAACAAGATGCAGGGGAGTGCCTGTGCCTCCGAAAACCCCGATTCGTTCTTTGGTATTATAGGGATCACAACCGGCATCTTCCAGCGCATGCCATGCACATTCCAGAAAAATTCGTTGCTGTGGATCTATCAATTCAGCTTCGCGGGGTGTAATTCCAAAGAACTCGGCATCGAAATACTCTGCTCCATTAATAATGCCGCGATTCCTGATATAATTCGGTTGCCGGAAAACCGCAGGGTCCACTCCGGATGCAATCAGATCCTCATCTGTAAACGTGGTCAGGGTTTCGACTCCATCCAACAGGTTTTTCCAGTATTCATAAATGTTCCTTGCACCGGGGAGCCGGCAATCCATACCTATTATGGCAACTTTGCCTTCCAGGTTTATTACTTCGTTTGATTGCACCGTATGTTGGTTTTATCATTGATTATTATCGGGGAAAATTCGTTTGCCGATCTGTTGCCTGATATTTTTTTTGCGCAATGCAACACGTTTTGCAACATCGGTATTGGGATGATCCGGTTTCTCCTTGTATAAAAAGGTTGCAAGGCTGCGGATTGTAGGATAACGGAAAAGGTCGACAATGGTGACTTCCTCCTTCAGTTTTTCAGCAATCAGGTCTTTAAGTTTAACAAGAAGTAACGAGTGACCTCCAACTTCAAAAAAATTATCTTGTGACGTGAATGACTCATGATCCAGTATCTCTTTCCAGAGCCCAGTCAGGCCCACCTCTGTCTTATTCATGTGTCGATGAATGAATTCCGGAATTTTAGGCGCTTGTGGACGAAGATTCATCAATGACTTAAAATCTGTCTTTCCGTTTGATAGTAATGGAATAGCGGGTGCAGTGATAAAATGTCCGGGAATCATATATGCAGGCAGGTGAAGACGCAAGAAATCCCTTAGTTCATTTTCCCTGATATTTGCTCCGGGTTCCGGTACCAGGTATGCGGTAAGCCTGACATCCTCCTCCTTTTGCTCCCGGGCAGCGACTACTGCACCTCTGACCCCGGGAAAACGAAGAATAACCGATTCAACTTCGCCAAGTTCAATCCGGAATCCACGAACTTTAACCTGATGGTCAGTCCTGCCCAGAAATTCAACCGAACCGTCGTACAGGAACCTGGCCAGATCG
>Ga0224524_1000092_pt1 | contig 36986 bp, 27 predicted proteins | sample CFST75metaG_FD_179895 | JGI IMG/M metagenome (GOLD analysis project Ga0224524, IMG submission 179895) | Peat soil microbial communities from Stordalen Mire, Sweden - C.F.S.T75 | ecosystem: Environmental > Terrestrial > Soil > Wetlands > Peat | place: Sweden: Norrbotten County, Stordalen Mire... | reverse complement strand
AGCAGCTTTATGAACATATCTGGGGCAATATCCTTGACGATCAGTACGACAGTAATTTTATTGATGTTCACATTAAAAATGTCAGGAAAAAACTGAACTTTCATTCCCGTACACCCTGGCTTGAGACTGTAAGGGGCATAGGTTACAGGGTGACCATTGATCCCTGATAGATTAATTCATGGTATGATAAAACTAAGGACAAAACTTACTCTCTTTAACCTGTTCTCGAAACTGGTATTCGCTGCTGTTTTTATTGCAGTCATGCCTTATACCATAGAAAGGATCAACATTTCTCAGACCGACAAGGAGCTGCTTAGGAAAAAGGAACAGGTAATATCGATGATCAATGAAATCGGAATTGAGCAATTCATTAATTCTGAATCTGAAAGTACATTCGGCAGTTACAATATTCTTAAGGATGAGTTTATTAGCCTGGAGAGAATTGATCTTGAAGAAGACATTGATTCCATCGGAGTCACTCAGCGTTTGATTGAGGAGGAAACAATCAGCTTCCGGGTACTCAGCTACTCTTTTGATTTTAACGGGCAGACTTATCTTCTTGAGATTGGTAAAAGTCTAGAAAGCATAATGCACACCAGGAAGAATATTATCGGGCTTACTTGGGGCCTTCTCACTTTAATAATACTAATTACTCTTTTTGCTGACCTTTATTACACTTACAGGATTCTCCATCCGCTTGACCTTATAATTAAAAAACTAAAGGGTACTTCTACTCCAAATGTTTTTGATAAAGTCCCTGTTAATACAACTACATTCGACTTCAACCAGCTTGATCAGACGCTGATTGACCTTATGAACAGGATAGATGAGCTCTTCAGGAAGGAAAGGGATTCCACTGTAAATATTTCACACGACCTCCTTACTCCTGTCTCTGTTCTCCGAAGCAAGCTGGAGAACATTCTTCTTCAGGAAAACCTTGACAATGGTATATCAGCAAAGATTGAAGAATCGTTGAGAACATTGCACCGACTGAAAACACTTGTTAATTCACATCTTCTGATCGCCAGGATCGAAAACAGGCAGTACCTGAAGAATGAATCGTTTGCTGTAGGAGATCTGATTTTTGAAATAGTAGATGAACTAACACCAATAGCCAGCGAAGCGGGAATATCGTTAATTTATAATTCGACAGCCGATTTCCAGATGACTCAGGCAAACAGATCCCTCATGTTCTCCATGTTTTATAATGTTGTGAATAATGCAATGAGGAACACTCGTTCGGGAGGCAAAGTAAGTATATTTAGCAGTTTTAATCAGAAAAGGTTTAACGTTACTGTTGCAGATACAGGTATCGGAATCAGCGAGGAACAGCTCAGAAACTTATTCTCCCGGTTCAATTCAAAATCCAATGTGGACGAAGATCACGTTGGAATCGGACTTGCCATCACAAAGACAATCGCAGATTTTCATAATGTAATTATCACAGTCGAGTCAAAAGTTGATTTGGGCTCAACTTTTTCTTTCCTTTTCCCTGAATCTTCATAAAAACTTCATCTTCGCAGGCATATCTTTAATCGTTAAATTATTAATTACTCTAAAAAATACGAAAATGAAAAGGAAAATGTTATTTGCTGCTATAGCCCTTATGGTAAGCGCAGCTCTTACAGCTCAGACAACTACTCCGACACAGACTAAAGCTCCTGTACCGGCAAAAGCCCAGACAACACAGGTTCAAACGCCAGCTCAGACCCCTGCTGCTGCTCCTGCTGCACAAACAGCTAAACCAGTTGCAAAACCAGTTGTAAAAAGCAAAGCAAAAGGTAAAGTAACGAAACCTGCTGCAAAACCTGTTGCAAAACCTGCTGTACCTGCAAAACCAGCTGCTGCTGCACCTGCAAAACCTGTAGCACCGGAGAAAAAGTAAAGAACAGTATATAACTGTTTTAAAGCCCTGTGATCTTATGGATTACAGGGCTTTTTATATTAATCAGCAACTGGAAGCCAAAGATTCAAGGAAGTCGGATATTGTTGAGAAATCCGCTATTTCCAGTAATCGCTCAATCATCTTCTCGAATCTTTCAAAATATAATTTCCCTGAGATGTTTTTTACATATCGGGGAACATTAAATGAATCCAGATCATCGAATTCCCATGGATGAAAACATAAATTGAGATAAAAATCCTTCTGGATCGCCATTTTGCACATGTGCAGATATATTGGCAAACTTATGTTTTTAAAGCTTAGCCAGAAGAGAGGGAAACGGATAACCGGACTTACCGAAACAGGAATTTCAATCAGGTTACTGCTTATGTCCCGATACATTTTCCTCCTGGTGAAAATATTGTTGTATCTTCCTGGTATAAAAGTGGGATTGATTGATGAATCGTAACGATATCCTGCTGCTTTAATTATAGCCATGTCAATCTTCTGGAAACGGGGCATTCTGAAACCGTAAACCTGTTTCCCGGTTATTCCCTCAATTTTAGATTTTGAGTCTAAGAGATCAGTCTGTTTAAAGCCTGAATGCTGATTCGAATGGGAGGCTATTTCGTGAGTTAATGAAAGACTCTTTATCAGTTCTTTGTTCTTTTCTGCATAAAAGGCGGTTGTAAAAAATGTTGCAGGTATATTATATTTTGCCAGTAATCCGGTCAACCTTTTCAAACCATTATTGGTAACGTTTATCTGATCCTGATCTGAAATCGGACATCCGAATTCGAATGGAAGATCGAATTCCTCCAGGTCAAAGGTTAATAGTATCTTCTTTTCCAATATTTAAAAATATTTTCAGAAAACTCTTTATCTCTTTCCAGATGATCCGGGTACTGAAATTAGTGAATTTTATTCCAGGTTTACAGCTAACTTTTATAGTCTTAAATGAAAGTCCTTGTTTTATACTTTTATGCAGGAATTCAAGCTCGAATATAAAACTGTTGGTTTTCGTGTTTTCTAGAATTTTTCTTGCTTCATTATTTAATCCCTTCAACCCAGCCTGTGTGTCTTTTATCTTAAATCCTGTGATGAGAAAATTTATTCTTTTCAGCATTGATGAAATTATTCTCCTTTCAATGGGGAGCATTGCAAAATAAGATCTGTCTCTGGTGCCAATTACAATATCTGTTTTTGAAGATTTCAGTAATTCGTAAGTCTGAAGAATTATCCGGCAACCAAAAGGGAAATCGATATCCGTATAGATATAGAAATCAGCATCTGATTTGCTGATCCCGTATCGGATCGCATATCCTTTACCCATATTTACGGGATATGAAAAATATTTTAAACATTTAAACTTCTCCTTGATCTCTTCCAGATTGCTTATACCTCTGGAGGAACCATCATTTACCAGAATTACCGTGTAGTCAGTTTCATTCAGTTCCTTTTCCATTTCTAGAAGGGAATCAACAAAAATGTCTTCCCATCCGGCATGAGGATTATATATTGGGATAATGATATTTAATTTATCTCTGGGCATATTTCAGAATATTATTTTCAGGAAAATATAGGGAAAATTGAATTTTCAGCCAGATTAGCGATGGTCCCAGCGCTTTTAAAGCAAATGGGAATACAAACTTTCTGTAAAGGAAATCAGGGAATATGTCAGTAGAAGACAACACTGTAAGAATAAATGTCAATGCCAGCAGAATTTTATCAGTTAACGACTTTGATGAATTGATGTACCATATTGCAACTCCGGTGACTGCAATGATGTAGGTGGCGGACTCTGAATCATGATTGAAGATGATAACCCATATCATTATGTACGACAGAAAGATTGCTTTTACCTGTTCATAATTCTTCCTGAGAAAAACGATAATTACTGTTGAAATAAAAAAAAGCAATCCGACTAGCTGAAACCATATTACTGCGACATCTAATTTGAAAATGCTTATAAACATACCCATAATGGATACGCCGTTATTAATCTGATGCTCTGAGAACAGGGAGACTTTCCATTCTTTATAGAGATCTATTAAACCGGCAGGGGAGTAATAAATTAGAGGCAGGCAAAGCAAAATGACAAACCAGAATAGCAGATAAAGGAAATTTCTGAACTTTGGTTTTTTTAAGATAAACAAAATGCCTGATATTGCTCCGTAGCCTTTAATGAAAAACCCCAGATTAGGGAATATAGATGCTTTGAAAACCTTTTCATTTTCGAGAAAGATAAAAGTGAAAAGTATAATAGATGCTATCAGGGGATTGGTCTGAACGTTCTCAAGAGAAGTTACCAGTTCAATAAATGTAAATCCATATATAAATAGCTTTTCTTTTTTGTCGAATGGTAAAAGCCTGATTGAAAAGTAATAGACAGCCATTACAAAACCCACCCAGATATAAATGCCTACTACAGTTGGCAGGTAAGCAAAAGGCACAAATAAAATTGCAAAAGTCGGATTGTACAGAAAAAGATCATAATATTCCTTTGGATACTTGATGTAAAGATTAGTCTTGCTAAAAAAATGGAAACAAGAATGCTGGAATATTGTAAAATTGTTATAATGATGATGAAAATAGCGCTGAGCAGGAATAATAATTGCAGCCAGGAAATAGATAATCTCTATTATTTTTAGATTCCTGAAAAAATTTCTCATAAATGCTGCAATAATATTCTTTAAGGTTTGACAATATTAATCTTTTCTATTTATATGGACAATATAAATTGAAGAGATGCTGACCAATACCCTTAAAGTGCGGAGAAACAAGCTGATCGGGCAATTTAAGGATGAAATAGATAAAATGTACCTAGCGGGTTAACTTAAACCTGTTATGCGACCAAAGCCAGTCCTCTGGTTTCTTAAGGATTATCGACTCCAGCTTTCTGGCGTACATCTCAGTTAGGGTTCCCTTTTTAAGTTCAAGTGGTTTTGTTGTAAGTACAGATAGTTCAACGGTATAATAACCTCGCCTGACCCGTTGGACATTCATGTAAATTACCGGGAGATTATTTAGACAGGCATGTTTCTCCGGCCCATGCAGAAAGGGAGTATCGTGGTTCAGAAACCGAATCCAGAAAGCTCTTATGCTGTATTCTTTTGGCATTCCCTGGTCGGCTGCCATCAGAAAAAGAGTTTTGGTATCCTTATATTTTTCAAAGGTTAACGAGGTCTCATTAATTGATGCAAGGGTTGTTCCAAACCGGGAGCGGCTCCAACGGACAAATTTATCAATATACTTGTTATTCATTGGTTTATAGAATGCAATAACATTGAAATCAGTCCGGAGGCTGGCCAGAAGACTTCCCCATTCCCAATTTGCATAATGACCGGTTACCCCTATAATGCTTTGCCCTGAAGCGGAGTACGACTCAAGAACTTCAGGGTTAATTATCTGATAACGCCTTATAATCTGTTTCCGGGAAATGGTAAATGACCATACTCCTTCTACAAGGATATCAGCCATATTTATATAATAAAGACGTGTAAGACGCTTTAATTCTGCATCCTTGATACCAGGGAATGAGCTTTCAAGGTTTTTCCTGACCATATCCCTGCGGTAACCTATAATCCAATATAGGATGAACCGGGATAGGTCCGAAAGTCCGTAAAGCAACGGGGAAGGTAATAGCCAGATAAATAAAACGCCTGTTAAAAAGAAAAAAGCACCTATCAGGTTCATGAACTAAACTTATTAGAATCCTGTTTCGAAAAATCTACTAAATAGTCTTAAAGTCTAAAAAACTTATAAATATAATACATAGGAGCTTATTCAGGTATTTGTCTGATAAATTTAACTGTATCTATTTGATATTAAAATAATTACAGTTCAATATTCACATACCTATAAATCAGGAATTTAATTTTACTTTTGAAACTGGAATTTTTTTATATTTGAGTTGAGCAAGAGTGCCTGAAGAAATCAGGCTTTTTTATGAAAAGAAAATACTCATTTCAGTAACTTTTTAAACCAGATAATGTGGAAAAACTTGCCTTAAAAGAAAAAATCGGGTATGCACTCGGAGACGGGGCTGCAAATATAGCCTGGCGCGGAGTAGCTACTTTCTTATTTATTTTTTACACTGATGTTTTCGGGATAAATCCTGCTGCCGTAGGATTACTCATGCTGATTGCCCGATTCAGCGATGGAATTATTGATATCATAATGGGTATTATCTGCGACAGAACAAATTCCAAATATGGCAAGTTCCGTCCATGGATATTATGGACAGCCATTCCTTTGGGAATAACTTTATCGCTGTTGTTCACAACCCCAAACCTGGGTCCGACAGGGAAAATAATTTATGCTTATGTAACCTATCTGACATTTTTCATTATTTACACAGCAAATAATATCCCCTATGGGGCATTAATGGCTGTTATGACCGGCGACGACAAAGAACGTACAAGTCTGGGTTCGTATAGGATGGTAGGTGCATTTACAGGTGGCATGGTGGTTCAGGGAGCTTTATTGTTTCTGGTTCTTCACTTTGGCAATATAAATCCTTCAGTTGACGTCAATAAGCTTGACACAAAAAAATATGAGGTGACAGTATCGACCGGCCATGATGTTAAAAATGTAAACATCAAAACCAAAGATGGAATAGGCATGTTTACCTGGGCAAATTCCGGAATGGCCGACAGCGTAAATGTTCCCACTAAGGGTAAAAGCTTCTCAATGGAAGCGCAAAAAAAATACTCATTCATCGTATCCGGTGAAGAAAACCTCGTGGCCAAAAACGTAACCATAATTGACCAGAAAAGAGGCTACAGCCATTCCATTTACCTTTTATCTTTCTTCTTGTCTCTGTTCCTGATGTTAACTTTCGCTGCCACTAAGGAAAGAGTGCAGCCTCCGAAAGAACAAAAAACAAATCTGGTCAGGGACCTGAAAGATCTGATTAGTAATAAACCCTGGATCATCCTGCTTGCCATGGGTTTGCTGTTCAATGTCTATAATTCGATCAAACAAGGTATTGTTGTAATCTACTTTACCCATTACCTGCACCATCAGCTGCTGGCTGCCACTTATATGGTAGGATTAATGCTGGCTTCGATCGCAGGCGCCATGATAACATCTCCACTGGGCAAACGCTTTGGCAAACGCAATTTGTTCATTTATGCCCTTATATTTTCTGGTTTTGTAAATGCATTGATTGTTTTTTGCGGTCCTAATAACATAACAGGCATTTTTATAATTGGTATCATTTCAGAGTTTGGAGCTGCAATAATGCCTACGCTATTCTTTGCCATGCTTGGTGATGCTGCCGATTACTCGGAATTCAAAAATGGACGAAGAGCTACCGGACTAGTTTACTCTGCCGGTTCGTTTTCAACAAAATTTGGAGGAGGTGTGGCCGGTGCAATTATCGGATTTGTTCTGGCAGCATTTAATTACAAAGGACAAGATTCTGTTGCAATTCAGGGAGCAGTTCCGGGCATTATAATGTTAATGAGCTGGATACCGACAATTATTGCGCTGATTGCAGCAGCTGTGATGACACTTTATCCTTTAAACCAGAAGAAAATGGATGAAATTACAATTGAATTGAACAACAGAAGATCAAAAGCTCAACTGAATCAGCAATAATCACCAGAAAATTTAAATTCAATAAATATGAAATACGGTCACTTTGATGATAAAAACCGGGAATATGTAATCACAAACCCGTGTACTCCCTGGCCCTGGATCAATTATCTGGGAAGTGAAGACTTCTTCTCCCTCATTTCAAACTCTGCCGGTGGTTATTCTTTTTACAAGGATGCCAAATTCCGCCGGATCACACGCTACAGGTATAATAATGTCCCGATGGACAGCGGCGGGAAATACTTTTATATTAAAGACGGTGACAGTATCTGGTCGCCGGGATGGAAGCCCTGCAAGACTGAGCTTGACAGCTATGAATGCCGCCACGGAATGAACTATACAGTAATAACAGGTGAAAAAAACGGTGTATCAGCCAGTGTCCTTTATTTTGTGCCTCTGAAAACCTGGGCCGAAGTGCAGAAGCTTACTCTTACGAATAATTCCGGAGAGGTAAAAAAGTTAAAAGTGTTCTCATTCGTTGAATGGTGTCTCTGGAACGCTGCCAGTGATATGGAAAACTTCCAGAGGAATTTTTCTACCGGGGAGGTGGAAATCCAGGGTTCAGTGATCTATCATAAAACCGAATATAAGGAAAGGCGTGATCATTATGCCTATTACTCTGTGAATGTGCCTGTTCAGGGATTTGATACCGACCGTGAGTCTTTCTTTGACCTGTATAATGGTTTTGATGAACCGCAGGTGGTCGCTGAAGGCAAATCTCATAACTCTGAAGCTCATGGATGGTCTCCGATTGCTTCACATTATATTGAAGCAGAGCTGAAACCCGGTGAATCAAAAGATTTCATATTCGTTTTAGGCTATGTGGAAAATAATGCTGATGAAAAATGGGAATCAAAAAATATCATCAATAAGAGAAAGGCAAAAGAAACTATTGCAAAGTTCAATACATCATCTAAAGTTGATGCTGCCCTGGATGATCTGCGAAAATACTGGGATAATCTGCTGAGCATATATACCATAGATTCAGGCGACGAAAAACTGGATCGCATGGTAAATATCTGGAATCAGTACCAATGCATGATTACCTTCTGTTTCTCCAGATCGGCTTCATTTTTTGAATCGGGAATAGGTCGTGGAATGGGCTTCCGTGATTCCAATCAGGATCTTATAGGATTCGTTCACCAGATCCCCGGACGTGCGCGAGAAAGGATAATAGATATCGCTTCAACCCAGTTTCCCGATGGAGGCTGTTACCATCAGTACCAGCCTATGACAAAAAGGGGCAATAACGATATTGGAGGCGGGTTTAATGACGATCCGATGTGGCTGATCTTCGGAACTGCAGGTTATATAAAGGAAACAGGCGATTTTAATATCCTTGATGAAATGGTCCCTTTTGACAATGATCCTTCATCTGCCCGTTCATTATTTGATCACCTTACTGTTTCATTTGATCATGTCATTGATAATCTTGGCCCTCATGGTCTTCCTCTTATTGGCCGTGCTGACTGGAACGATTGTCTGAATCTGAATTGCTTCTCAAATGATCCGGATGAATCATTCCAGACCACTGAGAATAAAACTGAAGGTTCGAAAGCTGAATCTGTAATGATAGCCGGTTTATTTGTGGTCTATGGCCGCGATTATATTGATCTTTGCATAAAATCAGGTAAAAGCGCAGAGGCTGATCGTGCCCAAAAACATGTTGAAGCTATGATTGCTACTATCAGGAAACATGGCTGGGATGGAGAATGGTTCATTCGCGCTTATGATTATTATGGCCGTAAAGTAGGAAGTCACGAAAATGAAGAGGGGAAAATATTTATTGAATCCCAGGGGATGTGTACTATGGCAGGAATAGGCCTGAATGAAGGCCTTTGCACAAAAGCACTTAATGCTGTAAAAGAAAGACTTGATTGTCAGCATGGAATTGTATTAAACAACCCTGCCTTCACGAAATATTATATCGAATATGGTGAAATATCATCTTATCCTGCAGGTTACAAGGAAAATGCAGGAGTCTTCTGCCACAATAATCCATGGATCATGATTGGCGAAACAGTCGTCGGGAATGGTGATCGCGCCTGGGAGTATTACCGGAAAATATGTCCTTCATATCTGGAGGAGATCAGCGATCTGCATAAAACGGAACCCTATGTATATGCTCAGATGATCGCTGGGAAAGATGCTTATAAACCAGGTGAGGCGAAAAACTCCTGGCTGACAGGCACTGCATCTTGGAATTTCTATGCCATAACTCAGTATATATTAGGGATTCGCCCTGATTTCGACGGGCTGTTAATTGACCCTTGTATTCCCACCCACTGGAAAGGTTTTAAGGCGACCCGGAAATTCAGAGGTGATACTTACCGGATTGAAGTTTTAAACCCTGATGGCAAATCCAAAGGAGTTAAAACAGTAATAGTCGATGACTTACCATACAAATCGAATCTTATACCTGTGTTTGGAGACGGTAAGGAACATAAGGTGAAAGTTGTTCTGGGATAGATGGTCAAAGCAGCTGGCTTTTCCAATCAGGTTATAGAGTTCTATAATAAGTCAGAAAAATATAAAAAAAGTGAAAAGCAATCTTAGACGGTTAATAAAAGCAGTCATCATTGCATTGCTGATTGCAGAGCCGTATCCTGCCATTTCGCAAATCAAGTGGATAGAAACCACGAATATGAAGCCATGGGCAGAAAGACAGGCTAGATTCACTAATTTGTCTGACAATAAAATAGATGCGACAATTTTGCTGGACCAGAAAGAACAGATAGTTGACGGCTTTGGCGCTTGCTTTAATGAATTGGGATGGACAGCTTTATCAGTGCTTGATGATAAGAACCGTGACAACATTATTAAAAACCTGTTTGATCCGGAAAATGGCCTGAAGCTCAATATTTGCAGAATGCCAATTGGAGCTAATGATTATGCACGTGATTATTACTCATTGAACGATTCGGCAGGTGATTTCGAAATGAAATATTTCAGTATTGCCAGGGACAAAGAGATGTTAATCCCTTATATCAAAGAAGCAATGAAATATCGTCCTGATCTTAAAATCTGGGGTTCGCCATGGACACCTCCGTACTGGATGAAGACAAATAATCACTATGCATGTAGTCCATCTGCGACAAATGGTCTCGCAAACGAATTGAAAGGGAAGGAGGATGTAACACAGTTTCGTATGCAACCTGATTATCTGAATTCGTATGCAAAGTACTTTATCGAATACATTCAGGCATACCGGAGAGAAGGGATCAATATCATGGGGATTCATGTACAAAACGAAATGAATTCATGCCAGAACTTTCCTTCATGTATCTGGACTGCTAAAGACTTAGGAGTTTTTATTGGGAAATATCTTGGTCCGGCAGTAAATTCTTCTGTTCATGGTGTCCAGATATGGTATGGGACCTATGAGAGACCCTCTGTCGGGAAAATTGATACGATAATGCAGGATCCCTTATCGTCAAAGTATATAGATGGAATCAGCTTTCAATGGGCAGGTAAACAGGCGATACCTGGTGTGCATCTCAAATATCCCGGTCTTAAGCTCATGCAATCTGAAACTGAATGCGGTTACGGTTCTAACGATTGGGAATCAGCTGAATATACATTTTCATTAATGAAGTTATATTTTGAGAATGGTATAAGTGTATATTCTTTCTGGAACAGCATTCTTGACGAATCAGGTAAAAGCATGTGGGGCTGGAAGCAGAATTCCATGATAACAGTAAACAGCAAAACCAAAGAAATTTCCTATAATCCTGAGTTTTATTTGTTAAAGCATTTCAGCTATTTTATACAACCAGGAGCAAGGAAGTTAAAGACTTCCGGAAATAATGCAGAAGTACTGGCTTTCATCAATCCCGATAAAAGTCTTGTAGTTATTATTGAAAACAAGGAAGAAGGAGCCAGGATAACCAATTTACAGATTGGCAAAAGACTGCTAAGTGTCGAGCTGCAGCCGCATTCATTCAATACATTTAAAATAACCGGGGAATTGGGACCTTCTTTCTGAGATAATTCCATTTATGGATGAAACTCAGGAATTATACAGGAAAATAAATCTTTGTGATTAAGTTTAAAAGTGCATTGTGGTTCTGAAAACTTCTAAAAACAAGAAAGAGGCCGGGAATGACCTCTTGTCTCGTTTGTTACACCGTATCTGCCTGCCGGCAGGCAGGTGGACAGAAGTTGCAACCAGACTTTATTTTAGGGCGAAAAGACTGCACGAAATAATGATTTAGTATACCGTATTTACCATTCCGGTTTTCCTTTTAATATAGCCGTCAATAAGGGCCACAGGAATAGATCCGCATTGTCATGATAGGAAAATCTTATTTTTCTTATTTTTCCTTCTTTTTTCTTTTCCTGGATGAATTTAAAAGTATCCAATTTTTCAGCTATTGCAAATATGTTACTCCCAGGTTATGAATAAGATAGTGATCGAAGTAATCCACATCATATTTTTATAACTGTTCATTAAAAATTCTTTCCTGATCTTCTTATGTTTTCAAAATCATCACCGGCATTTTTGCTGCCAGAGTGAGACTTTCCCTGTTGTGCCGGTTTACCAATGCTTCTCTGATAGCAGTCTCACTTTTGCTCAAGTGATACATATAAGCTGAATCAAAATAGGTAAAACCTCTTTCCAAAGAAGCATCTACCATTTGATTTAATGTATCCATTTCAATACTTATATGATCATTTGGGTTTCTTAACGGCAACTGCATTAATCCGGATCCTAATTTTTCATTAAATAATATCCTTATTCTTTTATGAAAAGATACCATGTGTGCGTATAAGTCATAATCATGTTAAACCTGTTTTCCCATCTCATAAGCATTTTTCATTGCAGGTTTCCCCTTGATATCTCCCATATTCCAGGCACCGGTTCCATAAACAATACCCTTTTCATTTGCTCCGTCCAGACAATTGATGAATCCGCGAAATTCTTCCAGAGTTCTTTCCATTGCAGGCTTGCTGTCGTCGGCTGCCGTTACAATGAAATAAAAATCCTTATTGGTGATTTCGGTATATCGGGAACAGGTTCTGTCAATCAGTGTTTTCATCTGTCCGCACATTGTATAAAAGTATACAGGTGTTGCCATTACGATTACATCAGCATCAACCATTTTATCCAAAACTTCGGCCATGTCGTCTTTCTGGGAACACTTCTTTCCTCTGTCAATACAAGTTCCGCATCCTGTGCAATAATTGATCTTTTTATCTTTTAGAAATATTTTTTCTGCAGGATGGCCAGCTTCTGTTGATCCATTTACGAACTGATCACACAAAAGATCTGAGTTTCCTCCCCTTCGTGGGCTTGAGGATATTACTAAAACTTTTTTATTCACCTGGGTTCTTTTCTTAATTAGAATTTCCGTATATAATTTTAACGATTAATTAATTTTTGTGCACCCTCAGAATACCTTGTTCCCTGAACAGTAATTTTTTCAGCAGCAGTTCGGATTTCCTGTAATTCATCCTTTGTAAGTTCAATGGTGGCAGCGCCAAGGTTTTCCTCCAGTCGGTTAATTTTTGTGGTTCCTGGTATCGGAACAATCCAGGGTTTCTGTCCCAGTAACCAGGCAAGTGCAATTTGGGCAGGAGTGGCGTTTTTACGTTCTGCAAATTGTGCAAGCAGGTCGACCACAGCCTGGTTTGCGATCCGGTTCTCGGGCGATAAGCGTGGAACGGTGTTACGGAAATCGGTTTTGTCGAAAGTTGTTTTCTCGTTTATTTTACCTGTAAGAAAGCCCTTGCCAAGCGGACTATAAGGTACAAGTCCAATTCCAAGTTCCTCGAGTACAGGTAAAATTTCTGATTCGAGTTCCCTCCACCATAACGAATACTCGCTTTGCAATGCAGTAACCGGTTGGACGGCGTGCGCCCTTCGTATTATTTGCACACCTGCTTCGGAAAGACCGAAGTGTTTCACCTTTCCTTCTTTAATAAGATCTTTCACAGTACCGGCAACATCTACGATAGGTACGTTTGGGTCAACGCGGTGTTGGTATAAAAGGTCGATGACATCGGTTTTGAGCCTTTTGAGTGAACCTTCCACTGCTTTCCGGATGTGTTCGGGACGGCTATTCAACCCTGTCCACTGTGGTCCGCCTTTAGGATCGAGTTCGAAACCAAATTTAGTGGCTATAGCAACTTTATTGCGAAAAGGGACAAGGGCATCGCCTACGAGCTCTTCGTTGGTATATGGGCCGTAAACTTCGGCAGTATCGAAAAGGGTAACCCCACTTTCAACAGCTTTGTGGAGTAATGCAATCATTTCTTTTTTTTCGGGTGCCGGGCCATATGAAAAATTTAATCCCATGCAGCCAAGACCGATGGCCGATACTTCGAGGTTACTTTTACCAAGTTTACGTTTTCGAATTTTTATTTCCATAGTTTTGTGTTTTTAATATGGATACAAAGATCGGTTAGCTTCTGAATATTATAAAACAAAAAACAAACAACAAATTACGAAAATCAAACATTTCTGAATTTCAAAGGACTTACCTGAACATGTTTTTTAAAGAAATTGTTGAAGTGAGTTACTTCTGTAAAACCCAATGCGTATGCAATTTCAGACACATTCCAATTACTATGCTTCAGCAGGATTTTTGATTCCTGCAAAATGCGTTCGGCAATAACCTGAGTTGTGGTTTTTTGTGTTGTCTCTTTTATGGCTCTGTTCAGATGGTTTACATGAATGTTTAACTGGCTTGCAAAATCAGAGGCTGAACGAAGATTGAATCTCTGATGGAGGTCGTCAATCGGGAATTGACGTTCTAAAAGCTCTAAAAACAAAACAGAAATTCTTTTGGAAGCGTTAATTCGTTCTTTCTCATAATTGGAGGATGGCTGAATTTTCATTGCAAAATGAAGCAGTTCAAAAACAAGATTCCGTAATGCGTCGTATTTATGTAGATAATCAGAATTTATTTCCTCAAACATCCGTTCGTAAATGCCAGCTGATTTTTCTACCTGTTCATCCGACAATTCAAATATATGTGTACCGTTTGGCTGGAAAACTGAATACTGATTAAGGTCACCGTATTGATGAAAAAAATGTTGATTAAAAATGCAGAATGACCCACTCCTTATGTTATCAAGATGTTCCCACTTATAAGGTATCTGAGGATTGGAGAATGATAACGCCTGTTTTTTAACTTCAATAACCTTATCGGCATAATGAACCTGGCTGTTACCCTTCACAAGCATGATTTTATAAAAATCACGCCGTTTATACGGAACAGGCTGAGCCTTGTCCCCGACAAAAGGCTCTAAGTTAAAGACGTTAAAGTGCCCGATCTCATTTTTTAAATTATCCGGCATCCAGTGGAATTTATTTTTATAAAATTCTTCTATTGTTTCAATCTTTTCCATGCCAGCAAAATTACAAATTTCAAATAAGGAGCGATGCCGTACTTTCAAAAATGCTAATTATGATTTAGAATATTTATTATTGAAAGAGTAAATCAGACTATCATTTTCTACAAAGAATTATTTTCAAGCTGCAAAAGAATTGGATTTACTTACCTTTTCATAACATATTTCAAAGCATTAATTACGATTTTCAAACAATTCATTTATTTTAGAAACGAGGTCATTGTTCCAGCTAGTTTCAGTTGACAATTATTTTTTCACTATAATGCATCTCCGGAACTTGCAAAGTTCAGACAAATCATGGCCAACATGGATTGGAGTTTGTGCGTTTAGGAAGTTCGAATCCGAAAGTCGAAAGTCAGAAGATGAAAGATATAATATTCTAAAATGAAGGACTGCTTGACCATAAGATTGCAAGACAAAAAACCAGTGAGGTTTTGGGAAGTTCCAAAAAAGAAAGAGGTCGATTTTGACCTCTTGTGCAGTTTGGTACTCCGAACAGACAAAAGTTGCAACTGGCTGATTTTGTCTTTAATCAGATTATAAACTAAAATATGTAGTTTTGAATTAATTAAAAACAGTCAGGTAATATTCATTGTTTCTAACTGAAGGATCGAGTACTATTTTATAAATGATTGAAGTTCTTCAACTAATAAATTTAACCTATGGAAAAATTAATAAAAATTTACTTCATTTTCATGGTATTATGTACTGAAATGGCATGTACAAAAGTATTTCAGCCGATTAAAAAATTGAATGATCTGGCTTTTAGTAAAAAATTCAGCGAACTCTATACCGAGCTGTCTGCCAATAGGGATGCTTATAATGACAAAGCCTTGATTTATTACGATCTTATTCTGAAGTCGGTCTTAAACCAACCGGAGGAATCGAATGCTTTAATTCAAAAATTCCGCGAACAATTTCGCAAATTAAGTGACACTGTAAATTATAATTTAGTTCAAACTGAATATTACAATAATCAAAAACTACTTAATTATATAAAATTGAAAGAATTAAGTAAAAATTTAATTGAAAATTATAAACGGTTTATTGATTCGAGCAATTTTACCGAATTGAAAGATGATAATGTCGCATATGGGTTCTTAGAGAATGAATTGCCTACTACTGTTACTAAGAATACAGATATTGAAATTAAAGTTAAAAAAGATTTGGCAGGCTATAATTTACTTCAAGTGAAGAGTAAAAACGACTCGATTGTTGATATGGTTTTCGACACAGGTGCTAATGTAAATGTAGTAAGTGAATCGACTGCTAAAAAGTTAAATCTCAGAATACTGCCCAACGCAATTGTTTACGTAATGGGCGCCACAGGTACGCGTAATGCTTCCAAAATAGCTATTGCCGATCAAGGATCCATCGAAAATATTGAGTTTAAAAATGCAGAATTCATTGTTTTTCCCGATAGTCTGCTGACCTTTGCCAAAGGGAGATATAAAATCAATGGTGTTATTGGTTTTCCTATAATTATGCGCTTCGAATCCATTCGCTTTACCGATTCACTTATTTATATTCCTAAAAATCCAGGTGCTACAACCAAGATTCCCAACTTGTTCATCAAAGGCGATGATTATATTATAGATGTTGCTTATAAAAATGTAAAACTTCCTTTTTTCTTTGATACAGGGAATTCAAATACAAGTTTTTATAAAAACATGTACGATATTGATTCGATGAATTTCAAAACATTGAAAGATACAGCTTTTTCATATTCAAGCGTTGGAGGCACTATTACTCAGAAGGCTAAATTACTACCCGAAATTAAATTGGATTGCGGATCAAAAAGTTTTGTTTTAAATAATACTTATATTGCCCTTGAAAGAAATATTTTAAATCCCGATTTATATGGAAGTATTGGTAAGGATTTTGTCAATCAATATAAATCAATTACAATGTGTTTTAAGTATGCGTATATTGATTTTGAATAATCGCAAATATACATGTGAAACAAAATTGATCTTGCCATGAATCCAAGCTTTGCCAAAATCCGTTCTTATAAAGAACTGGACGGTTATTTGATAGCCAAATGCAGGGAAGGCTTACTCCTTTAAATGTTCCATGAAGTCAGACGGTCCTAAAAAGAAAGAGGGGGAGAAAAAGTGAGTGCGAGAGTGAGAAAACAAATCGAGTGTACTCGTTCTCGCACCGGATCTTTCTTGATACCCGGAGCGGGTTGCTTCTTGAAGGTGGCACTTTGTACCACTTTGCTGGACTCAGCATGAACCGTCCCTTATTTTATGATAATCAATTAACTGCTAAAATGGAAAGGCCTCATCTTATCAATGAGGCCTTCTGTACCCCGAACGGAAAGAAGTTGCAACTATTTGAGAAATATTTTGATAATAAAGGATGCCTTTTAGCAAATTCTTTTACAATTATTTTTGCCAGGATATTTATTAAATTAATTGGGTGTCTGTATTTAAAGTTTACTTATTTCTATAATATCTCCTTTGCGGGTTAATATATCATATTCGTATACTTTCTTTGGGATTATTGATGATGATGGTATTTCAGAATGTATCAAAGGTTTAGAGGTATCAGGGGTTTTAAAGAATGTATTAGGATTTTGACCCCGGGCTTCCTTAAGTCCTCTGCCTTTTAGCGGTACATAAGAGCGTAACCGGCAGTTTCCTCCCATCGAAGATATAATTTTAGACGTCACAATTTCACCATTTTCCCATTGAATATCTATCTCAAATCCACCTCTTGCTTTCAGCCCATTTACACTGCCGTTTTTCCATATTTCAGGAAGGGCTGGCAATAAATGAATAGCTCCATCCTGGCTTTGCAGCAGCATTTCAGCAATACCTGAAGTACATCCGAAATTACCATCAATCTGGAAAGGGGGGTGAGCATCAAAAAGATTGGGATAGGTTCCTCCTCTTTGCCCGCCATTTGGTAGCATAGAAGGTGTTAACTGGTCTGTAATCAATTTAAAAGCATGATTACCATCAAGAAGGCGCGCCCATAAATTTACCTTCCAGCCCATAGACCATCCAGTTGATTCATCACCACGGGCTATTAGAGATATCCTGGCTGCTGAAAATAATTCAGGTGTTCTGTAAGGTGATATTTGATTGGAAGGGAATAGTCCATATAAATGAGAAACATGCCGATGCTTGTCATCTTGTTTGTCCCAGTCGGACATCCATTCCTGAAGCTGACCCCATTTCCCGATCTGCATCGGAGGCAGCCGTTTCAAAGCCGATGATATTTTTTTAACAAAGTCTTTATCGGTATTAAGGATTTCAGCTGCTTTTATTGTTTTAGTGAACAGATCAGTGAGCAATTGGTTATCCATTGTTGTTCCGGCAGAAACTGAGGATTCCGGGTGCACCGAGGGAGCATTTTCAGGTGATATAGAAGGACAAACAACCAGCCATTTGTGAAGAGGCTCTTCAACAAGAAAGCTGAGGTAAAACTCAACAGCTCCTTTCATAGCGGGATAAACACTTTTCAGATATTCTTTGTCACCGTTAAAATCATATTTGTCGAACAGGTGCTGACAAAGCCAGGCACCGCCCATCGGCCACATACCCCAGAATGATCCATCAATGGGTCCGTTTATCCTCCAGATATCTGTATTATGATGCAAGACCCACCCTTCTGCTCCATACATTTCCTGTGCCGTCTTTTTACCAGTCTCAGAAAGTTCATTTACCATTTTTATAAGTGGTTCATTCAACTCGGAAAGGTTTGTAATTTCTGAAGGCCAGTAATTCATTTCGGTGTTTATGTTCACCGTATATTTGCTATCCCAGGATGGATTAAGCTGATCATTCCAGATACCCTGCAGGTTGGCAGGCTGACCACCCGGTCTTGATGAAGAAATCAGGAGATACCTGCCATATTGAAAATACAATGAAACAAGCTGAGGATCATTCCCTATGGCAAATTGCCGGAGACGTACATCCGTGGGATTTTTTATAGAATCTGTAACACCCAGGTCAAGAGTCACCCTGTTGAAAAAGCTTTGAAAATCAGCAATATGGTTTTGCAGGAGTTGTCTATAGTCCTTTTTCAGAGCATTCAGAAGGTATGCAGTTGCCTTTTCATCAGCATTTTCGCTGAGATCTTTATAATTAACAAAATTGCTGGCTATGGAAATATATATTACCGCTTCATCGGCATTACTGACATTTAAAACCGTATCACCAGACGCAACCGATCCTCCCTTTGTTACGATTTTTACTTTTATTTTAAATTGTACTTTGCCTTTTACCGTTTCAAAATCGTTTGTTGTTCCAGACATAATTAACTCATCGTTTCCCGCGGTTGACACATCTGTTTTTGATGGCCTGTCAAGAGTTGCTGAAAAACTCACAGATCCGGGTTTATCAGCGGAAATACGGGAAATAATAACCTGGTCGGGAAAGGAAGCAAAGACCTGTGTGCTGTAAGTTGTACCGTTAATCTTATAATGGGTTGCAGCAACCGCTTGTTCAAGATTTAGCTCCCGATAGTAATCAGAGAAAACTTCGTGGCCCTGGAAATTCAGCCTTAGATTACCGGCTAACTGATATGGCATTCCATGGGATGTTTTACTGATGAATTTACTATTTATCAGATCCTGTGCCTCTTTATATTTGCCTTCGAAGACAAGTTCTCTGACCTCAGGTAATGCCTCCCTGGCGTCAGGATTATCATTCCGGTTTGGCCCGCCCGCCCAAATTGTGTTCTCGTTAAGCTGAATAACCTCTTTGACGGGATCGCCAAACACCATGGCACCAAGACGGCCATTTCCGACAGGTAAAGCTTCAACCCATTGTTTTGCAGGCTGGTTATACCAAAGCCTCAGATTTGATCCATTTTGAGCAGTGGCACTAATTATAATAACTGTATAAAGCAGGCTGCCTGATATAAGTTTCTTTATATTCATTATTTTCCCATATAGATTTTAATTTGTGTTATTGAATGTGCTGGGAATGAGAAGTTCAGCTTATTCTTTTCAGTTTTAATTTCCTGGTTCGCTGGAACATAAGAATCTTTCCTGGCGAAAGTGAAAGGCTCATCAAGCGAAGAAGCATTTAATACAGTTGCCTCAGCTTTGCCGGACAATTCACCCGAAACAGAAATAATGTCGGCAGTAACCGGTTTATCTTTATGTCTGTTGACAACGTTAATATAAACTATATTTGTTTCTTTTGAATAAACAGCGGTGACATCCAGGTAAGGAATTCCTTTATTCTTTACAGTATTGAATGTATCACATGCAACAAATGAATCAATTGTTTTTCCCAGGCAGTTGTTGGAGAATAATTTGAATGTATAGAATAATGGTGTTTTAAATGTTCCTTTTTCCCTGTCGCTGCCCAGCAAAGAAGTAGCCATGGTGAAATTCGCCATTTTAAGAATGTCCGCATGACGAACAAAGGAATTGAGACATTCAGCAATCGGAAGAACCGAAAGGAAATTCCTTCCGAAAGAGCCCCATTCATCGAGAGAAATATAAATTGGATTCCCGAAATTGTTCATTGTTCTTGCAGTCTCGATTTCGTCAGCAGTAATTTTTATTTTTTCCTCAAAATCAATAGCGCTCTGACCCAGATAAGTGTAATAATCCGGTGAATTTTCCCAATAACGGTGTATCGAGATATAGCTGATTACATCGCCAAGGCCAGAAAGCACTTTTCTGTTCCATTCTGTCCATTGGCCAGTACTCTCATAATATGAAGACCCTGAAGCAACGAATTTAATCGAAGGGTCAACGGCTTTCATTGCTTTAGAGGCTTCCCTGGCGATCTTAACATAATCGTCAGCATCTTTATGTCCCAGTTCCCAGGGGGCACCGTCAACTTCATTGCCCAGATCCCATATTTTCACATCGTATGGATTTTCATGTCCATATTTAATACGCAGATCGGAAAAGTGGGTACCCTTTTTATAGTTGCAGTATTCAACCCAGTAGCATGCTTCCTGAATTGTACTGAGTCCCAGGTTTACACAAACAATATTTTCACTTCCTATCGATTTATTCAATGCTACCCATTCGTCAGTACCCACATGATTATTATCGACCCCGCCCCATGCCAGGTTGATACGTGCCGGGCGCTGATCTTTTGACCCGATGCCATCCTGCCAGTTATAACCCATAACAAAATTGCCTCCCGGCCAGCGCATATTGGTAATCTTGAGTTCTTTAAGCGCATCTATATAATCTTTCCTGAACCCGTTTTCATCGGCAAGTGACGATGAAGGATCATATAGATTTCCATAAAGAGTATTAAAGCTGCCTGTTGATTCAGCGCCCATGAGTCTTCCGCTGAACTGGATAGGCTCCATAAATACTCCGTAGATTTTCGGATCAATTTCGCCGATTGTCCTCTCAGTATCGAACTTAATTTTTGCCGACTGGGCTGTTAATAGCCCGGGAAGAAAAGCAAGAAATAAGTACAATGCGGTAACATTTATAACAACCTTTTTCATCAGTTTTCTTTTTTAGTTAATTTATTCTGGTTTCGGAAGTCTTCTATTGTGAAACCTGGTCGCCAATATGGAAAAAATCGAAATCAACATATCCACCAGGCGTTTTTGTCGAATAATTGAATAAGCCAAACCGGTAGCCCATAAAATGAGGCATGGAGTATTCCATTTTAAGCTGCGTCCCTATTGGTAACCACTTCTTTCCATCAAGGCTGTAAAAGAAGTGAGCGATATCGGTTTTATCCCTGAAATCACATTCTGCTTTCAGATAGACTTTCTTTTGTTTTAACGGAACGCTTTCCGCCTCAACCGGTTTCCCGGTCTGGGCATTTATCATTACAATCCATTTTGACCCCAATGCATTTTTGACTCCGACTAATCCGAATTTTCTCTGAAGAAGGGTAAGTCCTGCATAATCGCCTTCCTTCATTTTTGACACATCAATTGCTGTTGATCCGGAACAGACTGGTCCGAAAGTGCGCTGAGTCAGTGTATTCCTTGCAGTTACTAAAATGGTATCTATGCGACCGGTTGTCAGGCGGAGAAATCCTTTCCGGCTTGAAACTGACCATAGTGAATTATCGGGGTTGTGGTTCCATTGCCATACCAGGGGAAGGGCAGGATCACCTTTACTTCTGCTGAATTCATCCGATGCCACAATACCGGGGATCAGGCCCTTGCTCGCGGGAAGATCAAGGGTTTCCGGAACTTTGCCATCAATACCTATTACCGGCCATCCATCTTCCCATTTCATAGGAACAAGGTAAGGGATTCGCCCAACCGATCCAAAATCTCTGAAAAGATATGCAAACCACCTGCCATCTGGTGTGTCAACCATACCTCCCTGGGCAACACCAAGATCCTGAAAGGCAAGCCTGCCTTCCCATGGGCCAGTAATCTTATCTGCCCTGTGGATCACAACTGTACGCATACCCCCCCGTGGCCAGGTAATATTGAAAAGGTAATATTTACCATTTACTTTAAACAGCTGCGAACCTTCTCCCAGCCCGCTGTCGTTCCCCGAAGGCGCACTTGAATTTTCAATAATAACCTGGTTTATTCCGCCAGCTTTGACGCCAGACAAATCAGCATTAAGCTCAACAAGTGATAATTCTTTATTTCCTGTTATGAGATAAATCCTCCCATCGTCATCGAAGAAAAGGGTATTATCGTGATAGCTTGGACTGAACGATGATTCTTTCCATGGACCTTTTTCAATATCACTAGTTGAATAAATATATGTCCTGCCCGTTGTCTGGGCAAAGGTTGAAACGTAATACAATCCATTGTGATACCTGATACTACTTGCCCATGATCCTCTTCCGTAGGAGTTCTTTCCGTTGGTAAGATTAAGGGCATCAACATCTGCAAGAATATTGTAAGCATAATTTACAATCTGCCAGTTAACAAGGTCCTTCGATTTCATAATCGGCACGCCCGGCGCCATATGCATTGTGGTGCTGCTCATATAGTAAGTATCGCCTACCCGAATCATTGACATGTCAGGAACATCAGCCCATATAATAGGGTTTTGAGCCGAATTTACCTGCGATAAAACAGTGATATTTATAGACGTAGCAAAAAGCGCTGCCAAACTAAAATATATCGTCTTCATAAATTGATATTAATGAATCTTAAGATAGAAGTAGGTTACCTGATTTCAAAAAATTCCGGTTCGTATGCTGTAAACATAAATTTGGACCTTTTTTCTATTAAGTCAAATTTCTTAATAATACTGAAATTAGCAGACTTATTCAACTTTAATGACAACCTCATTACCTTTAAGATTTTCGGAAGAAGCTTTTAACCTAATCTCTCCTGCAGTTTCATTTGATTGGATCAAAACCAGGCAATACCCGTTAAATGCCATACGCTGGCTGGCTTTATCGGGTTCGTAACTGGTGGGGTTGCCATTGCCAGTACCAATTATTTTGCCTGGCCCTTCAATAGAAAATTTTACAAGATTATTGGCCGTTGGAACAACCCTTCCTTTTGCATCTTTAATTGCCACCTGGATAATTGCCACATCGCAACCATCGGCTTTCAACGTATTAACATCACTGTTCAATACTACCTCATTAGGTGAAGATGTTGTTTCAACTATATCTCTGGCAATTACTTTTCCTTCCCGGTAACCCCTGGCTTCCAGCCTCCCGGGTTTATATACTAATCCCCATATCAGTTTAGTATAAGGGAAAGCCTTTTGCTTCCCTGCGCTTTTGCCGTCAAGGAATAACTCAACTTCTTCACAATTGGTATAACAATGTACTTTAATGCTATCACCTTCTTTTCCAGGCCAGTTCCAATGTGGAAAAATATGAACTACAGGTTCATTAGTCCATGCTGCCTTGTAAGCATAATAGCCATCTTTAGGGAATCCACAGATATCCATAAATCCAAAATGAGAAGATACACAAGGCCACCAAAACGGTGTTGGTTCACCCCTGTAATCGAAGCCTGTCCAAACAAACAGTCCTCCAAGGTATGGATACTTTACAATATCTGCCCAGTCCTCGCCCGGATAGGGGCCCCAGTCAGGCTTCCATATAACTGAGTTCGATGCATAGCCTTTTCCCAAACTATTCTCATATTCACCACGTGTTGAAACATAACTTGTCCCTTCGGTGCAAAACAGTACCCGGTCAGGATACCTCTCATGGTCTTTTACATAGGCTAATTGCTTGTCGCCATAATTATATCCAACCACATCCAGCACACCGGCATACCCGTCATTGTTCCGGCCGTGATTCATTGCGGCGGTAACTTTACGGGTTGGATCAATTTTATGGGTAGTTGCAACCATTGTTTCGAGTATCCTGGTTCCGGTTGCAGTACCCTCAATCGACTCTTCATTCTCCATGCTCCACATAAATATCGAGGGATGGTTTCTGTCCCTGTACAGCATAGTAGTTAAATCCCTCAACCCATCTTCTGTGCTTGATAAATGCCGGTTTTCGTCTAAAACCAGCAAGCCCAGACTATCGCATATGTCTAGCAATTCTGGTGTCGGCGGATTATGGGAACAACGATAACCATTGCTTCCCATTTCTTTGAGCAACCTAAGTTTGTATTCGTTTACTTTATTAGGAAGGGCAACACCAATGCCTGCAAAATCCTGATGGTTGCAAGTACCTTTCACAGGATAAAGCTTTCCATTAAGAAATACTCCATTACGGTTTATTTCTACAGTCCGTACACCAAATGCGGTTTCATAAGTATCAATGATATTACCATTTTCAGAAACTTCGGTCAGCACTTTGTAAAGATTGGGTGTTTCGGGCGACCAAAGCAAAGGTTTTTGAATGGCTCCTGTTTGGGATAGTTCAGCCTGAGTAAATGACTGGATTGACATAGTAGAAGTTTTGGTATCAAGTACAACCCCTGTTTTGTCAACAATTTTTGAAACAAGCGTAATATTCTTGGCTATTTTGTATTCGTTTTTCAATGTGGTTCTAATACTTACTATCGCTTCTGCATCAGAAACCGCGGGTGTTGTAATATAAGTGCCAAACCTGTCGACATGAAGCCTGTCGGTTTTGTTGAGCCAAACATGCCTGTAAATTCCGGCACCTTCGTACCACCAGCCCTCGTATTCGCTGGCATCGACTTTCACTAATATGACATTTTTGCCTTCATTGCCATAACGTAAAACATCAGTCAAGTCGTAGTTTGAAGGGGTATAACCGCTTTGATGGTTACCTAAAAGGCAGCCATTTACCCAAACCGTACTATTCCTGAAGATACCATCAAATTCAATGGAAATTTTACGCCCTTTGTCGGCTTCAGAAATTTCAAACTCTTTCCTGTAAAAACCTATGCCTGTGGGCAAATATCCATTGGCTGCCGGCTGACTTCCCAGTGAATTATCGTGTACAAAGGTACCTTCAACAGCCCAATCGTGCGGGAGCGTTACTTCTTTCCAATCGTGCGGAAAGAAAATTTTAGCGCTTTCAACATTTGAGTAGTCAATAGTTGTATCACCCAAAGAAATAATTTTAACGTTAATATCCGTCAAACCGCCCTGGCCACCGGCTTTTACAGCATGCTTTATGGCTATGTTGCCTAGGTGGAATTGCCAGTTAAAATCGAATTTCTCCCTGCTTCTTTTTGATATGTTAGGTTGTTGGAGGTTCTGGGCATTACTATTAAAGTAAAGTGATAATACAAAAAGTAAGATACCGACGACTTCCAATATTGTTTTTTTATTCTGTTTCATTGCTAATTATTTATTGGACCATTATTGCATCGACAGCCACTGGCCCCTGACCACGATTGATAATGCTGATTTCATGCTTGTCTGGAGTCAGACCAGATATTTCGCACACCACTTGCTGTGACTGGCGAGTACCAATAATAGAGAGATCCGCCAACGCACGGGTACTTCCATCAATAAGAACCTCGATTTTTCCGGCTCCCGATTCTTTTGGAGCAATGACTGCAACACAACTGCCACTGAAAGGGCAACTCCAGATATCACCGGTAGTGTTGCTTGTAGTGAGATCGTTGTTATATTCGCCAGTTCCCAAATTGCATCGGCGAAGCCATCCTGGAGCTACTACTCCCGGGTCATCGTCATTAATCCAGCCTTTGTCATGGGTCACACGCAGAACACGGCACTTCGAGGCCAGGGGTTGATCTGCGATTGCCTGCAGAGACCTCACCGAATCAGTGAGCACCACAGTCAGTCCCTGACTGTCCTGAATAAATGTCAACTGAACATCAGAACCGAGCAGTTCAACTTTGGATACTTTTCCAAGTGTTGCACTGCCTGAGTGCAGTGATTTAAGAGTAATTGAACCACCATTCCAATCAAGAAGTATGGCATAAACATTGCCCTTGTTACGTGTGTAGCAAACTGAATTCTCACCAGAGACTTCAAATGGGCGTGAACCGTAGACTGCTTCGCCGTTTATTTTCAGCCATGCGCCAACGTCTTTGCAAATTCGGATCAATTCAGGATCAAGATCGCCACGTCCATGCTGGGTGAGGTTAAGCAACATTGTACCGTTTCGCGAGACATTCTGCATCAATAACTCAATTACCTTTTTAGCATCCATGTATTTCTGCCCGGTACGGTAATGCCAATCTGAAATACTCGTTTCTGTCTGGAATGGATAGGCCGCAATTTCAGGTTCAATATCAAATTCGGAGCTCCTGACTAAGGCCCGTTCAACTATGGGAATCAGTTCGGGGTTTTTCTTGAAGCTATTGTAGCGTCCGCCTATGCACTTCAGGTTGATGACCACATCCATCTTACCCATATTCCACTTCAAAGACTTGTTGTAGTAGTTCGCTACTAACGGCGGAGCCAGAAAACCCAGCCCCATTTTCACTCCCAAATCCAACAATGTATCGCCTGCAGCCTCATCGAAGTAAATCACATCGGGGTGATATTTGGTGATGGCATCATCCACACGCCACATGAATTGGTTGGCAAAGGGTGAATTCAGCGGATCTTTTATATCGTGAACCGGTCCATAAAGGTCCACTGGATCCAATCCTTCCCACCATTTTCCTTTCCCGTCCCAAATAGTTTGTAATGCATCGTAAGGCATGCCTTTCATTGGACCGGTCTTGTCACTTGTGTACCGTACGGTCATGAACTGACCCCAGGTTCGAGGCGGGGAGTTGTGAAAACCGATGCCAAAACGCAGACCATGCTGACGGGCAATTTTTTCCCAAATGCCAACAATATCTTGCTTTGGGCCGACATTAACAGAATTCCAGGGCTGGTAAGCTGAATTCCAGCAATCGAAGTTGTCATGATGGACTCCCATTGCCACAAAGTAACGGGCACCCATCTCAACATACAAATCCATCAATTCCTCAGGTTTCCACTTATCAATTAACCAGTTGTGACAAATATCCTTGTATCCATAATCTGACGGATGGCCGAAGTTTTTTAAGTTGTATTCGTATTGCCCGCTACCCTGCATATACATACCACGGGCATACCAATCGCCCTGTTCCGGCATGGATTGAGGGTCCCAATGTGCCCATGCACCGAATTTTGCCTCACGCCACCACTCCGGTACAGTATAAATCCGGCTCAATCCCTTCCAGTCTGCGGGATAAGAACCGGCAGCCACAGGCAACGTCGGAAGGTTCCAAATATCAGGTGGCAGTCCCAAGTTTCCGTCACCGATAAGTATCTGATCAATGTTTAACATTACATCATTGGTAGATATGTTGATAGTCAGAACAGCATTGGCGGGTATGGCAATGTCAAGTATGGCATATAGGAAGGAACCTGTAAGGTTTCCTGATGAATGAACGTTCACCTTACGAGTTGATTGTTCATTTACAGCGACACTGATTGTACCAACTTTAACTGAAGCATACCGAATGGCCAATTTGTGGGCAGCCGGCAAGTTTGAAAACCTTATACCATCCCATAGGTTGGTCAGACTGACCATAAAGCCACCTGATGCATTGGTATCAGACACTTTGGATGCACCTGCAATGAGTTTGGCAGATTCAGCCTCGAATTGGTGCTGCCCTACAGCATTGGGAGATGTTAAAGCACCAAACAACAAATATGAAAACAATAGAAAAAACTGGATATGGAGCATATATTTGAAATTCAGAAATTTATGTTGCCTCTCTTTGTGTTGTTTGTCCATATTTATTTTTTTAGTATAAATTCTCATTTTCTATGTATCATTGTTACTTTTTAAACATCCACCAGTCGAGATTGAACAAATCTTTTTCTCCTCGGAATACGAAAATCAAATCGTGAACACCTTTGATATTTTTGACCGGTGTAGTAATTGTTTTCCAAACATCTCCTTCTCCAGATGTACTTACCTTAACTATTCCAAGAATTGGCCCATCAATTTTGTCGGTATGGATTTCAATCTTACCACCGTACAAAGAAGCAACACTAACATCAACCGATGTTGCCCCTTTTGAAAAGTCAACCCCCTGAACCTTTAAATAATCACCGTTGTGAATTGCAGTTATGAATAATCTGTCTGCAATTTTTTTCCCTTTGTCCCATGATATGTTTCGTTCCCACTCGGTAGCAAATTCTGTTTTAAGCCCTTCGCTATAAGCAATGTTTTCGGCTTCGACACGGTAATATGGGTTTACTGTGCCAAGTTGTTTAACACCAGCCGTTGACCAGAAAGGGAGCTTCTTAATTGTACCATCAATATTGTATGTTATCCTTTCGAGGCAGATTGAACGTCTTTCATAATGCTTTGACATAGTTTGTTTCAGAATGGCATAATTGAAACCAAATATGTAAGAATTCCCTTTGTAGTCGATTATTCCCGGATGGTTTCCGCTTGAACTTGAATCTCCATCCATTATCATTCCTTTATATTCCCATGGGCCGGTCGGGGAATTACTCATTGCATAACCAATACCTTCAGGGCAACAGGTTGAAGCATACGCCATATAATAATGTCCGCTGCGTTTCCAGGCCCATGGCCCTTCCTGATAGTGGAAAGGATTTTTCTGGCCTTTTACTTTAGCAAAATCGGGCATTTTCATAATCTCTCCTGAATAAGAAATCATATCCCCGTTCAGTTTAACATACCATAGTTCGGGATTTCCCCAATAAAGGTAAGCCTGTCCATTGTCATCAATAAAAACTGTAGGGTCAATATCTTGTGGGCCATTCTTGATCAATGGTTTTCCAATTGGATCTATGAAAGGCCCATATGGGCTGTCGGAAACAAGAACACCAATACCTACTCCATCTGGCATAGGGCAGTACAGATAGAATTTTCTGTTACGATTGATACACTGAGCCGCCCATGCACCGTTATCGTAAGGTGCCCATTTAAAATCTTTCAGCGAAGCTATAACTCCGTGGTCGGTCCAATTCACCATGTCGGTAGACGTGTACAATAACCAATTTTGCATTTTAAATCCGAATGCATCGTCTTCATCGTGACCGGTGTAAAGAAATACCGTGTCGTTATAAACCATTGGTGCCGGGTCGGCAGTATATGCCGTCTGTATAATAGGATTCTGAGTACGTCCAACAAAAGTAATCGTTATGAAAATCAGGATATATAGTAATTTCTTCATCTATTTAGAGTTTTCAGGTTCTTTAAAGAACTTAATCGATCTTAAACACAGCGGTTGCGAACGGCATTTTCGATGGACAGATAATTACGAGACCATCGGTTTCTTGTTTCCATTTCAGTTTACCGTCATACCCAAGCAGTTTCACTGTTTTGATCTGTTTATCATAATATTTAGCATCTGTTCCGAGCGATTTAATTTTCAACTGCGATCCCGGTGCTGGTGCTACCATACAAAACGCGTATAGTGAACCGTTTTTGCCGATTATGAACCGGAAGTCCCTGGTATCGAATTTGACTTACTTCTGTTTTAATCATATTTCAATTTTATATGATTAATATATTTATCATTTTCAAATCTTTAACATCCGAGCTGTTTCCATAATACACTTCGTATTCTCCAGGAGTTACAGCCATCTTTCGTTGGCTCCAGTCATAGAATTCAAAAGATGAAGGAGGCAAATCAATAGTAATCTGCTCTGATTTTCCGGCTGCAATGATCACTCGTTTGAACCCGCGAAGGGTTTTCAGCGGGCCATCAACATCGTTCACTTTGTGAACATACACCTGAACGACTTCTGTACCATTTTGTTTCCCTGTATTTCTAACTAATATTGATAATTGAACAGTTTCATTGGCATTTATGGTTGCTTTGCTTAATGTTGCATTGCCAATTTCGAAATTGGTGTAGCTTAAGCCATACCCGAACGGAAACAATGCATCGTTCATATAGCGGTATGTACGACCTTTCATTGAATAATCTTCAAAGTCTTTAAGTTGGTCGGAGCTTTTATAAAAGGTTACAGGCAATTTACCTGAAGGGTTGTAATCGCCAAACAAAACATCAGCTACGGCTTGCCCTCCTGATTCACCAGCATACCAGGCCTGAAGGATAGCATCGCAGGATTGGGTCTCTGGGGTTAAAGCGATAGCCGAGCCGGAACAATTGACAAATACCACCTTCTTACCAGCCTTTTTCAAGGCTTTAAGGCAGTTACGCTGAACTAAAGGAAGTTCAATGTTTGTGCGGTCGCCACCTTTGAAACCCGGATATGAAACCGGCATTTCCTCTCCTTCAAGGTTACCTGAAAGCCCCCCGACAAACACAACCGTTTCAATGCTTTTCAGTTTGTTAATGAGCTCGGTATAATCAACATCCATCTCTTTACCAAAATCGAATTCAATATTGGCTTGCCAGTTGTTGAGTTGTGCATAACGAATTTCGATTTTGTACTTTTTGCCGGCTTCTACATTAAAAGGTACGCGCGAGGGCAAGGTACGCCAATTGTTATACATTTGAACCTGTTTGCCATTAACAAGTAGCTCAAAGTACCCGGTAGCGCCACATTCAAATACCAACTCTTCTGAAGTTTTCGGTGTGAATTCGGTTTCGAATAATGCCGAAAAATCTTCAAGTTTAACCCCGGAAGCAAACTCATGCTGACCGGCAGTGGTCATTTTTATGGGATTGGCAATCTGAACAATAGCGATATTATCGCCTGTACGTTCGCGATTGTTCCAGTATGTTACTTTAATCCCTTGCTTCCCCTCAAAAGAAAGTTGTCCGAAATAGCTTTCGGTTACCTTGTCTTCGACGAGGTCGCAACCTTTATCGAAGACAATCCTGTTTTCCGGAAGTTTAGATTTTATCCCGTCGAGTATCGTGAATGTGCGAACAGGAGTCCCGTTGTAGTTTCCCCAAAGCATCACTTTGTCGTTGGCATTGGGTCCAATTACAGCAATTTTCTTCACCGACTTCGATAATGGTAAAATGTTGTTTTTGTTATGGAGAAGTGTCATTGTTTGACGTGCCATGTCGAGTGCAAGTTGTCTGTGCTCATAGTTGTTCAGAACAGATGCCGGAATTTGGGCCCAGGGTACAATTGCATTATCGTCAAAGTCACCTAGATCAAAACGGCCAATCAATACTCGCATCAGACTTTTATCAATATCTTCTTCTTTAATCAAACCTTTTACAACTCCTTCGGGCAGGGTTTTGTAAGAATAGTTTTCCCACACGCATTCTATATCGGTACCTGCCAGGACGCCTTTGGATGCTGCATGCACAGGAGTTGAAGAGACTTTGTGCGTTGTGTAAAAATCTGTTATTGCACCGCAATCGGAGACGACAATATATTTAAAACCCCATTCATCGCGCAGAATTCTTTGCAAGAGCCGTGTATTTCCACAGCAAGGTTCGTCATCAAGTCGCTGATAGGCGCACATTACCTGGCGCACATCGGCTTGTTGTACCAATGCTTTGAATGCTGGCAAATAGGTTTCGTATAAATCACGCGGGTTTACATTGTTGAGGTTAAGCTCATGGCGGCTCCATTCGGGGCCTGAATGTACTGCATAATGTTTTGCACAAGCCAGTAGTTTGCGGTATTTGGCATCGGCAGGTCCTTGCAAACCTTTAACCACCTGAACGCCCATGCGAGAAGTAAGGTAAGGATCTTCACCGTAGGTTTCTTGTCCTCGTCCCCAGCGTGGGTCACGAAAAATGTTTACATTCGGTGTCCAGACAGAAAGGCTTAGGAACCGTTTGTTTTCATTTCCCAGTTGCAGCCATTGATTGTATTTGGCACGGGCTTCATCAGAAACAGCATCATATATCTTGTACAACAATTCATCATTGAAAGAAGCGGCCATGCCAATTGGTTCAGGAAAGACTGTCACGTTATCGTTGTTGGCATATCCATGCAACGCTTCGCTCCACCAATTGAATTTTTTAATACCCAAACGAGGTATAGCATCACTTTGGTCGCACATCAACGTAGCCTTTTCTTCAATGGTTAACCTTGATATCAGGTCTTTAGCCCGTTCTTCGGAACTGAGCTTAGGGTTTTGAAAGGGGTATTGCTGCCCCAAAATAGTGTTTGAATACAATGTGGTAATAACTAAAAACAATACCACTTTGAGTTTCATTGGTATAAATGGATATCTCATTTGTCATAAAAGATTTAGTTGTTATAATGGTTTCAGACTAGCAGCAAAACCTCCCTTCGGAGAATTTTTACTTCAACTTCCGAAAATTTGTCAACTACCATATATCGTGATGAAAATTCTTTGTCGTGGCTACCATCAGCAATGAATGTTAGCTTGTATTTTGTTCCTTCAGGTAAAAAAATCAAAGCCAACTTTTTACTCTTTTCCCTATTTTCGGCATGGATTCCTCCTATGTACCAATCATTGCCTTTCTGATGGGCAATTATAATGTCCATTCCTGGATAGCCATCAATAAGTTTGGTTTTATCCCAGGCATTTGAAACTTCCTTATGAAACCAATTTGCGGCATCGGGCAAGTGATAATATCCTTCTGGTCGGTCAGCAAGATGCTGAATGTCAGATTCGAACCCTATACTCAAAACCAGTTCGTGACCGAAAGATGTCAAGAGCGGATGTTGTGAACTGGTAAAAGTTATCGGAGTATAATCCATTGCTCCAACCATGTTTCGTGCAAAAGGTAAATTAAAATTTAATTACAATTTTCTTTCCTGTATATATAACATCTTTGTCATATTCATCGACAGGAAAATCTCCTGTTCCTTTGTTTTTGGTAACCTTTACAATGTTGAATTTGCGTTCGGCAAGCATCCCGGGAAATGATCCCTTCAGGTCATCGATGGTCAGTATTTTTTTCGCATCATTCCAGTTGAAAGTAATGGTTGAAAAAAGGCCTTTTTCATAGTCATAGTTATCGTTCTCGTCTTCATAAAGGGTGAATTTTCCATCAGAACCCGGGTAAATCCGGATTTCAAGATCGTCCCATTTTTTTTCTGTGGCGAATTGGACGACAGGTCCTAAAGGAAGAATTGAACCGGCTTTCACATAAAGCGGTATAATGTCAACAGGTGTTTGTTTACTGATATTTTGTCCTCCCTGGATCATATCTCCGGTCCAGAAATCATACCACGTTGTACCAGCAGGCAGGTATGACTCTTTTGATTTTATAGTACTGAAATCTTCCTTCGTATCCTTAGAGTACATCACATTTGTAACAGGGCATACCATGATCGACTTTCCAAACATATACTGATCATTAATATTAAGCGCCCTTGAGTCTTTTGAAAAATCCATCATCAACGCGCGTATCATTGTTGACTGATTGGATGTGATATCCCAGGATGCTGAATAAATATATGGCAGCAACCTGTAACGCAGGTCGATGTACTTTTCAATAGCATCATAAACCTTATCTCCCTTTTTGCCAAACTGCCAGATCTCACGTGGAGCATCAGTACCATGCGAACGCATCATCGGGCAGAATGCCCCAAATTGTATCCATCTGGCATAAAGCTCCCTGTATTCAGAATCGTCGAGTTTTTTCCTGTAACGGCTAAGAAAGAAACCTCCGATATCACTATTCCAGTAAGGGATATTACTGAGTGAAAAATTCAATCCTGCAGAGATCTGATTCTTTAATGTCTCCCATGAAGCAGTCACATCACCCGACCATGTGTTTGCTCCAAAGCGCTGCTGACCTGCAAAAGCCGATCTGGTGAGAATAAAAACGCGTTTATCGGAAGTCACGGCTCGTTGATGCTGTGATAATCCACCTACTGTCATTAATGGAAAAGCATTCCTGACCTTCCTGAAAGATCCAAGAAACGTTTTGTTATCGAAATCTGAAGGCTTAAAATCAAGGTGGTCAGGCTCTGATGAGTCCATCCACCAGCCATCCATTCCCAGAGAAAAAATGCCTTTATTCAGATAATCCCAGTAAATATCGCGGGCTTCCGGATTATATGGATCATAAACCCTTACACCAGAAGGATAATCATTGTTTGGAGGCCATTTTTCAGAACCTGATGGCGGCCAGGTTTTGAAATCCATCAGAGCTCCTATCTTTTCAAGGTCGCGATATTGTTTTGTCATTGGACCGAAGGAATTCCAGATTGAGATGATCACATGGGCGTTCAGGTTGTGAATATCATCAACCATTTTTTTAGGATCGGGATAGTCAGGATTGAGAAATTCCATGGCATTCCACAGGTAATTATTACCCCAGTACTGCCAGTCCTGAATTATACCATCCAGCGGAATGCCAATCTCACGATATCTTTTAACCACACCCACCAATTCATCCTGGCTTTTATATCGTTCCTTGCTTTGCCAGTAGCCGAAAGTCCAGAGAGGGAACATTGGCACTTGTCCTGTAAGATCACGCATCCCGGCAATTACTCCGTCAGCATCCCCGCTAAGAATAAAATAGTAATCGATGCAATCACCTACATCCGATTTGAATGATGTAGAACCCGGTTTATCTTCAAACAGCGTGGGAGAATAATTATCCCAGAATAAGCCGTAACCCTTTACTGATACGAAAAAGGGGATATAATCATCGGTATTTCCTTGTACCATATTAAGCGTAGTGTTACGCTTGTTCATTTTCCCATCTTGCTGCTGACCAAGTCCGTATATTGCCTCATCCTTGTCAAGTAAAAAAGCCTGAGCGACCGTATAAGTTTTTTCCCCGTTGTCATTAAAGTCAGTGAAGGAAGTACTATTTTCCTTTTCGGATAAAAGAGGTTTTGATGAAAGAGTCAGAAATGAGATCTTCCCGGTTTCCCGGTCAATTTCAATTTTAAGGCTCTTTGTTTCAAGTACAAAATAATTTCCGGATTGCCTTACTGAAAATTCTGTCTTTTGCGGAGTTTTTATAACTGAAAGGCTCTCTTTTGTAATACTCTTACCCTCAGGATACTTTAGTATTCTAACAGTTGAAGGACTATATAACCGGGCTTCAACTGTCACAGAATTTATATCTGTAATTATTCCCAGATCAGTTTTATGCCACGATTGAGCAATGCTGCCGGTAAAAGAGGTAATCACAAGCAGAACGATCAGGGCAATACGGTCTTTAAGAAAGGCCATTCTTTTCACTTTATACATTGTTTATTTTTCAATTATTGTCTTCACGTGTAATAATGAAAGCATTTGCATAGCATATCTTTTGCCAAGAATCCGATATCCTTCAGCAGTGAAATGCAGGTTATCCGGAATATCCTTACACCCGGCCGAAGAAATGATATATGAATTCGGGATAGTTTCAGGAAGGGTTGCTATGATGGGATTCATGCTTGCACAAGCCCCCGCCTGATCGGCATTCACCACTTCTCCTGCCAGCAGAGGGACTTTCCTAGGTTTAAGGTTCAGGTCCTTTATCAGATTATCATAAACCAACTTAACTTTTGCAGGCCAGAGAGTATCCCCGGTATTTGACTCGCCCTGGTGAAGCAGGATTCCCTTAATAACACCATCTTTCTGGGCTAATTTTGCCATTTCAACAAGTCGTGCATAAGGGTTGCCATCATATTCATTTATCATTCCGAGCATCCATTTCGGAGCTGTAGAGACATAAACCTGGTAATTATCTTTATCGAACAATTCGATTTTGCATCCTCCGACAGAGACATTGATAACTCCGATCCTTATTTTTTCAGGAAGATTGGCTATCAGGGTCCTTCCGAAATAATCAGCGGGAGTCAGTCCCGTATGGCAACGGCATAGGGGGGGGGCAGCTGTATACCAGTGTCCCTTAACCCTTCCCAGATCTGGACAATCAACAGCTTCCATCACCTGAAAACGGGAGTCGACTGAAGTGTCCAGTGGTTGAATCCTGGCATTCCCTTCCATGTTTGATTGTCCGAAGCAGATGAAGATGTAAAAGTTCTTATCCTGTGCAAAGAGAGTCAGGACAGGCAGTATGGATACCAGTATAAGAATTAAGCATAGCTTAATCCAATATCCTTTAAATACGTGTTTCATTATCTATGTATAAACTCTATCAGATGACAGAAACTTTTAACATTTTCAGATCCTTTACATCAGAACTGTTTCCATACCAGACCTCATATTCGCCTGTTGTTACTTCGACTTTTCCTGCTGACCTGTTAAAGAATTCAAATGACTTGTATGGCAGGATGATGGTAACATCCTGCGTTTTTCCTGCAGGGACAGTTACCTTCTGGAATCCTCTCAAAGTTCTGATCGGTCCATCGGCATCATTAACCTTATGTATATAAACCTGTACAACTTCGGCTCCATCTCTTTTGTCTGAATTTGTAACCGGAATGGTAAGGTCAAGGCTTTCATCGCTTTTGATCTGACTTTTACATGGTTTGGCTTCTCCTATTTTAAAAGTCGTATAGCACATGCCGAATCCGAAAGGGAAGAGAGGATCGGACATAAAACGGTATGTACGTCCCTTCATTGAGTAATCTTCAAAGTCGCCAAGCTGGTTAATATTTTTATAGAAAGTGACAGGAAGCTTTCCGGAAGGATTATAATCGCCGAAAAGAACGTCAGCAACAGCCTGTCCGCCTGATTCTCCGCCATACCATGCCTGAAGGATGGCATCACAGCTTTCTGTTTCAGGAACAAACCCCATTGCTGATCCTGAGCAGTTCACAAAAATGACTTTTTTATCGGCAGCCTTGAGTGCTTTCAGAAAATTTCTCTGGATTTCAGGAAGCTCAATATCTGTCCGGTCGCCACCTTTGAAACCGGGTATCTCAACAGGCATCTCTTCCCCTTCAAGCTGGGAAGAGATTCCTCCTGCAAAAACAACCACATCTATTCCTTTCAGCTTCTCGATGAGTGCTTCAAATTTGACGGGTAATTCTTTCCCGAAATTCAGACTCAGGCTGGCCGGCCAGTTACGTATCTGG
>Ga0224524_1000091_pt1 | contig 37056 bp, 24 predicted proteins | sample CFST75metaG_FD_179895 | JGI IMG/M metagenome (GOLD analysis project Ga0224524, IMG submission 179895) | Peat soil microbial communities from Stordalen Mire, Sweden - C.F.S.T75 | ecosystem: Environmental > Terrestrial > Soil > Wetlands > Peat | place: Sweden: Norrbotten County, Stordalen Mire... | reverse complement strand
AGCAATCACTGTGGCATTCTGACAAGTCTTTGACGACTCGCCTTCCACATAAACCGAAGTAACGCAATAGGTATACTGTCCTGAAGGCACCAGGGTATCATCGAAAGAAAGAGAATCCAGCACCGTAATGTTTAATTTCAGATTGTTTCTGTAAACATTGTACCCCTGTAGTGCCATGGTAGTGGAATCATAAACCGGTTTTTGCCAGGAAAGATGAACATCCTGGTTATTTACCTGTGCTTGTAAATTTAGCGGGGAAGGCAACGGAACCGAGAGTACACCGATGAATTTAAAAACGCCATTCTCAGTGGCGTTGGTATTAATTCCTCCAGCCCATCCGCAATGATTGTTCAGCCAGGACATCTGCATGTATTGTGCACCCTGCGTTCCCACGAAATCATTCCAGAAATGGCCGCCATTGAAGGAATAGGAACAACCGTTTGTACCGCTTGAACCGGAGCTTACCCATACGTTCCCGGTGCCGGGAACATAGGAGAGATCCGTTGCATAAACGGGCCCGGTTGCGTTGACCAATGTCCATGTTACGCCACCGTCGAAGGTTTCACAAAAAGCGCCTGTCGTCCCATTGTCTCTATCCTGGACAAGCCCATGCATGCCAGTTCGGAAACTGGGTTTTATATACTTATTATTCAGGGCGGTAACGGTGGCAACGGTCCAGGTATGTCCTTTATCGGTAGAATGATAGACCCGGCCCATATTTGTTCCGAACCAGAGCGTATCATGAACAGCTGAATAATAACCGACTACACCAAATTCACCTAAAAGAGGATTGGGAATATTGGAACCGTTCACCTGTGTCCAGGTGGTGCCACCATCTGTTGTAAGATACATTTCAAATTCGCCGAGGATGGGATCGCCAAGCGCCCAGCCTTCATTTTCATTGAAGAAGTGAACACAATCAGGAAATGAGTTGGCATTGCTGAATGAGGCAGTGGTTTGCCTTGTCCAGGTAGTTCCGCCGTCGGCAGTTACATAAATTCCCATGGGTTTATTTCCCGAAACCATGTACATGGGAACATAGGCTTTTGTTGCACTCATCCCGAAAATCATGGCAGAGGCCAGGCCTGTTGTATTGTTAATGACGCCCGGAGTCCATGTATTTCCCCCGTCGACCGTGCGCGTAAAATCCGAACAGGCGCCTAATGGATTGGTAGGATCAAATGCTGTAGCCCAAACCGCATTGCTATCGGCTGCAGACATATAGCTGATCCCGCGAGTGGTCGTAAAACCGCTTGCCTGGGAGATCCATTCTGCAACATTGAGGTTAATGGTGTTGTAAACCGTGTCGGAAGTTGAATAAGAATATACTTTTACCTCGTGGTTACCAAGATCGGGGGCCGAAGTATTCCAGGTATAAACGATCGAATCATTCGTAGTGGAAGCTTTTTCGACATTATCGATGAAAAGCTTCATCAGATTATCATTACCCCGGATTGTATGGGCTATAATCTGAACGGGATATCCGACTCCAATCACAGCATTGTTTACCGGGTGGGTGATCCGTACGATCAGGTTTGGGTTATAGGGTTTGATATGAACTACAATTGAATTGTCATTGTTGAATGAGCTTCCACCCGGGTTCAGTGCCCCGATGGAATACCATCCATTACAGGATCCTGACCACCCCCAATTAAAATGGAAGGTGCCGTCGCTTAGGTGGTATCCGTCGCATACAAATGCATGGCCTTCGGATGGGTTCGATCCGCTGTAATATACCGGTAACTGCTGGTCAAGATCCGTTCGAATGAGGTTTTTAAAATCTTCTACATTGGGAAAATTGTTCTTATATTGTATCACGGCTCCCGGATGATAATTGAAATAATTCATGAAAGCATAGGGGACATCTTCGCTGAATGCACCGGAACCGTTGGTGGAATATTGCATGTTAACGGAAACACCTGAATGGTACATGAGGGTGGCAACCGAAATGTTGCTGCTTCCGACATTGTTCGGCATGGATGACCAATTGTATATGGTATTCCCGAAGTCGGCGGTTTGTGTACCATACGTCGGATCAATATAGGTATGTGAACCTACTCCCTGGGGAGGGAAATTGTGAAATTTCATGATCTGAGCCATGGCCGTGGCGACACAGCCTGTCCAAACGTGTCCACATTGTCCTGCTCCATCTGCAGGACAGAGCGCGTTGTAATAGCAACCCTGGTCCCAGGTGGTTGTGAGCAGGGGACTAACGTCCTGCACGGGCGCCTTAATATTCCCGGCAAGTAACGCATTCCATTTTTTCAATGTTTCCTGGTTACTGAGTGCGTTTGTAATGATCTTGTATATCTCGCGGCTGTATCCGTCGAACCACTCTTTTGTTGCCGGGTTGGTGATTTCCCGGGGGATGGTGCTTTCATCGGAATATCCTAAGATCGGAATAGAAGCATCGTCGGCAGCAACAATTACAAAACCGATGGGATCAAAAGTAATTGTATAGATAGTTACAATGTTTTTGTATTCGGTCACCTGTATATCGTTTATCACTGGCTGTCTATTGTCCTGTAATAAGAAATGAGCATAAAAACCAACAGCAAGATCTCTTGCTTTTTCGATAGGAACCTTTACGGCAAATGAAGAGAATGCCATGCAAAGCATAGCCAGTAAGAGGAAATATTTTTTCATGTTTATTCGTGTTTTTGAGGGTGCGAAGGTAATAATTTTCCGGATCGAAAAATTCATTCAAAAATCTGAAATCGTAAATATTTTTATCCGAATCAGAACCAAATTGTTTTTTATCGTAAGCATTTGGTATTATAAACTTTAGTAATTTCGCGTTCTTACATATAGCAAAATCTACATAAAACACCCATTTAAATACTTATTATCCAAACCGTGATTGGGAATCATGGGTATTCTCCTGCATTAAGCGGGACAGGTATTTGACTAATATAAACTAAAATTTTAACAAATGAAAACAGTGAAATTTAACGAAGAAGAAATTGAACTTCTTGTTGCCCTTTACGAAGATGAACTTAAAGAAGCGGGATCTTATATTGATAAACTGCAGCAGACTTTAAGCAAGCTGAAAAAACAAGCTGAAAGCGCTAAGGCTGAACCCACCCGGACCGGAAAGAAAAGAGGCAGGAAGCCGAAGAATCAACCCAGGGTGTCGAAGCCGATCGGTGGAAAGAAAAGGGGAAGAAAGCCAAAGATGCAGGAAGCACTGAAACCGGAATTAGCCAAAATAGAAGTGAAAAAAGTTGCCAAGAAAAAGAAGGTACGTAAACCCAAAAAACAGGTCGTATCAAAACCTAAGGAGCCGAAACTTTCCAAGGTTGAAATACCGGTTATAGAAGAAATAAAGCCATTATAATTCCAAAAGCCCTTTATTCTTCTCAAGAAAAGAAGACGGTTTTAATTAATAACATTTTTCTCACCGCTACAGTCCGGGCAAACCGATAACACAACTATTTTATAGACCGATAATCGGTTTGCTAATATCACATACCGGCGGGCAGGGGCCTACGTTGTGCGTTGGAGCGGTGAAAATGGTTCCGGCCATATCTCCTCCATTCGCATCTACTCCGCAAATGATCAAAATCCCGGTTCCGGATGCATCGGTTCCGAAATAGAACCTGAAACCTGCAGCCGAAGGATCTGCCGCCAGAATAGAATTCATGATGGTCAGCTCTGCTAAGTCGACGGTGAATCCTTTCATTATCGAAGTATAGGGAGGAGCATTTTTTAAGTATTTCTGAGAGTAGTTAATGGCATCCCCGGAAGAGATCTTGGCAATAACGGTATTAGGACCCGGAGATGTGGATTGGCCGGTAAAGGAGAGCAATCCCAGGAGGGAAATTCCAAAAATAACGCCTGCCAAAAATGGTAAGGCGGCCCAAAAAATTTTCTTGTTTTTCATGGTGATCACATTTAAGGGTTTTTAACCATTCACATATTTTTGATAAATATATGACATTTTAAAATAGATATAAATATTTTTAAAAAAATGCATATTTTCGCATAACATAAATCGGATGGCCAAAATCATTTCTATAAAACAGCTTGAATGACAGCACGGATTCATCCAGAAGCTATTTTCAAAACAACCGGAGGATTTCTTTTGTTATCCCGTAATGGGTTGCTATTCATATTCGTATTCCTTTTCGCTGTACAAGCCTTATGTACCAGCCGTCCGTCCATCAAAAGCCATTCCCCGAAGGAGATGCACAGAACGGACCTGGACAGTATAAACATGGAGCGGCTTTTTCAACTTTCCACTTTTTATTGCAATTATCTTGGTGACCTAAAGACAGCTGACAGCCTGAGTGATGAAGCGATCCGCATAGCCGAAATGAGTTTCCGGCCGGAATTACGCCTCATAGCTTATTTTCATTATCTTGAAATTACCGATCTTCAGTCCTATTTTGAAAAAGCACAGAAATATGGGCTGAAAGCATTAGAACTCGTGAAATTATTAAATAACCTTAACCAGGAATGGCGTGTCTACAAAAATCTGGCTGAACTTTATTTATCGGCTGAGCGTTACAATACAGCCCTGATGTATAGTTATAAGGCCATCGGGATTGCGGGCGCTTTGGAAAAAAACTCATTACGTGTGGCGAGTTACCTGTTATTTGCCCGGAGTTTGGAAGGGAAAAAGCAAAAAAACGAAGCCCATAGTTATTTTCTGAATGCTTTAGAGTTATCTGAGAAAATAAAAGATCCGCTCCTGATGCTCGCCTGTTATAATCAGCTATCGAGGTTCTACAGCAACAATAAGATGTTTGAACAATCGATCAAGTTTAAACTGAAAGAAGGAGAACTTACAAAAAAGGTGTTCCCGAATGATAAGGTAAAACAGATGTGGGTACAATGGGATCTTTTGTCGATCGAGCGGATTTCAGGTTCTCTGGTCGACGAACGGAACCTGCAGGATCTGCTTACGTTTTCCATTTCCCGGAAAGCCAACAAGCTGAAACTATACACTTTTGCGCTTTACCGCACTTACTTTATCGATGCAGATAAAACAGACCGGCTTTACGATCTGTATAACAGGCAGTATCCAAAGGAACTTAAAGACCTGGCAAAAAAGGAACCTGCAATATATTACAAACTGATGGCTTATTTCAAGGAGAATGAAAAGGCATCCGATTCCGCCCTTTTTTACTTTAAAAAAGCGGAGGTCCTGATGCCTGCCGAATCCAACAAAGTTAAAGTGTCACAGTTTTATTACCGGTTCGGGCAATTTCTTAGCCGGCAAGGCAGAAATGGGGAAGCCATTGAAAAATTTCATACTGCCTACAACATTGCAAAAGCAGTTCCTTATTTCGATCTGATGTTATTGTCCTCCAGTGAACTGGAAGGACTGTATTACAGCATGGGTGATTACCAGGATGCTTATCTGTACTCGGTTACTACACGCAACCTGGGAGATAGTATTAACGACATGTCGAGAAAGGAGCAGATGATCATAAACGGAATTAACCGGGAACAGCAGGTGCGCGACAAGATCAATGAAGAGCAGAAAAGGGAACGCGAACGAATGATCCGGCAAAAACAGACCGAGCGAAATATGATGGCCGTGTTTGTTGCATTCCTGTTTATCCTGTCGTTTGTCATTTTCCGCAACTACCGGATACAGAAGAAATCGAACATCCGGCTGGACCAGGAAAAAAAGCGTTCTGAAAGTCTCTTATTGAATATTCTTCCCGGGGAGACCGCGGAAGAACTGAAGCAAACCGGCAAGGCAAAAGCAAAACATTTCGCAGAAGTGACTGTGATGTTCACCGATTTCAAGGATTTCACCCAGGCCAGTGAAAAAATGAAAGCAGAAGAGCTGGTGGAAGAGATCCATTTTTATTTTAGTGAATTCGACCGGATCGTGACCCGGTATGGGATCGAAAAAATCAAGACGATCGGCGACAGTTATATGTGTGTTGGCGGGCTACCTGTGTATAACGATTCCCATGCAAAGGATGTGGTGAGTTGTGCGTTGGAGCTACAGGAATTCATGGAGGTTCAGAAAATTTTACGGTCGCACAGCGGTAAAACCTGGTTTGAATTGCGCATCGGTATCAATACCGGCCCTGTTATAGCGGGAATTGTCGGAACCCGAAAATTTGCTTATGATATCTGGGGAGATACAGTGAATACGGCATCACGGATGGAAACAAGCGGGGAACCGGGAAAGGTGAATATCAGCGGCGCCACATACGAAAAAGTCAAAGATTATTTTTCCTGCACCTACCGGGGAAAAGTACAGGCAAAGCATAAGGGATTAGTGGATATGTATTTTGCTGATCAACATTCCTGAATTGTTTATCTTTGCCCCTGCTTTTAAAAGCATTTTTTTCATGAATTTTATGCTTAAATACTATTCCGGCCAGCAAAACGTTTGGAATCATCCTCTTTGATCTTATCACGAACCGGTCAATTTATGAGAACACGACGGATCTTACTTTTTTTTGCACTTCTTATTGGTACCGGAATTACTTCCTGCCATTCCGGATCAAAAAATAAAAACACAAAAGATAAACGCCCTGCTGTGATCCTGAGCGTGGAAGGATATGTTGTAAAGCCCAGCCTGCTGAAGGTTACGATCCAGGTATCGGGAACATTACTGCCCTTTGAAGAAACAGTTCTGATGCCGGAGACAGGCGGGCGTGTAGTCATGGTCAACCTACCGGAAGGGAAATTGGTCAATAAAGGTACGGTCCTGGTAAAATTATTCGATGGGGAATTGCAGGCACAGCTTAAAAAATCACAAACCCAATTACAAATGGCAGAGCAAACCGAGAAACGGCAAAGGGAATTGCTGAAGGTTAGCGGGATCAGCCAGTTCGATTATGATCAGACCGTTTTCCAGGTAAATTCGATTAAAGATGATATCAGCTTGCTGAATGTACAGATCGGGAAAACTGAGATGAAGGCTCCTTTTGATGGCGTGATTGGTTTAAAGAACATCAGTGTAGGCGCTCAGGCTACTTCTTCCACAGCGGTGGCAACCATCCGGATGGTAAACCGCCTGAAACTGGATTTCAGCGTTCCGGAAAAATACAGCCGGGAAATCGTTCCCGGGAAGTTGCTGACATTCACCGTTGAAGGAGACAGTGCAAAATATACAGCCGTGGTAATGGCAACCGAGGGGGGTATTGAATCAGACACACGCAACCTGAAGGTACGTGCAGTAGTGGATTATGTTTCGCCCGGTCTGAAACCCGGTGCATTTGCCACGGTTGAACTGGAACTTGGCAAGCATACAGATGCTCTGCTGGTTCCCACCCAATCTATCATCCCGCAGGCAAGGAGTAAAAAACTTATCGTGGCGAGAGATGGAAAAGCCGAATTCATCACCGTCAATACCGGTATCCGGCAAGCCGCTTTCATAGAAGTATTGAACGGCATCCATAGCGGTGATACTGTTGTGACTACGGGTATTGTTTTTCTGAAGCCCGATGCCAGACTGAAATTCTCCAAAGTGATAAAATAACCCGATATGGCTGTTTCTGATTTCGCGATAAAACGCCCTGTTGCATCCATCGTAATGAGCCTGGTTATTGTGCTGTTTGGCGTTGTTGGTTATACGTTCCTGGGTGTCCGGTTATATCCTGCCATAGACCCGCCTGTGATCAACGTACAAACCACTTATACCGGTGCAAGTGCAGAGATCATCGAATCACAGATCACCGAACCGCTGGAAAAAGTCATTAACGGGATCGAGGGGATCAAATCTATTTCCTCAGCGTCAGCCACCGGCAGCAGCAACCTAACGGTAGAGTTCAATGTGGGAGCCGATCTTGAAAAAGCGGCGAACGATGTACGCGATAAAACTGCACAGGCTGCCCGAAACCTTCCCCAGGATATTGATGCCCCGCCGGTCGTCACCAAGGCTGATGCAAATGCCGACCCGATCATCACGGTTTCCATTCAGAGTACGACCATGAACGCCATGGAACTGAGCGATTATGCGGAGAATATACTGCAGGAAAAACTCCAGACCATACCCGGAGTAAGTTCTGTTGGACTTTACGGGCAGAAACGGCCGGCTATGCGCCTCTGGCTGAACCCTGATAAAATGGCGGCGTATGACATTACAGCGGAAGATGTAAATAATGCGCTGGATAAGGAAAATGTGGAGCTCCCCGGCGGGAAGGTAAGAGGGTACAATACAGAACTTATTGTCAATACGTTCGGAAGGCTGACCACCGAAGATGATTTTAATAATATCATCATCCGGCAGACCAATGACCAGATCATCCGTTTCAGTGATATTGGAGAAGCACTGCTAGGGCCCGAAAACGAAGAAACGGGCGTAAAGCTGAATGGGGCCGATGGCATCAGTCTTGCGTTGATCCCATTACCTGGGGCAAATGATATTGAAGTCTCTAATGAATTTTATAAACGGTTTGATCAGATCCAGAAGGACCTTCCTAAAGGGTTACAACTGGCCGTGGGCTATGATAAATCGAAATTTGTAAGGCAATCGGTAACCGACGTGGCAGAGACCCTTGCTATTGCCATTTCACTGGTTGTGCTGATTGTTTTCCTGTTCTTCCGGAACTGGGTGATTGCATTACGTCCGCTACTCGATATACCGGTTTCACTGATTGGTTCTTTCTTCATCATGTATATCTTCGGATTTTCAGTGAATGTGTTGACCATGCTCGCTATTGTATTAGCAACCGGGCTGGTCGTTGACGATGGGATTGTGGTGACGGAAAATATCTTCAAAAAGATCGAAAAAGGTATGGATAAATGGGCAGCGGCATTTGCCGGTACACGCGAAATCCTGTTTGCTGTTATCTCCACTTCTCTTACGTTGGCGATTGTTTTTATTCCTGTGATCTTTTTATCGGGATTTACCGGCAGGCTGTTCCGGGAATTCGGGATCGTGGTAGCAGGGGCTGTACTCATCTCGGCTTTTGTCTCCCTGACCCTCACGCCGGTATTGAATGTCAAACTCGGCGGGAGCCTATCAAGGCATAACCGTTTTTACCGGTTTACAGAGCCTTTCTTTGTGAACCTTGACAATGGTTACCGAAAGATATTAAGCTATTTTATGGCCCGCAAATGGTTATCATTTCTGATCCTTGGGATATGCCTTGTGTTGATCTTTTTCATCGGGAGAAATTTAAAATCCGAATTGGCGCCCCTGGAAGATCATAGTATCATCCGAACCAATGTCACGGCACCGGAAGGAACTGATTTTGATTATACGGAAAACTTGATCAGTCGTGTGGCGCAGATGGTCATGGACAGCGTTCCCGAGGCCCGCCTGGTTTTTGGAAGAACCGCTCCCGGGTTTGGAGGTACCAGTACCAATACCGGTGGTATCCAGGTTTTTCTTACAGAACCCAACGAGCGAAAAGCCACCCAGCAGCAAGTCTATGACAAGCTTGTCAGGCTTTACCGGAATTTCCCGGAAGCGAGGATCATCCCGAACCAGGAACAAACCATTTCCACTTCGCTGGCTGGAGGATCACAGTTGCCGGTGCAATTTGTGATCCAGACCCTGGATTTTGATAAGATGCAGCAATTTCTTCCGGAATTTCTTGATGAAGCCAGGAAAGACAGTATATTCGGGAATGTGGATGTGAACCTGAAATTCAACAAGCCGGAATTAGATCTTACAGTCGACAGGATGAAGGCGACCAATCTGGGCGTTAATGTCCTGGATGTTTCCAATACCCTGCAATTTGCATTAAGCGGCCGCCGTTACGGCTATTTCCTGCGAAACGGAAAACAATATCAGGTGATTGGCCAGGTAATACGTACATTGAGAAGTGAACCTTCGGATATTACTTCGTTGTATGTGCGAAGTAATTCCGGGAAATTAATTCAGCTGGATAATCTGTTAAAGATGCAGGAAAACAGCAATCCTCCGACGTTATATCATTACAACCGGTATAAATCGGCCACGGTTTCCGCTTCCCTCGCACCGGGGCGCACGATGGGAGAAGGGATTGCAGAGATGCAGAAAATCTCTAAAAAAGTCCTGAATGAATCGTTCCAGACTGCCTTGTACGGGCCATCGCGGGATTTTGCCGAAAGTAGTTCAAATACTTCTTTTGCACTGGTTCTGGCGCTTATGTTAATATACCTTATTCTGGCTGCACAGTTTGAAAGTTTCCGTGATCCGTTCATCATTATGCTTACCGTACCGATGGCCATAGCAGGTGCGATGATCTCGCTGTGGGTATTTGGAATGACACTGAACATTTTTTCGGAGATCGGGATGATCATGCTGATCGGGATTGTTACAAAAAACGGGATCCTTATCGTGGAATTTTCCAACCAGAAAAGGAAAGCAGGACTGGCAAAGGCAGAAGCAGCTTTCGAGGCTGCTGCAGCCCGGTTACGACCCATTCTGATGACCTCACTTGCAACGATCTTTGGAGCCATGCCCATTGCCCTGGCCCTGGGTGCAGGTGCGCAAAGCCGCATGCCGATGGGAATCGTGGTCGTAGGTGGTTTGTTGTTCGCCCTGATCCTCACTTTATTTGTGGTTCCTACGATGTATGTCCTAATGGCGACCAACAAGGTAGGAGTTGAAAAAAACGAGGATCCCCTGATAAACTGATGCCGATGAAGAAAGTGCTTTTATTTTTGGTGATCCTGATCTTTGCCTGTATTGTATCCCCTGCACAAAAACTGCTTACTGCCGATTCTGCAGCCGCGCTTGCACTGAAGAACAACTTTGACATCCGGATTGCCCGCACTTCAGCCGATATCAGTAAACGGAACAATACTGCCGGGAATGCCGGGATGTTGCCGGATGTTGGGATCACCGGGACCGATGCTTATAGCCTGGATCATGTTAACCAGCATAATTATGACGCACCCGCTACCTCGGCAGCAAATGCAAATTCGAATTCAATGTCGGCCGGTATCGCATTGAACTGGACCTTATTTGACGGTGGAAAGATGTTTGTCACAAAAAGGAAACTGCACGAAATTGAAGCCCTGGGAGAGATCCAGTTCCGCAACCAGGTCATGCAAACGTTATACGACGTGTATGCCGGATACTATAATGTGGTAAGACAGAAAGAACAATTGCAGGCGATCCTGGAGGTGATCCGTTTTAACCAGGAACGGGTGGACCTTCTTCAGGCTAGTTTTAATGCAGGACTTTCACCCAAGACCGACCTTCTCCAGGCGAAGATCGACCTGAATGTTTACCAGGAGGATGCCATTTCGCAACAGGCGGTGATCCTGGCAGCAAGGCGGCAACTCAATCAACTCTTGTCTCGCGACCCGGAAGAGCCTTTTGAAGTGGTGGATTCCATCACCCAGAATTATCATCCGGATAAAAAAGAACTTGCGCAAAAACTTTTCTCTGTGAATCCATCGGTCCTGTCTTCTCAGAAACAGGTTGAGGTAGCAAGGCTGGGGGTCAATGAATACAGGGCATTGCGGCTTCCCAATCTGAATTTTTCGGCAGGATATGATTTTCTTCACAGCGACTATGCTATCGGGACAGTCCGGATGAACGAAACCTATGGGCCACAGTTAGGCGCCACCTTGTCGATACCCCTTTACCAGGCTGGGAATATTCGCCGCCAGATCGCTGTTGCCCGGCTCCAGCTCGAATCGGCAAAGGTTACTTTTGAAAGCGCCAAACTCCAGGTCAACACACAGCTCCAGCTTGCCCTGACCGAGTTTGACAACCAGCTTCAATTGCTCCGGATTGAGAAGGATAATTTCGCCCTTGCCAAAGAAAATCTGACCATCTCGATGCAGCGGCTGAAATTGGGACAAACCACAGCCCTTGAAGTGCGGCAGGCACAGGAAAGTTTCCAGCAATCCCTTACCCGGTTGACGAACTTCGGATATGCGGCAAAAGTCGCTGAAATTAAGCTGAAACAGTTGATGGGGGCGCTGTAATTAGCTGGCGAGCTGGTGAGTTGGCGAGCTGATGAGTTACCCCGGACTTCAGGCCGGGCGGCCTCGTCACCGCAACGCAGCTGCGCCTGGCGCAATCTCACTTTGTTCGATAACCCCAGCCAAAGCTGCTTAGGCAGTGATTGGAGTTTTTTTTTCCTGAAATCTCGAACAAATAAAAATTCTTGATTAATCAAACTTTATAAGTTTTCCTGTCTTGGTGCAATTTATTCCTGTATAATGCATAATATATACTCCACATTTTAGGCTGCTGATGTCTAAAGAGAACCTGGGTTCTGTCATCTGTAATTTCATTATTTCCTGACCCGATATTGTTAATACTGTTAATGTACTATTGTCAGAAAAATCCGGTATTTCAACAATAATTCGATCCCTTGAGGGATTGGGATGAATAATAATTCCTGCCGTTTTAGTTAATGATGTTGCCCAAACACCAATGTCGCCTGTCTTAAGTATGGTTCCATTTTCCCCAATCGAAAAACCCAAATGATCATTGGTTATACAGACACCATTAAGGTGCCGAGCAGTTCCTGACCATTGCATGACCCAAGTTAATCCACTATCATTGGTTAATTGAATAGTGCCATTTTCCCCAACGATATATCCTGTATTTATATCCTGGAAGTAAACAGATCGAAGTGATTCTGAATTTGCACTTGAACAAGGAATCCATGTCACACCACCATCTGTTGTCTTTAATATAACAGCATTATTTCCAACAACAAATCCGGTATTTTCATCAATAAAAGAGACACCTGTAAATGTATATGTTTCGCCATATGTTGCAAGTGTATTCCAGGTTGATCCTCCGTCACTCGTTTTTAAAATTGTTCCCCATGTTCCGACTGCGTAACCTGTATTTGCATTAACAAAGTTGATCGCCTGCAGAAATCTTGATGTACCGGATGTTTGAGATATCCAATTTGTACCTCCATTTGTGGTTTTGAGAATTGTTCCCCAATCGCCGGCAACCCATCCATTGTTTCCATCTAAGAAAGTGACTGCATTCAGGTTCATATTTGTTCCGGATGCTTGTGTAAACCAATTAACACCTCCATCCAGTGTGTTAATGATTTTTCCGGATTCACCTACAACATATCCATTGTTTGCCGATGGAAATGAAACACCTTTAAGGCGGGTCTGCGTACCTGAAGTTATGATGGTCCATGATTCGCCTGCATTTGTTGTTTTAACGATAATTCCTGAGTCACCAACTGCAAAACCATTGAGTGCGTCCGGGAAGGAGAGCGCAAGGAGATTTATGAAGGTACCTGTTATCCTGTTCGAATATGACGTACCTGCATCTATAGATTTGTACAATTTTGGATGAGTCATATAATCATATGTTCCACCAATTATAAATCCTGTGTTGGCCTGAGGATAAATCACGGCCCAGCAATAAATATTTGGATCTATTGTCATTTTCGACCATGTGGTGCCTCCATTGACGGTTTTTAATACGATACCCGAATTTCCAACTGACCAGCCATTATTTATATCAATAAAATTGACAGAGTTGAGATCATTTGAAGTCCCAGATGTTAGTAAGTTCCAGTTAAGACCTCCATCAACTGTTTTTAAGATAATTCCGTTATCGCCCACAGCATAACCATTATTGGCATCAATAAAGTCAATACAATTAACAGAACCCATAGAGCTTCCGCCCCAACAATTAACCCAAGTGTTCCCACCATTAGTTGTTCTTTGTATCAATGCATCTTCATTGTAGCTATTATCTTGACCTCCAATAAATCCGATATCAGGTGTCAGAAAAGTAAGGGCCCTTAGCCAACCAAACGAATTCACTGATAGAGGATTCCAGGTTGCTCCTCCATCCATAGTTTTCTTCATTGTTATGCTACTTCCCCAATAATCAGACCCAATAACATATCCAATATTCTGATTTGGAAAATCAACCATAAAATATTCATCATTACTTTCCGGTGCGTTTATCCAGGTAATGCCACCGTCTGTTGTTTTCAGGATAGTCCCTCCAACTCCCGCTGCATAACCATTATTAATATCACGAAAGTAAATCGAATAAAGTTCGTAAGATGTTCCTGAATTCTGGTTTGACCAAGTATTACCGCCATCAATCGTTTTTAGAATTGACCCATTCTGACCAACAATATACCCTGTGGAAGCATTAGTAAAATAGATAGACCATGGGTCATTTCCGGTTGGCAAAGGGTTGGACCATTTCCATGTTTGAGCATATAACATGCTGACAACAAACATTAAACCCAAAAGTGCAGAGAACTTTTTCATAAATTTGTTATTTGTTAAATACATTTCATCATTCTGAAACAAATCTAATAAACAATTACCAAACAATAACCAAATATGTCATAATATATTAATACCGAAAACGAAATAAAAAACCATTGCATAATATAACACGATCTCAGGAAGTTAGGTCTTGGTCTTTCTGTATTAAAGTTACAAATTTTGTTCTACCAGAACAAAGACAAACTTTATTTGCTCAGCACATCCAATAGGATAATACCTGATGTAATTCTTTGAAACTTGCTTCTTCCGAAAAAACACTACCTTTGCCGCAATATTAACCTGTGTTTCCGGTTAGCCGATCTGTTTTAGTATTTCCCATCTCCATACCCATCAGGGTTCCCAGCAAGTGTCTGGTCGGGGTAAACCGGAAAGCCCGAAATCACATAATTAAAATTGTCTTATGATTACATTTGAAGAATTGGGTATCCACCCTGTTCATGTGGATGCTTTGAAGGAACTTGGTTTTGAATACCCTATGCCGGTACAGGAAAAGGTGATCCCGCTCATGTTGTCCGGTCCTATTGACATTGTTGGCCTGGCCCAGACCGGGACAGGGAAGACGGCTGCTTTTGGTTTGCCGTTAATCCAGATGACCGATCCTCGCAGCAAGGTGCCTGAAGCGCTTATCCTTGCTCCTACCCGTGAACTTTGTATACAGATTGCAGGTGACCTGAATGATTTTGCAAAGAACACCGATAACCTGAAGATCCTTCCGGTTTATGGCGGAAGCAGTATGGAGGTCCAGATAAAGGCGCTTAAAAAAGGAGTCCAGATCGTGGTTGCCACTCCCGGCCGCCTTTGCGACCTCATCCGCCGGAAAGCTATTAAGCTGAATGAGGTCAAAACCGTGATCCTCGACGAGGCCGATGAGATGCTTAACATGGGATTCGTCGATAGTATCAATGATATCCTCTCAGAAGTACCAAAGGAACGTGCCACTCTTCTTTTCTCGGCCACTATGCCAAATGAAGTTGCGGTGATCGCCCGGAAATACATGCGCAATCCCGTCGAAATAACCATTGGCGACCGCAATTCAGGCGCGGATAACATCAAACATCTCTACTATACCGTTCATGCAAAAGATAAATACACCGCTCTTAAACGTATCGTGGATTATTATCCCAACATTTACGGGATCGTATTTTGCAGGACACGAAAGGATACCCAGGAAGTTGCCGATAAATTGATGCACGACGGCTACAATGCAGAATCCCTGCATGGTGACCTTTCGCAAGCTCAGCGTGACATGGTCATGCAGAAGTTCCGTATCCGTCATGTAAAGTTGCTGGTGGCTACCGACGTGGCTGCACGCGGGCTTGATGTGGATGACCTCACCCATATCATCAATTACAATCTTCCCGAAGACCTCCTGGCTTATGCCCATCGCAGCGGCAGGACCGGTCGTGCAGGGAAAGCAGGTATTTCCATCCTTATCATTAATCTGAAGGAAAAATATTTAATAAAACAGATCGAGAAAAAGATCAAAAAAACCTTTGTTGCGGCGAAAGTTCCCGGCGGAAGGGAGATCTGTGAGAAACAGCTGTTCAACATGATTGTCAAGATGGAAGAGGTGGATATTGAGCATACGGAGATCGACAGTTATCTTCCAGCGATCTACCGGAAACTGGAATGGCTCGACAAAGAAGAAATCATCAAACGTTTTGTAGCGCTTGAATTCAACCGATTCCTGGAATATTACAAGAATGCAAGGGACATCAATGTTATCGAGGATAAATCATTAAATTCCTATAAAGAACGTGACGGAGGATCTTATAAAGAACGGGATAGAGGATCTTACAAAGAGCGTGAAAGAGGTTCTTATAAGGAACGCGAATCGGGATCTTACAAAGAACGGGACAGGGATACAGACGGACCTGCACGTTTCCGTAAGAACGATTCCGGTTTCACACGTCTTTTCATCAATCAGGGCAAGGCCGACGGACTTTTCCCGATCAGTCTGATCGAACTCGTTAACGAACATACACCCGGGAAAAAAGTTCCCCTCGGTAGGATTGATCTTTCCGACCGATCTGCTTCTTTCGAAGTAGGTTCTGACTTTGCGGATTTCCTCATCAAAGCTTTGCAGCATCAGGATTTCCGTGGATCGGAGATCACCGTCGGATTGGAAACCGGAAAAGATGGACAAAGAAGAGATGAAAGTGATTTCCGGAAAAGGAAAAAGAACGAAAGGAACTTCAGGGATACGCCTAAAAGAAAAAGGATAAACAAGGACAGATCGTAATTCACTCTGAGTACCCCACTCCGTGGGGTTGTCTAAAAAGTCTTTTTTCACCGCGAAGACGCCAAGACGCCAAGAAACGCTAATTGCATTCATACTTATCAAAAATGATTGAAGAAAAATAATAAACCAGTCGCCACATAAGCAGCCTTGGCTGGTGCCATCGAACGAAGTGAGATTGCGCCAGGAGCAGTCCCGAGTACTCGGGATTGCGGCGACGAGGCCGCCCGGCCTGAGGGCAAAAGAAAGAACATAGAAAGTGATCGTTTGTTAAGCGTATTAAAGATCTGAAAAGAACGTAATGAAAACCCTCGTTGATACCATCCAGGATGCATTTATTGGTTTCGCCACAGGCGATGCACTGGGCGTTCCCGTTGAATTTGAAACCCGTGAATGGTTGCAGGAGAACCCGGTACAGGGAATGCTGGGAAGCATGCGATATAACCAGCCACCCGGTACCTGGTCGGACGACAGTTCGATGGTTTTTTGTACGGCAGAAAGCCTGTGTCGAGGATATGACCTGGAAGACATCGCCCTTCAGTTTTCGAGATGGAAGAACGAAAGGTTCTGGACTCCCCGCGGAAGGGTTTTTGATATTGGCATACAGACCAACAAGGCGATTGAAAGGATCGACCGTTTTCTCGAAATGGGGTTGCGGATCAAACCGATCCCGGAACAGGGAGTCAATGAAAAGGAAAACGGGAACGGTTCGCTGATGCGGATCCTGCCGCTTGCCTTTTTCCTGAAGGACCGGCCGGCGGAAGAAAGTTACCGTATTGTCCGGGAAGTTTCGGCGCTGACGCATGCACATGCCCGGGCCGTGATCGGATGTTTTATCTACGTGCGTTTCATCATGAGTCTGCTGGAAGGACAGGATAAGAACCGGGCTTATACAGAGCTGCGGAACTTCATTCCCGATTTCTGTAAAAAAAATACCGGTTCACACGAATACGAATATTATTCAAGAATACTGAATAACAACATTGCCGATTTCCCCGAATCTACTATCCGTTCTTCTGCTTATATACTTCATACCCTCGAGGCCTGTTTCTGGTGTGTGATGCGGAATGACAATTACAGGAATACGGTTTTGCAGGCCGTAAATCTCGGCGAAGATACCGATACCGTTGCAGCGCTTGCCGGTGGCCTTGCCGGGATAATCTATGGAAGGGACCAGCTTCCGAAAGAATGGATCGCTGTGCTGGCCCGGAAAGATGAGATACTGGAGCTTGCACAACGGTTTTCAAATTCCCTTTAACAGAAAGGTAAATAAATACAAGCACCACAATAGACACATTGAACACATTAAAAAACACATTGATACAATTTGAACCCAAACACAACATCACACACAAATCACACACAATTTCGCGATTTCACTATTCCGCTATCTCGCTATTTCATAACCCTGCCTCTGATTTGCTAATCATTTTCTTACGGTAGTAAGCTAAAAAATTGTATTTTTGCCGGCTCAAAAAAATCACCATGCCATTAAATAAACTCAGAAATATAGGGATTGCCGCTCACATCGATGCAGGTAAGACCACCGTCACCGAACGTATTCTCTTTTTTACCGGGACTACCCGCAAGATGGGAGAAGTCCACGATGGCCAGGCTACCATGGACTTCATGAAACAGGAACAGGAACGGGGTATTACCATTGCTTCGGCAGCCATTTCATGCGCCTGGAAGGACTACCAGATCAACCTGATCGATACACCGGGACATGTGGATTTCACAGTCGAGGTGGAACGTTCCCTCCGCGTCATCGACGGGATGATCGCGGTATTCTGTGCAGTGGGAGGCGTTGAACCCCAGAGTGAGACCGTATGGAACCAGGCCGACCGCTACCGGGTTCCCCGTATTGCATTCATCAACAAGATGGACCGCACCGGCGCCGACTTTGCACAGGTGGTTGCCCAGATGAACAAATATCTTGATGCCAATGCAGTTCCTTTCAACCTGCCTATTGGGGCTGAAGATAATTTCGACGGCATCATCGACCTCATGACACAGAAGGCTTATGTATTCAAGGATTTTGAACAGATCGAGATAGAGATCCCGGAAGCATACAAGGAAAAAGCAAAAGAAGCACGAGCCTGGATGGTTGAGAAGATCGCCGAATTCAATGAAGAGGTCATGCAACATTTTTTTGAAGATATGGAAGTTCCTTCGAAATTGCTGCAGCGGGCCGCCCGCGAAGCCACACTGAAAATGCTGATCACCCCGGTTTTCTGCGGGGCAGCATATAAGAACAAAGGCGTTCAGATGCTCCTCGATGCCGTTTTGGATTACCTGCCCTCTCCTATCGATGTTGGCGCTGTAGTCGGCATTGATATCGATGACCCGGAAAAATTCCATTCGCGGCATCCTTCCCCAAAGGAACCTTTTTCGGCTTTGGCATTCAAACTTATACATGACCCTTTTGTAGGACAGCAAACTTTTACCCGTGTCTTTTCCGGAACCCTTCATAGTGGGATGCAGATCCTGAATTCCACCAAAGGGAAACATGAACGTATTGGCAGGATTTTCCGGATTCATGCAAAAGAAAGGGTAGAGATCAGCGAGGCAGGGCCCGGCGATATTGTGGCTCTGATTGGTTTAAAACTGACCAAGACCGGGGATACGCTTTGTGATAACGATCATCCCCTCTTCCTGGAAAACATTCATATTCCGCCTTCCGTGATCGAGTTAAAGATATCCCCGGCAAAAAGGGGAGAACAGGCAAAACTGGGAGAGGCGCTGAACAAATTGATGAATGAAGATCCTTCCTTCAACGTACGATATGATGATGAAACGGAAGAAACGATCATCGCCGGGATGGGAGAACTTCATTTGGAGATCATCATTGACCGGTTGAAATATGAATTCAAGGTGGATGCGATTGTGGGCGAACCGGCTGTTGCATTCCGGGAAACGATCACCGTGGAGAAGGAACACCGTTACAAGCACTCGAAGCAAACCGGTGGAAAAGGCCAGTTTGCTGATGTCATGATGCGCATTGAACCCAATGAAGGAAAAGGTTACGAATTTGTGGACAAGGTCAAGGGCGGTAACATTCCTGCTGAATTTATCCAGTCGGTCAACAAAGGGATCCAGAAAACACTCATAAAAGGTATCCTGGCAGGATACCCTGTGGTAGATGTCAAAGTAGTACTCCTCGACGGGAACCATCACCCGGTTGACTCATCAGATATGGCTTTCCAGACCTGCGCCTCGATTTGCTTCAAGGAAGGATTCATGAAAGCGAACCCTATCCTGCTGGAGCCGATGATGAAGATTGAAGTGAACACGCCCGACGATTATATCGGTGAAGTAAGCGGCAACCTCAACCGCCGCCGCGGGAAGATTGAATCCATGCGCAGATATCGCAAAGGCGCACAGAAGATCAATGGCCTCGTGCCGCTGATGGAGATGTTTGGCTATGCCACGCAACTCCGGAATATCTCCAGCGGAAGAGCGAATTATTCCATGGAATTTTTCCAGTATATGCCATTGCCGAAAGGGCTACAGGAAGAGGTTCTGAAAGAAATTGCAGAGAAGAAGAAGGAAGAAAAACGATAACCGAGGTCGGAGGTCAGAGGGCTGATAATGGAGGATGGAGGATGGAGCATCGAAAAAACTTGGCTGGTGTGCGTTTGTAACGCATGCTCACAACCGTTTTTATTTTTAAACCGCAAAGGCCGCAAAGTTTAAACGCAAAGATCACAAAGGAATAAATCGAAAATCTAAAATTCATTCGTAAATCGGACATCGTAAATCGTAAATTGCATAATGCCTGCTAAACTCTGGAACCGGAATTTTACCTTGCTTACTTTTTCCAATTTCTTCATGTGCAGCGCATACTATTCGCTGATCTCAACACTTCCGATTTATATTTCCAATGAATTGCATTCCCCGAAAAGTGTGGTCGGGCTGGTGCTTGCTTCCTATATCGTAGCTGCGGTGCTGGTGCGTCCCTTCACAGGTTACGGGTTGGATAAATACGGCAGAAAAACGATTTTCATTGTCTCCCTTCTTTTATATGCATTGGTATTTAACGGTTATCTCATTGCCTGGACGGTAACCGTGATGGTCCTGGTCAGGTTCGCCCATGGACTGACCTGGGGGTTGACTACCACTTCCAATTCGACGGTAGCCGTGGATATCATTCCTTCCGACAAACGCGGGGAGGGGATTGGTTATTTCGGGATCTCCACCACGCTGGGGATGGCGCTGGGGCCTGTGATCGGTTCGTCTATTTTCCAGCACGGCGGTTATTCTGCCATGTTCATTGCAGGGTTCATCATCAGCCTTGCCAGCATGGGTATGGCCGCCTCGATGCGTTTCCCCGATGTGGTTCCTTCAAAATTACTGGAATTCAAGTTTTCCACGTTATTTGAAACTACTACTCTGCTTCCTTCCTTTAACCTTCTTCTCATTATGATCACCTATGGCGGGATGCTCTCTTTTGTTGCGCTGTATGGACGTGAACTGGGAATACACAATCCCGCCGGCTTTTTTCTCATTTATGCAACCGGCGTGATCGGCGCCCGTTTCACTTCGGGAAAATTCTTCGACCGCCATGGTCCACGGATGATCCTTTTGATCTGTCTTTCATTTCTGATCGCCGGGTTTCCGGTCCTTGCACTCCTGCAAAATCCCTCCGGGTTCTACGGAGCAGCCGTCATTCTTGGTTTTGGAAACGGGGTTGTTTTCCCGACTTTCCAGGCCATGACCAACAACATGGTTCCTCAGAACCGCCGCGGAGCAGCCAATTCCACGATATTCACTTCCGTTGACATTGGAATGGGCGCCGGGATGATCCTCGTTGGCAGTATTGCACAAGCTTTTTCCATTTCAGCAGCTTTCATTGTGTGTTCGGGAATCTGTGTCATCGCCTTTTTATTCTTTCTTTTTTTTACTTCAAAATATTACGAGAAGAACAAGTTAAGTTTACACATAGAGGAACGGGTAAAATCGGGTATTTCTTAAAAAATAAAAATCACCGCTAAGGCGCTAAGGAGCGAAATGAAACGCTAAGTTTTAGCGACTTTGCTTCTTTGCGGTGAAAGAAAATAAATTTTATCCCTATCCGTTACCTATGCAGACTGATCATCTGTATCCATTGGAAAAAACAGCAGATAAAAGAGCGCTGGCGAAGATGCTGAAACAACTTCTTTCTTTTCCTTTTTCCAAAGAAGAAAAAGAAAAGATTACCCGGGCATTTTGTCTTGCAGATGAGCATTACCGGAAAGAAAAAAAACCGGAGATGGTCGGTATGCAGGAGCTGGCGGAGATCTTTTTTACGGAATTGAACTTGTCGGCCGAAGCCGTTCTCGCAATCCTGTTGAAAGAACTTGTACCACAGGTCCTTTCCGAAGAACAGATTGTCAAAGACTTCGGAAAACCGGTGCAGGAACTTATCTCCGGCCTCCGGAAGATCGACCGGATGGATACAGCGAAATATACCTCCAACGCTGAGAACTTTATCAAGTTGCTGCTAACTATCTCCGATGATATCCGGGTGATTCTTATTTCTCTCGGGCAACTGCTGCAGGATATGCGCCATATCCGCGATTTTCCTGCCGAAAAACAAGCCAGGCTTGCCGGCGAAACAACCTTGCTTTATGTTCCGCTTGCCCATCGCATAGGCCTATACCGGATAAAGACAGAACTGGAAGACCTGGTTATGCGGTTTTCCGATCCGGAAATCTATCTTCAGATCCAACAGAAAATACAGGAAACCCAGAAAGACCGTGACCGCTATACTTCCGAATTCATCCGTCCTATCGAAGAACGGCTGAAGGAAAACGGGTTTGTTTGCGAGATCAAAAGCCGCGTAAAATCCATTCCCTCCATCCACCGGAAGATGATTGCACAGAAAGTGGAGTTTGATAAAGTATACGACCTTTTCGCCATCCGCATCATCCTGGATAATACGATCGAAGACGAAAAATCCGATTGTTGGAAAGTGTATTCCTTCGTCACAGATATTTATACCCCAAACCCGCGCCGACTGCGCGACTGGATTTCTTTCCCAAAAGCAACAGGGTATGAATCCCTGCATACCACGGTCATTGGCCTGGAAGGGAAGTGGGTGGAGATTCAGATCCGGACACGGCATATGGATGACATTGCTGAAAAAAGCATTGCAGCCCACTGGAAATATAAGTCGGACGGAAAAACCGACGGGCAGACGGATTTTTATGCGGCCATCCGGGAGATGCTGGAAAACCCGTTACCTTCTTCTCCCGAAATGGATATCAGCCGTGAAAAAAGGGAACTCTACCGCGACGAAATCTTCATCTTTACACCCAAAGGCGACCTGAAAAAACTGAAAGCAGGTTATACGGTGCTCGATTTCGCCTTTGAGGTTCATACCGGTATCGGGGAAACCTGTACCGGCGCCATCGTCAATGGCACTATGGTTCCGTTAAAATATATACTGACAAACGGGGATACGGTGAAGATCCTCACTTCCAGGAACCAGAAACCGAGCCATAACTGGCTGGAATTCGTTAAAAGCCCCAGGGTGCAAACCCGCATCCGCCATGCTCTGAAGATGGAGACCTACAAAGATTCGGATGCAGGCAAGGAGATCCTGAAAAACAAGATTACCCAACTCGGGATGGAGTTTACCGACCTGGTAATCAATAAACTTGTCGATGCTTTCGGATGTGAGAATTACCTGGATCTTTACCAGCGGTTCGGCGAAGGAAAGCTGGATCCGTTAAAGATCAAGAAAGCTTTGACGGAACCCGAAACAAAAGTCCAGCCCGGTGCAGTACCAAAGGAAGAATCTTTCCCCGAAAGAATATCCGAAGTGATCTCCGGGAAAAAAGATTTTATCATCATCGATAAAAAAATCGATTCCATCCATTATGAATTTGCCCGTTGCTGCAGTCCTATCCCGGGTGACAATATTTTTGCCTTCGTCAGCGTCACACAGGGAATCCGGATCCATAAGACTACCTGCCCCAATGCACACGATCTGATCTCCCGGTATCCCTATCGCATCCTGGAAGCACGATGGAAAGCAGTGGATGCGGAAAAGAGTTTTACGGCAAACCTGGTCGTAACCGGGAAATTCAGCAAGGACATCGTCACTAAGCTAACGCAACTGCTGACGAACGAGATGAAAGTCAGTGTACGTTCAACACGGGTGAAGACTCATCCCGACGACTCCTACACCTGTGAGATCGGCATTCTCGTTAATAGTACGGTTCGCTTGGATGAGGTCATGAAAAAATTACTCAAATTAAAGGAAGTGCAAAGCGTGACACGGGCCGGCAACGCTTAAAACGTAATTAGCTTTTCGCCGGTCCTTCAGCGTATATTCAGCTTTTTCATTTTGTAATTATTTTCCCGGTTTTTTCAAAAAATCTGAAAACATTGTCCGTCTGTGAATTCCAGAAGGTATAATCATGTCCGCAGGTATCACATAAATGAAGGATATGTCCCCTCCCGGGATCTTCTGTTGTAATTTTCCGGGAAAAATCCATGGTTTGCTGGCAGGGCACAACAGCATCACGTTTCCCGTGCGCGAGGAACAAGGGAATTTTCAGGCGGTTTGAATGAAGGCTGGGATTATCAGGGCCTTCCCAGCGGTCTTTAAATTGATCATACGGGCCATAGGTTCCTGTCATCAGCCGGTCGGCCGGCATATTTGTCTGATCATAATCACCCGATAAGGCCGCTCCTGCCAGGAATAAGCTGCCGGTGTTCTCGGCAACCAATACTACTCCCCTCGCTCCTGTTGATATCCCGTAGAGGAAATTTTTCCCTTTTTCATTAAAAATTTGAAATTGCTTCCGGCAGAAAGGGATCAGCGTGTCGATGATCCAGTGCAAGGTTGGGTAACGCCTCCAATCGGCCCGCGTTTCCGGAAAAAGTGCGGAAGAATAGACGCTTTTCAACATCTCCGGGAGAACCAGGATATATCCCTGTTTCATGGCTTTTGTGCAAAACCCGGATTTAATGCAGACATCATTCCGGCTGAAATTCCAGCCGGGTAGCACCAGGATAACGCCCCCGGAGGGACTGCGGGGGAAACGGAAATCCACCGGAACGTTGCCTACAATGATCGTGGTATCAACATCATTCTGCGCATTCACAATGAGCGCCGATAATTCCATCAGGACCGACAAGAGGAGATATCGCATCGGGAAATTCCGTTTCAGGTTCAGTAAAAGTACAAATTTTCAATTGATGAATTGGTGAAGAGTTAGATATGAGATGTGATGGCTGAATTACCATAAATAAAACCCAAAACCGAATGCCTAATGTCTAATGGCCGACTCCTGGTTAATGAAAAGTTTTTTTCGTTTTTACTTTTTTTGTATTTTTATCCAAAATATAATCAGATTTAACTAAATCACCAAATCCATGAAAAAGATTTTCTTTCTCCTGCTGATTACACTGGCCGTCGTTTCCTGTTCAAAAAAAAGCGACAGTAATTCTTCCCCCGAATTTACCAATAAACTGACGCTGGGCACCGGGTTAAATCCGAGTAATTTGTTTCAGCTAACCGGGGAGGGAACTTCATTCATGGGTTCAACCACAATCTATTTCCGCCTCGAAAGCGCCAATGACATGGCCGGGTCAGCTGTTCGTTTAAAAATCGACCAACAGGACGGAACACCAATATTTTCCCAGGACTATCCCAATCCATCGTCTTATGGACATATCTTTCTATCCAACTTTACTCTCACCCGCACCGGCAGCTATGTAGAAACAGGGATCCTCGTTACCGGATTGACAACGGTTGCGTCTATAAATTTTACAGTGACTAAGTGAATGGGTGAATTGGTGAGTGGTGGGTGGTGAAAACCAAAAATCAGTAATTCTTAATTTAATACGTAGTGGGATGTGGGAGATTCGAACTCCCGACCTCATGCGTGTGAAGCATGCACTCTGAACCGACTGAGCTAACATCCCGGGAGAGGTGACGAAGGTACAGATTATTTAATTCACCACCACACCAATTCACCACCTCACCAGCTATATTCAAAGTCCTATCTCTCCTGCAATCGGTAACATCGCCTGAACTGACAGGGCTGCAAACTCTTCGATGGGAATGCCGATCTTCTCACATTCCATGATGGTTTCGCGTCTCACGGAAGCGGCAAATATCTTTTCCTTCATCCGCTTGATTACCGATTTCGGTTTTACGCTGGTGAGTTTCCTGTCGGGATATACATAGGTGGTTGCAAAGATCAGCCCGGTAATGGTCTCCCCGGCTGCCAGGGCATGCTGGAATTTTGTGCTGCGTTCTTTCCCTGCAGAAACTTCATTGTGCATGCGGATGGCATCCAGAATCTCAGGATCAATTTCGAATTCTTTCAGCAGCACTTCTGTTTGCGTGCCATGAACGGTGGGTTCAGCATGGGTCGTTTCCACATCCAGGTCATGAAGTAACCCCGCCAGTCCCCATTTTTCCTCATCTTCCCCTAGCCGCTGCGCAATTCCGCGGAGTACTGCTTCCGATGCAAGGCAATGGTAGATCATTTTTTCGTTTTTGACATATTGATGAAGAAGAACGATAGCTTGATTGCGGGTAATTGACATGGTTTGCGAGTTGGTAAGTTAATAAAGTTGCAAAGTAAAGAAAAACCGAGCATCCAGCATTCAGAATTTTCATTCTCATTTTTAATTTTTCATTTCTCATATTACCTTTTAAAATAACTCATCAGCTCATCAACTCGTCAACTCATCAGCTTTAATTACCTTTGCTCCATGACTTCTCTCAACCCCATCTGGTCCGATCGTTATCGTATCAACTGGTACGAAGCCGATGCCTACAATTGTGCTTCGCTGGTGACTATTTGTAATTTTCTTCAGGTCTCTGCTTTCCGGCATGCACATCATCTTGGGTTTGATTATACCCGGAAAGATGGTTTTGACCGGCTCTGGGTTTTAATCCGGATCCTTATCCACATGGATAAATATCCTTCCTGGAATGAGGAAATCGAGGTAAAGACCTGGCACCGTGGCGCCGAAGGACTGGTTGCCATGCGCGATTTCGAGATCCTCGATGCACAGGGTAAGCGGTTGGGAGCTGTTTCCTCGCATTGGTTCCTGCTTGACCCCGAAACCCGTCGGCCTGTGGTTCCGGAGATCAACGATACTGCCATCTCCTCCGTATGGCCCATGGCGGTGATGGACGAGCAACCTGGTCGTATCTTCATTCCCCATGACCTACCCCTGATCCGCACCATCACGGCAGGCTATACCGATTTGGATATGTACATGCATGTGAACAATGCCCGGTATATCGACTGGGTGCTGAATCTTTTTCCCGAAGATATGCATCGCAACTTCAGCATTTCCTCTTTCCTTATCGAATTCCTCTCAGAAGTAAAATATGCCGAAGAGATCCGGCTATTTGCTTCCATCAGTACGGAGGAATCGCTGGTAAAAGGGATACGTGCAGACGACGGGAAAACGATCTTCAAGGCGAAGGTCGGTTGGAAGAAAAGGTGGGTTGTGAATAAAAAGTAAAAAGGCTTACGCCAACCGATAAAAATATTTGCGATTTTTTTGATAATGGCAGAGAGGATGAGTCTAACCCGTAATGATAGTTTTGGCAAGACGTTTCATCCATATCCAGTGGAAGGTAAAGAGGACAATACATATTAGGATAATCAGGCTGTTCACCACGATCGACCGGATAGACAAATGATTTGCCTGATTGATCCTGTCGGCCTTGGCTGCTTCAAACATCGAATGCAGCGTCTGGTCTTCCGGTATCCAATTTGTTCCGGTTTTTTGTTCATCATTTTTAGAATTCTTCAGGATGTCCATTTTGTAATTCTCGAAGGATGCCAGGCTTGGGGTCCCTGCCTGAACGAAAACTCCCCCTGCATGCAGCGGGTCACCCAGGTCCATGATGGCGGGAATGATCACGGCAATACAGATAATAAAAGCAATTACGGTGACAAGGCAAACGGTATAACCGTATATCTGTGCTATTCGATGTGGTTTTTCCATGTTCTTTGGTTTTTATAAAAATGAATGTGTAAATATAATACAAAAAATATATAAAGGCAAGTTTATGGGTTACCCCGTTATTCATATTCCCAATATTCATGACAATGTTGGAGCAAGAGAAGCCATCAGGTCTTTGAAGGATAAGTATCTTACGGAAATTCAGAATCCAATACTTAAAACCCGGAATTATCAATTTTCCATTATCAATTTTCAAATATTGTATTACCTTTTGGCATCTAACCCGATTAAGCAGATAATATCAACCTGATGCGTTTTATGACAACGAAGGGATTAGAGGCCGTGGATATTGTTTCACGAATTTTCTATATCCGCGGGAAAAAAGTGATGCTTGATAGCGATTTAGCCAGCGTTTATGGTGTTGAAACAAAAGTTTTGAACCAAGCGGTAAAAAGGAATCTGAAAAGATTTCCGGATGATTTCTTCTTTCAACTAACAAATGATGAATGGAATTCTTTAAGGTCACAAATTGTGACCTTAGAACTATTGCCAAATGAACATAGGTCTATGTCCGGAAAAGGAAAGCATAGAAAATTCTTGCCTTATGCGTTTACAGAGCATGGTGCACTTATGCTTGCTACTGTTTTAAATAGTGAAAAAGCAATTTATGCGAGTCTTTTTGTGGTTCGGGCATTTATTCAACTTCGCGAATTTCTTGAAGTCAATAAAGAATTGGCAAAAAAGATTGAGGCGTTGGAAACCAGATATGATGAACAATTCAATATTCTTTTCGAAGCAATCCGGGAGTTGATCCATAAAAAGAATGAACCTGGAAAACCTGTCGGATTTAGAATTCCAGGCAAGAATGACAGAACGGCGTGACGGTTCAATAGCTGACGAGCTGGCGAGCTGACGAGTTGGCGAGTTAAGAAGCTCCTTTAAAAACTTTATGAACTTTACAAACTTAATAATTATTTAAACTTAACAATTGGTTAATTATGTCACTCTTTTCCATAACTTTGTAATCTAAACCCGTGATTGGAGAATAAGAAATAGGTTATCCGGGGTTATGGCGGGATTAACGACATTCATAATTATTTCAATAGCAGTGCCAGGCCGAAAACCGGATTTATTTCCTGCGATGTTGTAATTGTTTATAATAAATCATGATTAAAAACTCCTTCATATGAAAAAATTATTTTTACTTTTTATCCTTGCCTTCGGAATGAGCTATTTGGGGTGGGGGCAGACTACTGTTTTTAGTGACGACTTTTCAACAAATACAAGTGCAACATGGACTACAAGCGGGGCAATTGGAAGCAGTGCCTGGAGTGTAACCAGAAGTGGCGATGATTGGGGAGCACGAAGAAATACTTCACCGCAACAACTTGAGCAGACCAATGATGTTGGCGCGACTGTAAATGTAGCTGGGTGGGTATTTTCTTCAGTTCTATTATCTTCTTTTTCTGCTCCCTACAACACTACTCTAAGTTCAAATCCAGGACTTCTAACGTGGACTTTTAATTTCAGAACTAACAGGACTTCGGCTTTGGCAGGTTTTACTGGAAGCACTTCATATGGAATGGCGATGATCCTTGTTTCAACATCCAATACCCCAAATAATACTGGGAATGGATATGCGGTTGTAATGGGAGGTGGAGGCAATAATACTATTGCTTTAATTTCCTTTAATAATGGACTGCTGGGGACAAAAACAACTATAATTGGTTTTGGTGGTGCACCAGCAGCCCTCGCTAATTATATGAGTGTTAAAGTAACTTATAATCCTACTGGTAACAATTGGGCGCTGTATGATCGAGATGATGGAAATTCTGCATTCGCAGATCCTGCTTCTGGAACGTTAACTCAAATTGGTAGTACTACTTCAAACAGTACTTATACCGGAACTGCGATGTCTTATCTTGGAGCCTATTGGCAAGGAAGTACCGTTGCTACTCAAACTACTTTTTTTGATAATATCAAAATAAAGGTAAACCTCCCGTCCCTTACCATTGCAAATAACGGAAGTCAGCCAGGTGCGGGAAATATTAATCAGGGTTCTACCAAAAACATTTTACAAACTTTCACCATAACTGAAGGAAATACGGCTGCAGCAACCCTGAACCAGGTTACAGTGCCTCTGGCCGGGACTTACCAGTCCGGCGATATCAGTGCATCCGGCATAAAGTTGTATGCCAATACTTCCAATGATCCTGGCGGCGCTACTGCGATTTCAAGTCAATCTTCTGCTTCAAGTGGTTCAGGTGAAACCGTGACATTTGGATCGTTATCATACAGTATTCCTCAAAACACTGTGCGATATTTTTGGGTGACTGCAGATATTTATTCATCTGCAACTCTTTCAAGAACCATCAATGCTAATTCATTGGCAGCAGGTAATTTTTCGTTTGCGTTGGGAACTCCAACCGGTACAGTAGATGCAGGGGGAATTCAGACAATTGTATCGCTTATACCTACCATTACCTTGGCAAATGGCACGGTACCGGTTACCACTCCTTCTCAAGGCACTAATAATGTTGTACTTTATCGTGTAGATGTAACCGTAGCAACAGTTTCAGCAACACTTAATTCGATACAATTTACTACAGCCGGGGGCACTCCTTCTTATGTTGCTTCTGATTTATCCAACCTTAAAATCTGGTATCACACGGATGCTACATTTACCAATGGTACACCCGTACAGATCGGAACCACCAAAACAACCGGGTTGGATCCTGGAATACAGCTTTTTTCGGGATTAACGCAATCATTTCCCATCGGAACAAATTATCTCTTTCTTACGACCGATCTTCCCTGCGCATCGATAGTTGATAACCAGATTTCAGTAAATGCTATTTCGAACAGCGATCTGACTTTTGCATCAGGCACACCGACAGGTTCAGGATATACCAGTGGCGGAACGCTTACTTTCCAATCGGCAACACCCGTAAATGCAACCGGAACAGGGGCAACTAACAGTAATGCACAATCTGTGCTTACCTGGACGAATCCAACCGGTTGTTACGATGAGATCATGATTGTGGCCAAAGCAACTTCTTCAATTACTGGAACTCCTAGTGGAAATGGATCTGCATATACAGATAATTTGGTATATGGTTCAGGAACGGCTTTTGATGGAGGTAGTGTTGTTTATAAAGGATCCACTTCATCACAAACTATTACCGGTCTAACGAATGGTACTATTTATTACTTCAAATTCTTTACCCGTAAAGGTACTAATTGGAGTTCAGGAATAGAAACAAACGCGACGCCGACAAACGTTTCTGCCGGAGATTTTCGTTCAGCGGTAATCACAGGTAACTGGAGTGCGGCTGGAAGCTGGGAAACCTGGAATGGTTCAAGCTGGGGAGCTGCAGCTGCTGCACCAACATCTGCATCAACTGGGAATAATGTAACTGTCAGAAGTGGCCATACAATAACGCTGACATCTGGAGGGGTGGCTTGCAATGGCTTGACAGTGGAATCAACCGGAAAGTTATATGCTAATAATTCAACAAATAGATATATTAGTGTTTTTGGAAATATGACTTGTGATGGCACAATAGGTAATGGTTCAACTTTGGATGGTATATGTTTTAATATAGAAGGGGCCTCTTGTGAAATAACCGGAAGTGGGGCTTTTGATGCCACAAGAATAAGAAAAGCATCGATTACTTCTCCTGCATCAACGACGACTAATCTAACTATTTCAAAAGTTATTAATCTGCGGTATGGTGGTACAGTATTATATAATAGCATATCCGGTTCAACTTTTAATGTCACCGTTGGATCTGGTTTCACCGTTAATTGTCCCGGTGATGGGTCAACAGCAGGAAGTGTATGCATCAACGGGACTGCGGGGAGTTCGGGCGATATTGGTGGTACTTTCACAATAAATGGAACACTAACCGTATCAGGTTCTTTATATTTAACAACAAATGCAACGACAAAACCTGCAAGCTTTATTATTGGCTCAACAGGTATCATTAACACCAATACAGTAACGTGCACTGCAAGTGGCACAGCAGGTCATACTTTTACAATTAATAATGGAGGTAAATTAAACTTTAATGGCAGCACTGCTGATGTTTGGGGTTCATACAGCACTACGAATAATACATATACCTTTAATTCAGGCTCAATAGTTGAATACTCCTATGCCGGCGCACAGACCATAAAACAACCAACAAGTTATTCTAATTTAACTTTTTCTAGCTCTGGCACAAAAACATTGGGAGAAAATGTCACTGTTAATAACAATCTTACCATTAATTCAGGACCTATACTAACAGTTCCCTCCAATATGACTCTTACTGTTTCAGGAACCACTGCCACAAACGGAGGCCTTGTTTTAAAATCTCCTGCTGGCACCGGCCCAACAGGTTCCTTCCTTCCAACAGGAACAGTTACCGGAAGTGTTACAGTTGAGCGATACATTCCTCAATACACCTCTGGTGTTGATGGCTGGTACTTCTTATCATCTCCGGTCTCAGGACAGGCTATAAGTCCAAACTTTGTTCCTGGCGATAATGATGATGTTTACAGGTGGGTTGAAACTGCAACCAGCTCACCATGGATTAATTATAAACCAATTTCTACTCCAGCTTTCACTACTTTTAATTCCGGAGAAGGATACCTGGTGGCCTATCAGGCCAGTGCTACGAAAACCTTCACGGGCTCACTTAATCAATCTAATATCCCCCTTACAAATCAGTCCTATACAACAGGTACCCCATGGAGCGGTTGGCATCTGCTTGGAAATCCTTTTTCCTGCGCAGTGCTGTGGAATAAAACTGGTGGAAGCTGGGCTTTAAGCAATGTCGAAGCAGTAGCCCAGATTATGAATTCCGGTGGAAGCTATACTCCCCTTAGTGCCGACGCGCCGATCCCTGCCATGAACGGTTTTATGGTGCGTGTCTATGCAAACAACTCATTGACTATTCCTCTGGCTGCCCGTGCACATAGTGGGATTGACTGGATGAAAAGTGCTGAAATTACACAAGGAAAATTAATGCTTACTGCCGCTTCCACGGAAAATACGACCTATGTGGAAACCATTGTACAATTCAACCAGGAGGCAACCCCGGCATTCGACATGGCCTACGATGGACATTTCCTAAGTGGGATTGCGGCCGCGCCGCAACTTTATTCAATTGTTGGTGATGAGCATCTCTGCGTAAACACACTACCCCAGAATGCTGAAACGCATACGGTGCTCCTGGGTTTCGTTAAAGGAAGTTCTGATAATTACACAATGAATGTGAGTGGACTTGAGTCGTTCAATCCTTTGGTTTCTGTCTTTCTGGAAGATACAAAGGCTTCCAAGACCCAGGATTTAAGGCAATCTTCGATATACAGTTTCAGCGCTGCAGAAGGCGATAACATTAATCGTTTTCTGTTACATTTCGGCGGAACATTTGCCGTTAACGATCTGAATAAAGTCAATCCTATTCAAATCTATGCTTATAACAATACCATTTATGTGGCCAATAATGGCGAACAACAGGTAAAGGGCCATGTGTTCATCTACAACCTCATGGGCCAGCAGTTGATGCAACAGGAGTTGAGCGATAATAAACTGACAAAGCTAAATTTCAGCGGATCAACCGGATATTACCTGGTAAAGGTTATCACCAACGAAAACTCATATTCAGGCAAGGTATTCCTTCGGTAGTTCAGTGCGGGAAAGATGCATTATAAAAGAAATTCTAAAAAAATAAATCATATGAAAAGATTACTGAAACCACTGTTTATCACTTTCGTGTTCGTCTGCCTGATTATGTTTGCCCAGGTAACATTTGCCGATCCTCCTGGTCCTCCTGCGGTTCATGGTTCAACCGGCGATCAGACTCCTGTCGGCGCTCCCATCGATGGCGGAGTATTTATTTTACTCCTCCTTGGTGCCGGTTACGCTGCATGGAAGCTTTATTCAATAAGAAAAGAAAAGGCAGAGATAGTTGGCTGATGAGCACAAGAGCTATTTATAGTCCGTACTGATCTATAAGATACACCAATGCCGCTATAGTAGCAGTTCCCAATTGCAACTCACGGATGTTGATCTTGTCGAATGAATCATTGACAGAATGGTGATAATCAAAATAGCGCTGTGAATCGGGAACCAATCCGAACAGCGGAACATCCTGCGACTTCAGGTCGTGGATATCGACGCCGCTTCCGCCTTTTTCGAAATAGAACAATCCGTATGGAAGCAAGAGGTTCTTCCACGACTGTACCTTCTTTACCTGTTCGTTGGAAGCATCGATGGAGAAACCCCAGGGTGTGAAGCCGCCGCGGTCGGCTTCAATGGCGGCAATATGTTTCCTGCCCTTTGCTGCTTCTGCATAAGCTTTCGCTCCCCGCTGTTCCATCTCCTCATCCATGTAAACGATGACCCGGATGGTATGTTTTGGTTTCAGGTTAACAGATTTGAAGATCCTTAAAATATCGATGGTCTGAACTACACCCGCTCCATCGTCATGTGCCCCCTGGCAGATATCCCAGCAATCGAGGTGGCCGCCGAAGGCGATGATCTCTTCCGGATGCTCGGTTCCGCGGATCTCGCCGATAATATTATGGGAAGTTATTTCCGGCAGTTCGCTGCAGGATGTTTTCAGGAATAAGTTCAGATCCGGATCTGTTTTGAGCCAGCGGCTGAGTTTATCTGCATCATTGGTGCTGACAGACAGCGCGGGGATTTTGTTCACGGTATCGGCATAATGCTGAATGCCGGTATGCGGAAAATTATCATGAGAAGTAGTGGAAGAACGGTCGATCATGGCAACGGCGCCGTAGTAAGCGGCCTGGACGGCGCCATGCACGCGGTAGCCGGCTACACCACCATAGGCCGCAAATGTAATGTATAAAGCCGGATCAGCAGGATGGTTGATGAACACAATTTTCCCGTTGACCTTTTCCCTGCCTAGTTTTTTCAGTTCATCATAATCTTTCACTTCTACGACTTTCGCGGTCAGGCCTTTCACGGCAGTAGGAACAGAGCCGCCCAGGGCACAAATGCTGAGGTTGTGGTTTCCGGCTTTTACAGAGATTACCTTCCCGGTCTCTTTTTCTCCCCTATCCCAATGCCGGACCCTGCATTCCTGGAGCCAGACCGTATCAAGTCCCATATTCTTCAGCACCTGTTCGGCCCATTTCACGGCTTTCAGCGATTGGGCCGATCCTGCAAGGCGCGCACTGTAATGGCCGGTGAGGTTCCTCAGGTTATGATAAGACGTGGTATCTGTCAATGCATCGCTGAAGATGCGCTTGATGGTAAGGCTGTCAGCGTTCTGAGCTGTAACAGTAATACAAGCAGAACAAAGAAGGCAGAAGATGGAACTTAGAATCAGTTTTTTCATGATGCAAATTTAGATAAGGAGTTGATGAGCCGACGAGTTCAAGAGTTAAAAGAAGAATTATTAATAATTTCCTCAGCTCATCAGCTCATGCAGTTGTCCATCGGTTAATCCTTCGGGTTCGTACCTCGCACTTTTCACCATAAAGTATATCCTGGCTGATTTAGCAAGAAGATCGATCGTGTCAAAAGCATCTGTCGCTGTTGTTCCGATGGAAAGTATGCCATGTTTTTCCCATAAGGCAACCGGATGATCTTCCAGTGCTTTTGCAGTCGCGTCAGCGACGCCTGAAGTTCCGGGTATTTCATAGGAAATGAATCCAAGTCCCTTTGGAACGAAGAGAATGGTTTCGGGATGCATGCTCCAGAGCAACCGGTTCAGCGCTTCTGTAGAACAAAATTCCCGTATTTGTGTCAGGGCGATAAGTTCAGTGGCATGGGTATGCACCAGCGCTTTTGCAGCGGATTTTGTCCGGATCAGCATGTCGTGCACAGTCAGATGGGTGATGATTTCGGATGTGGGTTTCCGGTCCTTTTCCGGCCATTGTTTAAAATGGGTTCCCGATGCATCTATTTTCAGGATACAAAGATAATCCCACGGGTTTTTCGCGAGATCGCGCATCCTGCTGCCTGCAGAAGTAACGATAAGGATTTGATCCGTTAAAGAAGGATAGCCAACCGGTAAAGGTCGAATTGTACTGCTATTGAATAGTTCCAACTCCTTTGCCGAAAGCCAACCGGTGACATTCACTGATATGTTTCCGGCATTGCGCTCGGCCCAGTTTCTTTCCCAAAGATAGTGGGCAGTATCGGTGATCTCAGAAACTGCTTTCTTAAGGCTTGGAAGTTTTATAGGTACCATGATATTTTCATTAAGTGATGAAGTGACGTAGTGAGGGGGTGAGGAATTGGCACTGAGGAGAAATAGAGATTCACAGAGGTTGACATATTATGGTCTTTGGGACTGAAAAAAGGAGGTCATTAATTCGCCACATTCCAAAGAAAGGATCCCTGGTATGATTTTCGTTTTCGGATGCAGGAGTTGCTTTTCCACCTTCTGGTATCCTCTTTTGGGATCTTGCGCCCCGTAGACCAGGGTTCCCAGTTGTGCCCAGAAAGAGGCCCCGGCGCACATCACACAGGGTTCGATGGTCACATAAAGTGTGCATTCGTTCAGGTATTTTCCCCCAAGATAGCCGGAAGCAGATGTGAATGCCTGCATTTCGGCATGAGCAGTCACATCATTCAGGGTTTCTGTCAGGTTGTGCGCCCGCGCAATGATGCGATTTTCACAAACAACAACCGCCCCGATCGGCACTTCGTTTTTTTCCAGGGCTTTTTTTGCCTCTTTAAGCGCCTCATTCATGAAGTATTCCGCCGAGTAAAGTGGGTAAGATCTGGTTGTAGTCATGGATGTCAGGGTAATTGATAATTGATAATTGATAATTAAAGGGAACAAAGTCAAGGAGTTATTTTCAACTAAGCATCTAAGCAAATAAACGATTAAACAATATATTCACCTCTCATTTCTCACCATTCACCATTTAATAAATTTCTCAGTCCTCACTTTTTTCCCGTTTAAATAAACACTGACAAGATAAGCCCCCGGAGCAAGGCCGGAAATATTTATCTGTTCTTCAATTCGGCTACCGATGTTTCCTTTGTTTTCTTCCAGCAGGGATTTTCCGGATGGATCAAAAACCCTGAAGAGAATATTCTGCGTGCCGTTAGTTTCAAAAGAAAGATTCAGCACATCCCTCACCGGGTTTGGGTAAATAATGAAAGCTTGAAGCTGCAGGTTATCAATAACATCTACGATATCCCATGTTGTAGTAAAAAGTCCTCTCCCGTGAGATGCGGCCACCACGGTGTTGTCGCTGGTGCGGATGTTCAGTTGATCCACCCGTACGTTGGCCATCCCGGTTGTAATCGGCATCCAGCTGACCGGTGAAGCAGTGATGTTATCGGTAGTCCACACGCCTGTTTCAGTGGCAAGCATGACATGTCGCGGGTTCTGCGGGTGAAAGATTCCCCATCTTACCGGCATGTCCGGAAGGTTGCCATCGCAGTTAAGCCAGTTCAGCCCGCCATCGAAAGTCACGAATACAGAAGCCACTCCGTAATTTGAAAAGGTCACCAACAGGATGTTTTCTGATTTCCCAATATCGATGGAGGCGATGTTCCCGACCGGGAAGTTGGATCCGGTGATCTCAGTTGTTACTGGCGTGAGCGCAGCATTTGTAACCTTGAACAGCCGCCCTGACTGCGTGCCAAGGAAAATGGTCGCATTTCCGGAAGGCGAGAAGGGCGACCATTTCACGGTAGAGAAATAGGTCTGTGTGGTCGTGCCCACCTTTTTGAATTCCCCGTATCCACTGCCGGT
>Ga0224524_1000089_pt1 | contig 37323 bp, 33 predicted proteins | sample CFST75metaG_FD_179895 | JGI IMG/M metagenome (GOLD analysis project Ga0224524, IMG submission 179895) | Peat soil microbial communities from Stordalen Mire, Sweden - C.F.S.T75 | ecosystem: Environmental > Terrestrial > Soil > Wetlands > Peat | place: Sweden: Norrbotten County, Stordalen Mire... | reverse complement strand
ATATTATATAGCATAACCAAAAATAATGTAAAGACGCATAATTATGCGTCTTTACATTATTTTACCAATGATTCATTAAATCGTCTTTGAGTTTGCCAGTACGGCGCTGATATTCTTTTTTGTGACGAAGTTCTAAACCGATTAAAGCACTCTTTTTCTTAGCTGATTCATTTTTAGATTTCTGATGATAACGATTTTTGCGCGCATCATACAAACTACCACTCTGTTGGAGTCGCTTATTAAAACGGCGTAAAAAACTTTCAAAAGTTTCGCCTTTCTTTCTTTTAAATTCAACCATAGAGCACACCTACCCTTCTAGAAATTAAATAATAAGATGCTAGGAATATATCTTATTTTAGTATTAATGTCAATTACTTAGTCCCTAAGCGCTTTTCAATTTCATGAATAATCTTTTTAGCATCAACTACTTCTTGCGCACCTGATTCCATGTCGCGAATAATAATTGTTCCGTCCATTAATTCTTTTTGTCCTAAAATTAAAGTATAACGAACATTCATTTTTTGTGCTTCTTCTAATTGATGTTTTAAAGCATTATGTAAAAAGCCCTGACTGACTCTAAAACCGGCTTTACGTAATTCTTCAAACATAGCTAAAGCTTTTTGGCGCGGCTGATCGCCTAATTGCGCAATATACAAATCCGCGCTCGGACCTTCTACGGGTAAATCTAGGTTACGAATTCGGCTAACTGTTCTTTCTAAACCAATCGTTAAACCAACGGCGCTCATCGGCTTATTAAATAAACGATCAAACAACATATCATAACGACCGCCCGAACCTAAAACCGTTTCTTTTCTTTCGCCTTCTTCCGGCGCGACAAATTGAAAAACGGTACGACTATAATAATCCGCGCTACCAAATAACTTAGAATTCAAATTATACGGTACAGCAAAAGCATCCAAATGTTCAATAATCGTAAAGAAATGATTTTTAGCTTCTTCGGATAAACAATCAACAATCGCTGGCGCATCTTCATTTATTTCTTTCAATCTTTCATCTGTGCTTAATAAGGTAGTGATTGGATTTTTAATAAATTGTTTTTTTAATTCAGCCGGGATTTTAGTTTTTCTGATTTGCTCTTTATAATATTCGGTTAATTTAGCTAAATAGGTGGCTCGACATTCGGCGTCGCCCAAGCTATTAAAATCTACACGAACTTCTAATTGTAATTCCTTAAAAAAATTATAACCAATCATAATAATTAAAGCATCAGCAATTGGCGAAGGATTATTAATAACATCTAAACTCCATTGCGTATGTTGGCGATAACAACCAGATTGAACGCGGTCATAACGAAAAACTGGACCCAAAGAACATAATTTGGCAAATTTAATTTCATCAACTAAAGTATGCTCCATAACCGCGCGGGCTAAAGACGGTTTAATTTGTGGCCTAAGAGCAATTTTGTCGCCCTCGCGATCCAAAAACCAATATAATTGTTTAGTGACAATATCGCTTTGTTTGCCAAAGGCTTTTTCAAACAAGCCCAAAGATTCAATTAATGGCGTTTCTAAACGATCAAAATCATAAATTTTAGCTAACTGCAGAGCTTTATCTATAACTAAACGCCAATAACGCCATTCATCAGGAATTAAATCTTTAGTTCCTTTTAAGCGTACCGGCGGTTCTGTGTGCCGACCTGTTCGAAGCGGAACGGCCACGGGTTTTCTTCTGTTAAAAGTTGTTCTTGGAGTCATATAAAAAAATTATTTTGTTAGTTCATAAGAACCAGTATTAATTAAACCAAATTCATTAACTGGCCAACCGCGTAAAAAGACTCGGCCAATGACAAAACTTTTTTTAACCGCGCCAAAACTGCGCGAATCTTTAGAAGCATTACGATTGTCACCCAAAACAAAATATTCGTCTGTTGCTAATTTAATTGAGTCTTCGTTTAGAGCAATTGTTGTCACAAAAGATGGTAAATAATTTTCTAAAACTTTAGAAGTGACCCCGCTAACATCAGTTACATAAACTGCGCCATCTTTAATCGTAATTGTTTCATTAGGCAAACCAAGGACACGTTTAATAAAATATTCTTGCGGATCTTTAGGATAGCGGAAAACGATAACGTCGCCGCGCTTAACCGGATTAAAACGATAAGAAATTTCATCCACCATTAAATATTCATTTTCATGAAAATTTGGCTCCATAGACGCACCTTTAACATAAAATGGCTGGATTAAAAAATAGCGCACCGGAATAATAATCACTAAAGCGATTATTATCATTTTAGCGACATCAAAAATAAAGGCAAAGAATTTTTTCATAAATTTTGTATATTTTTATTTTTTTAACCGTTTTTCGGTTTTAAGAATATCAATAGTTGTCTTGATAACAGTATCCGGGTTTAAGGAAATACTGTCAATCCCACATTCCACTAAGAATTTAGCAAAATCAGGCAAATCACTAGGACCCTGACCACAAATTCCTACTTTAGTATTAGTTTTTTTGCCAATCTCAATCAAATAACGAATTAAGGATTTAACAGCTTCGTTGTTTTCATTAGCCACACCAGCAATTTTTAAATTACCAGCATCACGATCAATGGCCATAGTAAATTGCGTTAAGTCATTAGAGCCGATCGAAAAGCCATCAAAAACTTTAGCAAAATTTTCGGCCAAAATTATATTAGTAGGAATTTCGGCCATAGCATAAATTTCTAAACCTTCTTGGCCTTGCTTTAAACCGTGTTTAGCCATAATTTCTATAACCTTTTTTCCTTCAACGACTGTTCGGCACATCGGAATCATGATTTTTATATTTTTAAGTCCCATGATATCGCGAGCTTGTTTAAAAGCTTTACATTCTAGCGCAAACGCTTCCACAAATTTTGGATCATAATAACGGCTGGCCCCGCGCCAACCCATCATTGGATTATCCTCTATTGGTTCATACGCTTTTCCGCCGATTAAATTTGCATATTCATTAGTTTTAAAATCAGACAAACGAACAATGACCGGTTTTGGATAAAAGGCCGCCGCAATAATACCAATGCCTTCAGCTAATTTATCAACAAAGAATTGTTTTTTGTCAGTATAGCCAAAAGTTATTTTTTCTATTTCTCGCTTGGCTTTTTTATCAGCTAAAGTATGAAAATTTATTAGCGCCAAAGGATGCGCTTTGATATAGGTATTAACAATAAATTCTTCGCGCGCGAGACCGACGCCGTCATTAGGAATAAAAGAAGAGGCAAAAGCCATTTCTGGTGAACCAATGTTCATCATAATTTTAGTTTTTGGTCTAGCTAAATTTTTAATATTAATTTTTTTTACCTTAAACGGAATTATTCCAGAATAAACTACGCCATCGTCGCCGTCAGAACAATCTACGGTAATTTTATCGCCGGTCTTAATAGTATGGCTGGCCGTTTCTGTACCCACGACGCAAGGAATACCTAATTCACGGGAAACAATCGCGGCATGACAAGTTCGTCCGCCTTTATCAGTAACAATGGCTGAAGCAATTTTCATAATCGGCTCCCAATCTGGATCAGTCATATCTGTTACTAAAACTTGACCCTTTTTAAATTGCGAAATTTCTTTAATATTCATGATACGATTAGCCTCGCCATTACCGATTTTTGAACCAACGCTTTTACCTTTTAAAATTGGCTTAGGATGAGAGGCTAATGAGTAATTTTCAATAATATTATAATCGCGCATACTTTGCACAGTTTCTGGACGAGCCTGCACTAAATACAATTTCTTATCAGCGCCATCCAAAGCCCATTCCATATCCATGGGTTTTTTATAATGCTCTTCAATAAGCATAGCCGCACGAGCTAATTCTTTAACCTGCGCTTCGGTAATGCAATATTTCAACTGATCATTTTTTGGTACTGGAATATCTTTAACCGGTTTACCACTCTTAGGATTATGATCATAAATCATTTTAATATTTTTGTGACCGACATGACGCGAAATAATTTGTTTAGTTGGTTTAAAAACTAAAAATTCATCCGGATTAACTTTGCCTTGCACAATATTTTCACCTAAGCCAAAAATAGCGTTAATTAAAACTACATTTTTAAAACCAGATTCAGTATCAATAGAAAACATAACGCCGGATGAACCTAAATCAGATCGTACCATTTTTTGTACGCCCACTGATAAAGCAATAGAAAAATGATCAAACTTTTTATCAACGCGATAAGAAATGGCGCGGTTAGTAAATAAAGAAGCCATGCATTTTTTAACAGCTTTTAATAAAGCGTCATGACCGCTTATATTAAGGTAGGTCTCTTGCTGTCCAGCAAACGAAGCGTCTGGCAAATCTTCAGCCGTGGCTGAAGAACGAATGGCCACATGCAAATTTTTAATTTTATACATTTTTGACAACTTGTCATAAGCTTTAACCAAATCTTTTTTTAAAACTTCTGGAAATTCCGCGGCGACGATAATCTCTCTAACTTTTTTTCCGCGTCTAGCTAAATCATCAACTTTACGAGTATCCAAGCCTTTTAAAATTTTTCTAATTTGAGCTTCTAGACCAGTGGCTTTAAAAAAATGTCGATAAGCTTCGGCGGTCGTGGCAAAACCATTGGGTACGCGAATGCCTTTAGAAGTTAGTGTGCGATACATTTCACCCAAAGAAGCATTTTTACCGCCGACTGACGGAACATCTTTAATACCTAGATCTTTGAAAAATTTTATAAAACTCATATAGTTAATCTCTTCATTATCATCCTCGCGAAAGCGGGGATCTAAATCTTAATCTTTTCGCTCCATTTATAAATAAATGGCGCCTTCCAGTATTCACCATTATAAGCTTTAATAATTCCCATAACCGCAATCACGATTATGCCAATAAACAAAACTACATTAACTAAAGGAATCCACATAATTAAAGTAGCTAAAAATTCTACCACAAATAAAACTAAACCCTGTTTAGCATGAAATTGTACAAATTTAGAGTCGCGTTTAGTTAATAATGGAATAAGAAAAAGAATCCAAAAATAGGAGAGCGCCGCGATCAAGCGATTAGGCTCTATATCTGGGTCAAAAACAATTGGTTTAGGCATAAAAGTTAGCTTAGTTTATATTTTAAATCGTAATTTATTATACCATATATCTGACCACCCTGCTAAGTGCTTAAAGAATACTTACGATAGCTATAGTATCTAAATATAACTAGTTCTGATGTATAATTTTTAATTTCTAATTTTTAATTTTTAAATAAATAGTTACAAATTTTTAATTTTTTAAATTAAAAAAGACCGTCTATATAAGCCCGGTCTTTTTAAAAAATTATTTTTAATTATTTTTGTACCTTAATGCAAAAATGACTGAAAATAAAAGAATAAATATCATTATAACAATATTTGCTTCTTAATACTTCTTCTACTTTTCCTTCTTTTTTAAAGAATCTATCTTTAGCCTCTTGTTCTCCGTCAGAATAAACAAAGGAAAGAACTTTAATCATGATAGGCAAAGAAAGTGACATAACAGAAGATGTTTTTTCTTCAACTTCAAGCTTATCACTAAATGAATAAAGAAGAGCTATTAAAGCTTGATAACTTTTAACATTTGTGTCCAACCAATTTTCCCCCAAAGTATTCATTAATTTAGTCCAACTATTTTCTTTGTCAGATCTATAGGTGATAACAATAAGCTTTCCACCTAAAGCAACCGAATCCCAGGCTTCTTTTATAAAAGATGTTGCTGAATCAATATTATGCGGGATTGAATGACAGGAAAGAACTATATCAAAATATTCATTTACATAAAAAGGAAATGGCTTTTTTATTACAGTTAACTTTGCTTGCTCTAAAATAGAAGCGAAACTGCTTTTTGGCTCAATAGCCAAATATTTGTTAACTTTTTTAGCTAACGGTATACTTAAAAGACCGTTGCCGGCACCAATATCAAGCAGTGAGTTTGCTTGATTTTCTTTTATTTCCTTAGATATATAATCCAATAAAATTCTCTTCTCATTTGTGTGATCTAAGAATATCTCAAAATCATTTTTATAAAGGTCCAAAATATTCCTCCTCTTTTTAAATTTTAATATTTAATAAATTATTTAATTATAAATGTACTAATTGATTGACTATTTTAAGATAAAATGATTAATAAGTCAAGTAGGTGCGGATGGAGAGACTTGAACTCTCATGCCTTACGGCACCAGCTCCTAAGGCTGGCGTGTATACCAATTTCACCACATCCGCGGAGAGAAGTTAAAAGTGCAAAGTTAAAAGTAAAACGGTGAATTTAGTTTAACTTTTAACTTTCCACTTTTAACTATACAATCAATACTGCCATATTAGCATATTTTCTGGTATAGTAAAGACATAAAAATATATGTATATATTAGCTATAGAAACAAGCTGTGATGAAACCGCGGCGTCGGTCGCCTCGGGCAAAGGCAATGACCTTAAAATCATTTCTAATGTCGTTTCCTCACAAATAAATATTCATAAAAAATACGGCGGGGTTATTCCTGAATTAGCGGCGCGCGAACATGTTATCAATATTATTCCAGTTATTGATGAAGCTTTAGCTTTGGCAAAAATTAAAAAACAAGACGCTGCAAAAAAATTATCAGCTATTGCCGTCACAATTGGCCCTGGTTTAATTACTTCGTTAATGGTGGGCGTAGAAACCGCTAAAACCTTGGCTTACGCTTGGAAATTACCAATTGTTGCTGTCAATCATATTGAAGGACATATTTACAGCAATTTTATTAACAACAAAAAAATATCTTTTCCGGCAATTATCTTAACTGTCTCTGGCGGACATACTCAATTAGTTTTATTAAAAAGTCATCTTAATTATAAGACGATTGGAGAAACGCGCGACGATGCAGCTGGTGAAGCGTTTGATAAAGCCGCGCAACTTTTAGGCTTAGGCTATCCTGGTGGTCCGATCGTTTCTAAACAGGCCGACAAGTTTTCTGGTAAACATACTATCCATGCTCTGCCTCGACCAATGCTGGAATCAAAAGATTATGATTTTTCTTTTTCTGGTTTAAAAACAGCTTTACTTTACGCAACACAAAAAGACAATAATTTTAAAAAGAAAGTTTCTGAATATGCGTTTGAATTTCAAGAAGCGGTCGTTGATGTATTAACTTCTAAAACTATCCGCGCCGCCAAGGAATTTAAAGTCAAGTCAGTTTTTCTTTCCGGCGGAGTTTCAGCTAATAAACGTTTACGCGAAAAATTAGCAACTGAAGTTAAAAAAATCGGTCTAGAATTCGCCGTGCCGGAATTTCAATATACGACGGATAACGCCGCCATGATCGCCTCAGCCGGCTACTTTAAATTTAAAGCCAAAAAAACTATTCCTTGGCAAAAAATCAAAGTTGACCCGAATTTGGAGCTCTAGCTCAACTCACCCCTAACCCCTCTCTACGCTATCGCGTAAAGAGGAGAAATTTATATACCAAATTTTTATACTTAAAAATTAATAATATAAAAATTCTAAAATATATTAATAAAGTGAAACAAACTCGTTTTATTTAATTTCCCCTCTTTATCCCGAAGGGATAGAGAGGGGTTAGGGGTGAGTTGGGTGAAAAGATGACAAAACTCTAAATTTTTTATACACTAAGAACATATGAAAACACTCTTTTCGGGCATCCAGCCCTCAGGCAATTTACACCTCGGCAATTATATTGGCGCGATTTCGCAATGGACAGAACTACAAAAGAATTATCACTGCATATTATCTGTAGTTGACTATCATGCCATCACCGTAAAACAAGAGCCTAAAATTCTAAAAGAAAAAATTATTGAAGTTGCGCGTATTTATTTAGCTTCAGGCATTGATCCAAAAAAATCAATAATTTTTCAGCAATCTGACGTTAGTGAACATACTGAATTGGGTTGGATTTTAAGTACTATTACTAAAATTCCAGAATTAGAAAAAATGACGCAATATAAAGATAAAACTTCTAATCAAGGCAAAGAAAGTCCATTCGCTGGATTATTAAATTATCCAACCCTAATGGCAGCTGATGTTTTACTTTATAATACTGATGTAGTACCGGTGGGCGAAGATCAAACTCAACACCTAGAATTAACTCGCATTTTAGCCCGAAGATTTAATAATGATTTTGGACAAACTTTTAAAGTTCCTGAAACGGTTGTGAGAAAAGAAGGTGCTCGTATTATGGGTTTAGATGATCCAAGTAAAAAAATGAGTAAAAGTTCTAAAGCGCCAAATAGCTATATTGCCTTACTGGATGATCCAATGGTTGCTCATAAAAAAATTAAACGCGCGGTGACTGATTCAGGCAAAGAAGTTCGCTATGATATAAAAAATAAACCAGCGATTGCTAATTTATTAACTATTTATTCGGTCTTAGCTAAAAAATCTATTAAAGAGCTGGAAGTAATGTATGAAAATAAAAATTACGGAGAATTTAAAGAAGATCTAGCTAATATTGTCGCGAACTTTTTGGAAGATTTTCAAGTTAAATATAAAAAATATTCGGATAAAGAAGTACGAAAAATTTTAGATAACGGCGCTAAACAAGCCAAAAAAATTGCGGAAAAAACCATTAAACTCGTTAAACATAATTTAGGCGTTAACTAAACTCAACTGTCATTCCCGCGCAGGCGGGAACCCAGGGGAATAACGCATAAGCTTTAAAAATTGTTGCTCTATAATTAAAGCTACTACGATGTATTCCTGGGTCCTCACTTTCGTGAGGATGACAGTTTATTAGTAATGAGAGTTTAATTATTAATTACATTAATTTAAAATTATGATGAAAGAAAATTTACAACAGCTAGAAGAAGCTTATGAAATTATCAAAAACAATAAGCTAATTGAGATTGATGAGAAGAAAAATGTTATAGAAATTTTAAGACACGCTAAACGTTTAGTACGCGTTAGCTTGCCAATAGTTATGGAGAATGGCGTGATTAAAGTTTTTGAAGGTTATCGTGTTCAATATAATGATGCCCGCGGTCCGTTTAAAGGCGGTTTGCGTTATCATCCGGAAGTTGATGAAGATGAAGTGACTTCACTCTCCTTTTGGATGGCGATTAAATGCGCGGTGGCCGATATTCCTATGGGCGGCGGTAAAGGCGGAATTATTGTTAATCCAAAAGAACTATCTAAAACTGAATTAGAGAAATTAACTCGCGCTTTTGCTCGTGCTTTAGCGCCGGTTGTTGGACCAATGGTTGATGTGCCAGCACCTGATGTTTATACCACACCAGAAATGATGAGTTGGTTTAAAGATGAATATTCAAAAGTTGTTGGTGTAGACAGTCCGGCAGTTATTACCGGTAAACCTTTAACAGACGGCGGATCAAAAGGCCGCGATAAAGCCACAGGTTTAGGCGCGGTTTATGCGCTTGAAGCCTATTTAGAAAAAACCGATAAAAAAGAAACAACTGTGGCGGTTCAGGGTTTTGGGAATGCTGGATTACACTTTGCTGAGTTGGCACACGCCGAATGGAAGATCGTCGCGACATCTGATTCTAAAGGCGCAGTTTATAATGAAGCTGGCTTAAACATTCAAGATTTAATTAAACATAAAGAAGAAACAAAATCAGTGATCAACTTCCCTGGTTCTAAAAATATTACTAACGAAGAATTATTAGCTTTAGAGGTTGATGTTTTAGTGCCAGCGGCGTTAAACAGTGTTATTACAGAAACCAATTGGAAAAATATTAAAGCTAAAACTATTGTTGAGATTGCTAATGGCCCAATTAGCTTACCGGAAAGTAAAAAATTAGCCGACGCTGGCATAACGATTATTCCCGATGTACTTGCTAATGCTGGTGGAGTAGTAGTTTCTTATTTTGAATGGGAGCAAAATATAAATAATCAAAGCTGGGAATTAGATGATGTTAATATAAAATTAAAAGATAAAATCAGATCAGCTTTTTCTGCCATTTGGGAAGCAAAAGAAAAATATAATCTTGATTTGCGTACAGCGGCTTATGTTCTAGCGGTGGCTAGAATTTTAGAAGCTGAACAAAAAAGAAATTAATTAAACACCTCGCCCCCAACCCCTCTCCACGTTATTAACGTGGAGAGGGTGGTCCCGTCTTAGGGACCGGGTGAGGACAAAATCATATGGATATCCAAGAGTTAATGGCCACGGCCACAAGTGATACTCATGAACATTTTAGGAAAAAATTAAGTGAATTTGTTTATGGGCATTATAAATATCATAATTTAAGCTCAGCTAACCAAAAGCTTATTATGGATATTATTTATAAACATACCGACGCCATTCGTAACGGGATAGGGATTTCTAACCACACTATTGAAGAAGAAAATTACAAGCTTTACGAAAACAGAATTCGTTTTAATCTAAGCCCAGAAGATTTAGAAGATATTAAAGAAATTTTAGACTTGTTTAAAAAATAAGCACAAATTTAAAAAGACAGATTTGATTTTATTAATCATGTCTGTCTTTTTTTAAAATTGATCTATAGGTTAATAATCTAGCTAGGGCCAGCATTATTAATAAATAACCTACAAAAATACTTAAATACTCCGGTAATTGAAAATAGGCTTTTGTTCCAAACAATATAGAAATAAATATTAATTGCAAAGCTGTTATCACTTTACTATTAAAGCTAGTAAAATGATTTTTTCTTATCTTTCTTACTTTATAAGAATAGAATATTGATCCGATTTCAAAAAGAGCAATAAACGGAAAAAATATCCAATTAATATAAACAACAAAGAGTAATAACAACTTATCAGCAATTGGGTCAAGCATTGCTCCAATTTTTGTTTCACAATTAAATCTCCTGGCTAAATAACCATCAGCTAAGTCACTTAAACTAGCTAAGACAAATAGCATAAAAAATAAATGCCACAAATTATGCCAAGCAAAATAAGTGCCAGGAACAAAAGCAATCAATCTAAAAAATGTTAAAATATTGGGAACCGGTCTAATAAGCTTTTCAAAAATATTTATTAAATAAGCCCTAATTTCTCTTTTAATTTTCATTTTTCTTATAATTTAATTGGGAAATAGCCATTGGTTTTATTACCTTACAGTTTTTAAAACTTACTGTCAATCATTAATAATTTTAATAATTTCATCTCTTTTGGTTTCCATAACATCCTGACTAACAGCTTCTAAATTTAAACGTAAAAGTGGTTCAGTATTAGAGACGCGAACATTAAACCAATAATCTTTATATTCAACGCTTAAACCATCTAATTCATTAATTTTGCCGTCGCTATATTTTTCTTTAATAGCTAAAATTTTGTCATTAACATCAGCTACTTTAAAGCTTAGTTCGCCGCTGTTAAAATATTTTTGATACGGCTTAACATAATCTGATAATTTAATATCAGTGTTATCAGCGGTCGATAATTCAACTAATAATTTTAGAAAAACAATGCCAGGGATTTCATAACAGCCTTCGCTTCCCATGTTTAAAATAAAATGTCCGCTAGATTCTCCGGCAAAATACGCGCCATTATCAATCACTGCTTCTTTAATCAAAGAATGACCAACGCGCGTCACTAACGGCGTGCCACCATTGGCAATAATTGTGTCATAAGTAATCCGGCCCGGACGAACGTCATAAGCAATGGTCGCGCTCGGCTTATCGCGCAAGAATAATTTACATAAAATTGCCCGCGTAATTCCTGGTTCAATCGGCGTACCCATTTCATCCAAGAAAAAAATTCTATCACTGTCACCATCAGTTGCGACACCTAAATCAGCTTTTAATTCTCTAACTTTTTCGCCCAACTCTTTAACATTTTCTGGCTTAAAAGGATTGGGTAGATGCGCTGGAAAATTTCCATCTAGACTCCAATTTAATTTGGTAACATTTAGTTGTGGTAAATGCTTAAATAATTCTTCAAAATATAAACTACCCATGGCATTAGCCGTATCTATAACAATTTTAAAAGAATTAATTTTATTAACATCAACATAATTTAAATCATAGGCTACTTGATCTTTAATAATATTATCTTGTCTTATAACTATGCCTTGCTTATGATGAGGCAATAATTTTTCAGATAAAATTAAATTCTTTAAATCATTAATACCAGAGCTTTCGCTGATCGGTGCCGCCATTTGTCGTACTAATTTAAAACCATTATCTTCTTTCGGGTTGTGCGAAGCACTAATCATAATTCCGCCGTCGCGTTTATAGTGTGCCACGGCAAAATAAAAAGTCGGCGTAGAGATTAATCCGGCATCAATAACTTCGGCGCCGCCCGCAATCAAGCCTTTGACAAGTTGCGTGAAGAGCGCCGGACTGGATAAACGCATATCGTGCGCGGCGACGATCGTGAAATTATCACGACCTAATTCTTCGCGTCTTAACTGACAATAGGCTAAGCCTAATTGATAGGCAAAGTTGTCATCAAAATCAGTGTTGTAAACGCCGCGAATATCGTAAGCCTTAAAAATTGATGGATTAATCATATATTATATTTTAATTATGCCACATTCTGGGATTATTGCGAATATACCGACGAATATTATTTAACGCCCGTTCATTTTGAATAATATGTTCATAATATCGGGGTTGCCATTTAAATGGGATGTTGTTTTGATTTGTCCATTTGGTAACGGCACCTTTGAAATGATTAATAATCATGGGTAATGAATCATTTTGTGGTTTTCCGAATTTATTTGGTTGATGACCGTGTAGGCACATGCCGCGGCATGTGCCTACGGCGTCGGTATTCACATTTTTTTTATTAATTATAATTATTCCATGTACATGATCCGGCATAACAATAAATTCGTCCAATTCAACAAATAAAAAACGTTTTTTAATTTTATACCATTGTTCAATTACCATGTTACCCAAATTATTATATTTAATTTCATCATTAAATTTTTTTCCAAAAACATCATAACCATTTTTTGTACAAATCGTAACAAAATAATATCCATTTTGGCCATAATTATAATGACGTAAACGAATTGAACCATTGCGATGTAATTTTTTATGTTTATTTAAAAACATTCCCTCCTGTTTTTGTGGACGGTACAGGACTTGAACCTGTGACCCCTGCAATGTGAATGCAATGCTCTACCAGCTGAGCTAACCGTCCAGGTAACAATTTTAAATTTCAAGTTTCAAATTTAAAAACAACATTTGAAATTTATAATTTAAAATTTAAAATTGCCCTTTATCTAAAGCTTCATTTACTAATTTATCCGCGGCTTTATTTTGTTCACGTCTAACGTGCGTAAAAGAAATTTTTTTAAACTGAACTGATAAATTATGCGCCTTAAGAAACACTGGCGCTAATTCTTTATTTTTAACTTTATATTCATGTTTTAATTGTTTAACCACTAATTCACTATCTAAAAAACAAGCAACCTCATCGGCTTTTAATTTTTTAGCCGCTTCTAATCCGGCGACGATCGCCTGATACTCAGCTTGATTATTAGTGGTTTCGCCAATAGTTTTAGAAATCGTAGCTACAACTTGGCCAGTGGCGTCAGTAATCACTACGCCAATCGCGGCTGGTCCTGGATTCCCGCGTGCTCCGCCATCACTATGAATTATTAACTTGGTCATATTCTTATAAATTCTATGAGATCCCGGTTCTAAACCGGGATTAGATCAATAATTTTTAATTGTGCTTCTCGGCGGCCGTTAAATAAATTGAAACACACTGTATAAACTACGTCAATTTCTTGACCAATAGCTAAATCCTTTAAAGCTTCGGCTCGACTAAAGGCGAGGGCCCATTTATTGTTTAATCTAAATTTAATATGAGTTTTTTCTTTGCCCATAACCATAATTTCTTCAATCCTGGAATGTGATAAAAATTTTGGTTCAGGATTGTCTTGGCCAAAAGGCGAAAAATTATTGACCGCCTCTATAAATTCATCATTAACTTCGTTTAAATCAATTTCTGCCTCAATTTTTAAAGTCGGCGTTAAATCAATATTAGCTAAAGCTTCTTTGGCGGCCTGACGTACAGTCTTTATAAAACTAGCTAAACTAGCAAAATCTTTTAGCGTAAAACCACAAGCCATTTTATGTCCGCCATAACGCTCTAAATATTGCCCACCTTTTTCTAAAGCGGCCACAATGTTAAACGGTTCAACACTTCGGCCTGAGCCTTTGACTTTTCCCTCACTTCTGGTTATTACTAAACAGGGTTTAGCAAAACGCTCGCATAACCTGCCGGCCGCTAAACCAATCACGCCTTCGTTCCAGCTTGAATCCGGTGCTAAACAAATTAATACTTCTTCGTCCATTTGTTCTTTATAAATTTGTGCGCTCGCTTCTTCAACAATTTTTTCCGTCATTTTCTGGCGTTCTATATTTTTTATATTTAAATCACTGGCGATTTTTCTGGCTTCGCTTTGGTCTTCAGTAATTAATAATTCATAAGCCGTATTAGCATGAGCCAGTCTTCCGGCGACGTTCAAGCGCGGCACAATTTGCCAACCTAAATTCCATTCATTTATCTCACCGGCGGAAATATTAGCGACGTTCATCAATTCCCTTAGTCCAAGACGCGGACGACGATTAATTATTTTTAAACCTTGTTTAACCAATAAACGATTTTCAGAAAACATTGTAACGCAATCCGCGACCGTGCCGACCGCCGCTAAATCTAAAAATTTCTCCTGCAATTTTTCTTTGTCCTCGTTAGATAACGTTGAAGCATTAATTAAGGCCGAAGCAAATTTATAAGCGACTCCGGCGCCGCATAAATATTTAAACGGATAATTTTCTTTCTTTAAAATCGGATCAATCACTAAACAATCTGGAAAGTCATCATCAGTTAATGGTCCCTCATGATGATCTGTCACAATAACATCTAAACCAATTGATTTGGCATAGTCAACTTCAGCCTTAGAACGAATGCCGTTATCAACCGTAATAATTAAAGAAAAATTATTATTTTTAAGTTCTAGAATAATCTCTTTATTTAAACCATAACCTTGACCAAAGCGAGAAGGAATCCATACCTCAACACTAGCGCCTAATTTTTTTAAAACTTCGGTCATAATAGCGGACGAGCTAACGCCGTCAGCATCATAGTCGCCGCAAACGGCAATTTTATGGCGCGCTTTAATATGGCCTATCGTTAAATCAATGGCCGCTTTCATGTCTTTAAATAATAGCGGGTTAAAAGATTCTAAATTTAAATCACCATAAAGAAAATTATCAACCTCGGGTTTAGTTATTAAATTTCGGTTAAACAAAAGCTGGCGAATAACTGGAGGTATTGTATATTCGTTTAAAAAATCAGCGGGCATTTTAGGCAAAACTTGCCAAATTTTTGCCATATTATCTATAAATCGCAAAAGTCCAAGCTATCATGGAAAGAATTATAAAAACACAAAAAATAGCCCAGATAATTTTTAAAACTTTTCTTTTTTTCATATGAATTAAGTTAAAAGTTGAAAGTTAAAAGTAAAACCGTGAAATTAGTTTAACTTTTAACTTTTTACTTTCTACTTTTTTAGTATTTTAACAAACGTATCAGACGGAATTTCCACTCGGCCTTTGCCTGCAGCCATCATTTTCTTTTTACCCTTTTTCTGTTTTTCTAGAAGTTTACGCTTACGAGTAACGTCGCCGCCGTATAGTTTAGCGGTGACATCTTTGCGCATCGCCGAAATTCGCTCTGAGGCAATAATTGATCCGCCAACCGCCGCCTGCAATTTAACCACAAACATTTGCTTAGGTAAACTGTCTTTTAAAGTTTCCACGATTTCTTTGCCGCGTTTAAAAGCTTCATCGCGATAAACAATTATTGACAAAGCTTCTACCGGATCTTCGGCCACTAAAATATCCATTTTAACCACATCAGCTGAGCGATAAGTTAAATACTCATAATTAATAGAAGCATAACCTGAAGAGACGCTTTTTATGCGATCATAAAAATTAGTTAAAATTGTCGCCATCGGAATTTCATAATGTAGGACTAATCTTTCTGGATCTAAATATTCGGTCGTTAAATAAATCGCTTTTTTTTCTTGAACTAAATTCATAATGCCGCCGATATAAATTTTAGGCGTAACAATATCTAATTTAACCCATGGTTCTTCAATTCGTTCAATTTTTGACGGATCAGGTAGCATGGACGGACTGCGCACAATTAAATTTTCATTATTTTTAGTAAAAACCTGATAAGCCACACTCGGAATTGTCACAATTAAATCTAAATTATATTCGCGCTTTAATCTTTCTTGAAAAATTTCTAAATGCAATAAGCCTAAAAAGCCGCAACGAAAACCTAAACCTAAAGCCTGGGATTGTTCAGCTTCGTACATCAGTGCCGCGTCGTTCAACTTTAATTTATCAATCGCGTCTCTAAGGCGTCCAAATTCATTGCCTTCGCGCGGAAAAACTCCGGCATAAACCATTGGCTTAACTTCATGATAACCTTGCAAATGTTCAACGTGCGCATTTTTTAAAGTCATGGTGTCGCCAACGCGGCATTCCGCCACGCTTTTAAAACCAGTAACAATATAGCCGATGGAACCGGTTTCTAATTTTTTTGTCGGCCAATAATCTGGCTTAAAAACACCAATATCTAAAACATCACTTCGCGCGTCAGTGGCTATAAGTTTAATTGGATCATCTTTTTTAAATTCTCCGTCTACGACACGAACGTAGGCTACGACGCCTTTGTATTCATCAAAGTTAGAATCAAAAATTAAAGCGCGCGCTGGTTTTTTGGGATCGCCTTGAGGCGATGGAACATGCTTAACAACGGCTTCTAAAATTTCTTCTACGCCCTGTCCAGTCTTGGCTGACGCTAAAATAATATCTTGCCTTTTGCAGCCTAATAATTTTATAATTTCATAAGAGGTTCGTTCAACATCCGCGGCCGGTAAATCAATTTTATTAATCACCGGAATAATTGTTAAATCTTGCTCTATAGCTAAATATAAATTGGCTAAAGTTTGCGCTTGAATACCTTGGCTCGCGTCAACTAATAAAACCGCGCCTTCGACCGCCGCTAAACTTCTTGAAACTTCATAAGTAAAATCAACATGTCCTGGCGTATCAATTAAATTAAGCTGATACTGTTTATAATTCATGGCGACCGGCGTTAATTTTATGGTAATGCCGCGTTCACGTTCTATATCCATCCGGTCTAATAACTGCGCTTTCATCTTGCGCTGTTCTACGGTATGGGTAATTTCAAGCATGCGGTCAGCCAAAGTTGACTTACCATGATCAATGTGAGCAATAATGCAGAAATTCCTAATATTATCCATAAAGATTATCTGGCCGGTCGAATGACTGGCCAAAAATTTCTAATATTATCCATAGATGAACTATCAGAACAGTTTATCTTAATTATATATAATAATCAAGGTCTAAATAAATAAAAAACCTCTATTAAAAGAGGCTTTTTATTTTAAAAATTTAATTTAATTTTTAGCCCTAGCGTAATGCCAAATTCCGCCAACACCGATCAAGACAGCAATAACTGATAAAATCCAACCAATAACTGGAATTGAGAAAATTATCCAAGCAACAATTACGCCAAACACCATGGCTCCCATTAATGAATCTTTATAACGTTTTAAGAAATTTATTTTATTAACCAACTTACGTCCCAAAGCAATCGCCACAATAATTTTTGCTGGATAAAGAATTAACAACCATAAACCCAATAAAATTAAAGCTAAAGGTAGGCCAATAACGGTAATAGCTAAGATTGCTATAATAAATGGTGATAAAAATAGAACTAGAAAACCCCAGCCTAAATTTTTAAAAGTTCGGCTAAAGATTTTTTCGGTAATTTCATTAAGCGGTTTTACTAACCAACTGGTCATAACTAAACCAACAATCAACGCGGCGAAGATCGCGATAATACTATACCAAAGCCAGCCAACCGTGGCGTCACGCGCGGTCTTATCTTTATTAATTAATATTTTTGGATCTTGACGTTTAATTTCTCCTTTAATTGTTGAACCAGTTTCTACTTTAGCATCATTAAAACTAGTATAAGAAACATTGCCATTAATAACCGCGCTCTTAGTAATAAAGAAATTTGTTTTATCAGTTTCTTTATTATTTCCCTTAGCATTTAAATATAAAGTTACTTGGCGGCCGACATTACCGCTGATTCTAACTTGACTGCCAGCGCCAAAAACATCTCGCTTAATATTACCGCCTAACTCAACTGAAGCTCCGGCCACCATGGCGTCCCAACCAATGACCGCGCTTGGCGAAACACTAACGCTAGTTCCGGCCATCATCGCAGTATGGCCAACTGTACCATTTAAGACCACTGAGTTAGCTGCAGTTCGCAAGCTACCACCAACTTTTCCATTAATCGTAATTGATTGGGCGACACAAATGACATCACCATCAACATTTCCATTAATAATAACTGACTGTGCAGCACAAATCACATCACCTTTAACATTACCATCAACAGTTATTGATACACCGGCACTATAAAAACTGCCATCAATCGTCTGATCTTTGGCCACATAAACCGTCTGCTCAGCTTGCGGTAAAGCAGCCTTGGCTGAAAACGGCACAGCTAAAACTAAGGTTAAAGCCGCGATTAACAAAACGATTCTTGTCTTTGCCATAAATGTATGGTTAAATAGTTATATTGTAATTATACTAAAATTAGAAAAAATTTACCAATATGCTAACAAATAATGAACTTAATAAAGAAGATTTAGAAGTTGCTAATATTATTAAAAAAGAAGGTTTAAGACAAGCCAGTGAGTTAGAGTTAATCGCTTCAGAAAATTATGTTTCCGAGGCGGTTTTAGAAGCTTTGGCCTCGCCTCTGGCTAATAAATATAGCGAAGGTTATCCTGGCGCGCGTTATTACGGCGGCAATCAAGTGATTGATGAAATTGAAACATTGGCACAAGAACGAGCTAAAAAATTATTTTCTGCTGAGCATGTTAATGTTCAGCCTTTGTCTGGCTCGCCGGCTAACGCCGCTGTGTATTTTGCTTTCTTAAAACCCAGCGATAAAGTTCTTGGTTTAAAATTAGATCATGGCGGACATTTATCACATGGACATCCAGTAAATTTTTCTGGGCTACTTTATAATTTTGTGCAATATGGTTTAGACTCTGATGGACGAATTGATATGGACGAGGTTCGCCGTGTTGCTTTGGCTGAAAAACCAAAGATGATCGTCGCCGGTTTTTCTGCTTATTCTCGTGAGGTTGATTGGCAAGAATTTAAAAATATTGCTGATGAGATCGGAGCGATTACCTTTGCTGATATTTCTCATCCAGCCGGATTAATTGCAGCCGGACTGTTAAATAATCCTGTGCCGATTTTTGATGTAGTTATGACTACAACGCATAAAACTTTACGCGGACCGCGCGGCGCAATTATTATGTGCAAAGAACAATTTGCTAAACAGATTGATCGCGCGGTTTTTCCAGGTATGCAAGGCGGGCCGCATGATAATATGACAGCAGCTAAAGCTGTCGCTTTTGGCGAAGCTTTAAAACCAGAATTTAAAATCTATGCCACTCAAGTTATAAAAAATGCGCAAGCTATGGCAACTAAATTTATTAGTTTAGGTTATGAAATAATTTCTAGGGGCACTGATAATCATATGTTTGTTATAGATTTAAGAAATAAAAACTTGGTCGGCAAAGAGGCCGAAAAAGCGTTAGAAAAAATCGGGGTTTCAGTTTCCCGCTCTACTATTCCTAATGATCCTAATCCGCCTTATAATCCATCTGGTCTTAGACTAGGCACGCCAGCGATTACCACGCGCGGTTTAAATGAAAAGGATTGTGAATTAGTTGCTGAACTTATTGATCAAGCGATTATTAATAAAGATGATGAAACTACTCTAGAAAATCTCAAGAATCAAATTAAAAATTTGTGTAAACAGTACCCACTAAAATATTAATCCCAATGTCATCCCAGCAAGCGAAATGTGCGTAGCACATTAAGCGCAAGCTGGGACCCAGGAGGGAATGGTAAAGACTTTACGATTTACCCCTGGGTCCTCGCCTTCGCGAGGATGACATAAAACAGAATGTTTAAAATTATCTGGACAAATAAGTTACTGAAAAAATACCAAACTCCTACTGTTTTAAAAGAGCGTCTTTTGCGACCGTTTTTTTTAAGGATTAGTTTAAATAACCCTGTATTAGATCTGGGTTGTGGAACAGGATATTTTTCTGAGTTACTGGCAAACAAAAAATATAAAGTTTTAGCAGTAGATAATTATAAATTGAGAAATCCAAAGGGCTTTGATTTCATTCAAAATGACATTTGCGAATTTAAATCACGTGTTAAATTTAAAACAATCCTATTAATTAATACTTTAACAACACTGTCTAAGGAAAAAATTGAATTGCTTTTTGAAAATATAAATTATCTTTTATCTAAACATGGTAAAATATATATAGTTATAATGAATTCTGATATATATTCAAACAAGAAACAGCCTAAAAATTTAAAATATAAAAAACTTTCTAGAAATGCTGTCTGGCTAAAATTTAAATTAATAAATGGAAAGTATATAGAATTCAATGATAATATCATCACAGATAATCAAATGAAAGTATATAGCAAAAAATTTGGCTATGAAATTTTGAAAATAAAAAATTTTATTGAGCCTGAAACGAAAAAAAGCATATATAGATTATATCTCTTGAAGAAAAAATAATATGAAATTAATTGACGGCAAACTTTTAGCCGAAAAAATTAAAGATAAAATTGCGCTAGAAATCGTTGGCTTTAATGGTCCTAGACCAGGCCTCGCCATTATTTTAGTTGGCGATCGGCCTGATTCTGTTTTATATGTTAACTTAAAAGAAAAACAAGGCTTAACCGTGGGCATTGATACACATGTTTATCGCTGCGCAGAAATTATTTCCCAAGACGAATTATTAGCGACCATTAATTTTTTAAATAATGACAAAATGGTTGATGCAATTTTAGTGCAATTGCCACTACCAGAGCATCTTAATGCAGATATTATAGTAAATGCTATTAATCCAGATAAAGACATTGATGGTTTTACTAAAGAAAACATGAGGCGCTTAATGTCAGATGAAAACCTGCCTACCGGCAGGCAGGAGAATATTGGTTTAATGCCGCCGGTTTATGGAGTCATTCTGGCCATGCTTGAAAGCATTGATTGTGAGCTTAATAATAAAAAAATAAATCTTTTAGTTAACTCTGATATTTTTGAAGATAATCTAGAAGAAATTTTAAAACGCCAAGGCGCAGAAATAATTGCTAATACCAAAGAAGCAGATATTGTAATTACCGCCCAAGGCAAAGCTAAATCATTAACCGCTGATATGGTTAAAGATGATGTAGTGATTATAGATATTGGTATTAGTCATGATGCCAATAATAAAGTAGTCGGCGACGTTGACGCTGAATCAATGAAAAATAAACCAGGTTATTTATCACCTGTCCCTGGCGGCGTTGGTCCAATGACTATTGCTATGGCTTTCTTAAATACCTTGATTACGTTTAAGAAGCAGAAAAATTTAAAGTAACTATTCTTATTACGTTACTATTGACAGAAATTAATTACTTTTATATAATAAAATATCTTTAAAAAATAAATAAACGGAGGCACAAAATGATTCCTAAATTTGAGTTAACACACCGAAAATATTATGTATCTGAATTTCCAAAAGAATTATTTGATCACAATTTTTCTAATCAAATGGTCGGCACTTTCATGTGTAAAATAGAACAAGACTATGATCACACAGGAAGTAAAACTGTTAATTTCTGGCTTCTTATTCCAATAAAAAAGGAAAAGAAAGTAAAAGCATGGATTAATGATTATATAAATTAAAATTAGAAACTAAATTTTTAATTTAAAAATAAGACGGTTTTTAAAAAAATTTAAACTCCGTCTTTTTTATTTTCTCTAAACCTTGATTATCCTATAAAATTATCTACTCTACCCCCAGCCCCTCCTCACGCAGAGCGTAAGGAGGGGTGACCTGTATTCATGTGAAAACTAGTTTCCCCTCCTTATTCGCTTGCGAATGAGGAGGGGTTAGGGGTAGAGTTCGTTAATTTAGGCTAAAATAGGCCTATTTTTTATAATATACTTGACAAAAATGTAAAAATATTATAGTATTTTAAATTAAAAAGATCATTAAAAAACTAAAACTTATTGATTAAAGACTTGTTTTGTCTTTATAAAAGGCCAGCAAATCTTTAATCAATATTTTAAATAATCAAAAATTCTAACGAATAAAATTAGTATTTGTTAGAGGGAGAAAGAAGAATGGACTTAATAAAATTTTCTTTATTAGAAAATCAAACAGATTTCTTCGCTTTAAGAGAAGAAATAATAAAAAGCAAAAATGGAAAAGTTGAAGCTATAAAAATTGTTGCTCAGAATTTAAAAGAAGAGGAACAAAAGATCAGAAAAGATCTTGTAAGAAAATTACTTTATTCAATCCCATTAACAGGTAATTTTAAAAAAGACCAATGGGATAGAACAAAAAAGTTTGTTTACGACGAAAACGTCCGTATCTTAAAAAACTTAAAGCTTTATTATGCTGAATATCTAAAAGAAGATAACTTATCTTTTGAACGCACAATAAGCTTTGAACTTGAATGCGGTCGAGGAGGTAAAGGAAGTTCGGATTGGACTTTTTACTGTTATTTAAAAGATATGGTATTCGACGACAATGAACTTCATGTAGCTCTTCATCAAACAGATTCAAGTGGTCGTTTATTTATGTATTTTGCAAAAAACGAGAATTATACAGAATTTAAAAGTATAATATATGCTTTGAAAAAAGAACTTTGGAAATTTTAATAAATACCTTTTGAGTGGCAGGATCAATTTTTATGATCCTGCCGCTTATTATTTTTAACAAACCAAATCCTTGATTATCCTCCTAAATTACGCTAAACTGGTTTGATAGAAATAAACATGTCGCAAAAAGAACAACTAATTGAATTACTAAAAAAACACTACACCTTCACCTCTTTCCGCCGCGGGCAGGAAGAGGCTATTGATAATGTTTTGGCAGGCCAAGATACTTTAGTTATTATGCCAACCGGCGGCGGTAAATCTTTGTGTTATCAATTGCCGTCTTTAGTTTTAGAAGGACTGACTTTAGTTATCTCTCCGTTAATTGCTTTAATGAAAGATCAGGTTGATAGTTTAAACGCTATTAATATTCCTGCTACTTTTATAAATAGCTCTATCAGTCAAGATGAAGCCAGAGAAAGATTAGAAGAAGCGGCCACGGGAAAATATAGGCTAGTTTATATTGCGCCAGAAAGATTTTATAATAGCGAATTTATAAAACATTTAAGCAGTTTAAAAGTTAGTTTATTTGCCGTGGATGAAGCGCATTGTATTAGCCAATGGGGTCATGATTTTCGGCCAAGTTATAGACGACTAGATTTAGCAGTGGAAGCTTGCGGCCATCCGCCAGTCATTGCTTTAACAGCAACTGCTACCCCGGAAGTACGCGAAGATATTATTAAACAATTAAAATTAAAAACGCCGCTGCAAATCGTTACGGGCTTTGCTCGACCGAATTTACAGTTTGGCGTAATTGAAGCAACAGACAATGAAAAACCGCGGATTGCAATAGAAGTTATTCAAAGTTTAGGCGACGGCTCTGGTATAATTTATGTTGGCACGCGAGCTAAATCTGACGGCTTATTAGAAGCACTGCTCGCTGAAGGCATTGAAGCGGTTGGCTATCATGCTGGTATGACGATTGATGAGCGAAAATGGGTACAGGAAAGTTTTATGACCGGTAAGGCACAAGTGATCGTCGCGACTAATGCTTTTGGTATGGGCATTGATAAAAAAGATATTCGTTTTGTTATTCACTACGATTTACCCGGCACAATCGAGGCTTATTATCAGGAAGCGGGTCGCGCTGGACGCGATAATCAGCCGAGCGTTTGTTTATTACTTTATCATCCCCGCGACAGATATCTGCGAGAATTTTTTATTCGCGGCGATAATCCAACGCCGGAATTAATCCGCGACGTTTATCGTTATTTATTAAAATTTGAAACCAATAGCGTTTTAGTAACTTATGCCGATATTAAAGAAGCGGTCGGCGATGATTCTCCGGAAATGGCTATCGGCACGAGTATAAAAACTTTAGAGCAATCCGGTTTAATACGCCGCGCGCGCGAAAAAAACGGTCAAGCTTTTGTTAAACTACTTGGCACCAACGAAGAAATCAATAAAGCTTTTTCTAATCGTGCGTCTAAAAGTCGCGAGGCTTGGGATAAATTTTTAGCTAAATTTAGTAGCGATTTATTAAATGGCTGGGAAACTAATTTAGAAGAAGCCGCCGCGATAATTAATATTTCTAAAGACGCTCTACTTAGAGTTTTAAAAAAATTAGCGGTCCTAAACTTAGTTGAATATAAACCGCCGTTTAAAGGCACGGAAATTGAAATTATAAAAGTTGTTGATCCTTTTGATATTGAGATAGATACGCGCGCCTTAAAAGTTAAAGCGGCACGAGCTTATGCTAAATTAGATCAAATGGAAGAATATGTTTTTACTAATACTTGTCGCCAAAGATATTTACTGGATTATTTTGGTGATAATGAATTAAAACGTTGCGAGCGCTGTGATATTTGTTTAAAAGGCGAAAAAGGCGAAGAAACCATCAGTGATATAAAATTTAAAAAAGATAATAAATTATCTACTAAATTAACGCAATTAGAAACCCTAGATTTACTGACTAAAGGTTTAAATATTGATGAGGTAGCTACCGCCCGTGAAGTAGAGCGAAAAGTAATCGTTGATCATATTAAATTTCTTATTAAAAAAGGCTTAGCCGTTAATTTAGAAAAACTGCTTAATAAAAAAGATCGTGCTGAATTTAAATAAAAAATGTAGGGGTGGGTTTGAAACCCGCCCCTACATTTTTTATTATTTTTTTTCTTCTTTCTTTTTCTTACCAGTCTTAGTAGCCTTAGACTTTTCTCCTTCAATAATCTTTTTAGAGATTAATAGATTTCTAACAGTGTCTGACATACCAGATCCTTTAGAAAGCCAGTATTTAATACGATCAGCTTTAACATTTAATTCTTTAGAATGAGGATTATAAGCGCCTAAAATTTCTAAAGCACGACCATAGGGATCGCGGGCTTTTTCAGAGATAATCAAACGATATGTTGGAAATCCCTTCTTGCCTACGCGTGAAAAACGAATAGTTAACATAGATTATTTAGATAAATTTGTAACCCCGTATAAATTACGGGGCAAGCTTGAGCATTTGACGATGAAATTATAATATCTTAGATAACTACTATTGTCAATCTAGCTTAATTTTCAGTATCTAAAGATTTTTCTATACTCTTAGCTTGCAGCCAGGCTAGTTCAAAAATCTTTTTCATAGCATCAGATATTTCATTAGACTCAATAATAATTCCCAATTTTTCCCGCCAAGAAGCAATCATTATTTTGTTGTTATAAATATCTATTTCCGGAGAAAAATTATATTTATCAACCGGCACTAAAGCAAGATCACGAGCTTCTTCACTGCCTAACTTTAAGCGTTCACGAGCCAGTGGTGTTGCTGGAGCAATTCCCCTAGCATGAATCCCTTTTTGAGCGCGACGTTTATAATAATTAGGAAAATAATTTGGCAATGTTTTATGCATATCATCAAAGGTCGCGTAAGCTACAATTTCTTCGGTCGCAGTTAAAGTATCTTCATAAACTTGTTTTAACCCATCCAAGCCTTCATAAAAACGCACTCTAGGACGATCACCAACATTATAAAGAGAATTTAAATCAGGCAATATCTGATCAATTTCATTAATTGCCTTCTTTTGTTTTTCAATTTGTTTGTTTAAATACTTCTTTAAATTTTCCGGTGATTCAGCCATATATTCTTGTTTTGGCTCTTTGCTTGAAAAACTAGCCAACCCCTTATTTGTTAAACTATCAAGAATTACATAACCGGTCGTACGATTAATACCAGCTTTTCGAGATATTTGAGAAACCGTGCCCCGACCCAATTCTATTAGGGCTAAAAACACCGAAATTTCTTTATCTAGAAATCCCGCCTGTTTTAGTATGTTTTCGATCCTAATTAATTGTTCTTTCATATAAAATCATTATATATTATATATTATTTTGTGTCAAGAATATATAACAAAATTTAAAAATGTTAATAAAGTTGCTATATATATTGGATATAATTGATAATAAAATGATATTTACTATTGACAATATATTTAAGCAATGCTATACTCTTATATAAAATAGTTTTTTAAAAATTAAATAAAATCAAAAATGAAAAATGGATTAAAAAAATATCTAAAAGCAAAATACATCTTCAATCGTGGGCTATATCGCCCATTAATGGCAATATATACACTCGTTATACTTACAACTCTCTTGGTCTCCATTATTCCTCTTATCATATCTATTTTAATTATATTTACTGTTTTAATAACAGAAATAATAATAAGTAAAAAAGGAATATACAGTGTATTTGCATGTAAAGAATATGATCGTAGATATAATTCCTCTTGGCTTAACCTCGTCTTAATAAAAATTAACGAAAAAGAGAAGGTAGTAGAGGTTGGTAAAAAATTACGCAAAAAACCCAACGAAAGGGTTCTTAAATTCAATAAAATAGACGTTAAAGTAAGTCATTATTTTAACGAATATAGTATTATTTTATCAAAATCTTTTGAGCTAGGTGAAAACAAAACACATTGTATAGTAAATTTTATTGGTAACTTAAAAAGTAGTAAATTAAAAATAGATACCTCTTTGTTTAATTTTTATAAACATAACTCAATACCCCTAAGAAAAACAATTAGTGAGGTAATACTAAAAAAAATTGATGATATAATTTGCGAAAATAGATATGAGTTGCAATCTCTATTAGAGAGATATTACCTAATTGCACACAGAAGCATATTTACCAACATCAAAGAACAAAGGATAATTCAAGAAATAATTTGTAAAAACAAAGGGGTGTTAGGTGATATATTAGATAAATGTTATCAGGCTGAACAAGACAACCAATTTACCAATCGCGAAGAGGAAAAAGAAATTAGTAATAAAATTCAAAAAATATTTTCTAATAATTTTTCCTTAACTACCAGTAGTTTTCTTAAAGAGATTAAATGGAATAATTATATAGAAACAAAAGAAGAAAGATGCTACTATAAATAGAGGGCGTTAATTTAAAGGGAGATTATGATACCTCCCTTTTTTAATTTTTTAATCTAAACTATCAATTTAGCTTAACTAGTTTTAAATTAGTCTTCTTGTTAAACCATTTTTTAGCCAAAAACTGAAAATTATGAGTTAAGTCAGTTACCAAAATATCTACTTTTCGATTTTTACTTAGTTTAGTTCTGATTTCCGGATGATTTTTAAGATAAAGCTCTAATTTTTTAGGAATAATTTCATCCTGAGAAATAACTTTTATTTTTTTGCCGACTATTTTACGAATAAGTTTTTTGATAATTGGATAATGAGTACAGCCCAATAATAAGGCCTGTAAATTATCTTTTTTAAACGGCTTTAAGTAATCAGCTAAAATTTCTTCTACCCATTTAAGGCCATTATTTTCAATTAATGACACGAGAAGCGGCGTCGCCAAAGAAAATACTTTAACTTCTTGGTTAAACTTTTTTAATTCTTTATCAAAAGCCTGAGAATTAATGGTTGCTTCAGTAGCAATCAGACCAATTCTCTTAAATTTATTATCACGGGCAGCTTCTTCCACGGTTGGAATAATTACGCCTAAAACTCGACGCTCGCCATGATGCTTAGGTAGCCACTCTCTTTGAATTTTTCTTAAAGCTCGGGCTGAGGCTGAATTACAGGCGACAATCACCAAAGAACAATTTTTCTTAAATAAAAAATCTATCGCCTCAGAAGTAAAATCAAAAATCGCTTTTTGCGAGCGATTGCCATAGGGCACACGCTTAGTGTCCCCTAAATAAACATAATCATAGTCTGGTAAATGCTTTTTTATTGATCGTAAAATAATTAAACCGCCAATGCCCGAATCAAAAATTCCAATTTTCATAACTTATAATTTAAGCTATCTTTTGGACACTTTTATTGCCTAAATAGATATCAACTAACGAAGCTAAGATGGTAATAATAATTGGACCAAATAAAAAGCCGGACACGCCAAATAATTCAATGCCGCCAATCAAACTAAACAAAATTAATAATGAATGAACATTGGTTCTGGAGCCGATTAATTTTGGACCAATGATGTTATCAATTGATAAATGAATCAAAATATACCAAACCGCTAAAATTAAACCAGCGGTTAATGATTTGAATAATAATAAATAAATAACTGCCGGAATAATAATGACGCTAGTTCCAATAACCGGGACGAACGCCGCCATGATGGTAATAAAACCAAAGAACAATGGTTGCGGTAAGCCAGCTATCATAAAGCCGGTCGTCGCCGCAATACCTTGCAATGTAGCAATTAAAAAATCGCCTCTAACAACGCCGTTAACCGATTTAGTAACTCGAGCAATTAATAAAGTTTCTTCTGGACCTGATAGCGGCAAAAATTTATTTAAATATGTTTTAATTTTTTCATGATCTTTTAAGAGATAAAAAAGCGTTAAGAAGAATAAGAAGAAAGAAAAAACAAAAGAAGCAATGTTTGATAACAAACCCTGAAAATCCAAATTAAAACTATTTATCCAAGAACCAACTGTTTTAGAAATATCATTAAATAAATATAAAGCGCCATTTTGCCATTTTATTGGCAAATTATTTATTAACACTCGAGAATCAATTTTTATAGCGCCAATTTTATATTGACCATAAAGATCAATAGTATTTTTAATCGTGGCTTGACCCAAAAAATAAATAACTCCAGCGACGATCACCAAAATACTAATTATAATTAATAAGGCTGGAATAACATTATTTTTTAATTTACGAGATAAAAAATTATGCAAAGGCAAAAAAATGATTGCCGCAATGATGGCTAAAAATATTATTTTAAAAAATGGCCAAAATAAAAAGAAAGCTAAAACTAAAAATATAGCCAAGAGAATTAAAAAGCCTATTTTTTGTAAATTATTAAAATCTTTATCTTTCATAAATTTAAAAATATTATTATAAGTTAAGACACTATGTTATAATTATAGAGAAAAATGCCTGTTTTGGCTATGCTAAAATAAATAAACCAATATGGTTAAATTTGTCGATGAAATAATTACGGAAATTCATAAAGCAACTAATTATAAAAAAAGAATAAAAATTGGCCGTTTTTTGCGTATTTTAGGTCCAGGTATTGTAACCGGTGCGGCTGATGATGATCCTTCGGGTATTGCGACTTATTCGCAAGCTGGCGCGCAATTTGGCTTTAAACTGCCTTGGACCATGCTCTTTACCTTTCCTTTAATGACCGCTGTTCAGGAAGCTTGTATGCGTATTGGCGCGGTAACTGGCAAGGGTTTAGCCGCCGTGGTTAAAAATAATTATTCTAAAAAAATTCTTTATCCCGTAGTTTTATTAGTGGTTTGCGCTAACACGCTAAATATTGGTTCTGATATTGGCGCTATGGCCGCGAGTACTCAATTAGTTATTCCTGGATTATCTTTTCCGATTTTAGCTGTGATCATTGCTCTGCTCATAGTCGTGTCTGAAGTTTTAATTCCGTATCGCCTGTACATTCATATTTTAAAATGGTTGGCCATGGCTTTATTTGCTTATTTTATTACCGCGTTTTTAATTAATGTTCCTTGGAAAGAGGTTTTAATCGCCACGCTAATTCCTAAAGTTGAATTTAACACTTCTTTTCTTTATATTATTGTCGGTATTTTTGGTACAACAATTTCGCCGTATTTATTTTTCTGGCAAACCAGTAATGTGGTTGAAGACGAAATCGCTGATCATAAAATATCAAAACTTAATGCTGTTCCTAAATTATCAAAAGCCTATTTAAAAAGATTGCGTATCGACACTATCGTTGGCATGTTATTTTCTAATGTCTCAGCTTGGTTTATTATTATTGTCGGCGCGGTCGTTTTAAATCGTGCCGGTGTGGTAAATATTTCTACGGCGGCGGACGCCGCACGCGCTTTAGAACCATTGGTTCATACTTTTCCCAACGCTGGTTTTATTGCTAAATTAATTTTCGCCATTGGCATTATCGGTATTGGTTTACAAGCGATTCCGGTTTTAGCCGGCTCGTCAGCTTATGCGGTCGCCGAAACTTTTAGTTGGAAAGAAGGACTTTATCGCAAGTTTAAACAAAGCCGCAGCTTTTATTTTGTAATTATTGTCGGTACTTTAGTGGGCTTAATTTTTAACTTTGTTGGTTTTGATCCAATTAAAGCTTTAGTCTTTACGGCAGTCTTTAACGGTATTGCGGCAGTACCACTAATTTATCTCATCACGCGTGTTTCGAGCCGGGAAGATATTATGGGTGAACATAAAAGTCATTGGTTATCTAAGCTCGGTCTTTGGGTTTCGTTTGTAGTGATGGGTATTTTTGGTATAGCTTTATTAGGGTCGTTTTTCTTGTAAAATTTACATAATAAAAAACCCTGACATTGTGTCAGGGTTTTTTATTTGAAAATGCTAGAGCTCTTCTTTAATTTCTTCCCAAGACAAATTAGTGTGTTTCTTAATTTCCTTCAACAAATAATACAAAACATCCTTTCGCAATTTAGATGGAATCGTAATTGATTTTTGTGTTTTAGTCCAAATAGCTTTGTAATGACTACCATCTCCACCTTTTTTATCAATAATAAATCCAAGTTTACATAAAGCTCGGATAAATTTTTTACGAGTTATCTCGCTAGGTAGTTCACTAAGCGATGGCATATTCTCCTTGTTTATTCCCAACTTTATATATTGCTGCCTCGGCAGCATATGAAGAGGGAATATCAAAAGAGGTTAAAATCGCATCTTTAATATTTTTTTCTAATTGTTCTGGCGTTCTTCCTGAAGTAACTATAGAGCCATATATAAAATTAGTGCTGATAGCAATTATATTATTATTATCTCCTTTTTCGTTTCTAAAATTTATTGAGTTATAATTTCTAAAATAATTACTCAATTCAAATAAACCACGAGGAACAGTCTCTCCTAAAAGTCCTTTAATAAGTTGATCTTTGATTATTTTTGTTAATGACATATTATTATTTCTTAATTAGAAATTTATATCATATATATCCAAGTAAGTCAATTATAACATAATAAGTCAAAACTAGAAAAGTTGGAGCGGGTAAGGGGAATCGAACCCCTATCTTAAGCTTGGAAGGCTAACATAATAACCATTATACGATACCCGCGATAGGCAATTTCAAATTTTAAATTTTAAATTTTAAAATAAATGGCTACAAATTTTTAATTTTAAAATTAAAGCATCAAAAATTGTTTTGAAATTTATAATTATCTTATTGTTTTTAAATTTAGAATTTGAAATTTAGAATTGTTATTGGTCGGGGTGCTGGGAATTGAACCCAGTCGACATGCTCCCAAAGCATGCGTACTACCGGTATACGACACCCCGTAATTTAATTTCTAATTTTTAATTTCTAATTTTTAAAATTGTTTGGAAATTTGAAATTTAGATTTTGAAATTGCCCTTGTGGGCATACATGGACTCGAACCATGGACCTCCACATTATCAGTGTGGCGCTCTAACCAACTGAGCTATATGCCCGAATTTAAACTCGTGCCTCGGGTCAGAATCGAACTGACGACGCCAGCCTCTTCAGGGCTGCGCTCTACCACTGAGCTACCGAGGCTCACTAAAGGAGCGAAGGATTGTTGCGGGGGTCGGATTCGAACCGACGACCTCCAGGTTATGGGCCTGGCGAGCTGCCAACTGCTCTACCCCGCGATGTGGGCAATTTTAAATGATAAATTTTAAATTTTAAAATAAAAAAACTACCTCTATAATTATAGGCTAGTTTTTAAAAATCAAATAGCCCATAACTATTTATCTAATCAGTGTAATCAAAAAAATATCAGTGTATATCAATGGTCAGTTTTCAGTGCTAATAGGCGCCACTTCAGGCGATTTGCCAAATTGGCAAACCTCGACATTGTCCATTTAAGGACATTCTCCCTAGAAAGGAGGTGATCCATCCACAGCTTCCGCTACGGATGCCTTGTTACGACTTCACCCTTATCATCGGCTTCACCTTCCCTGCCGCACTGGCAGGTTCGGGCGTCTCCGACTCTCTTGGTGTGACGGGCGGTGAGTACAAGACCCGAGAACGTATTCAACGTGGCGTGGCTGATCCACGTTTACTAGCGATTCCAGCTTCATGAGGGCGAGTTGCAGCCCTCAATCCGAACTGAGAGGAATTTTCTGGGATTTGCTCCGTCTTGCGACTTGGCGTCCCTTTGTATTCCCCATTGTAGCACGTGTGTCGCCCAAGGTGTAAGAACCATGCTGATTTGACGTCATCCCCACCTTCCTCCTGCTTAAAGCAGACAGTTCCCTATGACACGTAAAACATAGGGTAGGGGTTGCGCTCGTTACCCGACTTAACGGTACATCTCACGACACGAGCTGACGACAACCATGCAGCATCTGTCTAGCACCCTCGAAGGCTCTCCTGTTTCCAGGAGTCTGCAGCTAGATGTCAAACCTTGGTGAGGTTCTTCGCTTATCGTCGAATTAAACCACATGCTCCACCGCTTGTGCGGGTCCCCGTCTATTCCTTTGAGTTTTAGCCTTGCGGCCGTACTCCCCAGGCGGGATGCTTAAGGTGTTAACTTAGGTAGACAGCACTGAGAGGGTCGAAACTCCCAATGCTTAGCATCCATCGTTTACGGCGTGGACTACTGGGGTATCTAATCCCATTCGCTACCCACGCTTTCGTTCCTGAGCGTCAGAACTGTCCTAGCAAGCTGCCTTCGCTTTTGGTGTTCCTGCTGATATTAACGGATTTAACCCCTACACCAGCAATTCCGCTTGCCTCTTCCAGTCTCTAGCTTATCCATATCTCCTGCAGCCCCAAGGTTGAGCCTTGGGATTTAACAAGAGATGTTACAAGCCGCCTACGAACGCTTTACGCCCAATAAATCCGGATAACGCTTGGGGTACTCGTATTACCGCTGCTGCTGGCACGAGTTTAGCAACCCCTTATTCATTTGGTACCGTCATAGTTCTTCCCAAATAAAAGCAGTTTACACCCCGAGGGGCTTCTTCCTGCACGCGATGTCGCTCCTTCAGCCTTTCGGCCATTGAGGAATATTCATGACTGCAGCCTCCCGTAGGAGTCTGGGCAGTGTCTCAGTCCCAGTGGGACGGGTCATGCTCTCACACCCGCTATCCGTCGTTGCCTTGGTGAGCCGTTACCTCACCAACAAGCTGATAGAACATAGGTCTCTCTCGAAGCGTCGGAGCCTTTACGTGGGAATGACTTTTGTCCCCCCACGACTATCGGGTATTATTCCACCTTTCGGTGGGTTATTCCCGTCTTCGAGGTAAGTTACCAATGCGTTACTCTCCCGTTTGCCAAGCCAGTATTGCTACTAGCTTTCGACTTGCATGCCTTAATCACATCGCCAGCGTTCATCCTGAGCCAGGATCAAACTCTCAAAAAGTTTTTAAGCAGGTGACACCTGCAAAAATTATTGTTATAAAATAGCCAATAATTTTTAATTGTTAGTTTACCGGGGAGGTAAACTAGAGTTATTTTTTCCTGAATTGACGCCTATTAGCACAAAAAACTTATCTTAATCCTGAATTTAGTTCGGGACCAAGATCTTATCTTATCCATTGATTTATTCTTGATTTGATTGATTGTCTATTCTATTATCAAAGTCCTTTTTCCTTCAAACGCGAAAGAAAAAACAGGGACACAAACATAATGGTTTATATCACTGTTTTTTCTTTGACGTGTTTTCAATTTGTTCGCTTGTTGTACTTGGTTCTAATAAGTAACTAAGCGTATATTAGTACGATAATTGTAAGGCATTAGAGAAAAAGTGTCAAGGTCTTAATAAAATGATTTAATTTATAACAAAAAATACCTAAAATTAGCCAATCCCCCGCTTTCGCGGAGGACAAGTTTTAAAAATATTTTCTATACATTTTAGCAGCTTCTTCTGGGGCTACAAAATTAACCGACATACTAGAGTCCAATTCTACTCCAGCCCAAATATGCGCCCGTGGCTCAATTCGCAAACATAAACGATCTAGGGAAGAATCTTTTATCGTATGAAAAAAATAATTATAAGAAGATCTAGTTTTTTTTAAAGGTTGTAATAAGTGGAATAAAATTCGCGCCATAGAACTTTTTTCAGCATTATTTAATTTAGTAATATTACCCACTTCTCGTTTGGTCACAATCCAAACCTCATTTTCATAAGCACTAGCATAAGGACAAAAAGCCGCCACCTGTTTATCCTCAAAAATACGGCGCGGCGACTTCATTTCTTTGGTAATGAATTCTTTATAAAAAGAATAACCATGATTAATTTTGTATTCATTTAATCTCTCCAAAGTTTCTAAAATACGCGGCGGAACAATTTCTGTGGCAAAGATCTGTGAATGAGCATGAGTAATAGAGGCCCCAGAGCTACTGCCTTCATTTTTAAAACAAACAACATAATTAATATGTGGTTTTTTTAAAAGTGCTTTAGTCCGACGCTGATACATAGCAAATAAATCTTTGATCTGAACAATACTTAAATCTGCCAAACGTAAGTTCGGGTCAGGCGTTTCCACAACAACTTCTTGAAAACCATAAGCTTTGGGATTATTTGGCGTTACGGCAGAAAAAATATTAGGAATAGAAATAATCCGCCTTTGACCCCTACCCAAAGAATCTATAATTTTTACTTTTTTTGTTTTATCTGGCGTAAACGGACTAGCTTTATGAATTTCTATAACTTCTTCCTTAAACTGATGCGGACGTTTTTTACGACCTGGCGCAATAATAACGTAACGGTTAGATAAATAATCTTTTCTAATTTCTGATTTTTTCATATTACCTATTAAATTTAGCGTCCTCCATTTTAATGCTTAATAATTTAGACACACCATCTTCCTGCATAGTCACGCCGTATAAAATCGCGGCGCGCATCATGGACGCACGATTATGGGTGATGACAATAAATTGCGTTTTATGAGACAGGTCATCTAAAATTTTCGCCAGTCGCTCAGAGTTAGACTCATCTAAGGCGGCGTCTACCTCGTCTAGTACAACAAATGGTGATGGGTTAGCGCTGATGATCGCGCAAATTAAAGCAATGGCCGTTAAAGCGCGTTCCCCACCGGAGAGCATAGTAATTGATTTAATTTTTTTGCCTGGCGGCGTGGCCTGAATTTCAATTCCCGCCAAACCAGTCGCATTATATTTTTGTAAATATTTAATTCTTTTTAATTTTATTCCCGAAGCTGATAGCTCCTCAATCTCTTTATTTACCTCACTCTCTATAATTTCTGTTTCACCAGAGGCCGTGGTTTCGTCGGCCATGACTTTAATAATCTTCGCCACACCGCCATTAAATAAAATTTTAAAATATTCTTCAAACTTTTGTGAAATAATTTTAAATTCTTTATCAAAACGCTCTTTAATCGTTGCATCCAATTCTTCAATAACTTTTTCCAAAGATTCGCCGGTTGCTAATAAATCATTAACTTGATTAGATAAAAAGTCATGGCGGTCTTTAGTCGTAACGTATTCATTTTCAATTTCTGGATCAATGCCGCCGATTAATTCTAGCTGACGCTTTAATTGGCTAATTTTATCTTGCACCTCAAAACGATCAATTTGTTTATTAATCCGTTCATCACGCACTTCTTTTAAGCCGCCTAAATCTTGCCTAATGGCTGTTTCTAAATCTTCTAATTTAGTTTCTTGACGCGCGGCTTCAACGCGATTTACATTAAGTTCATTGTTTATTTCATTAATTTCTAGCTGCAGAGTATGTAAGCTATTTTGCAAAGTAAATAAACGTTGACGCTCAGTATCTTGCGCTGAAGTAAAGCTCGTTAATTTATCTTTAATCACCTTAATCTCTTCATCAATTTTAGTAATTTCTTGATTAAGTTTATTGTTTGTTTCTAAACTAACAGCTGATTTTTTAACTTCGTTATCTTTATTAGCATGAGGTTGTGTCAAAATATGCAGTTCTGACAATTCTTTTATAATCTGACCTAAAGATTTTTTAATTAAAACTAGGTCATTCATTTTTTCTGCTTCTTCCAATAAATCCAAAGATTTTTTTAATCTTTTCTGCAGCTCAACTACTACTTCTTTACTAATATGCGTCTCTTCTGTTTCTAATTTTAATTCTAAACGCGCTTCTATTTTAATTAACTCTGTTTTCAGCTTTTCTTTACCAGACTGCAAGGTCGCTAGCTCATGCTGCAGGTTAGAAAAATCTTCGCTGGCGCCAGATTTTTGCTGCAAATTGCTTAACTCAGAATTAAGCGATAATATTTTTTTATCTTTAGCTTGTTTATCTTTTTCAAAATTTAATAATTTTTCATTAGCTTCTTTAAATTTATCATTTAGTTCATGCCAAACCGTGCGATAATAAGCTAACTGCAAATCTCTTAGCTCAACTTCAACTTCGCCGCGCTTTTTTAATTTATTAACTTGCCTGGTTAAATGCCCGAGTCTTGGTTCAATTTCTCCAAGTAACATTTCGGCTTGACCCAGATGTTCTAAACTAGCTCTTAGCTTATTAAGAGAGTCATCACGTTTAATTTGAAATTGTTTTACGCCAGTGGCTTCATCAAAAAATTCCTTGCGTTCTGATAAAGAGGTATTTAAAAAGCCTTCTACCGTGCCCTGACCAATAACGCTATAAGTTTTTTGTCCAACATTGGCTTTAGCTAATAACATTTGAATATCAGCTAAACGGACCTTGGCATTATTAATTAAATATTCACTTTCACCATCGCGATATAAGCGTCTGGTTAAAATAAATTGCGCATAATCTAAGGGCGCTTGATGGTCATCATTATTAAAATGCAAAGAAACTTCCGCCATACCTAGCTTGCCTTTTTTATCAGAGCCGGAAAAAATAACATCTTCGGATTTTTTGCCGCGAAGTGTTTTCATGCTTTGTTCGCCTAAAGCCCAGCGGACAGAATCAGCGATATTAGATTTGCCTGAACCATTGGGCCCAACCACGGCTGTTAAACCGCGCCTATCACCCTCAATTATACCAGGAAAAACTAAGCTATTTTTATTAGCAAATGATTTAAAACCCTGAACCTCTAATTTTTCTAAATACATGTTTTTTAGCTTACATAAAAAAGAAACACCATTTGTGCTAACTAAATTATAGCTTAATTTTTAAATAAAAAAAACACCCCTCGCAACAGTGTTTCAAAACGTTGCTTGGGGTGGTGAATCTAGAACAAGATTAGAGATTAATAAAAATTCATAACTATTATCGAGCTTTTTAAGCCCATGTGGTTTTTTGAGTAAATTTTTAGTTTTTATAAATAACT
>Ga0224524_1000085_pt1 | contig 38018 bp, 39 predicted proteins | sample CFST75metaG_FD_179895 | JGI IMG/M metagenome (GOLD analysis project Ga0224524, IMG submission 179895) | Peat soil microbial communities from Stordalen Mire, Sweden - C.F.S.T75 | ecosystem: Environmental > Terrestrial > Soil > Wetlands > Peat | place: Sweden: Norrbotten County, Stordalen Mire... | reverse complement strand
ACCGTAAAGGAAAAGGAGCAACAATCATGATCATAGGTTCGGTATTGATAATTCTTGTGCATTTACTTTTTGCCATACCGATATTCAACAGTTATTTTTTCGCTATCTTTTTAATTCTTATTCTTGGCGTAGGCTTTTCGCTTGTTCCATCGGCCATGTGGCCATCTGTTCCTAAGTTCATTCCTGAAAAACAACTGGGAACTGCTTACTCGCTTATTGCCTGGGTTCAGAATATCGGCCTGTGGGGGGTACCATTTTTAATCGGATGGGTACTTGATAAATATTGTGTTACCGGATCAATAGTTGTGGATGGTCAAACAGTCACCACCTATAATTACACACTGCCCATGATCATCTTTATGTCGTTCGGTGTAACTGCACTGGTATTTGCTATTCTGCTGAAGCGCGAAGACAAGAAAAAAGGTTACGGACTGGAACTTCCGAATATTAAACAATGATTTTAACTTAGGTTTAAAAAAGGTACATTCTACATGTGCCTTTTTTTATTTCACAAAGTAAATCCTACTGCAAAAAATATTTTTTCTTCGAGCGGATTGGCTAAAAGAGCGAAAGTTGCGGGAATTGAAAAATGATCTGTGATTTTTATTTCCTTGTGCGCCTCAATGCCAGTATTCACAATGCCCCAGCCGGCAGCATACATGCCACTTTTAGGTGTTATGCCGAGTATAACATCAAGATTGCTGAATGAATAGGTGGCTTCAAAATATGTTGAATGATTATTTACGCCCGAATCATTTTTATCATTGCCATAAAAAAAAGTTGCAGCAAGAATTTTAAGCGGCAATTTTTCAGTTCCGCTAAACTCTATCGTGCCTTCCAGTGAATGATCTGTTTTACTATTTGCGTAGTTAAAATATGATTCTTTGTTTAATTCAGAAAAAACATAGTAATCGGTTAGTGTAAATTTTAAATTATCCAGGTTATAGGCAGCATAAATATCAAGCTCGCTATAATCACCGTTAATAGCGGCAGAGCCCCAGCTACCGATTTCGAATCCTTTTTTACTGAAACTAAAATAAGGCTGCACATTTGGCACATTGCTTATCATGCTGCCTCTCCACAGATAGGAAGAAACAATATCCGTATTAAAACTGAAAGGCGATTCCTTTTTGCTGAGGCTGTCCTGTGCAAATGATGCAGCATTCAGCATGATTAAAATTACCGTGGAAAGAAAAATTCTGACAACAATATGCATAAGACTTTTACCTGGTTAGATCCTATTTTAAGAACAAATATAGTACAGAAATAAACTATTTGCCAATTTCATAGTAACTTTGAAAAATATACAGTGTCTCAAATGAAAATATTAATTGTTTCAGCAACCTATAGTGAAATAAAACCACTTATTGAAAAGGCTGTCATCATTGAAAAAGTTGATGAAAGCTTTTCCCGTTACAAACTAGATGAAAAAGAAACCGATGTGCTTATTACAGGAATTGGTATGGTTTCCACGGCTTATCACTTAGGAAGAATTCTTGTAAAGAACAGATATGATTTTGCATTTAATTTTGGAATTGCCGGTTCGTTTGACAAAACTATTTCATTATGCGAAGTTGTAAATGTCGACAGCGATATCCTTTCAGAGATGGGTGCCGAAGACGAAAATGAATTTCTCAAGTTTGACCAGTTGGGAATGGGTGAGGCAAGCATGTCGAGGACATTATGGAAAGGCAAAAACAATTTTGAAATTTGCAACCCTGTAATTCAGCATTTGCCAAGGGTGAAAGGAATAACAGTCAATACAGTTCACGGAAGCAGTGAATCAATAAAAAAAGTCTGTGCACTTTTTAATCCTGACGTGGAAAGCATGGAAGGTGCGGCATTCCTTGCAATTTGCAATGCTGAAAAAATAAAATGCGCCCAGATCCGTTCAATTTCAAATTATGTTGAAGGACGAAACAAAAACAAATGGGAAATTGAAAATGCTATAAAAAGCCTTAATGACGCTGCATTCAGAATTCTTAACACGATTTAAATAAATGGAAGCATCTGAAATCACAAATCGTAAATCACAAATCGTTAATCGTAATTCTAAAATTACTTTGGGTTTTTCACCTTGTCCGAATGATACATTCATTTTTGATGCTCTTGTTCATCATAAGATTGATACTGAAGATTTTGTTTTTGAACCTGCATTGGATGATGTTGAAACGCTTAATGAGCGGGCATTTGCGGGACACTATGATGTGAGCAAGCTTTCTTTTTTTGCATATGCATTGGTATCGCAAAAATACCAGCTGCTGAATTCAGGCAGTGCACTTGGTTATAAATGCGGGCCATTGCTGATAAGCAGGCAACATATTGATTTAACTGATATCCCTTCAAAGAAAATTGCAATCCCCGGAAAATTTACTACTGCAAATTTTTTATTCAGCATTGCATTTCCCGATGCTAATAATAAAACTGAAATGTTGTTTTCGGAAATCGAAGCGGCAGTTGTGAATGGCTCTGTTGACGTGGGTTTGATCATTCATGAAAACAGGTTCACCTACGAGCAAAAAGGTCTGAAAAAAATTATCGACCTTGGAGAATTTTGGGAAAGTCAAACAGGAATGCCCGTTCCCTTAGGAGGAATTGCAGTAAGACGATCGCTGCCTGAAGAGACAAAACTTAAAATTGACAGAATGATCAGGGAAAGTGTTGAATTTGCGTTTGCAAATCCAAAATCAGGAATTGATTTTATCAGGGCAAATGCACAGGAAATGAGTGAAGAAGTGATGTATAAACACATAGGTCTTTATGTAAATAATTATTCAATTGACCTCGGAGATGAAGGAAGGAATGCTGTGATGAGAATGTTTGAACTTGCAACTGAAAAAAAAATAATACCAGTGCTGCCTCGGGAAATTTTTGTTTGATTTAATAATTTGCTTTTAAATGTACGGGGGAAGTTTCAGTCTGAGTCAAAGCACTGAGGCTTGCGAAGTGTACAGAAGACTAAATACTAAAATTATCAATGTCACACTTCGATAAACTCAGTGTGACAAAATTCAGTGTGCAACAAAAAAAGATCACTTAATCTGAGAAAGATATTTTTCTTAATTTTACTAAAAAATAAAATATGATCATAGTAACTGGCGCAGCAGGATTCATTGGCAGTTGTCTTGTGAACAAGCTCAACAATAAGGGATACCGAAATATTGTGGTCGTGGATGATTTTTCAAATCCGCAAAAAAATAAAAACCTTGAAGGAAAAGCTTTTGTAAAAAAAGTTCACAGGGATGAATTTTTCAGTTGGTTCAAGGAAAATCACAATGATGTAAAATTTGTTTTTCATCTTGGAGCCCGCACAGATACTACCGAATTCAACAAAGCCATATTTGACAAACTGAATCTGAATTACAGCAAGACCATGTGGAACGCCTGCGTGGCCTACGATCTGCCTCTTATCTATGCTTCATCGGCAGCAACCTATGGCATGGGAGAATTCGGTTACAGCGACAATCATGATCTTGTTGAAAAACTGAAACCGCTGAATCCATATGGGGAATCGAAGAATGAATTTGACAAATGGGTGCTCCAGCAAACGCATGCGCCTTACTATTGGGCAGGTGTAAAATTCTTCAACGTTTTCGGACCAAATGAATATCATAAGGGTCGAATGGCATCTGTGGTATATCATGCGTTCAAACAGATAAATGCTACCGGAAAGGTGAAACTGTTCCGTTCTCACAACCCGGATTACAGGGATGGCGAGCAGTTGCGCGATTTTATTTATGTTAAGGATATAATCAATCTTTTGTGGCTGGGCATGATGTACCAGAAGGATAGTGGTATTTACAATATGGGCACAGGGAAAGCGCGTAGTTTTCTTGACCTGGCAAAAGCAGTTTTTGCTGCCATGCACAAGCCTGTAAGTATTGAATTCATTGACACTCCTGAAGACATCCGCGAAAAATACCAGTATTTTACTGAAGCCGATATGTCGAAACTGCATTCACTGGATTACAATATTCCTTTTTATTCACTGGAAGAAGGCGTTGAAGACTATGTGCAGGGTTACCTGATGGGCGGCATGTATTACTAAGTGGTTGACCAGGAAGAGAACATCAGTCCACATATTAAAACGTCACTTTATTCTGTACTGTGTGACATTTAATAATTCAATCAAACTTTTTCTGAATAGAAAAATTACAATTCCTCTTTTATCTGTAACAGGAAGTCCTTGACTTTAGTAAGACTTTTGATAATCTCCAGTTGCTGTATGGTTTCTTCCTTATTGTCTTTTAATTTATCTTTTGCTCCCTGCAATGTAAATCCGCGCTCCTTTACCAGGTGATAAATAATATGAAAATTGTCGACATCTTCCTGTGTAAAAAGCCGGTTTCCCTTTTTATTTTTCTGAGGTTTAATAATGTCGAATTCCTTTTCCCAGAAACGGATCAGGGAAGCATTGACCTTGAACATTTCGGCCACTTCACCTATGGGAAAATAAACCTTATTTATTTCCTTTTCTTTATAGGGCATCTGAAATAATTAAACAATTATTTACTTCTTTTAGCAAGAAGCATATTTCTCCCGTTGCCATAACCATACTTAAAGTCGAAAGGCTTGGATCCCTTGGCATAAGCCGCTTTAATATCACCCTGGTAACAATAATTAAAAACAGGAATAGGTTTTTCATATGTTCCGTAAAGCTGAATATTCCACTTTGTTTTATCAAAAAAGCGATACGCAATTCCCGAATCATCCTGCAACAGGTACCGGCTTTTCTTCAAAGCTATATTGCGGATAAATGAAAATATCTGGCCATGCATCAGGTAGGATGCTGATTTAATAAGCGTGGTAACATTTGAATCGAGATCTTTCAGATAAGCGGTACATCCTGGATTTTTCGCAAGCGCTTCATCAGTAAAATCTTCAGGGAAGTAGTAAAGTTTTTTAATAACCGAATCTTTGCCCGCAGGACTGAAAGTAATTTCAACGCCTTTGCTGAAACGGTTTGCCCCTTTATAAGTAATGAACGTATCAGCAACGGATACCTTGCCATTGGCTTCTATATTGGCATTTTTAATATCTCTAACTGTTTGTCCGGTACGTGTCATGAAAATTAAAATTATCGGCAGCACTCCATCCACTTCCTGGTTGTTCAGCTGTGTATTCATGCTTTTTGTTACAAAAAAGCTCAAGCTCAGAATTTCATCAAGCGATTTATTTATGGCCATAAAGTAACCATTCATGTTCTGATCATTCAGCTTATAAACATTGGGTATTGATCCTGTTTTTTCAAGTCCGAATAAAATATATTTATCCGCATTTGGGAAAAAAGTATGAGCATATAAAAAATCAGGACCACTGAATGGATAAAACAGCGTTTTTGTTTCTTTGTTAATTCCGGCAAGCTCAGTATCTGCCCAATTCCTGGCTTTTACAAGGCTCTTGGCTTCAACCTTTTTCCATATTGTATCAAAACTTTTTGAATAGCTGACCCATTGCGACTTTTTAACAAGGGTATTGAATGGCGTCAATGTATCAGGCATAATGCCACCAAGGAACTTGGAAACATTGTTGTAAAAATAATTTTTTATTGCTTCCGGTTTTTTAACCTCGACAACTTTGCTGGAATCTTTATCTTTTGCAGGTCCCTGTGAACATGCGCAGAACCCTGATACGAGGAGCAGTGCAACTCCGTTATAAAAAAACCACTTCTGAATTTTCAACATAATTTTTTCAATTTAATAAAAACGCCGGATATAATTACCCGGCGAAATTATGGAAATATTTTAATATTATTTTTTTCTTGCAACTAATAATCCACAATGAGCTCCATAACCATACTGGAAAGTTAACGGTTTAACTTTTTCCTTGGCATAAGCTTCTTTCAAATCTTTTTCAAAACGGTTTGCAAACATCTGGATAGGTCCGTTATATACACCATAAAGCTGAATGTTCCATTTTGTTTTATCAATATACTTGTATGAAATTCCTGAATCATCCTGGAAAAAAGCTTTGCTTTTGTTGAGAACAGCATTTCTTACAGTTGAAAAATAATCATTATGCATCAGGTATGAAGCCGATTTGACCATAGTGACCACATTGTTTTCAAGATTTTCAAGATACTTTGTGCAGTTGGGATTTGTCTTCAATCCACCATCAGCAACGTTGGCTGAGAAATAATATATTTTACGGACAACAGTATCACCTTTGTCAACATAAGAAATTTCAGCACCTTTGTTATAACTGGCTTCACCTTTCAGGTTAAGGAATTTATCAATATAAACAATCTTGCCATCCTTGTCAATTTCAGTAGGTTTTATGTCGATAATTTCATGACCGGTGCGTGCAACAAATAAAAGTATAACGGGAAGCGATCCGCTAATAAGCTCGCTGTTGAGCTCTTTCGACATGTCAATGGTTTTGAAAAAGCTAAGGTTTAATGCATCTTCAATTGAATTATTCAACGCTGAGAAATAACTGGCGAGTTTTTCTTTTGGAACTTTGGTCATATCTGGAATATTGCCAACCGGCTCAAGTCCGAACATAATAAGTTTCTTCGATTTCGGGAAGAATGTTGTAGCATGCAGAAAGTCTGGTCCGCTGAATGGATAAAACAATGTGCCAAGATCTTTATTCAGGTCAGCAATTTCTGTTTCGGCCCAGGTGCGCATTTTTGAAAGGCGGCGTTTATCCAGCTTCGACCAGCTTGAATCGGATGATGTTGTATAGCTTTTAAAACTTGCAAGCTGTGAAAGCGAATAAAGTTCGCTCTTTTCATCCACAGGCATTCCACCAATGAACTTCGCAATGTCAGTATATTTTTTGTTTACTTTGACGCTGTCCTTCTTAACAGTTTTTATTGTGTCCTTGGTGTCCTTGGTATCCTTTTTCCCGCTACCTCCGCAGGAAGCAATTATCATTGCAAACGCAAGTACAAAAATGCTGAAGATTGATTTTTTAAACATATTCTTTCGTTTTATTAATTATTGATGACAGTATTTTTAGAATAATATTTGCTTACAAAATAAATAATTAAACCTGCAGCTACAGTAATTCCACCAGCTATAAATACGGATGGTTTGCTTGTTATTATAAAATACAGAATCCAGAAATTCAGTGCAAGAAAAATGACCGGAGTCACAGGATAGCCCCATGTTTTAAAAGGTCTTGGCAATTCTGGTTCCCTGATTCGTAAAATAAATAATCCGATGACTGTAAGCGATGTAAAAACAGTAAGAACAAAACCGAGGTAACTCAACACCCAGTCGAAAGTGGAAGTGAAAATGAAAAACAATGCTATTGCAGACTGAATCACAATTGCAATCACAGGAATCCCTTTGCTGTTCTTTCTTGCAAAAAACTTCAGCGCTGAAAGATCTTCACCAATCACCATGGTAACGCGCGGACCTGCAAATACCATAGAACTGATTGTGGATATAAGAAGAATGGAAATGACAACCGACATCAGATTCCCTCCGGTTGCACCAAATATATTGGCAGCGGATAATGAACCTATTTCAATTACAGGATTACCCTGAACATCGGCCATTCCGGAAATGGGGACAGAATAAAGAAAAATAAAATTCAGTAAAACATATAGTCCCATTACAATGAATGTTCCTGTAAGTATTGATTTTGGAAGATTTTTCTGAGGGTTCTCAATTTCGCTTGCAATGTATGCTGAGGCATTCCATCCGGAATACGCATAGGATACAAATATGAGTGAAATTGCGAATGCTGCACTTCCTACTTCTCGCCAGGAGCCGGCTACAGGCAGCACCGTTATTGGCTGATGTGACCCGAGTATAAAGCCACAAACAATAAAAACCAATATAAGGATCACCTTAATTGTAGTGACAACATTCTGAAACCTGCTTCCCACTAGCAAATTGGTTGAATGCACTATGGTAATTAAAATTACAACAATTGCACCCACCCACACTTTATCAATCACGGGAAAAACCGTACAGAAATATCCGCCCAGGGCCATGGCTGCAAGCGCTATTGGTGCAGCAAAACCAACTATAGCAGAAACCCATCCTGATAAAAATCCAACAGATGGATGGTAAATTTTTGAAAGATAGGTATACTCACCGCCTGATCGGGGAATAGCTGCACCAAGTTCACTGTATGATAATGCACCGCACAGGGCCATGATTCCACCCACTATCCAGAGCATCAGCAATGCAAATATCGATTTGATTCCCATTACCTGGAAGCCGAGACTTGTGAAAACCCCTGTTCCCACCATGTTGGCAATAACAATAGCCGTTGCGGTGGTAACACCAACCTTAATGAATTTGTCTTTTGAAGCCACGTATCAGGTTTGAGTAAAACGAATTTTAAGCGTGCAAAGTAACAAAAAAATAATGGTCTGTAGTTATACAGATAAAAATATTTTATTCACTAATTCTTACAAGGAAAATTATTGATTATGAAAGCGATTGTGTGATCTTTGAAGAAGCTTCAATTACCTTTTGCCATTCAGCCGGAGTAAGGTCATTATAAAAATAATTTACAGGGTTAACCCTTGAGCCGCTTTTCCATACTTCATAATGAAGATGGGGACCCGTTGCCATACCAGTGCTTCCCACGTAACCAATCAATTCGCCACGTTTTACTTTCTGGCCTTCCGACACTACCTTGCGGCTCATGTGACCGTAAAGCGATTCGTAACCATATCCATGATTGATCACAACACAAATACCGTAACCTGTTAGATAATTTCCAGCAGGCGATTGCACCACACCGTCGCCTGTGGCATAGATAGGGGTCCCTCGCGGAGAAGTAATATCAACACCAGGATGCATCTGCAATGTTTTGTAAATAGGATGAAGCCGGTAACCGAACCCGCAACATATTTTATCGGCACCGCCTTTTATAGGTATGATAGCGGGAATACTGGCCATCATTTGTGTTTTATTCTTTGCAAGTTCCAGCACTTCATCATACGATTTCGACTGCACATAAAGTCTGCGGGAAAGCAGGTCAAGTTTTTTTGTTATTTCAATTATAAGCTTTGAATTATCATAGCCTTCAAGTTTGGCATAGCGGTCGGCACCTCCGTATGAAGCGCTTCTCACAGTGCTTGGAATGGGTTCGGCTTCAAAAATTACACGATAAATATTGTCATCGCGGTTTTCCATATCTTTCAGTACAGCATCCACCCGTGTCATCCGTTCAGACAGAAGTTCGTATTGCTGCTTGTACTGATCAATCTCCCTTTCGAGCATACGCTCTTTAGGAGAACTGAAAAAATTATAGGCAATAACTAAAACCACCACGGCAAATACCATCCCCGACATAGCGATATAAAGGAACTTCTTGAACTTTTCCTTTATTGAAACCTTCACCTTTTCGTAAGTGAGCGATTTGTAATTGAAATGATACTGATGTTTTTTTCTTCGTTTAAGCATGAAGCAAAATCATGTCCGGCCAGCCGGACCATCCCTGTTGATGGTATAAATAGTTTTAAAATTAAACTGCCTTGAGAGCAAAACTACCAAAATAATCTAACTTTGCAAAGTTGATGCTCTTAAAAAATGTTAAAGGAAATGTCATGGAAATGAATGCTGCAGAGATAAGGAAAACATTTACAGGCTTCTTTGCCTCTAAAAATCACACGATTGTGCCTTCGGCACCTATGGTTGTCAAGAACGACCCCACATTGATGTTTACAAATGCCGGGATGAACCAGTTTAAGGATATATTCCTTGGCAACAGTGTTGCAAAATACAGCCGTGTAGCCAATTCGCAGAAATGCCTCCGCGTATCAGGAAAACATAACGATTTGGAAGAAGTTGGCCACGACACTTATCATCACACTATGTTTGAGATGCTTGGCAACTGGTCGTTTGGCGATTATTTTAAAAAAGAAGCTATTGAATGGGCCTGGGAACTTCTTACGGATGTCTATAAAATTGACAAGGAAAGAATGTATGTAACCATATTTGAAGGTGATAAAACCGATGGTATTCCAGCTGATGACGATGCAAAGAATTTCTGGAAAAACCTGATTGCAGAAGACAGAATTATTAATGGATCGAAAAAAGACAACTTCTGGGAAATGGGCGATACCGGCCCATGCGGACCATGCTCAGAAATTCATGTCGATATTCGTGATGATGCTGAACGCAAGAAAGTGGACGGCAAAACACTTGTAAATAAAGGCGATCCGCATGTTATAGAAATATGGAATCTTGTTTTTATTCAATACAACCGCCTTGCAGATGGCAAACTCAACCCACTTCCGGCACAACATGTTGACACAGGAATGGGATTCGAGAGATTATGCATGGTGATTCAAGGAAAAAAATCGAATTACGATACTGATGTTTTCCAGCAGATCATTTCGGAAATTGCAAAACTTTCAGGGAAAAAATATGGCGATGAAATAAAGGCAGATATTGCAATGCGCGTAATTGCCGACCATCTGCGGGCCATTTCATTTGCCATTGCCGACGGGCAGTTACCATCAAATAATAAAGCCGGTTATGTTATAAGACGTATACTCCGCAGGGCTGTGCGTTATGGTTATACATTCCTTGGATTTAAAGAACCCTTTATTCATGAGCTTGTTCAGGTTTTGGTAAAACAAATGGGTGACTTTTTTCCTGAAATTAAATCACAACATGACCTTATCAGAAAAGTTATTGCAGAAGAAGAACTGGCGTTTCTGCGCACTCTTTCTACAGGAATACAACGATTCGAAAATTATGTGCAGTCAAATCAAGGTAAGAAAATTATTGATGGTGCCTTTGCATTTGAATTGTTCGACACTTTCGGATTTCCGATTGACCTAACACAACTCATGGCCAAAGAACAAGGCTGGGATGTTGATATGAAAGGCTTTTCCAAAAATATGGAAGAACAGAAAAACCGTTCCAGAAATGCAGCAACCATAGATACAGAAGACTGGGTGGAGCTGAAACCGGTAAAGGATACTGAATTTGTGGGATATGATGTATTATCATGTGATGCGGTGATTCTGAAATACAGAAAAGTAAAAGCGAAAGACAAAGAATTTTTCCAGATAGTTCTTGACAAAACTCCATTCTATGCTGAGTCCGGCGGACAAGTGGGTGACCGTGGATTCCTTGAAGCAAATGGGGAGAAAATTTCGGTGGATGACACTAAGAAAGAAAATAATCTTACTATTCATCTTACAAAAAAACTTCCCATAGAAGTTGCAGCGACCTTTAAAGCAACAATTGATAAAAAGAAAAGAGTGCTTACTGAAAACAATCATTCGGCAACGCATCTTCTGCATTCCGCATTGAAGAAGGTCCTCGGGACTCATGTGGAACAAAAGGGTTCAATGGTTGATGACGAACGTTTGCGTTTTGATTTTTCTCACTTCTCAAAAATGACCAATGATGAAATTGCAAAAGTGGAAGCATTGGTAAATGAAAAAATCCGCGAGAATATTGCAATTGAAGACATGCGTAACCTGCCTATTGCTGACGCACAGAAGATGGGCGCTACAGCATTGTTCGGCGAAAAATATGGTGATCATGTTCGCGTAGTTGCGTTCGACAGAAACTATTCCATTGAGCTTTGTGGTGGAACACATGTGCATGCTACAGGTCAGATTGGGATGATTAAAATAATTTCCGAAAGTGGCGTAGCCGCTGGTATGCGAAGGATTGAAGCCATTACTGCTCTAAAAGCAGAACAGTATTTTAATGCGCAATCTGAAATTATTTCTCAATTGCACGAAGTTCTTAAAAACCCCAAAGACCTTGTACTGAGCGTTACACAGCTTCAGGAGCAAAATAGTTCTTTGCAAAAACAACTTGATGAATTCCGCAAAGAAAAAGCAATCGGACTAAAAGAGGAACTGAAATTAAAATTTAAAAATATTAATGGTATAAATTTCATAGCAGAAAAATTAATGCTGGATGCCGGCGGTGCCAAGGATCTTGCATATGCACTGAAAAATGAAACAGAAAATATTTTTCTTGTATTTGCTTACGAAAGCGAAGGCAAGCCCGGACTTGCTGTAATGATTTCAGAAAATCTTGTTGCAGAAAAAAATCTTGATGCCAGTAAAATTGTGCGCGAACTTGCAAAAGAAATACAGGGAGGAGGAGGCGGTCAGCCTTTCTTTGCTACTGCCGGAGGCAAGAATGCTGCAGGAATTGCAAAGGCACTGGAAAAAGCCGAAGAATTTCTAAACTAAAAAACATGAAACAGGTTTTTGCTCCGGGTTGTGCATTATTGTTGTACAAACCTGAATTAGCGGAGAAGATGCATAAAGTTCTAAATAAAAATTTAGGCAACAGGGAAGAATTATTGACCTGCTGCAAGCATGATCCGCAGTTTGAGGCACCAACCGAGGTAATAAATATTTGTCCCGGCTGCGATAAACGCTACAGGCTTGATTACAATAACACATCAACCATTTCGCTTTGGGAAATACTTGCAGGAAGTGATTTTTTCCCTTTCCCCGATTACCAAGGAAAAGAAATGTCAATCATTGATGCCTGCCCCACCCGCGACCAGGAAAGGATTCATGATGCCATCAGGATTTTAATAAAAAAGATGAATATTACTCTTGTAGAACCAAAAAGTACAAGAACAAAAAGTATTTGTTGCGGTGATAGTTTTTACGGTGAAATCCCGACAGAAAAAGTTAAAGAACAAATGATCAGACGAGCTTCACAGATGCCGGTGAATGATGTTATTGTCTACTGTGTTTCCTGCACAAAATCAGTATTTATAGGAGGGAAGCAGCCCCACTACCTTGTTGATCTTTTATTTGGTGAAGAAACAATGCCTAAAACCCTGGATCCCGATCAATGGCATAAGGAGATTGATGATTTTATTGCAGCACATTAAGTAAAAAGATCAGTGATTATTTTTTCCTGAGCTAATTAAACATTTACCATTGTTCCATTTTCCTTTCAAACTGTCGGCAGGAATAATAAAATTGTTTTCATCAAGAAAATTTCCGAGGCTGTCTTTTTTAATAATTTTCATCTTGCCTGCTTGTACAGCAGCAATAACTAGCGACTGCAGCTTATTACCAACAATATTTTTATTTGCTTTCGCAATATCATTTCCAGTTTTGTTGTTGTACAAATCCATGTCACCACTGGCTTTGTCGGGATGTGTGCCATCTTCAAGCCGGCGCTTTTTAAAATCAATGTAATTCGCTTTTTCATGTGCGCGGCCTAGTTTCAGCGCTTTTCGCCAGCCAATATTTTCAGCCAACAGAGCCATCCAGTATGCATGCCTGAATGCATCCACCTGTCCGCCATTTTTGTCACCATCAAGTGTTGTTGTTTTTGAAATGCTGTCAGTAATCAATAAAACTTTTTGTGTAATTGACCATGTTTTTTTTGCAACAAATGGATGACACAACACCCAGCATTTTTCAGGGCGGCTTAAATTGATAAATTTTTTATAAGCCGAAGTACTTTGTGCATGCAGGGAAATTGGCAAAGATAAAATGATGAATAAAACTATTTTGAAATGAATTTTCATTTGTTTGTTTGATTTTTGGATTCTGACTCATCCCTAAATCCCTTCTCTAAATTTAGAGAAGGGACTTACTACCCCCCTCTTTGCCCGCAGAGAGGGGGATCAAGGGGGTGAGTAAAATGTCTCCTGATTTCCGCTTTCACACTTTCAATGTCCTTTATTTCCTCATTTTTAAAACGAATTACTTTTATTCCTTCGCTCCTTAAAATCAATTCTCTGTTATAATCCTTTTCTCGCGCGAAATAATGAATAACACCATCAAGTTCAACTGCAAGTTTATACTTAGCGCAATAAAAATCTGGCACATAAAAGAAAAAATCATTGTTTATATTTTCATAAATAATTGCATGTTGCCTAAGAAATTTAATACCGTCAAATTTTCTGTTCCTTAACTCATTCCATAAAATTACTTCTGCTTCAGTCTGATTCTTTCTTAAATTTCTGACAATATTTTTTATTTCTTCGTATTTCATTTCTAATTATGCATAATATTAATCATTGAACCAATTAATTAATTAATTTATTCTTTCTGACTCATCCCTAAATCCCTTCTCTAAATTCAGAGAAGGGACTTGCCGCCCCCCCCCTCTTTGCCCACAAATATATGACCTGATGAGATGTGTCAAAATAAATTCTCCTTATCAAAAATAGTCTTTTTTGCAAAAACATTTTCGCAAACCTGCTTATAAATGTCAACTTGTCATAAATCTCCTTTTTTGTACTATTTTTGCAGTGCAATCGCTCACTATGATTTATATAACACGAAGGGAATCGTTCAATGCTGCACACCGCTTATTTAAGCCGGAACTGAGCGATGAAGAAAATCTTCAACTATTTGGAAAATGCTCCAACCCCAACTGGCACGGACATAACTATACTTTGTACATTACAGTAAAGGGAAATATAAATCCTCAAACCGGGTTGCTTATTAATTTGAAAGATCTCAGTACTGTTATAAAATATGAGATTATTGATAAGGTGGATCATAAAAACCTTAATATTGAAGTGGATTTTATGCAGGGAGTTCTTGCATCCACAGAGAATATAGCAGTTAAAATCTGGGAGCAACTTGAGCCCTCTGTAACCAATATCGGAGGAAAACTTCATTGCGTAAAAGTAGTGGAGACTGAAAATAATTTTGTAGAATATTTTGGAAAATAATTATTGACTTATAATAAATTATCATGGTAGATTTAAATAAAGAAATGGGAAAGCAAAATGAAATGGATGGTTATGCAAAAATCGATTCCTACAATCCCGAACTTATAAAAAAAATATCGGCACATTATTATGAAATCCTTAAGCTTATTGGCGAAGATCCCAGCAGGGAAGGACTATTGAAAACACCGGAGCGAGTTGCAAAAGCTATGCAGTTTCTTACACACGGATATGATGTAAACCCTGAAGAAATTCTTCGTTCAGCCATGTTCAAAGAAGATTACCGGCAAATGGTAATCGTAAAGGATATTGAAATATACTCCATGTGCGAACATCATATGCTGCCTTTCATTGGAAAAGCGCATGTAGCCTACATTCCCAACGGGTATATTGTTGGACTGAGTAAAATACCAAGAATAGTGGATGCCTTTGCCCGCAGGCTTCAGGTGCAGGAACGGCTCACCACCCAAATTAAAGAATGCATTCATAACACTTTGAAACCAATGGGAGTTGCAGTGGTAATTGAAGCTGAACATCTATGCATGCGAATGAGGGGAATTCAAAAGCAAAATTCAGTGGCAACAACCTCCGATTTTGTTGGCGCTTTTTGTGTTGACAAAACAAGGCAGGAGTTCATCCACTTACTTAGTTCAGATTTGCGATAATTATCAATAAATTTTTTGTAATTTTGCACGTTAATTTTAAAAAAATTTAAAGCTATGTTCAATTTTGGCAGAAATAACGATATGAATTTCATGGGACAGGATACCCAGGCTATAGCTGTACCCAGAACATTTATCACCAATGTATTTTCATGGATGGCAATTGCTTTGGGAATCACAGCATTTTTCGCCTATTTTTTCAGTACCAATGAAGCCTTTTTCAATTCGATTTACACCGTAAGCAGCACAGGTCGTCCTGCGATGTCAGGTTTGGGATGGGTTGTTATGCTGGCCCCATTGGGAATGGTATTATTAATGTCTTTTGGCTTTAATAAACTTTCAGCTGCTGTACTCACTTTACTCTTTGTTGTTTATTCTTTCCTAATGGGAATGAGTCTTAGCTTCATCTTCCTGGTTTATACAGGTTCATCAATATTTATCACTTTTGCAGTAACTGCAGGAACATTTGGTGTAATGGCTATTACAGGCTATACTACAAAAGTTGACCTTTCAAAATTTGGTGCAATTATGTTTATGGGCCTGATTGGAATTATTATCGCAAGCCTGGTAAATATGTTTATGAGAAGCCAGACAATGGATTATGTGATCAGCATCATAGGAGTACTCGTATTTACAGGCCTCACAGCATGGGATGTTCAGAAACTGAAAAGAATTGGTTCACAGATTGAGAACGGAACTGAACCTGCACGAAAACTGGTCATCATGGGTGCGCTTACACTGTATCTTGACTTCATCAACCTGTTCTTATTCCTGCTGCGTTTCCTTGGAAACCGCCGATAACAAGGTTGAATGACTTTGAACTTTAAACTTATTAACTTTAAACTTACTAAATGAAAGCTTACGTATTCCCCGGACAGGGCGCACAATTTGTTGGAATGGGCAAAGATCTTTACGAAAAATCTTCCCTCGCAAAGGACCTTTTTGAAAAAGCAAATGAAATTCTTGGATTCCGCATAACCGATCTTATGTTTAACGGAACTGACGAGGATCTCAGGCAAACCAAAGTAACACAGCCTGCAATATTTTTACATTCAGTCATTCTTGCTAAAACACTTGGTGATGATTTTAAACCGGATATGGTGGCAGGTCATTCACTTGGTGAATTCTCGGCTTTGGTTGCCAATAAGGCATTATCGTTCGAAGACGGCCTGGTGCTTGTATCGAAACGTGCACTTGCCATGCAGAAAGCCTGCGAAGCTCAGCCATCCACAATGGCTGCTATTCTTGGCCTTGATGATCATATTGTAGAAGATATATGCAAATCTATTACTGATGAAGTTGTTGTTCCTGCAAACTACAACAGCCCCGGACAACTTGTAATATCAGGGTCTGTGAAAGGAATTGAAATTGCGTGTGAAAAATTAAAAGCAGCCGGCGCCAAAAGAGCATTGCCTCTTAAAGTCGGCGGCGCATTCCATTCACCATTGATGGAACCTGCAAGAGTTGAACTGGCAGCAGCTATCAATGCAACTCATTTTAATAAACCTATCTGCCCTATTTACCAGAATGTAAATGCACAGAGTGTTACAAACCCAGATATCATTAAAGAAAACCTGATTTCACAATTAACTTCACCGGTAAGATGGACCCAGATTGCGCAAAATATGATTGCCGATGGCGGAAGTACTTTCGTTGAAGTTGGTCCCGGAACAGTATTACAGGGCCTTGTAAAAAAGGTAAAATCAGATGTGGAAGCATACAGCGCTTAAATATAATTTTCGAAACAGAAAAGGGAGCTAAAAAGCTCCCTTTTCTATTGACAATATTTTTCTGAATTGAAATTTCTTAGTATACATTAATTGTATAAGGCATTCTTGCCTGAACGCCCTTCATGCTTTTTATACCCTGGATATATTTATAATATTCATAGGTATCACCCAACTGTGATTTAAGAAATGTTTCTTCTGATCCACCCTGAAGGCTTTCCAGAATTTGTTCGAATGGTTCTTTCTGAGCTGGAAGAGACTGAATTTTATAATCTTCTATCTTGGCAAGTTTTGCAGCAATTTCAATGGCTTTATCAAGTCCGCCGAATTCATCAATCAGATTTATTTTTATTGCATCAGCGCCACTCCAAACACGCCCCTGCCCGATTGAATCAACCTGGGCTGTGGTCATTCCGCGACCTTCAGCAACATGCGTAATAAATGATTCGTAAATATTTTCAACATCAACCTGGTAAATATCTTTTTCTGATGCTGTGAGAGGACGGTAGGTTGTTCCGAAATCGGCGTAGTTATTGGTTTTTACATTATCGATTGTTATACCCAGTTTATTATTGAGTAAGCCTTTTAAATTCGGAACCATGCCAAAAACACCAATAGAACCGGTAATTGTAGTAGGATCAGCAACAATTTTTGTTGCAGCGCACGAAATATAATATCCGCCGGAAGCCGCAACATCACCCATAGAAGCCACCACAGGCTTTACTTTTTTTGCAAGCACAACTTCCCTCCAGATAACATCCGATGCAAGTGCACTTCCTCCTGGCGAATTAACTCTCAATACTATTGCTTTCACTGTTGTATCAAGTCGCGCTTTGCGTATTGCTTCTGATATTTTTTCAGAGCCTATTGTTTTATCATCGCCCTTGCCGCTTTCAATGGAGCCAAGCGCATAGATCACAGCTATTTTATTTTTAGACGTGGAAGTCTTTTTATTTTTATCAGGAGCGTCAACATATTTGCTCATCGTCAGCATGCTAATTTTATCATTTTCTCCCAAGCCAAGTTTGGTGCGCAATTCAGCAAGAATTTCATCTTTGTACATCACCTTATCTGCAAGCTTATAAGTAACAGCATCAGCGGCCTTTTGAATTCTGAAGCTGTCAGCAATCGCATTTAAATCATCCTTACTTATTTTCCTGTATTCAGAAATTCCATCAAGCAGGTGGTCCCATATTGAAGTAATATATTTTAAAGTTTGCTCCTTGTTCGGCTCGCTCATCTTATCATAAATGAATGGCTCAACAGCGCTTTTAAATTTTCCGTGACGGATAATCTGCACATCCACATCGAGCTTTTCAAGCAGGCCTTTATAGAACATGATTTCTCCGTTTAAACCCTTGAAATCAATAATGCCTTCAGGATTCAGATAAATTTTATCAGCTACAGAAGCCAGGTAATAAGCTTTCTGAGTATATACTTCTCCATAACTGATAATGAATTTCCCTGATTTTTTAAAGTCGATCAATGCATTTCTTATTTCCTCAACCGTTGCAATTCCCGAAGGAATCGTTCCAAGTTCAAGATAAATGCCCTTAATGTTTTCATCGGTCTTTGCTTTCTTAAGACTTTCCAGAATTTCATCCAGCCCCGGGGCTTCTGATGATTTCATGTTGAAAATATTAAGGCTTGCAAAAGGATTTTTTGAAGAACGGTCCGCAATTTCTTCATCGAATTTTAAATGGAGAATAGTATTCTTTGGAACCACTACCACTTCTTTCTTTGAGAAGGAAGCTGCCGACATTATTATTCCCATCATGATAAAGAAAAAGATGAGGAACATCAGGAAGAAGCCCAACATTGAGGCAAACATAAATTTAAAAAACTGTTTCATATTTTCCGGTTTAGAGTTTTGACATTCAGAATTTTCTTTCGCAATGTTAAAGAAAAAACTTGGAATTTAAAAGTTAAATTTGATGTAATCCATGCTTTGATCTGTAAAAATCGCAAGAAGGCAGGTAAAAGCCTTCTTGCGAAATACACCAAAATTTTTCCAACATAAAAATTTCCAATAGGACGAACTGCAATTAAAAAAAGTTACAGGGAAAATTATTCTTTGAAACACAAACCTGCACGAACAATTATTCCACCGGCTAAATTTTCACCTGCCAGGTATCCGGCAGTTTTATAACCCAGCTGCAGTGTGATACCGGTTTTCGATTGTTTGCTGAAATACCAGTTGAACGTATTGCTGAGCGAACCTCCAAATCCTGCTTTATGAGTTACTAGTTTGTCTCCACCAATATCAAATGCCGGTTGTTTCCATATATCAAAACATGGATTGATCGATAGATTCCGGTATGAAAGAAAGTTCATTGAATTTATTCCGAAGCCCCAGGAATTAAAATACTTTGTATCGCCATACCTGCAATATGCGGTAAATACTTTTTTATTTATGACAAGATAATTGTCTAAATAGTATTCTGTCCCGAAAGGGCTCAGTCCATAATGAAACGCAGGCAGATATCTGGAATTTCCAATCCTGATCATGGGCAGCTTCAATGAATCATTTCCATTCAGCAGGTAAGAATATGAATATGCAAAAGCAGCAAGAAACTGAAATGGATTTATTATTCCAACCAGACTCTGGTTTGCGAGGTTATCAATTGTATATTTTTTTCCATTGTTGTTCGTAATCTGCATCAGCATTGTGTATGCCAAAATATCATTTCCCTGTGAAGTTGGCTTACCATTTTTAATTTGGTATTTGGTTAGATATATATATGCTAAAAGATTGTTTGCCGATTCCAGGTATAATAAACTTTCCCGGTAATTAATACTTCCGCGCAAAAGCCAGTTTCCTATGATATGCTGCGACAGAATTGTGTTTGCTTCGTCTCCACCTACCGTTTTCATCAGGCTTTCGCACTCCGATGTTTTCCTGTTGGGATCCTTAAGTGGGCCCGACTGCGCAAAACCATGACCATCACCATAGGGGGGAACAAGGCTTAAATGAAAGGAATTATCAACATGTCCGAATTCACGGTATCTGGCTCCATGTCCGAATATTTCATGCTGGGTAAGAATTGTTAAGTGGTCTATCAGATCATCCAGCAAAACTGTTTTTGATGCACGGTAAAAAATTCCTAATGCTTTTTGTACCGGTTTTTTTTCATTCGTGAATTTAGTTTTCAAATACCTTTCTTCAAAAGTCATAGTGGCTTTGTGCAAGGTTAAAAGGTCTTGAGCACCACATTCAGAAGAGTAATGAATATCGTAAATCAGATTATATTGACTTTGTGCGAAAACAGAATACATCGGGGTACTGAACAGACAACAACTGAAAATATATATCAGAATGAATTTTATTTGCTTTCTCATCTTTTGATTTATCCTGAATAGTGTATTCAAAGATAATGAAAGATATTTGATAGTATTTATAATATGCAGAGAAGTTAAAACTCATAAAATAAATTTTCAACAAGGTTCATTTCGTATCAAACTTATTGTAATTTTGGTGCAATAGTTTTAACCAATGAGCACTGCTTATCTTCTGCTGGGATCAAACCTGGGCAACAAGGAGGAGAACCTCCGCCAGTCAGTTAAACTCCTGAAAAAAATCGGGAAGGTGAAGAAGCATTCCGCTATTTATGAAACGGAACCCTGGGGATTTTCAGATGAACGGAATTTTTTCAATATGGCACTAAGCCTTGATACTTCATTGAACCCACATGAACTGATAACTGAGATCCTGAAAATAGAAATCTCTATAGGAAGAAAAAGACAAACGAAGCAATGGGTGGCAAGAGAAATTGACATAGATATTATTTTTTATGATGAACTCATCATTCATGAAGAACATCTCACCATACCTCATCCACTTGTAAGAAACAGAAGATTTGCCCTGGTGCCATTAAAAGAGATTGCTCCGAATTTTATACATCCGATATACAGACAAAGTATTGCAGAATTATTAAAAGAATGCCCGGACGATTGCGAAGTAGAACTTCTTCACGAGCCTTCATTCGATATCAGCCCCAATTAAAATGAAGTACAATTACATCGCTATCGAAGGAAATATAGGTGCCGGCAAAACTTCGCTCGCTACAAAAATTTCGGAACAACACAATGCCAAAATAATTCTTGAACAGTTTGCCGACAACCCTTTCCTGCCTAAGTTCTACGAGAAACCTGATCAATATGCATTTCCATTGGAACTTTCATTTCTTGCAGCAAGATATCATCAGCTGAAGGACGAACTTTCACGACAGGATTTATTCAAGAGTTTTACAATATCAGATTATTTCATTAACAAGACGCTCATCTTTGCGCAAAAAAATCTGCAGGCAGATGAATTTGCATTGTTCACAAAACTTTTTTTTATTATCAATACTACTTTGCCAAAACCCGATCTTCTGGTTTATCTGTACCTGAACATTGATAACCTGCAAAGGAATATAACACGCAGAGGACGCTCGTATGAGCAGAATATGGAAAAAGATTACCTTGCAAAAATTCAGGCTGGTTATCTTGATTTTATCAAATCGCAGCAGAATATGCGGGTTCTGATTATTGACACCAACAATATTGATTTTGTAAACAACCACGAAGATTATAAAAAGATTACCGATAAAATTATTAATGTGGATTATGAAATAGGAATAACAAGGATTTCGTTATAACTATTAATTAAAAAAAAGCGGGGCGGCATTGAAAAATGCCGCCCCGCTTTTTAAATATCAGTTTATCTTATTTGATTGCATTTAAAAATTCTGCACTTGTATTGAATTTTAAAAATTCCCTGTCATCCCTTGCCTGATCCCTGTAAGCAGCATCAGCAGCAATAGCTTTAGGAAGATTTTCATAAATCAAAGCTGTGTTACCACTGCGGGCACCAACAATTGCGAGCAGATAATAAACTGCTGCTGATTTTGGATTAGCACATTCCAGTGTGGTAGCAGCTGCAGATGAATTGCCAGAAAGTAATTGAGCTAAGGCAATATTGTGTGTACATGTTCTGGTTCCATAAGAAGAAACAGCTGCAGTATAGTCGCCTTTCTTAATATAATAAGCGCCCATATTGTAACCTTCGGTAATTCCCAATCCCTGGGCAGTTTCGAAATATGCTTTTGCATTATCATATTCTTTATTATATGCAGCAGCAACTCCAAGGTTGTTAATAACAGCACCATTGTTTGCATTCAGAGTGTTTGCTTTTTCAAGATATGATTTTGCATCATCAATCTTTCCAAGTTGTATACATACATAACCAGCATTGTTGTAACCTTTCCAGTCATTTGCATATATCCTTGTAGCAGCATCATAAATTTTCAGTTTGGTATTCAGATCTTCTGTAAGAGTTGCGGCATAAAGAAGCTCTTCTTTCTTTAATGAATCAGGCATTGTTGTAGCAAGCATTGCCATCTGCTGATCAGTTTTCTTAGGTTCGTAATAATTAATTGTTATTGATGACCTTCTGAGTGGAGGCAGAACTACGTCTTCAATTTCAGGATAAATAACAACCATATCATTAATTGCTTTTTCTTTTTTAGTAGGATCAGTTTCAGAATTTACAACGTTCACAACTTTATCCTTGTCTTTCATTGTGCTTGTTCCGATTGATTTCAGGAAACCGTTCCAGTCTTCACCGTTTGCAGAAAGGGTTGAAGTTGGCATGTCAGCATCAAGTTTCTTTTCATCAACTTTTTCTTTCTTTGCTTTTGCTTTGGCTCTTACGATATCTTTTATCTGGTCCTTAATGTATTTATCAGCAGTTTTTGAACGTTTGTCAGATAGGCCCTGGTTGTTAGTTTCTTCTCCTTCAGGAGATGCCCATGCGGCTATATCAATGTTTTTAATTTTCCATTCTTTCTGTAAAAAGTCAACAAAGCTTTTAAGTTTTGCGGCATTTGCTTCATCTTTATTTAACGGAAGGTTTTTAAGGTTTAAGTCAGTCATATTCTTGGCAAAGAATATTTCAGCACTTTGTGTAATAATGGTTTCTTTCTGATAATTGTGGTCTGCAAGAATGATGTCGCCTTCTTTTTCAATCCGTTCAGAAGTATAAATTACACCATCAGCAAGCTTTGTTTCACCAAGAGTTGCTGTTTTTTTCTTCTGTGTTGCTTTTGCAGTAACCCTGAGTTCAGATTTATTCATGTCAGGTTTGTAATCGATCACATCTGTATACGAGAATGTACCTCCTGATTTTTTCTTAATAACAGTAACGCTGTTACCTGTTCCTTTTACCTTTTCACCCTGCAAAGTGACAGACTTTAGTTGAGTTGTACCATTAGCATATTTTAATACAGGTGCAAATTCAACACTTGCTTTTTTGCCAAAATATTTAGCAGGAATGGTTCCTTTAATCGAAACAGAAATTTTTCCGCCATTGGTTTCAAGAACAGTAGGAGTAACTTCGTACTTCACCGTCTCATATTTTTTTGTCATTTTTTTCAGGTCACAACCTGATAAAAGAGTTGCCACAACAACAAGCGCAGCGACAATTTTAAAACTGATACTTCTCATAGTTTTTTCGGATTATTTAGTTGTTTTAGTTAATTCAGTGCCTTTTTTCTATCGCAAATATATAAAAACAATATTTTATTTACCTAATATATTTTTCAATAATATGTAACCATTTGTTTTAAAACAACATATAAACGACAAATGAAGTAAAACAGTGTATGAGTTTTATTTTGCAGTATTAAAAGGTTGATTTTTTAGATTTTCTTATTACTTTTGCAATACCAACAAAGAAATAATTAAAACATAAAACAATGAAAACAATCAGGTTTATTACTTTGACTTTATTATTTGTCATTGCGGTAAATGCAATATCATTTGGCCAGAAAGATAAAGCGGCAGATAAAATTAAATACAATACATGGTCAGCTACATTAAGCGGTGGATCTATGTTGTTTTACGGTGATCTCAGGCAGTTCGATTTCTATCCCGTTACTATTAAAAATAGCAAGGACTGGTACGGCGTAACAGATGGTATTTCTGAATACGACAAAGGTTTAAGTTTAAAAGTCGGCAAGCAGCTATCTCCCATTTTTGGAATTCAGGGAATGTTGGAAAAGGGAGCTGTTAATGGAATGAAAAAGTATGTAGATGCACATTTCAGTGCTACTTTTATAACTTATGGATTTAATATAAAAGTAAACTTTTTACCTATATTCAATCCGCTGCTTAAATCACCCAAGTTTGTACTATACGGTATTGCCGGACTTGGATTATGTGATTTTAAATCGCAGGAATGGACAATATCATCAAATACATTGATCAACAGTTATGGCTATGGTGATTTCGGCGGACCAAAAAAGGCTACCACTGAAATAATCGTTCCTGTAGGATTAGGTATTAAATATAAAATCAATAAACATTTTGATATAGGTCTTGAATCAACAATAAACAATCTCAACAGCGACAAATTAGATTCACGCGTTAGAGCCAACACTGCAAAAGACAAATATGGCTATACTGCCTTAACTCTTACTTACAATATTGGCAAGAATGATAAATCGCTTGAATGGGTTACTTCTAAAGAAATGGAAGCAGATCAGCTGACTCCGCTTTTCAATGCGATAAACAAGAAAATTGATTCACTCGGTAATAAACTGAATGAACTTGATAATAAAGTTGCACAGGTTCAGAAAGATGTTGCTGACCTTAAAAATCCTGCTAAAGAAGCTGATGATGATAACGACGGTGTTCCTAACAGCAAGGATCTTGAACCAAATACTCCAGCTGGTAATCTTGTCAACTTCCAGGGTATTACTATACCAAAAGCTGGAACAGGTGTAGCTGAAATGAAACCACAGTTCTCCATATTCTTTACTGTAAACAGTTCTTACATTGATGCACTAAATGAAGAAAAGATTGCTGCTGCTGCTAAAATGCTGAAAGAGGATCCAAATCTGAAGTTCGAAGTTGTGGGTCATGCTGACAAAACCGGCGGACAGGTTTACAATGAACTTTTAAGTAAGAGAAGAGCTCAGGCTGTTTGTGATGATCTCATTAAATCATATGGTATTGATGCTGGCAGGTTGACCGTTGTTGGTAAAGGTATTAATGAACCACTATCAAGCGACATACTCAGTGTAAACAGGAGAGTTGACTTTATAATAAAGAAATAATAAAACCTACTCATAAAAAAACCCCTGAAGTTCAGGGGTTTTTTTATGAGTAAAATTTTTTAATTATAAGGTGCGGAAATATTTTTGAAATAATTCCCAGATTACTATTCCTGCACTTACAGAAATATTCAGGGAATGCTTTGTACCAAACTGAGGGATTTCAATGCAGCCATCTGCTTGCTGTATAATTTCATCACCAACACCGCTCACTTCATTACCAAACACAAGCGCCAACGGCTTTTCAAAAGAAGGTGAAAACTCCTCAATGCTTACACTTCCTTCCACCTGCTCAACAGCATAAATTGAAACATTATTTTTTTTAAGAAAAGAAATTGCATCCATCGTCTGATCAAAATATTTCCAGTCGACCGATTCAGTGGAACCAAGAGCTGTTTTATGAATTTCTTTATTCGGAGGAGTACCTGTAATGCCGCACAAATAAAGTGATTCAATGCGGAAAGCATCAGCAGTGCGAAATACTGATCCGATATTATGAAGGCTTCTTATATTGTCAAGCACAATAATAATAGGTGTCTTTGAGGAATTTTTAAATTCTTCTACTGAAATTCTGTTGAGTTCGGACAATTTTAATTTTCTCATAACGAATCTTTACTTTGCAAAAATAACAGTGTTCTTCAAAAAAATACGGCCGATGCAAGTTTTAATTTTTAAATTTGTTTTTCGTAAAAATTCCCGGTATTCATATTTTGGAAAAAAACAAAGAAAATATTATTGTCGAAACTCCGCTCATGAAACAGTATTTCGCTATCAAGGCGAAATATCCTGATGCATTATTACTGTTCCGTGTAGGTGATTTTTATGAAACTTTTGGTGAAGATGCAATTAAAACTTCAGGTATCTTGGGAATTGTTCTTACCCGCAGGGCCAATGGGTCAGGGACTTTTGTTGAACTGGCCGGGTTTCCGCATCATGCACTGGACACATATCTGCCAAAACTTGTAAAAGCAGGGCAAAGAGTGGCCATATGCGACCAACTGGAAGATCCAAAACTTACAAAAAAAATCGTTAAAAGAGGTGTCACCGAACTTGTCACACCAGGAGTTTCTCTTAATGACAAAGTGCTTGATCATAAAACCAATAATTTTCTTGCAAGCATTCATCTTGAAATAAAAACTTCCGGTGTTTCATTTCTTGACATTTCAACAGGCGAATTTCTGATTGCACAAGGCAGCAATGATTATATCGATAAGCTTTTGCAGAGTTTTCGCCCCAGCGAAGTAATTGTACAAAAGAATAAACTGAAACAGTTCCAGGAAATTTTTGGTGAAAAATTTTACATATCAACTTTTGAAGACTGGGTATTTACGCACGATTTCACTTACGACCTGCTCACAAAACATTTTGGAACCAAGTCACTTAAAGGTTTTGGTGTTGAAGATATGACGAATGGCACCATTGCTGCAGGCGCTGCTATCCATTACCTTTCTGAAACCCAGCATGACAAAATACAGCATATTTCAAAACTGGCGCGCATTGAAGAAGACCGCTATGTGTGGCTCGACAGGTTCACTATTCGCAATCTTGAACTATTGAGTACCAATAATGAAAATGCCAGGACACTTATTGATATTATTGATCAGACTATTTCTCCAATGGGATCCAGACTTATGAAACGCTGGATGATATTGCCATTAAAGGATAAACTCCCGATTGATGAGCGATTGCGCATTGTGGGCTACCTGCTGAAACATGATACAGTGGCAGAAAACTTCAGGCAGAACATTAAATTCATTGGTGATCTCGAACGACTGATTTCAAAAGTTGCAGTAGGTAAAATTACACCACGCGAAGTTTACCAGTTGAAGAAAGCACTTGATGCTATATCCCCAATAAAAAAAGAATGCAGCAAGGCTTCCGATGAAGCATTGAAAAAAATCGGAGAACAGTTGAATCCCTGCCAGCTGATCAGCGAAAAAATTGGCAAAGAAATAAATGCTGATCCACCGGTAATTTTGTCGAAAGGGAATGTGATCAATAGCGGTGTTGACGATGAGCTTGACGAATTAAGAAAGCTGGCCTACTCAGGAAAAGATTATTTACTGCAGATACAGCAGCGTGAAATTGAGCGTACAGGAATTCAATCATTGAAAGTTGCATTCAACAATGTTTTCGGCTATTACCTTGAAGTAACAAACACCCATAAAGATAAAGTTCCGTCCGACTGGCAGCGTAAGCAAACACTTGTAAATGCTGAACGGTATATTACGGAAGAACTGAAACAGTACGAAGAAAAAATTTTGGGAGCAGAAGAAAAAATTCTTGCAATCGAGACAAGATTATTCAATGAGCTGGTGCTTTCACTCAATGATTATATTGAACCTGTTCAGCTCAATGCCTCGCTGATTGCACGATTAGATTGTTTGCTTTCTTTTACTTCAATTGCTAAAAGAAATTCTTACCATTGTCCTGATATTGATGATTCATTTGTTATTGATATTAAAAAAGGAAGACACCCTGTTATTGAACAACAACTGCCACTGGGTGAAGAATACATTGCAAATGATGTTTATCTCGATAACGAAAAGCAGCAGATATTAATCATTACAGGCCCCAATATGTCAGGAAAATCTGCATTGCTGCGACAGACAGCATTGATTGTCCTGATGGCCCAGATGGGAAGTTATGTTCCTGCGGAGGCTGCAAGAATAGGATTGGTTGATAAAATATTTACGCGTGTCGGTGCATCTGACAATATTTCTTCGGGTGAATCCACATTCATGGTTGAGATGAATGAAACTGCCAGCATCTTAAATAACATATCCGACAGGAGCCTTATACTGCTTGACGAAATTGGCAGGGGAACAAGCACATATGACGGAATATCCATAGCATGGGCCATTGCTGAATTTTTACATGAACACCCTATGTTCAGGGCAAAAACATTGTTTGCTACACACTACCATGAGCTAAATGAAATGGCTGTATCCATGCCGCGTATAAAGAACTTTCATGTTACAGTAAAAGAAATCAACAATAAAGTTATTTTCCTGCGCAAGCTGGTAGCAGGTGGAACTGAACACAGCTTTGGAATTCATGTTGCGAAAATGGCTGGTATGCCAAGTACTGTTATTGAAACTGCAAATGAAATATTAATACAACTTGAAAAATCACACAGCAGTGAAGAACTGACAAAAAAAGCAAAAGAAATTTCAAAAAGAAATCAGCAACTGCGCGATTTTCAGTTAAGTTTTATACAACTCAACGATCCGCTTCTTGAACAAATAAAGCAAGATATCCTGAACACAGATATAGATACACTCACTCCAGTGGAAGCACTGATGAAATTAAATGAAATCAAAAAACTTTTAGGGCAATAAAAAACGGGGATTGAAAAATCCCCGTAACTTTTTATATCTGAATTTTATTTTGTCTTATCGTTATTCTGCTTCTTCTTGCTTTCCCAGTATATTTTAATTTTTGCAAATTGATCATCAGTTACCACAGCTTTTATTTTCGCATTGCATACAGCTTGCCTGTCGTTCTTAGCCTTCAGCAAAGCCTCGTCATTGTCCTTGTACTGGGCAACATCAATATCTTTTTGTTTCAGAAGCTCAATTATATAAGGTGTAATTTGTTTAACCTGTGCTGCTGTAAGGGTGGCAGCCTTGGACATATCCATAGCTATCTTATCAGCTTTCTCCTGAATTGACAGCGTTGTCTGAGAGGAACTGGCGGTTGCAGTTGTCTGAGAAAATGATTTTACTGCAAATGTGAACAGGAATGTTCCGGCTAACAAAAGTTTAAAAAGATTTTTCATATCTAGAGGATTTAGGATTTTGTTTTTAATTATCTAATTATCAACTAGCAAATATACAAAATTTTTAATTATTTATCATTCAGGCATAAAAAAAACTATTTTTCATTAATATTACCATTATATTTTACTGTTATACAAACTATTGACTGATATGATACTTGAAAATTAACCAGTAAATTTTTGAAAAAATGTTTGTAGATATTAATTTTTTTTTATATTTGCACTCCCAATGAATAAGCGGGAGTAGCTCAGTTGGTAGAGCACGACCTTGCCAAGGTCGGGGTCGCGGGTTCGAGTCCCGTCTCCCGCTCAGAAAATCCTCTCTTTAACGGGAGGTTTTTTTTCAGATGATGCCCAGGTGGTGGAACTGGTAGACACGCAGGACTTAAAATCCTGTTGCCATTGCGGCAGTGCGGGTTCGATTCCCGCCCCGGGTACAAAGCCGAAACCTTATAATATCAAGCGTTTCGGCTTTTTTTATTTTCCAAATCAAATTGCATTTTAAAAACACTATAACCCAAGGAGTGGGGAATCGGAGTGGGGAATTTTCTGAATTTGAGGTAAAATTCCTAATTTATTTTCACCAAAAATATTAAAGTTGTGGAGGTTTCCACTTAAAAATGTTTGGCCAAGATAGTGGGTCATCAAGACCTCGTCGTTCGAATGACCAGTAAACAATTTCGATTTATCACCTAAAGCATTTGTCACCATTGTAATATAAGTCTTCCTAAGGTTATTAAACTCTAAGTTCTTACTGGTAGAAATTAGTTTAATGTAATGTGAGAAACCTTTAGATAAAGTATCCATAACATTTATTAGTTTCATGTCGGCTGGTCTGTCAAGAACAAATAAGTCAAGCCCCTTTTTCTGATTATACCCTAGCTCTAGTAATAATGCTTTCAAGCTTCTAGTGATTGGTATGTATCTTATATTCTTTCCTGTTGTCTCCCCTGTTGCTATCTTATCTACTTTCATGTTATTAGTCACAAATACTTCTATATCCTCATCAATTGCAACTATTTGATTCCATTTCAAAGTAACTAATTCTTCTCTTCTAAGCCCTGTTTCTAATGCAAGCTGAAAACCATTGACTAACCAGCTGCGAAATACATTCCTACCTCTTTTATTGTCCCATCCATTTTCATATTTAGTAAACTCAAGCAGTTTGAGAAACTCTGCTTTTGTTATTATTTCATTATCTTTTTTAACAATTGTTAATTCCACTCGTTGGAATGGATTTGGGATTGAAATATTTTTGTGTAAAGACATCCATGAATAAAAACCATTGATAATTCTAAAATGCTTGTTGTATGCTGCTTTGCCCAACTTTTGTTCATTAATTAAATAATCATGATAAAGGCCTACTTCAATATCGCCAATGTTTTTAATTTCAAAGTTCTCTAAACTATACCCATGATTCCTCAGACACTTGCATAATCTTTCTAGTGCCCGACGGCAATCTTCAATATGATTCTTAGTTCGTTTTCTAATAAGATGAGGTGGTGTGTTCACACCAGAAATAAAGTCTAGATGTTCAGTCACTAGTTGAAGTAATCTTGTATTATACTCTGATTTTTTTACAATCATTTTATTATAGTTTCTTGCCTCCAATTCTTGTTTAAATTTAACTAACTCTACCAAAGCAATATCGAAATCCATTGTATCAAGAAGCTTACATCGTCTATCATTTCTGGTATGGGGGACATGCACAATCAATTTAAATTTATGCTTATCCTTGTATGGGCATGTATTTGCGGACTTTCCGTTTTCACATTTATTATTAATAGTAAGCTCACGCCTACATTTTGTACAGTAGACTTTAATGCCACAATTTTTATATTTTGTTGGAACCTTAAGCATTATGCCGATTGATATTATTCAATAATTCTTGTGCTGCTTTGCTATGCTGGTGTGACTTGTCAGTAATATTATCTATTGTTTTTTGTTTCGGAGATTCTAACAATAGTTCAGATAACCGAGCTTTATCAGACAATTTAATTGATTCGATAATATCATTAGGTTCCATGTAATTAGCGGCCAGAAAAGCTTTCAAATATTGTTCAATGTATATTTCAATGATTTCTTTTACTATATATTTTTTCTTTCCAAATGGTACAATTGGAATTCTTTTTTCTTTACACCATTTGATGATTGACCTATCATCATCATATCCTGTAAGCTCTTTTAATTCATTTAATCCTAGTAAATTTTGAAGCATAAATTGTTTATTTATTGTTTTCTGTATGAATGAATTTATTTACTCTTTTTACAAACATACTAACGAACTTTCCCTTTGTCAAGGGGTGAATTATATATAAAACAGTATATAATTAAAACACTGAAAATCAAATTAAAAAAAATTAAAATATTTTTTCCCCATTCCATATAAAAAGTGCAATGCTTTGGTTTCACAAAACTACATATTAAACAGGTCAAAAACAAGGTAAATCCAGGCGTACCAGGCGTTTCAGAGGCCTTATATGCAAAATATGCTGCAAATATGGGGTGAAGCGTACCCCGTGGGCGCCATTATACGAAAGTGTACAAACCCTCATTTTAGATGAATCTAGGCAGTCATAGAAGCTAAACAAGGAACATGAACATAAAAAAACGAATGTGTGTTTAAACAACAGCTCTTTTTTTTGAATTTTTTGTCATCTATCGCCCCACGGGGAGGGCCCCACTGGGAGAGCCCCACTGGGGTTCTCTATAATACCTCGCTTACTGGTTGATACTCAGCCTGTTACATATATGGTGTCAAATCCATTAATAAATTTCTGATATTTTTTTACACTTAATTTCCTCTATGTGCCTAGAGAATCAAGGCCCATATAAAAAAATTTCTGGAATAAAAATTTGAATAATTTCTAATCACTCCTTTACTACTATATCAACTCATATTTCTAATCATTTATGCGCCTTCGTTATTGACCATATAGAGCTCTTCTGATGCATTATTATCCCATCGACTATCCTTATTCATGGCCATCCTTAAGCATCTTCTAATGGCCTTGTTATGGTGTCCTGTTATAATAATTCACGGATTGAATATTGTTACCTCTGCTAACGTTTCCAAATCAAAAACAAAATCCTTTTTCGTATCAATTTTTTTCTTGTTTACATATTCTCCATCAACCGTTAATAGCTCATTATCATTTTTAAGAATTAATCTTCTATTAAATCTATCCATAAAATCGTTACTAATTTTATTCATTTGGCTGCACTTTTCATTAAAAGTTAGAGTTTCGGACATGTCATCAAACTTTTCAAATCTCTTTCTTAAAAATTCTTCTTTATTATTTAAGGTAATAGGCTGTGTGCTTGTTTTCACTTCATTTTCATCCTTAAAGTCATTATCAATTGGTGAGCATAAATCGTACTCTCCATCATTAGTACAATTCTTTGGTAGCCGATTCAATTCCAGAGCTAACTTTTGCTGTTCCTCATCCATATCTGGCGTTATTTCAATGTCAAAGTCTTTTGGTATGAATATACCCTCTGAGGAATCCTCATCATCAATTTGGCGATTGGTGGGCTTATCTTCCATTGGGATTCTGTCATCCTCTGCAATTTTTGAAGCTTCATCTTTGTTGGATGAATGTGAAATAACCTCAAGATTGGCGAGTTCATTCAACTTGGAATTATTTTGATTAATGTCGGGCTCAACCTCGCTTCCATCTGAGATTGGGAGAGCTTCGCTCTTAATTGGATTAGTTGAGCTATTGTTATTAAAAATAGATACTTCATGAATGGCCCCAAGCTCCGCTTGAAACGCTTCTGGAAGTTGAGATGACCTAATTTCATTTGATGAAAATTTATCCTTTGTTAAAGAAGAATTAAAATCAATTGGCTCCGCCTTGACATCATTTATATTTGAGTTATTATAAATTGAAGAAGAAGAAGAAGAAGAAGAATTTGATTCATCATTTGTACTAATTCCATTATTAGTATTGTTATAATTTATATTATCTATATTCTTATCAATTCTATTTTTATCTTTATTCTTATAAGTATTCTTATTGTGTTGGATTTTACCAAGGGGGCTTTGGATTTTACCTATACCCCTTTGTTTTATACCAAGGGGGGTATTAGTAATTTCCGATGGGGATGAGGCATTATCCAAAGGGGCTTTGGCTTTTTCTTTAGGGGGTTTGGTTGTTTTCTTCACCCTCTTTCGAAGTTCTTTCAATCTTTCCAATTGACCCTTCCAAGGAATAGCCCTTATTATCCTTAGAGTGTCGCCAGAGTCGATTGTTGAATTAGTAAGTTCAAAAAGTCCAATATCTTCAAGCCCATTAATTTTCTTACTAACAGTGCTTTTATCTAATCTTAGTTTCTCGCCAAATTTACCGTTTGTCATCCAGCAAATTAGGCCCTTCCTGTTAAATGATAGCACCTCGCAATAAATCAATAATTCATCTGGGTCTAATACACCAGCATTATACAAATCCTTTGGAATTTGAATAAATAAATCTTCCTTTTTTGGTTTTGGTTTCTTTTCCATAATGTCATCTAATTTATAATAGCATTATTCTGCGCTCTACGCTGCCATTGGCCGCATGATTTAATATTAATTCCCTGTGTATGCATCCAATATTTTGAAGCGTTTTTAGGCCTTTATTTAGACCTATTTTGGATATACCAATTGCCTTTGAAATCCTATTGTTATTATCACTGGTTTGGCCGCCATTAGCCGAAACCAATAGGTAAATCAGAATTATTTTTTCTGAGTTTTTTAGATGGGGGTTGCATATAACCCCCATCAATGCTTGTTTTTCAATCATTTTATTAATCGTTTTTAACTCTTTGTTATGTCTATATTATAAATATAGGGCATATACAAAAAATCTAAAGTCTATTCCTAGTATATTTATGAAACATATATTACTTCACTTTCTTCACTTCCATTGAAGTAGGCAATGAGTTTTGACTTTGGAACAATTTTTTTCACAATACCACATTCTATAGAATTATTTCGTCTGTATTCGAACGCAAAAAATTCAGCTACTTTTTTATCGAGTGTCCAGCTAAATCTGAACTTTTTACTTTTTATTTCAGCCAAACTGCATCCTCTATAAATGGTAACTTTTTCTGGAAGAGCCTTAAAAAAATCACGCTCTTCTTCGTTCATTAAAAATTCTTGACAAGGCCTGTCTGCTAATAAAAAAGACTTTATAAACTCATATTCCTCATGAGCAAAATCACTGTTCGTAAAGCATTCACCTATTAACGTCCAATAATCTTTATCTGAGAGTCTATCGGCTATTTGTTCTACTATAGGGAAAATATCATTTCGTCCTAAGTATGAAAATAATTCAATATCAATTTTTTCTTCTTGTTTTATTAAGTTTATTAAAAAATCGTCAACTCGTTTCAATGCTTCTAATGCATCCATTTTTCCCTTCAAATGACTTTTAATTATCAAATCTCTTTCGGGGTAACACTGAAGAGTTTTAATATATGGGTCTGAATTCCACCAACGAATTATTTTTCTAAAATATTTAATTCCATATCTATGGCTGTTAACAAATGCACTTCTAAAACCCGAATATTCTATAAAGAGCGCACCATCTATTTGTATGTTATTGTTTAAGAGTTGTTGTTGCTTCATTACTTTATATTTTAAAATCATTACTACTTTTTTATTTACATTTAGGGCAATAGAAGCCTTATCCAAAGAATTTATGGCTCTTTAGCTATTGAATATTTAATTAAGTTTTTGGAAGAACAGTTGCTCCTTATAGCAACTGTGGCGAGTAATTACGCATCTTTATGAGCTATCATCCCAGAACTTTTTTATTTCATGTCCATTCATATATTTTATTTTTATCATTTCTATTCCAAAAAAAAAACATCCATTTCCCCAATTTCCAAAATTCGTACTCACTCCCCCACAGGAAAATCCCATGTTGATTTGTGGTAGTTTTAATGGTTAATTGGTTTTTGGATGTTTAAAGGAATCGGACTCTCAGTCCAACTAGCACCATTATTTTGAGATAAATAAACGCCTTTACCATTAGTTCCAGCAAAAATGTTGCTTCCGTTTATTGCTAATGCTTTTACTTGGGAACCACTTCCTACTGGTAGCCCAGAACTCACCGAACTCCAATTACCACCATTGTTTGTTGATAAATATACCCCACTGTTTCCACCAGAATTAGACCCAGTCCCAGCAAAAATATTGCCTCCACTAACAGCTAAAGCACTGACAACTGCATTAGTCGGTAAACCTGTATTCACGGCAGTGTAAGTGCTTCCATTGAGCGATGTGGATAAGTACACTCCATGACCAGCAGTCCCAGCAAAAATATTGCCTCCGCTTCTAGTAATTGACCATGTTTCTATGCTTGAAAAGACATGTGACCAACTACTTCCGCTATTTGTTGTTAAAAAAATTCCATCAGAAGTTCCAGCATAAGCATATATTCCAGTTGCAAATAATGAAAAAATATAACCGCTTGTTATGCCATTATTTGAGGTTGCCCAAGTGCTTCCGTTGTTTGTAGACAAATAAACTCCAGGGCCACTAGTCCCAGCAAAAATATAGTACGTTGCGTCGCTCACACTTATGGACGGAACATCATAACCACTCGGGCCAGCAAGATGGTAATTCCATGTTGCGCCTGTATCATTTGAAATATAAACTGAGCCAGCACCAGCACTAACATAGATATTATTTCCGCATGTGGCTAGAGCCCAAGCAGCTCCGCCACTGTTAAAACTTGTCTTGCTCCAATTATACTGAGCATTTGCAATAGTAATGCTTAATAATGCTATCGATAAAAGGTAAAGTTTTTTCATAAATGTTGTTTTATATTTTGCTTGAGTCAAAAATAAGAAAAATTAACCATATACGGTTAGTTATATAAAAGAAACAATTACCAAGTTTGGCTTTATAATGGATAAAGCGAAATTTAATAAAATATTAGGGGCTTACATAAAAAACAAACGTCTTGAAAAAGGTTGGACACAATCTGATTTAGCGGATAAATTAGGAAATAATTTTCAGAATATTTCCAGAATAGAAAGAGGTGAAATTAGTCCAACATTATACTGGTGTTCATTATTGGCAAAAGCATTTGAAATGTCTTTGGCGGATTTTATTAATGATGCATTTCGTGATTCTAAAGAATCCATTTAATATTCGCAGCTAGAAAAAATCGTTATTTAAAAAATTATATCAAATCGGATACTAATGTTTGCGATTTGTTTTAAGAGGTACTTTTTTAACTCCTTCCAATATATTCAATCCTTTTTCGATTAGCTCCATTGCATTGTTAACATCTTCTTGTGTGACAGAATGTCCTTTAGTTGGAATCAGCAATTCTCTCACATCGACGTCGCACACCTTGGCGATATCAAGGAGTAAATGAATAGTCGGCATGTTCTTATTTGTGCTAATGTTTGAAATAGTAGTAACAGAAACACCAACCTTCTCGGCCAGAAACTCACGGCTTATGCCTTTACGAACCAATATTTCTTTTAATCTAAGTATTTCCATATGATTTTTTTACAATAATACACAAAAAAAGCAACACTTGCTTCATTTTTAACAATAAAAGTGAAACAATATTTGCTTTTATGTGAAATTGTACTTATCTTTGTATCGTAATAATGAAACAATACTTGATTATGAAAGCAGCAGAATTTAAAAACGGTATCAAAGCTATAAAAGAAAACCTTAAAGGAATCACATGCCAGTTTATCACAAAAAACCAAGTTAGACCATATACAAATCTTTATGAATTTGGTTGTGCTATTTTAAGTGAAGAGAAAAAAGGTAACGGATTTTCAATAAATCAAGCATGGTTAGAAGAAGGAGTGGTGAAGGTAGGAACTATTGAGGCGCTAATAGAATTATTTAAAACAAAAAGTGTTACTGCTATTCAGTTCGAGAGTTACGTAACATATGACACTGTAAACGACTTTATGAAAAGTTCTGGAAGTTTAGATTAATCTTTAATAATTAGTTCTATGGAATCAACTACAAACACAATGGAAATAGCTCAGACAATTATCAATCAGATTAAATATTGCGATAGATGGGCACTGATGGCTTGGGGCGCAAGAGATTTTGTTGCACTTCCAGAATCAAAGATATTTGCTGGCGGCCTCAGAATTAAGGTAACTGGCTTAACATTCAAAGGATGGGTAACTATTCAGTTACGCTGGCTTGATGATTATACCCTAAAATTTATTAACCGCAAAGGTGAAGTTGTTAAGATTGTTGAACAAATGTACTGTGACCAACTTGTTGAGGTTATAGATTGGATTGAGGGGAGATAATGATTTTAATTGCTGGCCGAAAAACAAGTGTTAATCGACCAGCAATTTTTTTAAAAAACATAGCTGAAAATAGGGCATTTCAGAAGCAAAAAAAAGATAGGTTTTTCGACCACCAAAAAAAATAAAAAAATGAGAGTAGCAATTTACGCCAGAATTTCAACCAGCAATAAAGGACAAGATGCCGATAACCAATTATTGGTTTTAAGAGAATATTGTCTGCAAATGAATTATAAAATAGTAAATGAATATGTTGATGAGTTAAGTGGGGGCACATCAGACCGTCCATCATTTAAAAAATTGTTTGTTGATGCATCCAAGCGAAAATTTGACTTAGTCCTCTTCTGGTCTCTTGACCGCTGGACAAGAGAAGGCACAAGAGCAACAATAAATTATTTACAACAGTTAGAGAGCTACAGAATAGGCTTTAAATCTTACTCTGAGCAGTATATTGACTCATGTGGAATTTTTAAAGATGTTGTTATCAGTCTTCTTTCTACACTGGCGGCTCAAGAAAAGCTCAGAATAAGTGAGCGAGTTAAGGCTGGATTAGCGAGAAGCAACAAAAAAAGTGGAAGACCTCCGATTGAATCAAGTTTGATAGACTTCATTAAACAATTAAAGCAAGAAGGCAAATCAAATAGAGCCATTGGAAAAGAATTAAAAATGAGCCATTCAACCGTGGGATTATATGTCTAAATTAAGTGCAACGCTTGAATAAACGACAAACCATTGAAGCAATGATGTAAATGGCTATGGCAATATTAATCCAATAATCGTTTACTAAGTTCATTTTATCTTCATTAGATTTCTAATTTTTATTTTTAAATTCTCAATATCAATTTTGTATCTGAGAGCTGTTATATCT